>Ga0105096_10000703_pt1 | contig 12539 bp, 8 predicted proteins | sample PPLLak3cmMay2015_FD_87036 | JGI IMG/M metagenome (GOLD analysis project Ga0105096, IMG submission 87036) | Freshwater sediment microbial communities from Prairie Pothole Lake near Jamestown, North Dakota, USA - PPLs Lake P7 Core (1) Depth... | ecosystem: Environmental > Aquatic > Freshwater >... | reverse complement strand
CGTAACCGTCGAGTATTTGCCAGGTATAACTCACGAGTGTGCCGCTGAGCCGTTCACTGTGCTTAAAACGCCATTCCCCTCGCACTTTCTGTATAGCTCCCAACCCTATCTCATGTTCAAGCACCTCCCGCTTCGAGAAGGCAATCTGCTTCGTATATGGGTAGGCATCCAGCCTTTCCAGAAGTGCCAGAGGCTCGGGCGACGCTCCATAGGCGATACCGTACAGGATCGTGACAAACACCAATATCGAGAACAGGATAGCCTTGGCGATATCAGCAAACATCATACATCTTCACGTCTTCCTGTCTCAGCTAAAAATAGTCGCAGGCTCTGCGCAACCTCAATCACGCAGGATTCCATGTGAAAATGGTGCTCCCCATCTATGGTATGCACGGTAAGTCGTGAAATATAGCGCTGTGCGTGCTCGAGCACTTGTGGTGCCCGACGAGAGGATGCCGCGGCCATCATCAGAAGTGTAGGCATATTTAACGCGTGTAATACGGCCTGACTCTGGCCCTCAGTCAACTTGACCGCAGAAGCACCCCTCAGCCTGGGATCGGTAGTCCACGTTACACCCTGTGGACAGGCGCGCAGATTGCGTTCTACCAGTAGTCTGGCAGCGGCTGCGCTTAAACCCCGATCACTTCTGGAAGCTACCGCTTCCTCGACATTGTTAAACACCCGATTGGCTCGGTTTAACAGAGTCAGCTTGTCCAGCTGTGCTCTGCGCAGCTGCATCGGGAAATCTTCCTGGGCGACCGCCTCCGGCGAGACCGCATCCAGCAACACCAAATGCTGTACGCGCTCCGGGAAAGCGCTGGCGAGCAATGTGGCTATAATTGCGCCACGCGAATGTCCTATAAGATCAAATTTTTCCCAACGCAGTGCTTCAAGCACTCCGAGAATTTCTGGCAGATCATCCCAAATCTGGTAGCTGGCATCGGCAGAACGTCGATCACTCTGGCCATGCCCGGTAAGGTCCAGCGCGACCACATGATAGCCTGTTAATAGCGGTGCCAGACAGGCAAAACTGGCGGCGTTATCGAGCCAGCCATGGAGCGCAAGCAACGGTTTTTCTCCAGGCTCGCCCCAGGACAAGCCTGCCAGTTGCAGATTGTTGACTTGCCATTGCAATGGCACGGCCGGGCGCTGCGTGCCCTGTCCGATCATTACGCGCCCGCCTCGTATTCCGGGGGTAATGCCCAGAACAATAACCTGCCACAAAGCGGTGCGAGAACATCCAGCGAAAGGCTCACCAGTCCACCAGGGGTAAGGAACGGCACACTACGGACGTCTCCGAGATAATGCTCAACAAGGTGCGACACCAACGGCTGATGGGATACCAACACTATATGCTGTTGCTGCATTTGAAAGTCGATAAATCGGGCGACCGACTCATCAACAGCAACCGGCTTGTTGCCAGGCTGTAAAGCCTGAAGTGCCCTCACACTAGCATGCGTAAAGGCGGCGGCAATAATTTCGGCTGTCTGGCACGATCGCACCAAGGGGCTGTGTAAAATTGTGTGCGGATGAGGGATATTGCTCGCTATGCAGGCCTCATGAAAGCGTTGACTACCAAAACCTACATCATCGCGACCCGAATCAGTCAACTCACGCAAGCGATCATTCTCACCCTCCGCGGCCGTACCGTGTCTCCAGATCGTTAAAATCATTGCTGGACGAATTCCATATTTACGACCCGCTCAGTATGCATCATATGATCGGAAACCTCGGTCATCGGGCCTGTGGCTCAGCATACTGATAGAGTTCTTACAGAGCCAGCTACCTAGCAGGCTTGCTTCATCTCTACCAACAATTTATTCAACCTGGAAACATAAGCGGCCGGGTCTTCCAGTTGGCCACCCTCCGCGAGAGTCGCCTGGTCAAAGACAATATGGGACAGACTCTCAAACCGGTCCTCGTCGGATTCCTGGTCCAGCATCACAGCTAATGGGTGCGCGGGATTGATTTCCAGTATTGGCTTGCTTTCAGGTAGTTTTTGTCCCGCAGCCTCCATGATGCGGCGCATCTGCGAACCCATGTCGTAGTCTCCCACCACGAGGCAGGCCACTGAATCTGTGAGACGAGCAGTCGCGCGCACCTCACTGACCTTTTCGTTCAGCACTTTGGCAATACGCGTGATCAATGACTCGGATTCTTTGGCCAGTTTCTCCTGCTGTTCTTTCTCCTCGTCCGAAGCGCCAGAGAGATCTAGTGCGCCGCGCGCCACATCCTGGAACTGTTTGCCGTCGAACTCCCTCAAATGGTTCATCAACCAGTCGTCAACACGATCCGATAAGAGCAGGACTTCAATACCTTTCTTGCGAAACACTTCAAGGTGCGGACTCTTTCTGGCCGTGTTGAAATTCTCGGCCACCACATAATAGATCTTGTCCTGCTTCTCTTGTATGCGCGATACGTAGTCTTCCAGAGACTGGTCCTGCACCTCAGCATCGGTGTGAGTTGTGCTAAAACGCAGCAGTTTGGCAATTTTCTCCTGGTTCGCCATATCCTCTGCAGGGCCTTCCTTGAGTACGGTACCGAATTGCTTCCAGAACGTCGCGTACTTGTCTCCTTTCTTCTCTTTGGCCATCTTGCTCAGCATATCCAGTACACGCTTTGTTAGCGCTGTGCGCATGGCGTCTACGGCAGGATCCTTTTGCAAAATCTCGCGAGAGACATTCAAGGACAGATCATTGGAATCGACAACTCCCTTTACAAAGCGCAGATACAGCGGCATGAACTGCTCAGCGTCATCCATGATGAAAGTGCGCTGCACGTAGAGTTTGAGTCCACGGGACATCTCTCGATTCCACAGGTCAAACGGTGCTCTTGCCGGTATATACAAGAGGCTGGTGTATTCAAGCTTGCCCTCCACTTTGTTGTGGCTCCAAGTGAGTGGATCCTCAAAATCGTGGGAGACATGTTTGTAGAATGCTTTGTACTCATCGTCGCTGACGTCAGTCCGGGGACGCATCCAAAGAGCAGTGGCCTCGTTGACGGCCTCAAACTCGACCTCGGTTTTCTTGGGCGCCTTCTCTCCCTCCTCCAGCTGTGCAGCGGGCTTGGCCATCATCACCGGCACCGAGATATGGTCGGAGTACTTCTTGATCACGCTGCGCACGCGCCAGTCGTCGGCGAATTCCTTGCAGTCCTTCTTGAGGAATAGGGTAATACTCGTACCGCGCGAATCGCGGGACCGGGGCTCGATAGAAAATTCGGCTTCGCCGTGGGATTCCCACAATACTCCCGCCTCTGCCGGCTCGCCGGCTTTTCGCGTATGCACCTCAACGCGATCAGCGACAATGAAACCAGAATAGAACCCGACACCGAACTGCCCTATCAGTTGCGAGTCCTTGCGCTCGTCGCCAGTAAGACTCTCCAGAAAGGAGGCTGTACCAGATTTCGCGATAGTACCCAGGTTTTCGATCACTTCATCCCGGTTCATACCAATGCCATTGTCACTGATGGTAATAGCATTGGCCTTCTTATCCAGTTCCACGCGTATCTGGTAATCACCCTGACCCTCGAGCAGTGTTTCGTCTGCCAGGGAAGCGAAACGCAGTTTGTCGATGGCATCGCTGGCATTGGAGATCAGTTCACGCAGAAAAATTTCTTTGTTGCTGTACAGCGAGTGGATCATCAGGTGCAGCAGTTGCTTCGCTTCGGTCTGGAAGCCCAGAGTCTCTTTTTTGACTTCGGCGGTCATGGTAACCTCATAATATAACTTGTTGATATATAGGGATTTGTTTACTCCGTCAGATATGGGGATGCGGACCAGCTATTTCAAGTAACAAAGTAGAAATTCATTGGGCGTTACCGGGCACACGGCAATTGGTGAGGGCGCGCATCGCTTGCTCAAAAAAAAGGTCATTCGCCGCGAGGCGCGCCCTCACCAAGAGCCTGGATTGGAGCACATCCGAATTTCGGACTGACTCCGGATAGAGTGCACTTGGGGAAACAGCCTGAGAGGGAATGAACTTTTTGACCGAACAGGCTGTTTCCCCAAGGGGACGGCTAGCAGAGTCAGACTCCACGAACAAAAAAAAGGCCCATTCAACGATGAGCCCTTCTAATCAAGCACGTTGACGAAAGATTACCAACCGGTGACCTCCGCCAACGCTGAACCGATCTCAGCCAGACTGCGCACCGTCTTCACTCCGGCATCTTCCAGTGCGGCAAACTTCTCATCAGCGGTACCCTTGCCGCCAGAGATAATCGCGCCCGCATGACCCATGCGTTTGCCCTTCGGTGCGGTAACACCGGCAATATAAGAAACCACCGGCTTGGTTACATTGGCCTTGATATAGGCCGCTGCTTCTTCTTCGGCCGTACCGCCAATTTCGCCAATCATGACGATCGCCTCGGTCGCGGGGTCATTCTGGAACAGCTTCAGTATATCGATGAAATTGGAACCCGGAATCGGGTCGCCGCCAATACCGACACAAGTAGACTGGCCGAAACCAGCGTCAGTGGTCTGCTTAACGGCTTCATACGTGAGGGTACCGGAGCGCGACACAATTCCGACCTTGCCAGGCAGGTGAATATGGCCAGGCATGATGCCGATCTTGCACTCACCGGGCGTAATCACGCCCGGACAGTTGGGGCCAATAAGACGTACGCCCAGTTCATCACACTTCACCTTAACGTCGAGCATATCCAGAGTCGGAATGCCTTCCGTGATGCACACTATCAGCTTGATACCGCTGTTGGCCGCTTCAAGAATGGAGTCCTTGCAAAAAGGCGCGGGTACATAGATCACCGAAGCCTCAGCACCGGTCGCTGCTACCGCCTCGGATACGGTGTTGAATACGGGCAACCCCAAGTGTTCCTGACCGCCTTTGCCAGGGGTTACACCACCGACCATCTTGGTACCATAGGCAATCGCCTGTTCTGAATGAAAAGTGCCCTGGGAGCCAGTGAAACCCTGGCAAATAACCTTGGTATTCCTATCGATAAGAATGCTCATTACGCGGCTCCTCCCGCTGCTTTCACCGCCTGTTGGGCAGCGTCCGTAAGGCTGGTAGCGGCGATAATATTCAAGCCGCTGTCAGCCAAAACTTTTTGTCCCAATTCCGCGTTGTTGCCTTCCAGCCGCACGACCACGGGTACTTTGACACCGATTTCTTCTACTGCGCCGATGACCCCCTCCGCAATCAGGTCACAGCGCACGATCCCACCGAAAATATTGATCAGCACCGCCTTTACCTTGTCGTCGGACAGGATGATCTTGAATGCCTCCGAGACACGCTCTTTGGTAGCACCGCCACCCACGTCAAGGAAGTTGGCCGGGAAGCCTCCATGCAGGGCGACAATATCCATGGTTCCCATGGCCAGTCCGGCGCCGTTGACCATACAGCCGATATTGCCGTCGAGTGCCACGTAGTTTAGCTCCCACTTGGCCGCATGCACCTCGCGCTCGTCTTCCTGGCTGGGGTCGTGCATCGCACGCAGGGCGGGTTGACGGTAAAGTGCATTACTGTCCACCCCTATCTTGGCATCAAGGCAATGCAGATTACCCTGTTCGGTAATAACAAGCGGGTTGACTTCAATCAGTGCCAGGTCTTTGTCGATGAATAGTTGTCCTAACCCCATAAAAATCTTTACAAACTGTTTGATCTGGTCCCCTGACAAGCCCAGCTTGAAGGCCAATTCACGGCCCTGGTAAGGCTGCGGACCCACCAATGGGTCGATAGTTGCTCGCAATATTTTCTCCGGTGTTTCTTCTGCTACTTTTTCGATTTCTACGCCACCCTCGGTCGAGGCCATGAACACGATGCGGCGTGAAGCGCGATCCACTACCGCGCCAAGATATAATTCCTCGGCAATATCGGTACAGGTTTCTACGAGTATCTTGCTGACCGGCTGACCGCTTTCATCGGTCTGGTAGGTCACCAGTCTTTTACCCAGCCACTGCCTGGCAAATGCCTCTATATCAGCCTTACTTTTTACGAGTTTGACACCGCCGGCCTTACCACGTCCGCCCGCGTGTACCTGGGCCTTGACCACCCACATATCGCCGCCGATCTTGTCAGCAGCGGCAGCTGCCTCCTCCGGGGTATCCACAGCAAATCCCTTGGACACCGGCAAACCATACTCGGCAAACAGCTGCTTGCCCTGATACTCATGAAGGTTCATGTTCTATCCTGTTGTGATTTCCTGACTGCAATTGATTAAGGCTATCTAGCGCCTACTGCAACACCAAATAAGCCCGTGAATATCCACACGCGTCGGCAATTTATTCTGTTGTACGCCTGCGGACGAATGTTGCTATCGTTTCTTACGATTGGCGATATGGATAGCATGACCATCCACCGCCAATGCTGCTTCGTGCACTGCCTCGGATAAAGTTGGATGACTGAATACCGTCAAGGCGAGGTCCTCAGCGCTGGATCCAAACTCCATGGCAATCACTACCTGCTGGACCAAATCGGCTGCCGAGGCGCCTACAACATGACAGCCCAGAATACGGTCCGTCTCCGCATCGACAATCAATTTTACCATCCCGTCCGGATCATTGGCTGCCAGCGCCCTGCCGCTGGCTGCAAATGGGAACACCCCGGTCTTGTACTCGATGCCATCTGCTTTGAGTTCCTGCTCTGTTTTCCCCACGGCCGCTATTTCCGGATGGGTATAGATAACAGAAGGGATGCAATCATAATTCAACTGGGCCTGCTTACCCGCTATCCGCTCTACTACCATGATACCTTCCTCCGAGCCCTTGTGTGCCAACATCGGGCCGCGCACTATATCACCTACCGCGTATACATGGGGTGCTTCGGTTTCACAATTATTGTTTACATAGATGAAGCCGCGCTCATCCAGCGTTACGCCGCTGTCGGATGAAAACAAACCCTGGGAGTTCGGTCTGCGTCCCACTGCCACGATCAACCTGTCGAAGGACTCGGAGTGTTCCCCGTCGGCGCTTGAGTACGTCACCTGCACACTGCCATTGTGGACTACCGCCCTGGTAACCCGGGCACCGAGTCGAATATCCAGGCCCTGCTTCCTGAAAATATTGCCCGCCTCTTTTGCGATCTGGACGTCAATCATCGGCAAGAACTCGTCCAACGCCTCCAGCATCACAACCTCTGACCCAAGCCGACGCCACACACTGCCCAACTCCAGACCAATAACACCGGCACCAATCACCCCCAGTCGACGGGGCACTTCGGCCAGTTTAAGGGCGCCGGTGGAATCGATAATGAATTCATTGTCTATGGGTGCGGGAGGAATGTTAACGGGCAATGAACCAGCGGCAATGATGACATTCCCAGCCTCCAGCACCTGTACAGTGCCGTTGTGGTGCGTCACTTCAACTTTCGCACCGACCAACACCTTGCCCTTGCCCGATATGGCGGTAACACCGTTGTGTTTGAACAGGCCGGCAATACCGCCGGTCAATTGTTGGATTATGTTGTCCTTGCGAGCCAACATGTCAGGCACATTGATCTGGGCATCTTTTACCGATATCCCATGAACGGCCAGACTGTCCCGCACTTCGGCAAATTTGTAACTGCTATCGAGGAGTGCCTTGGAGGGAATACAGCCGACATTGAGGCAGGTGCCACCCAATTGAACCTTGTCCTTGTCATCCAGCCACTGCTCCACACACGCCGTCTTCATGCCAAGTTGAGCAGCCTTGATCGCTGCAACATAACCGGCGGGACCCGATCCAATTACCACTACGTCATATTTTTCAGTCATCGTCATTTCCAATAAAGTTTGCTTCACAATAGAAGCGCTGCAGTAGCGCAGCGTGTAGATTTGCTAGCACGGTATGTGTCTACAGTTGCAAGAGTATCCGTGCGGGATCCTCAATCAGGTCTTTGATCGCCACCAGAAACTGTACCGCTGTCTTCCCGTCAATCAGACGATGATCATAGGTCAACGCCAGATACATCATGGGCAAAATCACCACCTGACCATCAATGGCCATGGGACGGTCCTGAATCTTGTGCATACCAAGAATACCCGTTTGCGGCGGATTGAGAATGGGGGTAGATAACAGAGAGCCGAATACACCTCCATTGGTCACTGTAAAGGTACCGCCGGTCATATCCTCAATACTCAATTTATTGTCTTTGGCCCGCAGTCCCATGTCCCTGATAGCAGCCTCTATATCTGCCAGGCTCATAAAGTCTGCATCGCGCAATACGGGAACCACGAGACCTCCCCCAGTAGAAACCGCAACGCCAATATCCTGATAGCCATGGTAGACGACATCGTTGCCGTCAATGGACGCGTTTACCGCGGGAAATCGCTTCAGGGCTTCACATGCAGCCTTGACAAAAAATCCCATGAATCCAAGCCGTGTTCCGTTATGTGTCTTTTCAAATTGGTCTTTATACTTGCTGCGCAGCGCCATCACAGGCGCCATATTAACCTCGTTAAAGGTGCTGAGCATGGCCGTTTCGTGCGTTGCATTGAGCAGTCGCTCAGCGATTCTGGCACGCATACGTGTCATGGGGACACGCCTCTCCACCCGCTCACTGGATGGACCAACTGGTATTTTCTCGACAACGGCTGTACCGCCGGATGGCGGTATCGAGCCTACAGTGGGCGACACATCACGCGCATTCATATAGTTGAGAACATCTTCCTTGCTAATGCGTCCGCCCTTTTCACTACCCTTGATTGCGCTGATATCCAGCTTGTGCTCTTCAACCAAGTGCCGGGCGGCGGGCCCCATCAGCTCAGCCGCCGCGGTGTCTTTCGCTGTGGTAGCAGTTGCTGTCGGAGCAGCCTTGGATGCCAAAGTTGCAGCTGCAACGGGGCCCTGTTCCATTTCGGCTAGCAATTGTTCACTTTGTACGGTGTCTCCTGCCCGGGCATGGATCCTGGTGATGACGCCATCTACAGGCGCCACCACTTCTAAAACAACCTTGTCAGTTTCGATCTCGACTATCAGTTCATCACGAGCTACTGCATCACCCTCGGACTTGTGCCAGGCGGCCACCTCACCATCAGCGATGGATTCGGGAAAGGCAGGTGCCTTTATTTCAATATCCATTTTAATTCCTTAAAAAATCTGGTCGCCCTAATTGCCCCAGGGCATTTCGCCAAGGGCTTCATCAATGAATTTCTGCATCTGCGCAACATGCAGCGCCATGTAGCCTGCCGCAGGAGCTGCGGACGAGTCGCGCCCCACGTAACGCAGATACACATCTACCTTGTGACGCTGGATCACGCGTCGCATGTGGTGTTGACTTGCATACCAGGCCCCCTGGTTCATGGGCTCTTCCTGGCACCATATTGCATCGACAATATTGGCATACGAACGGCTCAATATTTCCTCAAGCTCTGCCTCGGGAAACGGGTACAGCTGCTCCAGGCGCAGGATGGCGATATGGTCCAGCCCGCGCTCGCGTCGCGCAGCACGCAGGTCGTAAAACACCTTGCCACTACAAATAATAATGCGCTGCACTTGCGATTTGTCCAGATCATCTGTTTCATCCAGGACATTGTAAAAGTGCCCCTCAGCAAGCTCCTCAACAGTAGATGTAGCTTCCTTGTGGCGCAGTAAACTTTTAGGCGACATCACCACTAATGGCTTACGCAGGGGGCGGATGGCCTGACGCCGGAGCAAATGGAATATCTGGGCCGGCGTTGTGGGTACGCAGACCTGGATGTTGTGCTCCGCAGACAACTGCAGGAACCGTTCGAGCCGTGCGGACGAATGCTCTGGTCCCTGACCTTCATAGCCGTGTGGCAACAGCATCGTCAACCCGCACAAACGTGACCATTTATGTTCGCCACTAGTGATGAATTGATCAATGACTACCTGGGCGCCGTTGGCGAAATCGCCAAACTGGGCCTCCCAAATAACCATCCCCTGAGGCAGGGTGGTGGAATACCCGTACTCGAACGCCAACACTGCTTCTTCAGACAAGAGGGAATCGTAAATGCCAAATTTTGCCTGGCCATCCGCGATATGCTGCAAGGGAATATAATCACTGCCATCCTTCTGGTTGTGCAACACAGCATGACGGTGAGAGAACGTCCCTCGTCCAACATCCTGGCCGGTCAGGCGAATGGGAAACCCCGCCTGCAATAAGGATGCATAGGCCAGATTTTCGGCGAAACCCCAATTTAGTGGCATAGCGCCTGCGGCCATCTTGCGGCGGTCCTCCAGAATTTTTGCTACCTGACGCTGTAACGGGAAACTGTCCGGGGGCAGATTGGTAGTGTGGGCCAGTGCCTGCAGCGCGTGCAGATCCATGCGCGTATCACACTGCAATGTCCAATGATGACCCAGATATGGAGTCCAATCCACAAACAGGGATGTATTAGGCTCGGTTACGAGGCTGCTAACCAATGGGGCATTGCGGTCAAGCGCTGCCCTGTAGCGATCCACCAGAGTCTGAACCCCACTCTCGCTAATCAGCCCTTCGCTGACAAGCTTTTCAGCATACAGCTCCTGGGTAGTCTTATGTTTGGCGATTTTTTTGTACATCACCGGTTGTGTCACGGTCGGTTCATCTGCTTCGTTGTGGCCGCGACGGCGATAACAGATCAGATCTATTACCACGTCCTTATTGAACTCAGTGCGGTAATCAACGGCCAACTGCGTGACAAAAAGTACGGCCTCCGGATCATCCGCGTTAACATGGAAGATCGGAGCCTGCACCATCTTCGCTACATCCGTGCAATACTCGGTTGAGCGGGCATCCTCTCTCTTACTGGTAGTAAAGCCCACCTGGTTGTTCAGCACTATGTGAATGGTGCCACCGGTTTTATAGGCGCGGGTCTGGGACATCTGGAAGGTCTCCATCACCACGCCCTGGCCGGCAAACGCCGCATCACCGTGCAGCACAATAGGCACCACCAAATCGCCATTTTTGTCCTGGCGTCGCTCCTGCCGCGCGCGCACAGACCCCTCCACCACCGGAGCTACAATCTCCAGATGAGATGGGTTAAAGGACAGCGCCAAATGCACCTCTCCTCCTGCGGTCATTACATTGGAGGAAAAGCCCTGATGATATTTAACATCGCCGGAGCTTTCATACTGGGCCGTGCCTTCAAACTCGGCAAATAGCTCGGAGGGATTTTTTCCCAGAATATTGATCAGCACGTTGAGTCGGCCGCGGTGTGCCATACCCATAACGATTTCCTTGGCCCGATAAGAACCGCAGCGCTGCACCATTTCCGACAACATGGGAATAAGGCTCTCTCCCCCTTCCAACCCGAAACGCTTGGTTCCGGGATATTTGGAGGCTAGCGATTTTTCCAGTCCCTCCGCATTGATCAGCTGGTTGAGCAAGTGCAGCCGGACATCCTTCCCGTAGTCTGGTGCTGCGCGCACCGCCTCCATCCGCTGCATTATCCAGTGTCGTTCGGTGGTATCGACGATATGCATGAACTCAGCGCCAATCGAGCTGCAATAGGTGCTTTCGAGGGCCTTGTAGATTTCGCCAAGGGTGGCATCCGCCTTGCCGATATGGAGAGTGCCCGTCTGGAAGACCGTATCGAAATCAGCCGATGAAAGCTGGTGGAACCCCAGATCAAGGTCAGCTACTGATTTTCGTTCTGCCAGACCCAATGGGTCCAGTTGTGCCTTCTGGTGCCCTCGCTGGCGATAGGCGGAAATCAATTGCACCACGCGCACCTGCTTGCGCTCATACTCGGTCGCCTGGGAGTCGTGCCGCACGGTCGCATCCGTGCGCACGCGCATTTTGCTGATCTGGGCGAAGCGCTCACGCAGTACTGAGTGGGGTACATCCTCTATCTGAACTATGTTGGACGCCACCAGAGGCAGCCTGTCAAAATAATCGCGCCACTGCTCAGGTACCGCGTTGGGGTCTTTCAGGTAGGTCTCGTACAAATTTTCCACATAAGTGGCGTTGCCGCCAGCAATATGAGAGCTTTGCCAAAGCGATTCCATGGAGCTATTTTGCATCTGGAGCCCTCCCGGGGCTCAATCGAACAATCGGGCGCCGCTACCCGCCGATAAACCGGCGGATGACAGGATGGAGAGGTTGGCAGCGCTTGCGATCAGGCTCTACTCTACCGGGAAAATACCACAATACCGGGTTGCATTTGCGAAATAAATTCAATATTTAAATCCATATATTCAATAGGCTACAAGAACTACTTAATGTCAGGTAGCACGCGACAACAACATGTTGCGGATATGGCCAATCGCCCGGGTGGGGTTCAGGCCTTTGGGACACACGTTGACACAGTTTTGAATTCCATGGCAGCGAAAGACGCTGAACGGATCATCCAACCGGTCCAGCCGCTCTTCGGTAGCAGTGTCGCGTGAGTCCGCCAGAAAGCGATACGCTTGCAACAAGCCGGCGGGGCCAATAAAGCGGTCAGGATTCCACCAGAACGAGGGGCAGGCAGTCGAACAGCAGGCGCAGAGAATGCACTCATAGAGACCGTCGAGCTTCTCCCGGTCGGGATGAGACTGCAGGCGTTCGATGGCGGGCGCCGGCGTGTTGTTCTGCAGATAAGTTTGTACCTTTTCGTACTGCGCATAAAACAGGCTCATGTCGACCACCAGGTCGCGAATCACCGGCAGGCCCGGCAGCGGG
>Ga0105096_10000702_pt1 | contig 12559 bp, 9 predicted proteins | sample PPLLak3cmMay2015_FD_87036 | JGI IMG/M metagenome (GOLD analysis project Ga0105096, IMG submission 87036) | Freshwater sediment microbial communities from Prairie Pothole Lake near Jamestown, North Dakota, USA - PPLs Lake P7 Core (1) Depth... | ecosystem: Environmental > Aquatic > Freshwater >... | reverse complement strand
CATGTTCGTGATGATGAACGAGGCGCGCATCGGCGTCGGGCTCGGCGCGGCGATGGGCGGTTATGCCGGATACCGCGCGGCGCTGGCCTATGCCAAGGAGCGCAGGCAGGGGCGTGCCGTCAATGAGCGCGATCCCGCCACCCCGATGGTGCCGATCATCCAGCATGCCGATGTGCGCCGCATGTTGCTGCGCGCCAAGAGCTTCGTCGAGGGCAGCCTGGCGCTGTGCCTGTATGCCGCGCGCCTGATCGATGACGCCGAAGCCGATGACGCCGCGGCGCAGGATGCGCAGGCCTTGGTCGACCTGCTGACGCCGATCGTGAAAGCCTGGCCTTCGGACTACGCGCTGGAAGCGAATTCCATCGCCATCCAGGTGCATGGCGGTGCCGGCTACACCCGCGATTTCCCGGTCGAGCGCCTGTGGCGCGAGAACCGCATCAATGCCATCCATGAAGGCACCAACGGCATCCAGGCCATGGATCTGCTCGGCCGCAAGTTGCTGGGTGATAACGGCAAGGCGTTCGCGCTGCTCAGTGCCCGCGTCGAAGCCACGCTGGCCGCGGCCCGCCGGGATCCGGCGCTGTCGCCCTTGGCCGATATCCTTGCCGTGCGTTGGGCGAAGCTCGGCCCGGCAATCCATGCGGCCGGCCGAACCGCGCGCGGAGACCTTGACCTTGCGCTGGCCAACGCGTACCTGCTGCTTGATGGCATGGGCCACGCGGTGGTCGCCTGGCTGTGGCTGGATCAAGCGGTCTGTGCCGGCGCCGTGCTGGCCTCCGGCGACATCAGCGCGCCGCGTCGGGCGCTGCTGCTCGGCAAGCAGGCCGCCGCGCGCTATTTCATCAGCTGGGAGCTGCCCGGCAAGGATGCGCAGCTGGAGCGCTTCACGGCCATCGACCCGTTGTGCCGCGATCTCGATCCGGCGCAGCTGTAAGCGCATTCGAAAATAAACTATGCTAAGTTTGAACTTGATTTGGATTCCGGTCGACCCTTATGAATAAACTGCTGCCGCTGCTCGCTGTTACCGCCGTTCTGCTGTCTTCCTGCCAGAACACACCCGTTAAAAAAACGCCGATGGCGCCGGTTCCGGCCGCCGCCGTGCCGGTTCCCGCGCCTGAGCCGATGCCGGTGCCGGTGCCCGATACGGCCGAGCTGTCGGTCCGCAAGGAGCAGTTCATCAGGGACACCGCCAGGAAGCATGCTTTGCCGGAATCCTATGTGCGCGAAACGCTGGCCAAGGCGCAGTACAAGCAGGGCATCGTCAATGCCATGTCCAAGCCGGCCGAGTCCACCAAGACCTGGGCGCAGTACCGGCCGATATTCCTGACCGACGGACGCATCGCGCAGGGCCGGAAATACCTGTCCGAGAACCGCGTCGAGGTCGAGCGCGTGGCCGCTCAATACGGCGTTCCCCCGGAAATCATCCTGGCGATCATGGGCGTGGAAACCGGCTGGGGCCAGAACATGGGCAGCCACAACGTGCTGGACGCCCTGTATACCCTGGCGTTTTACTATCCGGTCATCAACGGCAAGCCGAACCCGGCCCGCAGCGCGTTTTTCACCGATGAACTGAGCCAGCTGTTCGCTTTGGCCAAGGAAGAAGGGTTCGACATCCTGAGCCTGAAGGGCAGCTACGCCGGAGCCATGGGGCTGGGCCAGTTCATGCCGTCCAGTTACCGCAAATACGCCAAAGACGGCGACGGCGACGGCAAGCGCGATCTGTTCAATTCCCGGCAGGACGCTTTCGCCTCCATCGCGAATTATTTCATCGGCTACGGCTGGCAGACCGGCAAGCCGACTTTCGTGCGTGCCAGCATGGCCGCGGGTTCACCGCCGTTCAAACCGGAAAACTGGGAGGCCAAATACAGCCTGGCCGAGTTGAAGGCCAAGGGCTTTACGCCGAACCAGCCGGTGCCCGACCTGCCCGTGACCCTGCTGACTCTGGAGGGCGCACAGGGCACCGAACATTGGATCGGCTTCAAGAATTTCTGGGTGATCACCCGTTACAACCGCTCGCCGATGTACGCCATGTCGGTCCATCAGCTGTCGCAGGAAATCGCCCGGAAACCGTATAACACGCCGCCCGCCGCCTTGCCGGAACCGGCCGCCGCAGCGCAATGAGGTTGAACCGGATCGGCGCGCTGCTGGCGATAGCGCTGGCCGCCTGCACCAGCGCGCCGGTGAAGACGCCTTCGGCGTCAAAGCCCGTCGCAAAGCAGCCGGACAGCGCCGTCATCGCGCAGCCTGACAGTCCCGCGCCGGCCCCGGCGGGATCGGCCGAAGCGCATAACGCCAAGGTCTGCCGGCAGACCATGCAGCACGACGAACGCAGGTACACCAAAGGCGGCCTGTATGCGCCGGACGTGGCCGATGCGCATCCGGACGGCGAGCTGGACATCAGCCTGCTGGAAGAGCCGGAGCCGCGTGATGAGCCGAAATCGCGTTACGGCAATAAATCGCCGTACACGGTGCTCAAGAAAAAATACTTCGTGCGCGACAGCGCCGAGGGCTACAAGGAGCGCGGCATCGCGTCCTGGTACGGCACCAAGTTCCATGGCCGGAAGACCTCAAGCCAGGAAGTCTACGACATGTGCCAGTTCAGCGCGGCGCACAAAACCCTGCCGATCCCCAGCTACGCGCGGGTAACCCGCCTGGACACCGGCGCGTCGGTGATCGTTCGCGTCAACGACCGCGGGCCGTTCCACGAAGGGCGCGTCATCGACCTCAGTTTCGCCGCCGCCAGCAAGCTCGGCATCAACCGGACCGGTACCGCCAAGGTCGAGGTTGAAGCCATCAGCGGCGGCGAGGCCATGCCGCCACCGGTTACCTTGGCACCGGAGTCGGAAAAAGCCTATCTGCAGGTCGCCTCGTTTTCCAATCAAGACAACGCCGACGCCTTGAAAGAGCGTCTGCAGACCGCCGGTTTGGATCATGTCCAGGTCAAGAAGCACCGTTCGGACGGCAATCCGGTCTGGCGCGTGCGGATTGGACCGCTGGGCGGCAACGAAATGCGCCAAACCGAGCGGAAATTGTCGGATTTAGGCTTGAAAGGGCTTCGTGTCGGGGCTGAATAAGCTTAAAATAGCGCATGCAGTACCCCCCACCTGGAGCTCCCATGCAATTCCCCCGTTTCTTAGTGGCAAGCGCAGCGCTTTGCGCCGTTGCCGTCGCCTTTGCGCAATCCGCGCCGATTCCGAATGCCGCACCTTCACCGGCCGCCGCCACGGTACAGATTCCGCAGGCACCGACGCCGACCGGCGCCAGCTCCTGGCTGATCATGGATTTCAGCAATGGCCAGGTGCTGGCCAGCCAGAATCCGGACCAGCGTCTTGAGCCGGCCAGCATCACCAAGGTGATGACCTCCTACGTGGTTGCCGCCGAGATCAAGGCCGGAAAGATCAAAGCCACCGATCAGGTCTTGATCAGCGAAAATGCCTGGCGCGGCGGCGGTGGCGGCACCGACGGCTCGACCAGCTTCCTGCCGCTGGGCAGCATGGTCAGCCTCGAAGAACTCGAGCGTGGCATGGTGATCCAATCCGGCAACGATGCCGCCATTGCCCTGGCCGAGCATGTGGCCGGTTCCGAGCAGGCGTTCGTGGAATTGATGAACACCTACGCCAAGAAAATCGGCATGAACAACACCAACTTCGTCAATCCGCATGGCTTGCCGGACCCGAACCATTATTCGACCGCGCGCGATCTGTCCCTGATGGGCCGCGCGCTGATCCGCGATTTTCCGAAGGCCTATGCCTTCAACAGCATCAAGGAGTACACCGTCAACGGCATCCGGCAGCACAACCGCAACGGCCTGCTGTGGAAGGATCCTTCGGTAGACGGCATCAAGACCGGCCACACGTCAAGCGCCGGTTACTGCCTGCTGGCCTCGGCCAAACGCGGCGAGCAGCGCCTGATCTCGGTGGTGCTCGGCATCCAGACCGCTTCCTCGGCCGAAGGCTTCCGCCTGCGCGAGAACGGCAACCTGGCTCTGCTGAACTGGGGCTTCCGCTTCTTCGAAACCCGTACCCTGTACACGCCGGACAAAGCCGTCGCCACGCCGCGGGTCTGGAAAGGCGCCGCCGACTCGGTGGCGTTGGCCGTGGCCGCTCCGTTCAGCATAACCGTGCCGCGCGGCAAGTTCGACGCCCTGAAAGCCAACATCGATGTGCCGAAATACATCATCGCGCCGCTGAAAGCCGGCCAGAAGATCGGCACGCTGCGCATCAGCCTGGACGGCAAGGTGATCGCCGAAGCACCGCTGGTCGCGAAAACCGCGGTGGCCGAAGCCGGCTTCTTCGGTCGCCTGTGGGACGGCTTCCTGATGTGGTGGGATAAGCTGTAAGCCAACGCGCATTGAAACGAAAAGCCGGCGCAAGCCGGCTTTTTTTGTTGTGCATTCCCGGCCGTTACGTGTGTTGTAGGTGGCATAACACACACCTCTCAACAATCCACCGCGATAATTTGTGTGCTGCACATTTGTCAATCGACACAATTTGAAATGGCTGCGGTTCAATGATTGGGCATGTTTGGAATACGCTCCTTGGATATCAATCATCCACAAAAAAAGACCGGATCGCTCCGGTCTTTTTCTTTGCAACATTGTGCACTTACTTCTCGGTGGTCGACTCGACGGTCAGGCCGCGGCGTTCCAGCAGCGGCTGGATGTCCGGTTCCTGCTCGGCGAAATCGCGGAACAGCTGCATCGCGTCCTTGCTGCCGCCCTGCGACAGCAGCTTGGCACGGAAGCGGTCGCCGTTTTCGCGGGTCAGGCCGCCGTTGTTCTTGATCCACTGCACGGTGGTGGCGTCCAGCACTTCCGACCAGATGTAGGCGTAGTAACCGGCCGCGTAACCGCCCATGATGTGGCCGAAGTAGGTGGTGCGGTAGCGCGGCGGCACGGCGGCGAAATCCAGGCCGACGTCCTTGAGCGCTTTATCCTCGAAGGCGAGCACGCCGTCCGCGCCAGGCAGCTGGTCGGCGGAGGCCTGATGCCATTTCTGGTCGAGCATGGCCGAGCCCAGGTACGACGTGGTGGTGAAGCCTTGGTTGAACTTCGAGGCCGACAGCACCTTGTCGAGCAGTTCCTTCGGCATCGGTTCGCCGGTTTTCCAGTGCTTGGCGTAGTTGGCCAGGATTTCCGGCCAGTCGGACCACATTTCATTGACCTGCGACGGGAACTCGACGAAATCGCGCGGTACGTTGGTCCCGCTGAAGTAAGGGTATTTCACGTCCGAGAACATGCCGTGCAGCACGTGGCCGAATTCATGGAACGCGGTGTTGGCGTCGTCCCAGGTCATCAGCGCCGGATTGCCGGCGGTCGGTTTGGTCACGTTCAGGTGGAAAGCCACCACCGGTTTGGTGCCCATCAGTGCCGACTGGTCGACGTACGAGCTCATCCAGGCGCCGCCGCGTTTCGAGGAACGCGCGTACGGATCGACGATGATGAAAGCCAGCTGCGAACCGTCTTCGTTGAACGCTTCATAGACCTGCACGTCTTCGTGGTAGACCGGCAGGTCGGTGCGGCGCTTGAAGGTCACCCCGTACAGTTCGGTGACCGCGTGATAGATGCCGTTCTGCAGCACGTTGTTGAGTTCAAGATACGGTTTGAGCTGGGCTTCGTCGTAGTTGTACTGGGCCTTGCGCACCTTGTCGGTGTAGTAGGACCAGTCCCAGGGCTCGAGCGCGAAGCTGTCCTTGCCCTTGGCTTTCTGCTCGCTGTCGATCATGGCCTGCAGCACGACGCCTTCCTTGCGGGCATTGGCGACCGCCGGCGGTGCCAGCTGTTCCAGCATCTTGTTGACCGCCTCCGGATTCTTGGCGGTTTCCTCGGCCAGGGCGAAGGCGGCGTAGCTCGGGTAGCCCATGATGGCGGCGCGTTCGGCGCGCAACTTGGTCACTTTCGAGACGATGGCGCGGTTGTCCCACTTATTGCCACGGCTGCCACGCGCGATCGAAGCCTTGTGGATGCGTTCGCGCAGGGCGCGGTTGTCGAGCTGCGGCAGCAGCGGCTGGATGGTGGTGTTGAGCAGGGCGATGCGGTACTTGCCCGGCATGCCTTTTTCCCTGGCCGATTCGGCCAGGCCGTCGATCTGCTGGTCGGTCAGCCCGGCCAGTTCGGCGCGGTCGCTGACGATCACCGCCGAGTCGTTCACTTCGTCCTGCACATTCTGGCCGAACTGGGTGGTCAGTGTGGCTAATTCGGCATTGATGGCCTTGACCCGGGTTTTCTGGGCTTCGGTCAGGTTGGCGCCGGCGCGCACGAAATCGGTGTGGTAGCGCTCGATCAGACGCACGCTCTGGGGATCCAGGCCGAGCGTTTCGCGTTTGGCGTACAGGGCCTTGATGCGTTCGAACAGTTTGGCGTTCAGGTACACGCTGTCGTTGTGCGCGGCGAGCTTCGGCGAGTATTCGGCGTCGAGCTTGTCGAGGGTGTCGTTGGTGTTCGCGCTGGTCAGGTTGAAGAATACCGTCAACGCACGGCGCAGCAGCTGGCCGGAGCTTTCCATGGCCAGGATGGTGTTCTCGAAGGTCGGCTCGTCCTTGCTGTTGGCGATGGCCTCGATTTCACGGCTGTTATCGGCCATGCCGCGGTTGAAGGCCGGCGCGAAGTCGGCATCGGTGATTTTGTCGAATTGCGGGAACTGCAGGGGCAGCGGGCTTTGTTGGAAAAATGGATTCATGGCCTTCACGGAAGTTGCGGGGGTATCGGCGCCCTGCGCAGGCGCAGCGGCCATGCCCAAGCTGGCGGCGGACAGCGCCAAGGCGATGGAAAAGGTGATCGGATTTTTAAGCATCGGGAGACAGCCTCATGTGGATTAACCTTTCAAGTTTAAGCCAATTCCGGGGCCGTGGATGTGCCGAAAGGCATGCTTGCCTGAATAAACCCCGAATATTGACGCCAACGGCGTCATTAAGGCCTTGCAGTCCTTGGGTTTTCAGGACTTAGGCCCGATAATGGGCGTATGCATACCGATACCGAAAAACAACGCGGCTTTGTCTTCCCCGGCGTGTTCGAAATCACCGCCATGGGTTCCGCCAGCGCGCAGCTGGAAACCGTCATTCCGCATGAACTGGAGCGCGCCGGCCTGACCGTGCTGCACGAGACCGTGTCGTCGCGCGCCTCCAGCGCCGGGCGCTTCGTGTCGGTCAGCCTGAGTTTCAAGGCCGATTCGCGCGCTGAATATGAAGCCGCGCATGAAGCCCTGCGGGCCCATCCGGAAATCAAGTGGACCCTGTAAATCCCGTCCTGATCATCCGCCAGCTCGGCCGGCAGCCGTATCAGCCGGTCTGGGACGCCATGGAGCGCTTCACCGCCGGACGCGGCGAACACGGCACCGACGAGCTGTGGCTGCTCGAGCATGATCCGGTGTACACCCTGGGCCAGGTCGGCAGGCCGGAGCACGTCTTGATGCCCGGCGACATTCCGGTCATCCGCTGCAACCGCGGCGGGCAGGTCACCTACCACGGCCCCGGCCAGCTGGTGGCCTATCCGCTGATCGATATCCGCCGGCGGGGCATCGGCGTGCGTGAGCTGGTCAACCGCATCGAGCAGGCCATCATCGACACCCTGGCGCATTGGCGGATCAGCGCTGAACGCCGGTCTGGGGCGCCGGGTGTATATGTCGGCGAAGCGAAAATCGCCGCCTTGGGCCTGCGGGTCCGGCATGGCTGCAGCTTCCACGGCCTGGCCTGCAACGTCAATATGGACCTGACGCCGTTTTATGGCATCAATCCCTGCGGCTATACCGGTTTACAGGTAACCCAAATGCTAGAATTGGCGGGTGAAACCGCTTTGTCCGAAGTCGCCGCCGAACTGGTCAGCCAGCTATCCCGGCAGCTTGGCCTGCAGCCGGCCTGGCGCGATGAATGGCCAGCCGCCATGAACACCGAATCCGTCAGCGCATAACCTCCAAAGAGCAACCGATGCCAACCGATCATTCCGTCATAAAAGATAAAAGCATTCCGGCGCAGACCCTCGCCAGTTTGGAAACCGGCGTCAAGCAGCTGGGCGAGAGCAAGATCGCGCGCAGTCCGGTCACCTTTGCCGATGCGCCGTTGTTGCGCAAGCCAAGCTGGATCCGGGTCCGGATACCGGCCGGCAACGCGGTCGCCAAGCTGAAGGCGCAGCTGCGCGAAAACCGCCTGGTCACGGTCTGCGAGGAGGCGTCCTGCCCGAATATCCACGAATGCTTCAGCCATGGCACCGCCACGTTCATGATCCTCGGCGAGGTCTGCACCCGGCGCTGCAGCTTCTGCGATGTCGCGCACGGCCGGCCGAAACCGCCGGACCAGGACGAGCCGCTCAACCTGGCGAAAACCATCCGGGACATGAAGCTGCGCTATGTGGTGGTCACTTCGGTGGACCGCGACGACCTGCGCGACGGCGGCGCCGGGCATTTCACGCGCTGCATCAGCGAAATACGCGCGCTCAGCCCGGCCATCAAGATCGAGATCCTGACCCCCGATTTCCGCGGCAAAGGCCGCATGGAACGCGCCCTGGAGCTGCTCAACCAGGATCCGCCGGATGTTTTCAACCACAATCTGGAAACCGTGCCGCACCTGTACCCGAACGTCCGGCCCGGCGCCGACTATGCCTGGTCGCTCAGGCTGCTGAAGGAATTCAAGGCCGCCAACCCGGCCGTGGCGACCAAATCCGGCATCATGCTCGGCCTGGGCGAAACCATGCAGCAGGTACAGCAGACCCTGCGGGATTTACGCGACCATGACGTCGATATGATTACCGTAGGCCAGTATCTGCAGCCGACGCCGCACCACCACCCGGTGATGCGTTACTGGACGCCCGGGGAATTCGCCGAGATCGAACAATTCGGGAACCAATTGGGCTTTACCCATGTCGCATCAGGACCGATGGTGCGTTCCAGCTACCATGCCGACCGCATGGCGGCGGAAGCGGGCTTCGTCGAGGCCTGAGAGACAATACCAATGGCCTATGGCGTTCCGGCGCAATAGGCGCACAATGATACCTACTTGAGTTCGAGGCGATTATGAAGAAAAGATACATCCTGGCGCTGGGTACGGCGCTGCCGTTGGCCATCGCCCTTGCCGCCACGCAGGGCAAAGTCAGCACGCCCGCATCCGAACTGGCGCCGACCGAAGCGCAGGCGCTGACCGGCAGCCTGGTCTATAACCTGCTGTCCGGCAGCGATTACGCCTATAAATCCCTGCCGCTGGACGATGCGCTGTCGGCAAGCATTTATAAAAACTACCTGGAATCGCTGGACGAGAACAAGCTGTTCTTCCTGCAGTCCGACATCAGCCGTTTCGACGCCTACAAGACCGGCATGGACGATGCCATCAAGAACCAGGACATCGGTCCGGCCTTCGACATCTTCAAGGTCTACCTGCAGCGCGTCGACCAGCGGGTCGCGCACGCACGTGCGCTGCTCAAGCAGGATTTCGACTTCAGCGCCAAGGAGCAGTACCGCTACGACCGCGAAGACGCCGGCTGGGCGGCTTCCGAAGCGGAACTCGACGCGCTCTGGAAGCAGTCGGTCAAGAATGACGTGCTGCGCCTGAAGCTGGCCGGCCGTCCGATGGACGAGATCCGCGCCACGCTCGACAAACGCTACGGCAACCTGTCGGAGCGCCTGCACCAGCTGCGCGGCGACGACGTGTTCGAGAATTTCATGAACGCCTACGGCACCTCGATCGATCCGCATACCTCGTACATGAGCCCGCGCAGCGCCGATAACTTCAACATGACCATGAAACTGTCGCTTGAAGGCGTTGGCGCGGTCCTGCAGGCGCAGGACGACTACGTGGTGTTCCGCACCATCATGCCCGGCAGCCCGGCCGAGAAATCCGGGGTGATCAAGGCCGGCGACCGCGTGCTGGCGGTCGGCCAGGGCGAGAAAGGCCCGATGGTCGACGTGGTCGGCTGGCGCATCGACGATGTGGTCTCGAAGATCCGAGGCCCGAAAGGCTCGGTGGTGCGCCTGGACGTGCAGTCCGGCGACGAAGGCGTCGACGGCCCGCACAAGATCGTGCGCATCGTGCGCGACAAAGTGAAACTGGAAGAGCAGGCGGCCAGCAAGAAAATCATCGAGGCCGGCGGCAAGCGCATCGGCGTGATCGAACTGCAGGCCTTCTATCTGGATTTTGAAGCGGCCCGGCGCGGCGACCCCGACGCCCGCTCGGCGACCACCGACGTGCGCAGGCTGCTGGCGGAACTGAAGCGGGAGAACGTCGACGGCGTGGTGATGGACCTGCGCGACAACGGCGGCGGCTCCCTGATCGAAGCCGTGGAGCTGACCGGCCTGTTCATCGAGCAGGGTCCTGTCGTGCAGGTGCGCGAAACCAGCGGCGACGTGCAGGTGGAATCGGATACCGACAGCAGCCTGGCCTGGAGCGGCCCGCTGGCGGTGCTGGTCAACCGTTCGTCGGCGTCGGCCTCGGAGATCTTCGCCGCCGCCATCCAGGACTACGGGCGCGGCCTGATCATCGGTGAACCGACCTTCGGCAAAGGCACCGTGCAGACCCTGGTCGACCTCGATAAATTCCCGCGCCGCAAGGACGTGCAGTTCGGCCAGCTTAAGATGACCATCGCGCAGTTCTTCCGCATCGACGGCGGCACCACGCAGAACGCCGCGGTCACCCCGGACGTGCTGTTTCCGGTCTCGGTGGATGCCGCTGAATACGGCGAAAGCACCTACGACAACGCCCTGCCGTATACCGAAATCGCCCCCGCCGAGTATCGTAAACTGGGCAGCCTCAGGCTGATCAGCCCGCAGCTGCAGGCCCTGCATGAGGCACGCATCGGCCAGGACAAGGAGTTCTCCTGGTGGATGCAGGATGTCGCGTACTTCAAGGCCGAGCGCGCGAAGAAAAGCATTTCCCTGAACGAACAGGAACGGCTTGCCGAGCGCAACAGCCTGAAAGCCCGGCGCGCTGCGCGCGAATCCGAACGCAAAGCGCTCGGCCTGGCGGTAATCGGCTCGGACGACAACGACGACGGCCTGCAGGCCGGTGAACGCAAGATCGCCGATCAGGTCGCCGAAGAGAAGAAAGCCAAGGAGCGTCCCGATCCGCTGTTGAACGAGTCGGCGCATATCCTGGCCGATGCCATCGCCCTGCTGGTCGACAAGCCGCTGTTAAGCAGAGTGTTCCCCGATGCCCGTGCGCCGGGAAGCTGGGCGGAATAAAGCAGGATCCGGATAACGCATGGCTTCCGCTTCTTGTATGCTTTGGCCATGAACCGGAAACCCATTGCGGCGAAATTGATCAAGGCACGCGAGCTGCTCGGCACGCGTGCCTTTTCCTTGCCCGAGCTGGCCGCCGAGACCGGCCTGAGCGCCAGCCATCTGCAGAAGGCCTTCAAGCGGGCTTTCGGGCTCAGCCCGGCGCAGTATGCGGCGCAGCGTCGGCTGGACAGTCTGAAGCGCAACCTGCGCACGGCCGGTGACGTGACCCAGGCCTGGGTCGACAGCGGCTTCGGTTCCTGCTCGCGCGTGTACGAACACGGCGCGGCGAAACTCGGCATGCTGCCGGCGCAGTATAAAAAAGGCGGGGCAGGCTTGACCATCCATTGGACGGTGTGCGATTCGGCGCTTGGCCTTGCGCTGGTGGCGGCCACCGGGCGTGGCATCTGTGCGGTCGCCCTCGGCCCGGATAAAGCCGGTCTGCAGGCGGAGCTGGAAGCTGAATTCCCGGCCGCGCAGCTGAATTACGTTCCTGACGACCACCGCTTCATCGCCGACAAGGTGCAGCAGGCCGCGGATGCCTTGGCCGGCAGGGCGTCCGATGTGCCTGTCGAACTGCTGGGCACCGCATTTCAGCATAAAGTCTGGCAGGCGCTGATGAAAATCCCTAAAGGCCAGACCCTGAGCTATGCCGAGCTGGCGCAGCAGCTGGATATGCCGAAAGCGGCCCGCGCCGTAGCGCGCGCCTGCGCCGGCAACAAGGTCGCGGTGCTGGTGCCCTGCCATCGCATCATCCGCGGCGACGGCTCGCTGGGCGGCTACCGCTGGGGCTTGCCCTTGAAGGAAAAGATACTCCGCCATGAGGGCGCATGCGATAATGCGGCATGAATGAAGCACCCAAACGCAGCCATGTCTTCGCCGCCTTATTGGCGGTTTATCTTATCTGGGGCTCGACCTATTACGCCATCAAGCTGGCCTTGCCGGATTATCCGCCGTTCCTGCTGACCGGTACCCGCATGCTGATCGCCGGCAGCCTGCTGCTGGCTTGGCTGGCCTATAAAAAAAACCCGCTGCCCAAGCCCGGGCAATGGCGGGACCTGGTTATTCTGGCTACGGTGATGACCGTGCTGGCCAATGCTTTCGTGAACGTAGCGGAACAGACCGTATCAAGCGGCGTGGTGGCCATCGGCGTCGCGGCCATGCCGCTGTGGGCCGGCTTGTTCGCAACGTTGCGCGGCTACCATCCGAGCCGGCTGGAGTGGTCCGGTCTGCTGCTCGGCTTTCTGGGCGTGATCTGGCTCAACCTCGGCAGCGAACTGCGGGTGTCCACCGTCGGCCTGTTGTGCGTGCTGGCCGCACCCTTGGGCTGGGCCTGGGGTTCGATGTGGAGCAAGGGCCGCGAT
>Ga0105096_10000700_pt1 | contig 12578 bp, 10 predicted proteins | sample PPLLak3cmMay2015_FD_87036 | JGI IMG/M metagenome (GOLD analysis project Ga0105096, IMG submission 87036) | Freshwater sediment microbial communities from Prairie Pothole Lake near Jamestown, North Dakota, USA - PPLs Lake P7 Core (1) Depth... | ecosystem: Environmental > Aquatic > Freshwater >... | reverse complement strand
TGGCCACACCCACGGTCCGCAGCCTGGCGCGATGGAGCGCAGCATCGGGGTCGACTTCTTCGACGAGCTCGCCGTCATGGTCGACACGTTTGCGCCACTGCTCGTCGGTGAGGGAGCACTGGCCAGCGAGGACGACTCCTACTACCGGTCGTGGTCGCGAGGAACCAGCTCATGACAGAGCCCTTTGAGGGGATGCTCTTCGAGGGGCTTCTCGATGACGCAGCAGTGTTCCCACCAGGCAACGCATCGGTGCGCGACGCGCTAGAGGCGCACGTAGCACGACGTCTGGACCCGGCTGCGGTTCTGGTTGGACCGCTGGTTCTCAGCACCACACATCTGGAACTCTTGGCGGCGTCGCTTGACGAAGAGCTGACCTCGGCAAAGCTGGAGGCGTCGCCACTCGCGCTGAACCTCGTGGTGCGAGAGCTGGAGGAGGTTCCTCGTGCGATTGCCACCGTAACTGCGGACCCGCGCCTTTCGCTTGCCGGGCTCGAGGTGACCCCACCGTCACACACGACGATGACTTCCGCGCTGACGGCGTTGACGGCATACGGGCTACCCGATGCTCAGGTATTCGTCGAATGCCCCTGGGGCATGCGGCTCCCTCGCGACGTGGTCGAGATCGCCGAGGCTGGGTACCACGTGAAGCTGAGAACTGGCGGGACGACCTTCGACGCGTTCCCGTCCGAGCCGGAGCTAGCTGAAGCGATCGTGCTGGCCGTGTCTCACCAGGTGGCCTTCAAGGCAACCGCCGGCTTGCACCGGGCCGTGAGACATCGTGATGGTTCCACAGGTTTCGAGCACCATGGCTTCCTCAACGTTCTTCTCGCTGCAGGCACCGCCGACGAGGGGGTGGATGTTGTGCGGTCGGCGCTCGCAGAGCAAGACGCAAGGACCGTTGCGCACGCGGTGCTGGCTCTGGGCGCCGATGGTCTCCACGGTGTCCGCTCCACGCGCTTTCTCTCCTTCGGAACCTGTGACGTCGACGAACCGGCGCGCGACCTCATATCCCTGGGACTGCTCGCGGGTGAGGGGGTCAACGTATGAGTCCATCTACGTGGGTCGACGTGGAGCAAGGAAGTCCCTGGGGGCTTCAGACGCTCCCCTACGGAGTAGCCGAACTAGCGGGCGGCCGACGAGCAGTCGTTCGCATCGGAGAGTTTGCACTGGATCTGGCTTCTGTTGCTGCCGAGCTCGACCCAGACATCGAGCATCTGCTCGACTCGGACACCCTCAATCCCCTGATGGCGGCCGGACCCGCCACGTGGTCACATGTGAGGTCCCAGGCGATCACGTGGCTGTCCGACGACGGTCTTCAAGAGCGGGTGCAACTGCACCTGCACCCGCTAAGCGACCTGAACCTGTCGTTACCTTTCGAGGTGGCCGACTACGTCGACTTCTACTCCTCACGGCATCACGCCGAGAACCTCGGCGCGCTGTTCCGTCCCGGCCAGCCCCCTTTGACCCCCAACTGGCTCCACCTGCCGATCGGCTACCACGGACGATCCGGGACCGTTGTCGTATCAGGCACCGACGTCGTCCGCCCTTGCGGACAGAGCAAGGCGCCCACCAGTGACCATCCCACCTTCGGGCCGTCGGCCCGCCTCGACATCGAGGCGGAAGTGGGCTTCGTGATCGGCGTTCCCTCAGCCCTGGGCACCCCAGTGCCCGCGACGGGCATTGAGGATCACATCTTCGGTGTGGTCCTCGTCAACGACTGGTCGGCAAGAGACCTGCAGGCATGGGAGTACGTCCCGCTCGGCCCCTTCCTCGGCAAGTCATTTGCAACATCGGTGTCGGCGTGGGTGACACCCCTTGCCGCACTCCGCGACTCGAGAGTTCCCGTCCCTGAGCGAGCCGTCCCCATCCAGACCTACCTTCAAGCAGGCGACGACTGGGGCCTCGACATCCGGCTCTCCGTTGAGCTGTGCGGAGAGGTCGTGTCAAGACCGCCGTTCGCACCGATGTACTGGAGTCCCGCACACCAGTTGGCACACATGACCGTCAACGGCGCCAGCCTCCGCACCGGCGACCTGTATGCATCTGGCACCGTTTCGGGGTCGGCACCTGACGAACGCGGATCGTTCATCGAGCTCAGCTGGAACGGAGCCGAACCCATCCAGCTGAAGGACGGCCGCACCAGAACGTTTCTCGAAGATGGTGACGAGGTCGTTCTTCGAGGGGCGGCCCAGCGCAGTGACGGGGTAGCAGTCGGCCTGGGAGAGGTGCGCGCAACGATCCGTGGGGCGACGGCCAGCCCTCCTCACCGAGGTTGAGGGTGAGCACCTCGGTCTCTACTGTCGGGCGGGCTCGTGTTCAGTACCGGTCGGCAGCAGGATCTTGCCCGGGTTGAGGATTCCCAACGGGTCGAGGGCTTCCTTGACGGACCGCATCACGGCGATAGCCCCTTCACCAACCTGCGCCGCAAGGGCTTCGCGCTTGCCGAGGCCGATGCCGTGCTCACCCGTGCAGGTTCCTCCGAGCGCCAGCACCTCAGCCGTCAGCGCCTTCGCAGCCCGACCAGCTGCGCGGGTCATCTCTTCGTCGTCGGGGTCGACAAGGAGCAACGCGTGGAAGTTGCCATCCGCGACGTGGCCAAGGATGGACCACGAGAACGGGCCGCCACCGAAGATCCGTTCGGCAGCCGCGACCGCTTCGGGGAGCCTCGAGAGAGGAACCGCCGCATCCGTGGTGAGAGCTCGCGCGCCGGGACGCGAAGCGATGCTGGCCGGGTAGGCGTCGTGCCGCGCTTGCCATAGTCGCCGCCGCTCACGCTCGTCAGTGGCCCAGGTGAACCCAGATCCACCGAACTCCTCGACCAGCTCGCGGACCTCCTGTGACTGCTCCTCCACACCGGCCGCCGAGCCGTGGAACTCGAAGAACAGCGTTGGCGCGATCGGGTAGTCGGTCCCGGAGTAGGCATTGACCGCCGCGATGCTGCGGCCGTCCAGGAACTCGCAGCGAGCGATCGGAATGCCGGACCGCACAACCGCGGTGGCGGCCTCGACTCCTGCCCCGAGTGCAGGGAAGGTGCATGACGCCGCAGCCATGCGCTCGGGGATGCCAAAGAGTCGTAGAGTCAACTCGGTGATGACGGCGAGCGTGCCTTCTGCACCGACCAGCAGGCGGGTGAGATCGAAGCCCGCGCTGTTCTTGCGTGTCGCCCGACCTGTGTGGAAGACCGTGCCGTCAGCGCGCACGGCCGTAAGGGCAAGCACGTTGTCGCGCATCGAGCCATAGCGAACCGTGGTGGTACCGGACGCCCCCGTGCTCGCCATCCCCCCCAGCGTCGCATCCGCGCCGGGATCGACGGAGAAGAACAGACCGTCGCGGGCCAGCCGCTCGTTCAGGGGCACCCGACAGAGCCCGGCCTGCACCACAGCAACCAGGTCGTCCGGGCGGACTTCGAGGATGGCGTTCATGCTGGACAAGTCGAGTGAGATACCTCCCTCGACCGGCAGGACGTGCCCCTCGAGCGACGTCCCCATGCCGAACGGAACCACCGGGACGCGGTGCTCGCTGGCCAACCGCAACACCGCCTGAACGTCCTCGGTCGATGTCGCCATGACCACGACATCAGGTCGCACCCCTGGATGGGACGACTCATCGCGGCCGTGCCGGTCGAGTTCGCTCGCCACCAGACTGATCCGCCCCGGCAGGGCAGCAGTCAAGAGGTCTATGAACCCAGCAGGTAGTGGCACACGCATGCCCTCGCGCTCCCTCATGCCGTTGACCTAGGCAAGTAGTCGTCTTGTTGTCGGCGCCGGGCGCCGCGCACCGGCCGACCCGGTCGTTCCTCGACCTGGAGCACACCGTCGACGACCACGGGCACTCCGGACACCAGAACGTGCACGATCCCCTCGGACGCGCGGGTCGGCCGGTCGTAGGTCGCGAGGTCGGTCACGTTCTCCGGGTCGAACGCGACAAGATCGGCATCCGCGCCGACCTGGATACGGCCCTTGCGGGTCATGTCAGGTGCGATGTCGCGCAGGATGTCGGCCGGCACGAGCGTGCAGCGGCGGACCGCCTCGGCGAGGTCGAGGACGCGCAGCTCGCGGACGTACCAGCGAAGCACCCGGCTGTATGTCCCAGCAGTCCTGGGGTGCGTGAGCACTCCGGCCGGAATCGGCCAGCCGACGTCACCTCCCCCCTCGGCGGCGACGAGCGGCATGGCGTCGGAGGCCACGGCAGTGTCGTCGGCAAGCAGCGCCCGCGTCAGGAAGCCAAGATCGTCGGGGTCGGTTTCGCGGAGGAAGTCGATGACCGCGAGCCCGCCCGGGTCGAGCGCACGCAGCTCGTCGAGCCGCGCCACGGACGCGACCCGCTCGCCGGTCGGGAGGTAGCGGATGTCCTCAGGAGTGATGGCTTCATTGACCAGATTCTTCGGAGCCAGAAACGCGGCGCCGATGCCGGTGCATCCCGCGCCGTATGGATACGCCTCAGTCGTGATGTGCAGCCCTTGGTCGCGTCCGCGCGCGAGGAGGGCGTGCACCCGGTCTACGTGACGGGTCGACGTGCTGTTGATGTGGCACAGGTGCATGTGCGCACCGGTGGCGAGCGCGGCCGTGACGACCTCCGCAGCGCCGAACAGGCCACTGTCGGGTCGGGACAGCTCGCGCACGTGGGTGTACGTCGCGGTGTGCTCGTCGGCGGCGAGCTGTGCCACGTCGAGGTACTCGCTCGCCGTCGACTCCTGGCAGTAGCCCAGCAGCATGCCGATCCCGATCGCACCGTCGGCCAGCTCCCGACGTATCCCGTCGAGCATCGCGGAGGTCTCCGTGGCCGAGAGCGCGCGGTGCCAGTCGGCGGCGTTGATGTGCTCGAAGAACGCGTCGAGACCCGCGCTCACGTCGAGGCCGCAGGCCGCCATGCGGGCCAAGGCCCAGGACGCGGAGAACCCGTAGTGGTTCGGACTCCCTACGGCGGCCACGGAGGCGTAGGCGGCATCGACGTCGGACTCTCCGCCCTCGAGCTCGAGCGCGGTGGTGACGCCGTCGCAGACCTGTAATGCACGCGACGGGTAGTCGCGGCAGTGGCTGTGCAGGTCGATGAATCCGGGTGCGAGGACCAGCCCGGTGAGATCGATCTCACGCGCGCCGTGCAGGTCGGTGGAGCCGCCAACGGCGATTGTGGTGATCGTGTCGCCGTCGATCGCGACGTCGCAGTCGGCATCGAGCGACGTCTCCGGGTCGATCGTGCGCGCGCCGACCAGCACGAGGTCGTGCTCGCTCACCTTCAGTGGGCCTTGCTGGGTGGCCGCCGCTTCCCGGAGCGTCGCCCGGGAACCGGTTCCGTCATCGACAGGATGATTCCGAGGGCTGCGAGAGCCGAGACCCGGGTTCCCTGCGCATCCGTGCGTCGGAGCAGCTCGGGGTGCGAGCGCTCACGCAGGTTGTAGCCCACATCGAGCGCCTCGATGCTCCACACGATGTCGGCAACGGTGAGTCCGGCGCGCATCTGGCGCCCGTCATAGGCAAGGATCTCCTCGAGCATCCCGCCGAGCACGCGGACGTACTCCGCGTTCGCCTTCCGCTCTGCTCGCCGGATCCGCTTGGGCGCCACGAACGCAGACAGACCCGCGGCGAGAGACAGCTCGACCGACTCGTGTGGGGGCACCTCGACGTCCGACATGGCCGCAAAGACGTCCGCGAACGGGAGTCCGGCGTCCATCGCAGCGCTGATCGCCTCCCGCACGCGGGACTCCCAAGGCACGGCTACCTTGCGCATGATCCGGTCGAGCAGCTCGTCCTGGAAATCCGTCTGGCTCTCCCAAATCTGGTAGGCCGCCCCGGTGGTCATCGCCGGCTCACTCTCGTTGCGAGCGTTGATGCTGCGGAGCACGTCGGTGATCCGCAGGGAAGCAAGGGGGTTGAGCTGGTCCGATCCCCCGGCCAGGCGCTCGACCAGCAAGTCCTCGGCCTCCTGCAGAAGCAGTTCGCGCGTCTCCTCGCGTGGCCGGCGACGTCGGACGACTGTAGAGGGTGCCTGTGCAGACTTCTTTCTGGCCCGCGCTGTCGCCTTCTTGCTCGTCACCGGTTCACCCCTCCACCTGGAACCCACCCAGGACCAGGGACACTGGCCCGAAGCATCTGAGTGTAGGGATGCTGGGGGTGGTCGAGCACCGCACCGGTTTCCCCTCTTTCGACGATGTTCCCCGACTTCATGACCACGACGTGATCTGTCACGTGCCGTACCACGGCAAGGTCGTGGCTGACGAACACGTAGCTGACACCCGTCTCCTCTCGAATGTCCGCGAGGAGGTTGAGGATCTGAGCCTGGATCGAGACGTCGAGTGCCGCTACCGACTCGTCAAGGATCAGTCCGCGCGGCTGGGTCGCCAAGGCCCTCGCGATCGCCACCCGCTGCCGTTGCCCGCCGGACAGGGTAGCCGGAAGCGCGTCCAACACTCGCCGATGAAGACCAACGAGAGCAAGGAGCTCCTCGGTGCGCGCCTGCGTTTCGCTCTTGCTCAGTCCGGCAACGCCCAGCGCTTCGCGAAGAGCCCCTCCGATGTTCTGCCGCGGGTCAAGGGACGAGTACGGGTCTTGGAACACGATCTGCAAGTTCCTCGCGCGGTCCCATCGCCCGCTCGAGTTGCGAGCCGGCTTGGAGCAGTCCTGACCCCCCACCTCGATCCGTCCGGAGGTGGGCCGTTCCAGCCCCACCAGCATCCTCGCCACTGTCGTCTTGCCCGATCCGGACTCGCCGACGATGCCAAGGCTTCCTCCTGCAGCAACCTCGAAAGAGACGTCGTCCACCGCGACGAAGTCGCCGTAAACCTTCCGCAGGCTGTGCGCCTTCACCAGGGGAGCGGTCATGGCGCCCCCCACAGGTCCTCATCAGCCCGGAGGCACCTGACGCCACCAGATCCCACGCTGACGACGAGCGGGGTCTCCGCCCGGCACTGGTCGATGGCGAACCGACAGCGCGGGGCGAAAGCGCAACCGGTGCTGTCCTCGAGTCCGGAGGCTGGCTGCCCGGGGATGGCGGACAACCGTGCCTCACGCCCATCGAGTCGTGGTCGCGCCTGCAACAGCGCACGCGTATAGGGGTGTCTCGAGTGCTCGTACAAGTCTCCGGCAGGAAGCTGCTCGACGATCCGGCCCGCATACATCACCAGGATCGTGTCGCAGACCGCGGCAGCCAGCTCCAAGTCGTGCGAGACGAACACCATCGCCATGCCTCGCTCGCGACGGGATCGATCGATCAAAGGCATGACCGACGACTGCGTGGTCACGTCGAGCGCCGTGGTCGGTTCGTCCGCCAGCAGGAGCTGCGGCTCGTAGAGCAACGTCGAAGCGATCATCACACGCTGCAACAGACCCCCCGAGAGCTCAGAGGGGTAGGCCTTCAGTCTCCGCTCCGGATCTGAGATACCCACCTCAGCCAGGACTTCCACGGCCCTGTCTCGCGCTCGGTTTCTGCTCCACCCCAGATTCGTCCGAGCGTTCTCCGTCAAGAAGTCGCCGATCTTCCGCACCGGGTTGATGGCTGCCCTGGGGTCCTGGAAGATCATCGCGAGCTGAGACGACCGGTAGCGACGCAGTCGCGCGGGTGACATCCCGAGCACCTCGTCGCCCTCGAAGGTGATGCTCCCCCCACGCCGGGAACCCGCGGGGAGCAGCGAGGCAATCGACCGCACAGTGAGGCTCTTCCCAGAGCCAGACTCCCCGACCAGACCGATCGAGCCTCCCTGCTCCACAGCCAGATCGACGCCGCGAAGGACACGGCCGCTGCCCTCGGGCAGCGCCACGTCGAGGGTGAGATCTGTCACCTGCAGGAGAGTCACTCGACACCCCACATTCGCGCCAGCCGGTCACCGAGTACGCCGAAGGACACGGCCGCGAGCACCAGGCAGGTGCCTGCAGCCATGGTCTGCAGCGGATAGCCCTGCAGAAGGCTCTTGGAGCCGGCTGCCACCATCGCACCCCAGTCGGCAGTCGGCGGCTGCAGCCCGAGCCCGAGGAAGGACAGACCACCGAGGTCCAAGGTGGCGTAGCCGAAGGTGATGATCGACTGGGCGATGATGAACGGAGCCAGGTTTGGCAGGACGTGCCGGAAGAGGATGCGCCGGTCGCTGTAGCCGAGAACCTTGAACGCCTTCACATACTCCATGCCGGTCTCCCGCATCGCCGAGCCCCGAAGCAGACGAGCCATACCGGGCGTGTAGGCGAGCGTCAACGCAATGATGGCGACCCAAAGGCTGGCACCGAAGACCGTCGCAAGGACGATGGCCAAAAGCAGGCCTGGGAAGGCAAAGGCGACGTCCACTGCAGCCGACAACCCCGTATCGGTCCACCCCCGACGCCATGCGGCGATGAGTGCGACAAGAGTTCCGAGCACCGTGGAGAACGCCACCAGGGCAAGCGGGCCGATGAAGCTGGGACGTGCACCGACCAGCAACCTCGAGAGCAAGTCTCGACCGAGCTCGTCGAAGCCGAGCGGGTGGCCGGGCGTGGGTCCTACGTTCGCGTAGGCGAGGTCGATGGCGTTGGGGTCGTAGGGCGCTAGTGCAGGACCGAAGGCGGCTACGAAGGCGAAGAGCCCAATCACCGTTGCTGCCAGCCAGCCGACCACCCCCAGGTGACGCAGGCGTCCTCGCATCCTGGGACGACGCGCGATAAGAACCTGGCCGAACGACATCAGGAATCGACCGTCCGCACTCTGGGGTCAAGGAACCAGTACAGGACATCGACGACGAGGTTGATGACGACGAAGGCAACGACGAGGACCAACGTGACGGCCTGAACGAGCGCGAAGTCCTGTTGACGTGCCGCCTTGACCAGAAGGGACCCGAGTCCCTCGATCGCGAAGGCCTGCTCGACGAAGGCGGTGCCAATGATCAGCCCAGCAAGAAGCAGACCAGCCACGCTAAGGATGGGAAGAAGGCCGTTGCGCACCACGTGCCGGCTCACCACCAACCGCCTGGGCATGCCACGGACGGTGGCGGTGGCCACGTGTTCTCGGCCCAGCTCCATCCTGATGGAGGCTCGGGCGGTGCGCGCCACGAAGGCCGCTGCCACTAGTGCGAGTGCCGTCGACGGCAGCACCAGGTGGTACATGGTCGACAGGAACCCACCGTCCCCGATGCCGATCGCTGGGAACCAGCCCAGATTGATCGCGAAGACGTTGATCAGCACGTAGGAGGACACGAAAGCGGGGAGCGCCGCCAGAATCGTTGCCCCTGACATGGTCGCCGTGTCGATCCAGCCACCGCGGAGGCCAGAGAGGATCCCCAGCGAGAGGCCGAAGATCATGATCACGACGAAGGCTGTCACAACAAGGTAGAGGGTCGTTGACAGGCGCGAGCCGAGGAGCGTCGACACATCGGTGTTGAAGGACACCGACTGACCGAGGTCTCCCTGCACCACCCCTCCCAGCCAGCTGAAGTACCTCGTGAGGAACGGCTCATCGAGGTGGTACTGCTCCCGAAGCGCCGCGATGCGCTCCGGACTGGTGGGCTTCCCACCCGTGAGGTAGGAGACCGGGTCACCCGGCGCCACGTAGAGCGCCAGATGCACCAGGAACGTCGTGACCAGGATCGTCACTGCCCCAATCAGCAGACGTCGAGCGAGGAATCCCTTCACCACACCTCCCTCACGTCGAGTTGACCTGCTGGATCACTCCGCCGAGCCCAGCTCGACCGCCCACGCGCCCCAGATGTGAGAAGGCCCTGACACCACGGCTCCAGTGATGGCATCGCTCATGAAGAACGCGTTGGGGGCGGTGACCGTCGGGATCCAGGCATAGTCCTCGGTCATCAACTTCTGCGCCTGGATCGTGTACCGGGCTCGCTCGGCGTCGTCGTACGCCGCGAGTGCCTTGTTCAACAGGTCTGTCACGTCCGGGTTGGAGTACCCGCCCCAGTTGGCCGCCCCGCCTTCAAGCCCGACCTGCGCGTAGATCGACAGGGGGTCGCTGACGACTGAGAGGTACTGCGTCCCGAAGATGTCGACATCGGTCTTCTTTTCACTGCTGAACAGAGTGTTGGCGTAGTCGAAACCGACCTTCTTGACTGATGCATCGAAACCAATGGAGTCAGCAGCAGCCTCCAACACCAGCGCGTCGTTGACCGAGTCCGGGAGCTCGGAGAAGGCCGCAATCACCAAGCGAGGGTTGCTGACACCCGACTCTTCGACCAGCTGCCGAGCGGCGTCGAGGTCCTCAGCCGGCTCAGGCAGGTCATCCCACGCTGCCTGATACGCGGCCTTCTCATACCCCCACGAGCCGGGCGTACCCAGGGCACGCGCCGGAGAGCCCGAGCCGGCCGTCAGCGTGTTGACGAGACTCTGGTAGTCCTGCGACAAGGCCAGGGCCTCTCGCAGCTTCGGGTTCGACATCGACCCGCCCGTGTTGATGATGGGCACCCAGGACAAGAACGTCGAAGACCGGCCGAAGCCCACGGATCCAGTGTCAGTGTTCTGCAACGGACGCACACTGGATGCCGGCAGGAGGAAGGCACCGTCGAGCTCGCCGTCCTTAAACCCTGCGACCGCAGCTGAGGGGTCAGTGATGAACGAGAACGTGATCTGCTTCGTGAGCTGCTTACCCTCTCCCGCGCCCCACCAGTCTGGGTTGGCCTCGATGATGATGTTCTTGCCCGGATTCCATGCCTGAAGCTTGTACGGTCCAGTGCACATGAGAGTGCCGCCCGGTGCCCCGAACGTGTCTTGGTTGGCCTCGTAGAACGACTTGGAGTAGACCGCGGACGCAGCCGTTGCCAGCGTCGCACGGATCAGCGAGTCCGGCTTCTTCAGCGTGAAGGTCACAGTGTTTGGGTCAGTGGCCACGATGTCCTTGACCGAAGCGAGGTCTCCAGCGAACTGCGAGGTGGGGTCTGTCCGGGCTCGGTTGATCGAGAACGCGACGTCTTCGGCCGTGAGGTCCGTCCCGTCCCAGAACGTCACTCCCGAACGTAGGGTGGCGACGAGAGTGGTGTCGTCGGTGTTGGTCACCTCTGTGGCGAGCTGTGGCTGGACCGCACCCTCCGCATCGACGGTCAGCAGGGACTCACACAGGTTGCTTCCCACGAAGTTCTGGGAGCCGCTCCATGTGAGGCTCGGGTCCAGACCGAAGGGTTCCCCGTCACCGAGGTTCCAGTTGACGTTGTCAACTGGTCCCTGCCCTGGAGGGGTGGTGGTCTCAAGGGAGTCCACGGGAGCCGGCGGCGAGGCATCGGGCGCCTCGGCCCCGGTGCACGCCGCAACGGTGAGCAAGGTTGAGACGGCAATGGCAACAACTGAAATACGCTTCATTGCAGCTTCCTTCGGCGACGTGTGATGCGGGGTCTCGACAAGGCCCGCTGGCTTCTCACAGGCTTAGGTAGAAAAGTTACGTTGACTCGTGACGCAACGCAAGGGTTTTGCTTCAGAAATTCGATGGAGCGCTGTAACACGGCCGATCCATGCGCTACCTTCAAGCGTAACTTTCTTACCTTCTAGTCTTCTTACCTGGAGCCCTTGTGACATCTCCGTCGATCAGAGTGGCGACCGCCGACTCGGTTCATGCCCACCACTGGGTGGACGGAATCGTGAACCCCGACGCGCCCGGCGGGGTCCGACCCGTCATCAATCCGGCAACTGGCGACCCGTTCGGACAGTTCACGGTGGGGACCGCCAGCACCGTCGACCAGGCGGTCCACGCAGCGGCCGCAGCTGGACCGGCCTGGTGGGACACCGGCGCACAGGAACGCAGCCGGCTCCTCATGGAGGTGGCTGACCGCCTTCACGCGTCGGCCAAGGACCTCGCCGCCCTCGAGTCGCAGGAAGTGGGTAAGCCCATCGCGATGGCACAGGAGGACATCGAGGGCTCGGTCGACATGATCCGGGCGGCTGCCGAAGCCGGTATTGCCTTCTTCTCCCCTCCCTCTCCGGCACAGGGCGGCATTCGACGTCAACCGTACGGAGTCGCGGCCCTCATCACGCCCTGGAACTACCCGGTGTGCCAGGTGACCGACGTTCTCGGCGCCCTTCTTGCCGCGGGCAACACGGTGGTCATCAAACCAAGCGAGAAGGCGCCGCTGTCGGTTGCGGCGCTCGGGCCACTGCTAGACCGCCTCCCGCCCGGTGTGGTCAACATCGTGCTGGGTGACGGGGTAGCTGGCGCAGCGCTGGTCGAACACCCGCGTGTGGGGCTCGTCCACTTCACCGGCTCCGTCGCGGCGGGACGCCAGGTCGGTGCGGCCGCAGGCGCCCGGCTAGTGCCCTGCTTCCTTGAGCTCGGTGGCAAGGACGCGTTGGTGATCGACCGCGACATCGACGTCGCCAAGGCGGCCGAGCTGGCTGCCGCTGGTGGGTGGGTGAACAGCGGTCAGGTATGCACGTCCGTCGAGCGCGTCTACGTCCATCGCGACATCGCCGACAACTTCGTCACCGAGCTCACGGGCCAGGCCGCCACCTGGACGGTAGGGCCGGGCACTGATCCGGCGACGCGGATGGGTCCGCTCGTCGACGCGGGGCAGCGGGATCTCGTCCACCGGCAGGTGGTCGAGGCACGGCTTGCCGGCGCCGAGGTGACGATCGGCGGAGAACCGCTGCCTGGCCCGGGATTCTTCTACCCGCCGACCGTGGTCGTCGGGG
>Ga0105096_10000699_pt1 | contig 12579 bp, 5 predicted proteins | sample PPLLak3cmMay2015_FD_87036 | JGI IMG/M metagenome (GOLD analysis project Ga0105096, IMG submission 87036) | Freshwater sediment microbial communities from Prairie Pothole Lake near Jamestown, North Dakota, USA - PPLs Lake P7 Core (1) Depth... | ecosystem: Environmental > Aquatic > Freshwater >... | reverse complement strand
GTAAAAATTCCGCGCAACAAATTGGTGGTGATTACCGGTTTAAGTGGCAGCGGCAAATCATCCTTAGCCTTTGATACTATTTATGCGGAAGGCCAACGCAGGTACATCGCAACCTTTAGCGCCTATGCCCGCCAGTTTTTGGGCGGTATGGAGCGCCCCGATGTTGACAAGATAAACGGACTGAGTCCGGTTATTAGCATCGAACAAAAAACAACAAGCCGCAACCCGCGCAGTACAGTAGGCACGGTTACAGAGATTTATGATTTTTTGCGCCTACTCTTTGCCCGCGCAAGCACCGCCTACAGCTACAACACGGGCGAAAAAATGGTGAGCTACACCGAAAAGCAAATCGTTGAATTAATTACGGAGCGTTTCACCGGAAAAAAAATAGCCATACTCGCACCCGTAATTCGCGGCCGAAAAGGCCACTACCGCGAGCAGTTTGAAACCATCATGAAAATGGGTTTTATCCGCGTACGCGTAGATGGCGATTTGGTTGAATTGCACCGCGGCTATAAAGTTGACCGCTACAAAACCCACGATATTGAGGTGGTGATTGACCGCATGAGCATAGAGGCCGAGGGTAATGCGCGCCTTGAACACAGCGTACAAACCGCACTTTTTCACGGCAAAGGCACCATGATGGTGCTAAACCTTGATGATAACACCACCGCCTATTACAGCCGCAGTTTGATGTGCCCCACAACGGGTGTGGCGTATCCTGAGCCTGAGCCCAACACGTTTTCGTTTAACTCGCCAAAAGGTGCATGCCCCACGTGTAGCGGTTTAGGCACCATCAACCAAATTGATTTGGCCAAGGTGATGCCCGACCACAGTAAGAGCATTAAAAAAGCGGCCATTGCCCCCTTGGGCGAGTACAAAAAAAGTTGGGCATTTAACCAACTTGAAATGATTGGCGAGCGCTTCGGATTTACCCTAACCACCCCGCTAAAAGATATTAGCCCTGAAGGGATGGATGCCATTTTAAACGGCTGCGAAGATGTTTTTGAAGTAAAAAGCAAAAACCTTGGCGTTACCCGCAGGTATAAAATTACCTGGGAAGGCATTGTAAATTTTGTGGAAGCACAAAGCAAAGAAGCCAAAAGCCGCAGCTTACAACGGTGGGCGGATGATTACATGTATCCTGAAATTTGCCCAACATGCAATGGTACGCGCCTAAAAAAAGAGTCCCGCTACTTTAAAGTTGGCGAGCAGGGCATCAGCGATTTAACCACCATGAGTTTAACCCGCTTCGGGGAATGGCTCGCGGTTGCGGAGCAGCAAATGGAGGAAAAGCAGGCGCTCATCGCCATCGAAATTTTTAAAGAGTTGCGCTCGCGCACCAGCTTTTTGCTCAATGTCGGCTTGGGCTATCTAGACCTAAATCGCTCAGCCAAATCGTTGAGCGGTGGCGAAGCACAGCGCATCAGGCTTGCCACCCAAATAGGTAGCCAATTGGTAAATGTGCTTTACATTTTAGATGAGCCGAGCATCGGCTTGCATCAGCGCGATAACGATCGGCTTATCAATTCGCTAAAACAACTGCGCGATATTGGCAACAGCGTGTTGGTGGTTGAGCACGACAAAGAAATGATTGAGCATGCTGATGAAATTATTGATATCGGCCCCAAAGCCGGCATTCATGGCGGGCACATTGTTGCCCAAGGCACTTTGGCTGATATTTTAAAAGCCAACAGTTTAACGGCTGCTTACCTAAACGGAGAGATGGAAATTGCAGTGCCCAAAAAACGCAGAACTGGCACGGGCGAAAAAATTGTGCTAAAAGGTGCCACCGGCAATAACCTCAAAAACGTAAATCTTGAAATACCTCTGGGGCAATTGGTTTTAGTTACGGGCGTAAGCGGCAGCGGCAAAAGCACGCTGATTAGCGAAACCCTCTACCCCATTGTTAACCAAGAAATTTACCGTGCCGTACAAAAGCCCATGCCTTATAAAAGCATTACTGGCATTGAGCACATTGATAAAATTATTGATATTGACCAAAGCCCCATTGGGCGCACACCGCGCAGCAACCCGAGCACTTACACCGGGGTGTTTAGTGACATCCGCGCTTTGTTTGCCAACTTGCCCGAAGCAAAAATTAGGGGATACGCACCAGGCCGATTTAGTTTTAACGTAAAAGGCGGCCGCTGCGAAACCTGCGAGGGTGCCGGTTTGCGCGTTATTGAAATGAACTTTTTGCCCGATGTGTACGTGCCTTGCGAAACCTGCCAAGGCAAGCGCTTTAACCGCGAAACGTTAGAGATTCGATATAAAGGCCACAGTATTTCTGATGTACTTAATATGTCTGTAGATGATGCCTTGGGCTTTTTTGAAGCGGTACCCAAAATAAATCAGCGCATAAAAACGCTACACGAAGTAGGTTTGGGTTACATTACACTCGGGCAACAAAGCACAACCCTTAGCGGTGGCGAAGCGCAACGCGTAAAACTGGCCACTGAGCTCAGCAAAAAAGACACTGGCAAAACGCTTTACATTTTAGATGAGCCAACTACCGGCCTCCATTTTGAAGATGTGCGCGTGCTCATGGAGGTAATTGATAAGTTAATAGACAAAGGCAACACGGTGGTTATTATTGAGCACAACATGGATGTTATAAAATTGGCCGACCACGTTATAGATGTTGGCCCTGAAGGTGGCGAAGCAGGAGGACAAATTGTTGCAACCGGCACGCCCGAAGATATTGCCAAGGTTAAAAAGAGCATTACCGGTAGGTATATTGCCCTCGAATTAAAAACTAAAAAACACGTTGCTTTATGATGGGCGATGACAAGATAAGACGGGCCTTTAAACGCAAAAATTGGAACGAACAACGAACCAACGATAGCTGGGGTATTTTTAGAGTGATGAGCGAATTTGTTCAGGGCTATGATACACTTTCGCGCATTGGCCCGTGTGTTTCTATTTTCGGGAGTGCGCGCACGCCAGAAACGCATCCGCACTACAAATTGGCCCAAGAAATTGCCAAAAAGCTTGCCCTCCGCGGTTATGGTATAATTACCGGTGGTGGCCCCGGCATTATGGAAGCCGCTAACCGCGGGGCAAAAGAGGGCAAAGGGCCATCCGTTGGCCTAAACATAGACTTGCCATTTGAGCAATATGCCAACCCGTATATTGATAGCGACAAAGTGATGGACTACGATTACTTTTTTGTGCGGAAGGTCATGTTCATGAAATACTCTCAGGGCTTTGTTGTTTTACCCGGAGGTTTTGGCACGCTTGACGAACTCTTTGAAGCACTCACACTAATTCAAACCAGTAAAATTGGGCGCTTCCCAATTATTTTGGTTTGTACTGAGTATTGGGGTGGCTTGATTGATTGGCTTAAAACAACTATGCTTAGCGAAGGTAAAATTCGCGAGGAAGATTTGGACCTTTTCAAGCTAGTTGATACAGCCACAGAAGCCGCCAATTTGATTGATGAATTCTACAGCAAATATCTGCTCAAACCCAACTTTTAATCCGCTACCGCATGGCCAACAACTTTCAGTATTGGATTGATAAATTGAACATGCAACCGCATCCGGAAGGAGGTTTTTACAAGGAAACTTTTCGCTCTCATCTTTCTGTAAATGCTGGATGGGGCCAGCGCAATGTGCTCACCTCCATATTCTACCTACTTCAAGGAGATAATTTCTCTGCCTTTCATCGCATAAAAAGTGATGAACTTTGGTACCATCACGCAGGTGGCACATTGCTAATTCATGAAATAAATGAGCATGGTAGTTTAACCACGCATTGCCTTTCGGCCACAAATCCGTTTGCTGCCATTGCCCCAGGCAGTTGGTTTGCCAGCGAGGTAAAAGATAAAACTGGCTTTGTTTTGGTGAGCTGCGCGGTGGCACCCGGATTTGACTTTACAGATTTTGAGCTTGCAGAAGCCAGCACATTATCTGCTTTATTCCCAGAACACACCGCGCTTATTGCAACGCTTACGCGCTAAAAAAATCTTCCCCTTTTTTATAATCAAAGCATTTAGCTTTTTGCCTAAAAACATCAAACCCCTGTGTTTGCACACAGGGGTTTGAAAACCTAACCAATCAACCTATGAAAAAAATCTTAATATCTTAATCTTTGTCTTTGCGGGTATCGTAGGTAATCGGACTTGCTATGAAGAGCGATGAATATGTACCTACAATGATTCCCAGCAACAGCGCAAACATAAACCCTTTTATTGATTCTCCACCAAAAAGGAATATAATTAGCATAACAAAAAAGGTTGTTATCGATGTATTAAATGTTCGGCTTAATGTCTGGTTTACAGCATCATTAAAAATTGACTTTAATGAACGCTTTTCATGATAGTGGGCGTCATACTCGCGGATGCGGTCAAACACTACCACTGTATCATTTAGCGAGTAACCTATAACCGTTAAAATAGCTGCGATAAACGCTTGGTCAATTTCTAACTGAAAAGGCACTACACCATTTAAGAGCGAGAATGCACCAAGAACGATTATTACATCATGCGCCAATGACGCAACAGCACCTAAGCTAAACTGCCATTTGCGGAAGCGAATCATGATATAAATGAATATCACGAAGAGTGAAATAATCACCGCCAAGAAAGCCGCACTTTGAATATCGTCTGCAATAGTAGGCCCCACCACGCGGCTCGAAACTAAGCCAAGGCCATCGTCTGTTTCGGTTAAGAAGTGATCCTTCGTAATGTCTATTACATAAAACGGCTTCAAGGCTTGGAACAATTCTTCATTAATCTTTTCATCTACAGCAACGCCTGTTTCGCCAATGCGGTAATTCGATGTGATAATCACCTGATTGGGTTCGCCCAAGGTTTTAACAATCGGAGAGAACTTCTTGCCTTCATCATTTACAAACTTGGCGCTAACAGCATCTGCAATTTGGCTCACGTTTACGTTTTGGTCAAAACGCACCTGGAAACTACGTCCACCTTGAAAATCAACGCCTAAGTTTAAACCGCGGGTGGCAAGACTGCCTAAAGAAATTAGAATTAGTGCCCCAGAAATGATGTATGCCATCTTCCGTTTTCCTAAAAAGTCGAAATCAACTTTAGTCCACCAATCGCGGGTATATTTCGTAAAGAATTTTATGTCTGTGGTTTTGCCTAAACGCCATTCAAATATTAAACGGCTGATGAAGATGGCACAGAACAAAGACGTTAGAATACCAATAATCAAGGTAGTTGCAAAACCGCGAATTGGGCCGGTACCAAACCAATACAGTATAATACCGGTTAATAGCGTGGTAACGTTAGCGTCTATAATAGCTGAATATGAATGGTTATAACCATCTTTTATGGCAGCACGAAGGCCCTTGCCTTGTCCTAGTTCTTCTCGAACGCGTTCAAAAATCAGTACGTTGGCATCTACCGCCATACCAATGGTTAACACGATACCCGCCATACCCGGCAGCGTTAATACAGCTCCCAAAGCATCGAGAATACCAAATATGAAGAAGATGTTAATCACAAGAGAGATGTCGGCAACCACACCTGCTTGGCTGTAATAAAACATCATGTAAATTAACACGATGGCCAACGCAATCAAGAAAGAGCGGATACTCGCATTAACAGCTTCTTGACCCAATGAAGGACCAACAATATCAGCTTGGATAATACGGGCCGGGGCATCAAGTTTACCAGCTTTTAAAATGTTCGCTAAGTCATCAGCCTCTTCAACTGTAAAGTTTCCGCTGATGCGCGTGCTACCGCCTGAAATTTCGCCTTGTACCTGTGGGTAGCTGTACACATATTTATCAAGCACAACACCAACGCTGCGTTTGGGGTTTTGCTGTGCGGCCTCTGCCGTTAGTCGCTGCCATTGCTGGGCACCAGAACCGTTCATGGTCATGTTAACCACAGGGCGGTTAAACTCGTCAAAGTCGCTTCGGGCATCAACAACAACACCGCCATCTAGGTCAGGTTTGTTATCGCGATTGCCTTTTACAGCAATCAGAATAAGTACATCCGAATTTGATTCAGGCTTGTTGGTCCACAAAAATTTGGTGTAGCGCATGTTGGCAGGCAACAGGGCACGCACTTGTGGCAAGCGCAGGTATGCGTTTATTTTATGGGTATCCTTAATGGCTGCGTATCCTACGCGTGGCCCTTCCATGGGTTGGCCTTGTTGGTCAACACTTGGCCCGAATACTTCAAAAAACGGATTGAATTGTTGATCGCCAATCGTATCAGTTGCTGCGGTTGCTGTGCTATCAGGTTTGATACTCGTTGAATCTGCTTCTGTAGAAGTTGTGTCATCCTCAACGTTAGCAATGGCGTTAATGTCAAAGCTATCGGCTACTGCTGTTGCATTGCTATCCTTATCCGTTTCTGATTTCGGGCGCTCAACAATGGCGCGTAACTTTTCGTTTACCTGAACGAAGTAAGGAAGAACTTCTGACGCCTCGTAAAGATTCCAGAACTGAAGCTCGGCAGTGCTTTGAAGCAGCTTTTGAACACGTGCAGGATCTTTTACCCCCGGCAATTCAATTAATATACGTCCGGTATTTTCTAAGCGCTGAATGTTTGGTTGCACCACGCCAAACTGGTCAATACGCGCACGGAGTACGGTAAACACGTTTTTAACGGCTGCATCAACATCATTACGGATGGCATCTTTTACCTCGTTATCGGTAGCATTAAAACCAATGCGATCGGTCATTTCTGGCGTACCAAAAACCGTTGGGTCTGCATAAGGTTTTGGGGCGCCACTCGCTTTGTTTAGCTTGTCAAATTCTGTAAAGAATGACTCTACATAGGCATTTTGCGAGTTGCTCTGCGCGGCATCCGTATTGGCCAATGCTTGGGCAATCATCGGATTTGGCGAATTGTTAGAAATGCTGCGGATAACATCCCTTACAGATATCTCCAAGATAACATTCATACCGCCCTTTAGGTCGAGACCCAAATTGATTTCGCGGTTTTTTACCTCGCTATAGGTATAACCCAATACAGGGTACACCTCTTGGCTTAGCATGCTATCCAAATAGCGATTCTCTTTTGCTACATCTCCTGCGGCAAACTCTCGGGCATCGCCCTGTACACTCTTGGCTATAAATGTGAAACTTAATTCATACAAGCAAGCCAGTGCAAACACTACAGCGAATAGTGTGATTACTCCTTTATTCTGCATTATTCCTTATTTAAAAGGGGGTTTTTTACGAACGCGCAAATATAGAATTCTAGGTAAGAAATCCCAATGCACCGAAAACTAACTCAAACCATTGAGAATCGGGGTTTTGTCATAGTTTTGAGCACATCAGATTTGGAATTTTACCTTTATGAAATACCTAAAAATACTCGCCTTAGTACTTGCCACGAGTAGCTTGTTTGCCCAAGGCAAATTCGGTTTTACCTATACTGGCCTCTACAAAATCATCGAAAACGGTGATAGCTTGAAGAACGCTTGGGCCGGTGGGCTGAACTTACCCCAGTTCGGTACCATTGATTTAAACTTAGACAACCAACCTGATTTGGTGGTTTTTGACCGCAGCGGAAGCCGCATCATCCCTTTTTTACGCATTAACGTTAACGGCTCATTGCGCTATCGCTATGCCCCAGAATACCGCAAGGCTTTCCCCGAAATTGTGAATTGGATGTTGCTGCGCGATTTTGATTGCGATGGCAAACAAGATATTTTTTGCTATGCCCCATCAGGCATAGGCGTTTACAAAAATGTTTCTGATACAGCGTTGCGTTTTCAATGGGCGTTGCCCGGAAGTTATTTAACAAGTTGGTATGGCTCTAGCTACATCAACCTATATGTAATGAGCATTGATATACCCGGCATTGTAGATATTGATTTTGATGGCGACTTGGACATTTTTACCTTTTCGCAGGGCAGCACGGTGGAGTATCACCAAAACGATCAGCCGTGTGGTTTAGACTTTCACATAGAAAGTGTGTGTTGGGGCAGGTTTGAAGAAAACCAATTGACCAGTAAAATTATGTTGGATGCTTGCCCGCCTGGCGTTAAAAAAACTGAACACTTTAGCATGCCACCGCTGGCCGATAGCCCTGCAAAGGTTTTGCATGCCGGCTCTACCATCCTGCACTTGGACTTAAATAATGATAGCCTGCACGACATACTTATTGGCGATGTTTCGTTTACCAATGCCATAGCAGGGTATAATGGCGGCCTTAGAGATTCTGCCGTAATAACTTCGATTGACACACTTTTCCCGAGCTACAACACGCCCATTGACCTTTTCATTTTTCCGGCATTTTTTTACGAGGATGTAACGTTTGATGGCGTTCCCGATTTATTATCCGCCCCAAACGATCAAATTGCGTTTAAAGACAAAAACGGCAGTTGGCTGTACAAAAACAATGGCACTAAAATGAACCCGAATTTTAATCTGCAAGATACTGCTTGGCTGCAGCGCGAAATGGTTGATTTGGGTGCCGGAGCCTACCCCGTGCTTGTAGATTTAAATACAGATGGCCAAGCTGACCTTGTGGTTGGCAACTATGGCCAGCTAAAAAAGGACGGCAATTTCAAATCTTATCTGAGCTATTATAAAAACATAGGCAATGCAAGCGGGCCTCGGTTTGAATTGATATCTGCCGATTTAGGCAACATCAGCAGTTTAAACATTGGGCAAAATTTAGCGCCCACGTTTGGCGATTTAGATGGCGATATTGACCAGGACATGATTTTGGGATGTGCCGATGGCAAACTCTATTACTTTGAAAACACCGGTGGTTTTAACACCCCAAACTTTGTTATTAGCACCCCAAACTTTCAAGGCATTGATGTTGGTGGCTCATCAGCCCCTCATCTTTTTGATATTGATGATGATGGTGATTTGGATTTGTTTATCGGCAACGAAACCGGCACCATACATTACTACGAAAACAATGGCACATCGCCACTTAGTTTTACGCTTGTTAGCCAAAACTTTGGCGGGGTAGATGTGCGCAGCAATACCAGCAACCAAGGTTTTAGCGTGCCGTGGTTCTACAGATCGGCAGATACCATTAGCCTGTTTGTTGGCAGCAACGATTTAGGCGTGCTGCAATATGATAGCATCAGCAGCGTAATGCAACTGCCCGCACTAATTGAAGAAACCGTTGGTGCCGGCACCACTGTTACAACCGATGTTAACACAACGCCTTTTGGTTCAAGCAAACGCAATGGTCGCAACCAGTTTCTGTATCGCGCAGCCGATTTAAAAGCTGAGGGTTTTACCTATGGCAAGATTACCAACCTGGCGTTTTTTATACCCGTTACCCCTACCACTATCATTTCTCAAGGATTTACCGTGCGCCTGAAAAACGTGAACGCGCAAACCTTAACCGGTTGGGAAACAGGCATGACAGAAGTCTTCAACTTTATCTTTCCGTTTAGCAGCGGCTGGAACACCATACAATTTAGCACGCCTTTTTTATGGGATGGTACAAGTGATTTGGTTGTAGAGGTGTGTTTTTCAAAAAACTTTCAGGCGGTAGATATACCCGTGCAATGCACCGATGTTGGCTATGCGGCCAATGTGTATGGCGATGTAGATAATTGGAATGGCGTAACCCAAGAAGGTTGCGATATGCCATTTTTAGGCACTAGCACCTTGCGTCCAAACGTCCGATTTAAGCAGGTGCCCACTTTTGTGCAAACTGAAACTGTGCTTCGCGATGGCATGCGCAACACGTTTACCATGGCACAACTTACCAACGATGCTAAACCTGACGCCATTCTCGGAAATTTTGGTGGCGGCATAACCTTTTACAAAGGCTCAGAATGGAAACCCAATCCGTTTGCGGTTGAAGAGCAAATTTTGGCTGATAAAAACCCGTTGATTATTTACCCCAACCCTGCCAATACCGCCATTATAATTGAGTTGCCTGAAGAGATGCGGCCCGAAAAAACCACACTTTCGCTCTTCGATTTAAGTGGCCGGATGATGTTAAGCACCGATGCCGCAGCGCAACAAACAACACTTGCTGTTGGCCAACTAAGCTCTGGAGTGTATGTTCTGGTTGCTAGCGATGCCACCCAAACCCGCCACGCGCGGGTTGTGATAAGCCGTTAAAAACAAAAAAACGCCCCGCAAATTGCGGGGCGTTTTTGGTATAAGGATGGCTGTTGATTTTAACCAATCATCTCGTCAACAACATTATTCATGCTGCGCACAGCTTCTGCGCTTGCCGCAAATTTTGATTTTTCGTCTGCCGTAAGATTGTAATCTAAAATTTGTTCCCACCCATTTTTACCTAAAACTACGGGCACACCCATGCAGATATCGCTTTGGCCGTATTCGCCCTCTAGGTAAACAGAGCAAGGCATAACTTTTTTCTGATCGCGCACAATGGCCTCTACCAAGGCAGCACCAGCAGCACCGGGGGCATACCATGCTGAAGTACCAAGTAGTTTGGTTAATGTTGCTCCGCCCACCATGGTTTCTGAGCTAACTTTTTCTAGTTGCTCAGCATTTAAAAAATTGCTTACTGGCAAGCTATTGCGGGTAGCAAGGCGGGTTAAGGGTATCATGGTAGTATCGCCATGGCCGCCAATTACAACACCTTGCACATCGTTCGGGTTGCACTCCAAGCCTTCGGCTAGGCGGTAGGTAAAGCGCGCGCTATCTAATGTCCCGCCCATACCGATAATCCGGTTTTTAGGCAAGCCGCTCATCTTCACTGCCAAGTAGGTCATGGTATCCATCGGGTTGCTAATTACAACAACAATAGCTTCTGGCGAATGCTTTAACACATTTTCTGTAACGCTTTTCACAATACCGGCATTTGTGCCTATAAGTTCTTCGCGCGTCATGCCGGGTTTGCGTGGTATGCCCGAAGTAATTACAACTACGGCCGAGCCAGCGGTTTTGCTGTAATCGCCAGTTGTGCCTATTATTTGGCTGTTAAAACCATTCAGGGTTGCGCATTGGTTTAAATCCATCGCCTTGCCTTCTGCAAATCCTTCTTTAATATCAAGAAGAATAATTTGGTCTGCCAAATCTTTCATGGCAATATACTCAGCAACGCTGGCGCCCACATTTCCGGCACCAATAACAGATATCTTCATTTTTTTTTCGGATTATTTTAAGAATTAGTAAATCTTGGGAAGAAGCTGCAAAAGTAATCAGGCAATTTAAAAGCAGAAGACGAATTGGTTCTAAAAAAAAGAAACCTGTTGAAAAACAACAGGCTTCTGAAAAACTTAAAACGTGATTACTTCTTTAACGTAGATGGGCAAACATAGTTTGTGCAAACAATAGCTGTGTTATTTTTAATGGCGGCATACCCACCGGCAACATCCACCAAATTATGGTACCCACGTGCTTTTAAAATACTGCTGGCAATCATGCTGCGGTATCCGCCCTGGCAGTGTATAAACATGGTTTCTTGTTTTGGGAATTCGGCCATCTGCTCGTTAATAAAATCCAACGGCAGGTTAATGGCACCATCAACGTGCTCAGCCACAAATTCACCTTCTTTGCGCACATCAATCACTTTAACTTTTGGATTTTGACGCAGCACTTCTTCAAATTCCTTCACACTGATGCTGCGCACAACGTCAACCTCTTTACTGGCAGCTTCCCACGCAGCAATGCCACCGGCCAAGTAGCCAATCACATTATCATACCCAACGCGGGCGAGGCGCATTACCGCTTCTTCTTCTTTTTCAGCATCTGTAATTAATAAAATGGGGTGTTTAACTCCGGGAATTAAGGCGCCTACCCACGGGGCAAACTGGCCGCTTAAGCCAATGTTTATGCTGCCTGGCACGTGGCCCAACGAGAATTGGTGCGGGGTGCGGGTATCTAAAACCAACGCTTCGGTTGTTTCGGCAGCGGCTTCAAACCCAGCCGGAGTTAGCGCCTGCAATCCTTTTTTCATTACGGTGTCAATGCTTTCGTAGCCCTTTTTATTCATGGCAACATTCTCCGGAAAATATGCGGGCGGTGGCGCAAGACCATCGGTGACTTCCCTGACAAACTCTTCGCGGCCCATGTCGGCACGCAGGGCGTAGTTCATGTGTTTTTGGTTGCCGAGGGTATCCACGGTTTCCTTCATCATATTTTTGCCGCAAGCGCTACCGGCACCGTGGCCGGGATAAACAATGAGGCTATTTGCCAAGGGCATAATCTTGTTGCGGAGGCTGTCGTACAACAATCCGGCTAGTTGCTCCTGCGTCATGTCGGCAGCCTTTTGCGCCAAATCCGGCCGGCCTACATCGCCCAAAAAGAGCGTATCTCCAGAGAAAATGGCATGGTCATTACCCTGCTCATCTTTTAATAAATACGTGGTGCTCTCCATAGTATGGCCGGGGGTGTGCAAAACCACCATGCTCAGCCTACCGATTTTAAACACTTCGCCATCGGTGGCAATGTGAGCTTCAAAACCGGTTTTCGCAGTTGGACCATAAACTATGGTTGCCCCGCTTTTCTTGGCAAGGTCTATATGGCCGCTCACAAAGTCGGCATGAAAATGAGTTTCAAAAATGTAGTTGATTTTAGCCTCGGCTGCCTCTGCCCGATCTAAATAAGGTTGCACCTCGCGTAGCGGGTCTATAATGGCTACTTCACCTTCGCTTTCAATATAATAAGCGCCTTGCGCCAAACAACCGGTATAAATCT
>Ga0105096_10000696_pt1 | contig 12598 bp, 8 predicted proteins | sample PPLLak3cmMay2015_FD_87036 | JGI IMG/M metagenome (GOLD analysis project Ga0105096, IMG submission 87036) | Freshwater sediment microbial communities from Prairie Pothole Lake near Jamestown, North Dakota, USA - PPLs Lake P7 Core (1) Depth... | ecosystem: Environmental > Aquatic > Freshwater >... | reverse complement strand
TCATGCAATTGTACTTCAACTTCAATACCTGAATCCTCAAGAAAATCATAATGTCTTTCAACAAAATTGATACCCAGCGTCTGATCGGCATTTCTTTCCTGGTCGTAATACCCAAATTTCCATAACATTCCGATACCGATCATGTTCTGTTTGAGTTCGTATGCTGAGCGCATGTGTGAGCCGGATAAAAATCCCAATCCTCCTGAATATATATGCAGATCCTGATGTATGGCAAATTCCATACTGAAATAGGCTACTCTCTTTTTAAATTCTTTAGCAGGTTTATATGGATGGTTCCATGTATTGTACTTCATATTTCTCTATTTTATTTTTCGAGCGCAAATTTAAAATTAAATTTGTACTGACTAATTTATTTATTCCTTTTTTTGATTAAGGTTTACGTTTTTGAGATTTATGCAAAATTTTGGTCGTCAAATTTCTGATAAACTAAAAAAAAAGAACATTAAAGATGAATTTGTACCTTTGTATCTGATTCATGCGATCCCATTTGAAAACAGGTACTCCATCTCAGGTTGCGGAAAGATTAACGGCTTAACCTTAAAAATATTGCCACATAAATGAAATCCCGGCCCTTCCTTTCTGCAAATAAGCCGAAGTGTACATTTAAGCGTATTTTTATGAACTGAATAAAAATCAAAGAAATTTCTATTAATTTTGTTTAAATAAATTGACCAAAGCATGAAAAATATCCTTTTTTTGATCCTGGCATTCCAACTTTTATCCTGCGGATCAACCACTAGTACCGCCACGGTGGATCCTCATACCCAGGCCCATTTATCAAAACATGACGCATTCATGGCAGAACAACAACAGCAGGCCCTCAACAAAAAGCTGGCTGAAAAGATACAGGGTGTTTATATTGGAAAAATTCCCTGTGCTGATTGCAGTGGCATCCTGTACCGCCTGGAATTATTTGCAGACCAGATGTACCGCACAGAGATGACCTATGAGGGAAAATCCTCAGAACCAGTTGTGGAGAGCGGTGAATATGCGTTGGACAAGGATTACCTGATAACCCTGAGCAGATCCAGCGACATGAAATATTTAAAAATTGGGAACCCCTATTTGATCCTGCTCGACAAAAACGGGCAGGAAATTACAGGAAGCCTCGCAAAAATGTATCATTTATATCCTGAAGACATGAAAAAAGAAAGCAGTGCCGTTGAACCAAATCCAAATTTTCTAATCAAAAAATTTCAGGAGGGTATAGATTTTTATGCCACCGGAAATGAACCTTTCTGGAATCTGGATATGGATTTTGAAAAGAATATCCGATTTACTACCATGGATGGTGTTCAATACAATGCACCTGCAGTGCAACCTTCAAAAGCTGCTGATGCCAATGTCATCCGCTACAGGGCAGTAACAGAGGCCGGAGAGCTTATCATCCAGATTTTTGACAGACCCTGCGATGATACCATGGCCGACATGAAATTTGAAAATGAGGTCAGGGTAGAATTTAAGACCTCTGCAGAAAAAGATTTTAAGACTTTTAACGGCTGTGGTGATTATGTTCCGGATTTTAGATTACATGATATTTACGTGATCCGGGAAGTTGATGGGATAACTGTAAATCCGCAGGATTTTGGAAAAAACGTTCCCAATCTCGAGATCAATGCAACAGAAAAAAGGATTTTCGGACATGATGGCTGCAATTCATTCAGGGGCTCGGTAAGGTTTAAACCCGGGACGCTGGTATTTGGGCCTCTGGCCTCCACTTTGATGGCCTGTATCCATAACCAGGAAATCAGTTTTAAGATTGGAAAAGCGCTGGATGGAGAACTACAGTACAAATTTGAAGACATGAGACTATCCTTTTACAAGCAAGACAAAAAGGTGATGGTACTTCAGAAAGTAGACTGAAAATCCAAAAGATTAAAAAATCCCTGTGTCCTTGCAGGGCTTTTTTTTTATAAATAAGCCATGAGGGTCATGTAGATCACAACCATCAGATAAAGAATTCCAACAAGCGGAAGTGAAAATTTTAACCATTTATCATAACCCACTTTAACCATGGCCAGTGAAGCCATAATTAAACTGGTCGGGTTGATAAAAGCGAAAAGTCCCTGACCGTATTGATAAGCATCTACCACCAGGGCTCTGGTAAGTCCGAGCCCATCCGCCAGTGGTGCCATGATAGGCATGGTTAAAACCGCCATCCCCGATGAAGAGGGTATAAAGAAAGACAAACCCGCATAGACCAGCGTGAGCATATTCAGAAAAATACCCTTATCCATACCACTGGTGAATTGGTTGGCGTGATAAACAATGGTATCCCCCACCATGCCGTCTCCCATCAGAACTGATACGCCGCGCGCCAGACCAACAATAAAAGCTACTCCAAGCAAGTCTCCTGCTCCTTTGATAAAAACTTCGACAAACTGGTTTTCTTTGATCTTTGCGATGATTCCAATGAGGATCGCACCGAATAAAAATACCAGTGTCATTTCCATAAACCACCAGTGAAATAGTGACACGCCCAGTACCATCACAACAAAACACAAAGAAAATACGACCAGTATTACTAAAATTCTCGGTGTATATTTTACCTTGTTTTCAGCCTTTTCTGATAAAAAAAATGCCTCGATCCTCGATCTTTCTTCTTTTAAAAGTGACTTGTCCGGATCTTTTTTCACTTTGTTTGCATAGACAATAATATACCAGATACATACAACGGTTCCCAGGACGAGCATGATCAACCTGCCGGTAAGGCCATCGGTCCAGCTGATTCCGGCTGCATCCGATGCGATAATGGTGCTGAACGGGTTTACCGTGGAAACCATGGTCCCGATAGATGAACCTAAAAAAATACAGGCCAGGGCAACCATAACATCATAACCGGCAACAAGAAAAACCGGTACCAGGATCGGGTAAAATGCCATGGTTTCTTCTGCCAGACCGAAAGTGGTACCTCCCAAAGCGATAAGAGAAGTTACCAGCACAATCAGCAAATTTTCCCTTCCCTTCAGCAATACGGCAAGCCAGGCAATCCCTACATCAAAAGCACCCGTAAAATGGGTAATTCCAATAAAGCCGCCGATGATCAAAATAAAAAGGATTACATCAATCGAATCCATCATACCCCGTATGGGTGATTTCAAAAAAGCAAAGAGGCCCTGGGGGTTCTGTTCTACCCTTTGGTAGGTGTCCGGTATTCCCATCGGCTTTGAAATACTTCCTTTGGTAAACTTTTCCAGGGGAATTTTGATATTCAGGCTGTCGAGCACTTTTTGCGAGGCAGGCAGGCTTTTTGTCTGTTCCAGGCTGACTACTACAAATTCATTGTTTTCTTTATCATAGGCAATGGTATCAAATTTACCGCCCGGCACAAAATAAGTCATTACCGCTACCAGGGCAGCTATAATAAGCAATATGGTAAGTGCCGAGGGAAATTGTACCTTCTTTCTTTTCATTGCTGGGTAAATTTAATATATTGTCCGCAAGATGACCTTATTTTGTCATTTTCAATAAAGACAATATTACTATATTTACCGCAATAAAAATAGTATAACACATGAACTCGAGAGAACTTTCCAATGGAATACTCAGGGCAGTAGGAATCCTCGCTGCCATCGCGGTCATTCTGTTTTTTTTATACAAGATCCAGTCAGTACTCATTTATATTGCTGTCGCCATTGTTTTGACCCTGGTCGCCTCTCCCTTTCTCAGATTTTTTCATGTAAAATTAAAGTTACCAAAAACCATTTCTGTTGTGCTTGTTATGGTAATTTTTATTTCGGTAATTGTCGGCATATTCGCCATGTTCATCCCGGTGATCATCCATCAGGGACATCAGCTTTCTCTTCTAAACGCTGATGGTTTTATAAACAATATAAGGCAGGTGTTGAAAGGCCTGGAGGATTTCCTTACTTCAAAAGGAATTCATATATTAAAAAATTCTGAGGAAATTGATCTGGGAGAAAGCCTGAAGTCAATTCCGGGAGCTTTGAATTCTGTACTGGGTTTTATTGGTAGTTTTAGCATGGGACTGGTTTCTGTGTTTTTTATAGCCTTCTTTTTGATGAAGGACGAACTGATTCTTAAAAATGCCTTTAAGTCCATAGTACCGAATGATAAGGAGGATCGCATCCTGAAATCGGTTAACGAGATCAAAGTTTTGTTGTCCAGATATTTTATAGGGCTGATCATTCAGATTTTTATCCTGTTTGTGCTCTATTCGATAGTCTTGCTCATATTTGATGTGGAAAGTGCTATAGTGATCGCCTTTTTATGTGCGCTTCTGAATTTAATACCTTATCTGGGTCCGCTTATCGGAGGAATCCTTTTAATCACCCTAACCATGACCAGCAATATTGAACAGGACTTCAGCACCTATATACTGCCTACAACTATTTATGTATTGATGGGATACATCGTTGCTCAGTGGATTGATAACTTTTTAAGTCAGCCGATCATCTTTTCAAAAAGTGTAAAGTCCCATCCTCTCGAAATATTTTTGGTCATCATCATTGGCGGTCTGCTTTTCGGTATAACCGGTATGGTCATAGCTGTACCCATATATACAGCCATCAAAGTAATTTTAAAAGAGTTTTTGAATGAAAACCTGATAGTGAAAAATTTAACAAAAGGCATGGATTAATTTGAATTTGCAGATCTTACACGGTGAAGTTCAGGATTTTATAAATTCCCATTTACTCGATGATATTCACATCATCCTGTTAAAGGGGTCTCCCTTTAAAGGGGTATCTGTTCAAGAGCTGGCTGGTCAGATCGAATCAAAGAAAATTGCTCAAAAAAAACTGCCTTCCTGGTTTTCAAATCCATCTGTATATTATCCCAAAAAAATACATCTCGAACAAAGTTCCTCAGAAATTACGGCAGCTTATAAAGCCGGACTCGTTGAAGGAAGCAGCCTTCTTGACCTCACAGGCGGTTTTGGAGTGGATACCTTTTACTTCTCAAAAAAGATCAGGGAAGTCATACATTGTGAAATAAACCAGGAGCTTTCTCATGTAGTATCTCACAATTATAAACAGCTGCAACTCAAAAATTGCAGGGTACTCGCTGAAGATGGTTTGAATTTTTTGACCAACAGCAAACAAAAGTTTGACTGGATCTTTGCAGATCCCTCCCGAAGGAATGAACAGAAAAATAAGGTTTTCCTTTTGCATCACTGCGAGCCTGACATAGCCCGGAATATTGAACTTCTATTCGATCATGCGGATAGGGTTCTGCTAAAGCTTTCGCCGATTCTGGATATCACAGCTACCCTGAAAGAATTAAAACATGTAAAGGAGATACACTGCCTTGCTGTTGACAATGAGCTCAAAGAACTGTTGCTGGTTCTGGAAAAAGGCTGGACTGACCTTCCCAGGATACTGGCTGTAAACATACAAAAAGGAAATACCGAAAAATTTGAAGCTGAATTTCCTGATCCGGGTATGGCTACTTTTGCCCCTCCCAAAACCTATTTGTACGAGCCCAATGCAGCCATACTCAAGGCCGGATTATTTAATTCTGTATCCAATGCATTCAAACTAGACAAACTTCACCCCAACAGCCATTTATACACCTCGCAGGAAAAGGTCAGTTTCCCTGGAAGAGCCTTTAGAATACTGAAGATTGAGGTTGCAGACAAGAAGAAACTTCTGGCGCTGATCCCTGCAAAAAAAGCCAATATTACCGCCAGAAATTTTCCTCAGTCTGTACAGGAGCTCCGAAAAAAATTCGGTTTGCAGGAAGGCGGTAATTTGTACCTTTTCTTCACCACAAACCTGGATAACAAGCATGTAGTTTTGCTATGTGAAAAAATAATGAAGTAAAAATCAAATCCAATTTTGTATTTTTAAAATATCAATTAGCGTTGTTTAAAATTCAAACCACCGAAAAATGGCCAATAACAACATTCGTTCGCTATCCTCTAGAAAAGGTCTGAAGGAAAATCTTTTCGAAAGTATATCCGAATTAGCAGAAAAAAATGCACCGGAAAAGGAATTTAAAGATCTGGCAAAACGATTTCTGATCGATGAATCTGTTGTTTTGGGCACAGCATCTTTCTACGATTTTTTAAAACCGGAAAACAGGACTCAAAAGATCCGGATCTGTAACGGTACGGCCTGTATGGTAGCCGGCACCCAGGGAATGGTTCATGACCTGCTCTCAAACCATTTCAGTGAGGAAGAGATCGGACACGTTTCCTGCGTTGGCAGGTGCCATACCAACCATGCAGTTCTGTTTAACGGACATACCTATTCCGTTGATTCAGAAAAAACTTTGACTTCAATAACCGGTTCGAAAGACCCTTCATTTGAGCAGGATAACAAATACCATATCGGCTCGGATGGCATTTCCATTTTGACTTCCCCGGTACCGGTGCTCAGAGAATTTTACCAACTGATCAATACATACATTCCTGATCCCGGGAAAATGATCGGGGAATTGAAAATATCCAATTTAAGAGGCAGAGGTGGCGCCGGCTTTCCGTTCTGGTTCAAACTGGATGCCGTAAAAAAAGAAGAAAACAGTCAGAAATATATCGTTTGTAACGCCGATGAAGGCGATCCGGGGGCTTATAGTGATATGTACATCATGGAACACCAGCCCCATAAATTGTTATTCGGCATGTATGCTGCAGGCAAATGTGTGGGTGCCGATACCGGTGTAATTTACATCCGTGGTGAATATCCGGATTCTATAAGAAAAATGCAAGCGGCTATTGAAGATCTTGTAAAACAAAAACTGCTTGATCACTTTAGCTTTAAGATCATCAGAGGTCAGGGCAGCTATGTTTGCGGTGAAGAAACGGCCCTGCTGAACTCCATAGAAGGATTGAGGCCAGAAGTACGCGTCAGGCCTCCATTCCCGGCTCAGTATGGTTTGTATGGCAAGCCCACTGTTCTGAGCAATGTAGAAACCTTTGCCAACATCCACTGGATCCTTGAACAGGGCGGAAATGCCTATGCGGCTTTGGGTAGATCTCCTTCCACCGGTACCAAACTCGTGTCACTGGACAGTTTTTTTAAGAGGCCCGGGATTTATGAGATTGAAATGGGTACGCCCATGAGCCAGATTTTCAATGATTATGGAAAAGGGTTTAAAACCGGGTTGAAAGCATTTCAGATCGGCGGGCCATTGGGTGGTATAGTTCCCGTTGATAAGATCGGAGACCTTACCCTGGATTTTGAATCCTTCAGTAAAAAAGGATTTTTATTGGGGCATGCCAGTGTAGTATCCATTCCTGCAGACTTTCCAATGATCAAATACCTCGAACACCTCTTAAAGTTTACAGCGGATGAAAGTTGCGGAAAGTGCTATCCGTGCAGGATAGGTTCACACAGGGGCTATGAACTGCTATTGAAATCACAGACAGAAGATTACAAAATTGACCGGCAACTATTTGATGATCTTTTGGAAACGCTTGAACTGGGATCGCTTTGTGCTTTGGGTGGTGGACTTCCCCTGCCACTAAAAAACGCCTTACAATATTTTGATGGGGAATTAAAGAACTATTTCAAATAAATACAGGTTTGAACCAAATAATTCAGTTGACAAAACAGCAAGAATAACCTTTATCGAACTTTGCCATACCCTTTGCGGAATTTGCGTTTAAAAAAAAGAATATGAAAGCATATATAAACAACATTCCTTACGAAGTCTCTCCCGGAGAAACCATACTGGAATTTACCCGGAGGGTTGAGAAAAATAAAGACGCCATTCCAACGATGTGTCAGGATGATCGTATGGAAAACTTTGGCTCCTGCCGGGTTTGCTCCGTTGAACTTGCCCGTGAAAAGGATGGCCCGACAAAAATCGTTGCCTCCTGTCATACCCCCATGTTCGAAGGAGCATATATCTACCACAATACCCCAAAGGTCAACAGGTTGAGGAAGAACATCGTTGAACTCGTGCTTTCCGATTATCCCTCAGCCAAAGTTTTTCCCGAGGCTGGTAAAAAACCAACTCCTTTTCAAAACACGATTTCACAAATTGGGATTCCTGATGTGCGCTACCCTAAAGGAATGAATCAGAGGCAAATTGAAAAGGATCTTTCCCATCCCTATATCAAATCGGATCTGTCGCAATGCATCAATTGTTTCCGTTGCATCAGAGCTTGCGAAGAGATCCAGGGAGAAATGGTACTGGGCATGGCAGGCAGGGGATTTGAAAGCCAGATTATCAAGGGATTTGATACCAGTTTCAGCTTGTCTTCCTGTGTATCCTGCGGGGCCTGTGTTCAGACTTGTCCGACAGAAGCCCTTACCGACAAATTTGAAACCAAAACCCTGGTACCTGAAAAAACAACCAGAACCACGTGTACCTATTGCGGTGTGGGTTGCCAGCTGGAAGTCTCAGTAACTGAGGGCCTGATCCAGGGCATACAGGCTCCGCTTGACGCGGAAGTCAATGCCGGACATACCTGCCTGAAAGGGAGGTTTGCTTTTCAGTTTTACAACCATCCAGATCGTTTGAAAGAGCCTTTGATAAAAAGAAACGGTAAGTTCGAGGAGGTAAGCTGGGAAGAAGCCTATGATTTTATTTATGAAAAAATCCGTGAGGTACAAAAAAAATACGGTGTAAATGCTATAGGGGGTATTTCCTCAGCCAGGGCGACCAATGAAGAAAATTACCTGATGCAGAAAATGTTGCGTGCAGCCTTACACACCAATAATATAGACGGTTGTGCCCGTGTGTGCCATGCACCAACTGCCTATGGCATGCAAAAGGCCTTTGGCACAGGTGCTGCAACAAATTCCATTGAGGAACTCGAAAATACCGATTGCGTCTTCCTTTTCGGAGCCAATCCCACAGAAGCGCACCCGGTAACAGGCGCCAAGATCAAGCAGCTTTTCATGAAAGGCATTGAGAGCATTGTTGTTGATCCGGTTAAAACCGAATTGGCACAGATCGCCAAATTTCACCTCCAGCTCAGACCAGGAACCAACGTGGCTCTTTTGAACATGATGGCCTATTATATCATTGAAGCCAACCTGGTCAACAATGAATTTATTCAAAAATTTACCGAGAGGTACAGCGAATTTAAAGCTCAGGTGGTTTCACTGAACATGGATGAACTTGAAGAAATTACCGGAGTCTCCAAATCTTTGGTGAAAGAGGCTGCCCTCACCTATGCCAGATCAAAAAATGCGATGGAGTTTCATGGCCTCGGCGTAACAGAACATTTTCAGGGAAGTAAAACGGTGATGCTCCTGTCGGATTTAGCCATGATGACAGGCCATATCGGCAGGCCCGGTGTGGGGCTTAATCCGCTGCGAGGGCAAAATAACGTACAGGGTGCGGCGGATATGGGCGTGCAGCCACATCAGGGCGCAGGATACATGGACGTGAATAATCCGGAGAACCAGAAATATTATGCAGAAAAATATGGCGTTCCTGCTATGCCACCATTGGAAGGATTTAAAATACCTCAAATGCTGGAGGCGGCCATTTCCGGTAAGTTCAAAGCGCTCTGGATCATGGGAGAAGATACCCTGATGACCGACCCGAATACCAACCACATCAGAAAAGCCATGGAAAATCTCGACCTCATGGTAGTTCAGGAGTTGTTCATGTCGGCCACTGCCGAAATGGCCGATGTGGTGTTACCGGCCTGCTCCTATTTTGAAAAGAACGGAACCTTTACCAATGGCGAAAGAAGGGTGCAACGCGTAAACAAAGTAATAGAGCCTATAGGCAACTCAAAACCTGACGGTCAGATCATCGTTGATATGATGTACAAACTGGGTTATGAACAGCCGACAGGCCGGGTTTATGATGCCGCAAAAGTGCTGGCCGAGATAGCGGATGTCATTCCATTTATGAAAGGAGTTTCCTGGGAAAGACTTGGCGAGAACGGACTTCAATGGCCGGTAGCTGAAAATGGCACTGATACAAAGATCTTACACCTCAATGGAAACTTTAAGCGCGGAAAAGGCCAGTTTCATTTCTTTGATTTTGAAGAAACACCGGAATTGGTAGAGCACCAGAACAAATTTCCTTTTATACTTACCACAGCCAGGCAGCTCGAGCACTACAATGCCGGTACCATGACCCGAAGAACCGATAACCAGACGATATCTCCCATGGATTACCTAGAGATCAACCCCCTGGATGCTGCGAAGAAAAACATCAATGCCCATGACCAGGTGAGGATATTTTCTGATAGAGGTAGTGTGGAAATACCGGTTAAATTAACGTATCTGGTAAAACCGGGAGTAGTTAGAACAACTTTTCATCAGCCCGAAATTTTCATAAACATGATCACTGGTAATGTTGGCGATGAGTTCACCCTAACTCCGGAATACAAGGTTGTGGCCGTGGATTTTGAGAAAGTCTGACCGTATACATAGTAAATGGAATTGGGATAACTATCCTTCGGAAGTTCAAAAAATCAAAATGAGAGATCAGATCTCAAGAGTGAGTCCGTCATAAGATAGTTCGATGTTATCCGGAAGTAATTTTGAAACTTCAGCATGAAAACCCAGCTTATGACTTATGTGGGTCAGGTATGCTTTTTTTGGATTTATTTCATCTATAAAGGCAAGGGCTTCCTGCAGATTAAAATGTGTAGGGTGCCATTCCTGTCTCAGAGCATTGACAACCAGCACATCCAAATTCCTCAGCTTCAGCTTTTCCTTCTCTTTAACCAGCTTTACATCGGTGAGATAGGCAAACTTCCCGATCCGGAATCCGAAAATATCGAGTTCCCCATGAACCACTTCCACAGGTTGAATTTCTGTTCCACCTACAAAAAAAGGAGTATTCGTGATCTCATTGATCTCAATTTTTGGAGCCCCTTCATACCTGTTTTCCATCTTAAACATATAAGAAAAACGCTCACGGATATTTTCGATCACTTCCCTTCTGGCAAAAACGGGCAAATGACCATGATTCATGGAAATCGGCCTGACATCATCCATACCCGCGGTATGATCTGCATGAATATGGGTGAACAAAATGGCACTTACATAGCTAATTCCTGCATTCAGGATCTGCTGCCTGAAATCTGGTCCGCAATCGATCACGAGATTGGTTTTACCGATCTGGACCAAAACAGAAGCCCTCAAACGCTTATCCCGCTGGTCAGCTGACATACAAACTTCATGTGTACAGCCAATTACCGGTATGCCCTGCGATGTTCCTGTTCCTAAAAATGTGATTTTCAATACAGATATTATTTTGAGATAAAAATAAGAATTAACGCAATTGATATCAATAATAATTTTGATAAATCACGCTCGATCTGAATATCTATTATTTCCGATTAGATAGCCTGCTGAAATTTAAATAAGTGAATTGAAATTAACCGTTTTATTTATTAAATTTCTAAATTAATGACTTTTATCAAGCTTTTTATTGACTAAAAAAAATACTTTTGATAGATTTTACTGAAATTATATAAGTAAAATGTTAATATATTAATAGCCAGTTATTTACAATTATTCGTTTCATAAAATATAAATAAAATTACCAAAAAGAAAATAAATGAAAATAGGTGTTTTAAAAGAAACCAATGAAGGAGATAAGAGAGTGGCGGTCTCACCAAAAATTACAAAGCAGTTTATCGATAACGGTTTTGAAATTATTTTGGAAGAAGGTGCCGGTGAACAAGCCTCCTTTAAAAATTCAGATTACATTGATGTAGGTGCAAAGGTCGATAAAAAAGCGGCTGTATTCAAAAATGCTGATGTCCTGGTCAAAATCAATCCGTTTAATGCGGAAGACTTAAAATGGGTTGATTCACATCATGTTTTGATCAGTCAGCTGTACCATCAGTCGAATCCTCAGCTGCTCGAGGATATAGCAAAGACAGGTGCTACAGCCTTTTCTCTCGATGCCATGCCACGAATTACCAGGGCACAGGAAATGGATGTTCTGAGCAGTCAGAGTAACCTTGCCGGATACAAAGCCGTAATTGTCGGGGCCAATGAAATGACCAGGATCTTTCCCTTAATGATGACCGCTGCAGGAACCATTACTCCATCCCGTGTTCTGATCTTTGGTGTGGGTGTAGCGGGATTGCAAGCCATAGCCACCGCTAAGCGACTCGGTGCCATTGTTGAAGCTACAGATATTCGACTTGAAACGAAAGAACAGGCTGAATCACTGGGAGCAAAGTTCATCACGGTTGAAGGAGAAGACATGAAATCAGCTGATGGCTATGCACGTGAGGCCAGCCCGGAATATCTGCAAAAGCAAAAAGAGGCCGTGAACAAATCACTTTTCCAGGCTGATCTGGTGATCACAACTGCCATGGTTCCCGGAAGAAAAGCACCCGTACTGATCTCTGCCGAACAGGTCAGACAAATGAAAAACGGAGCAGTCATTATTGATCTGGCAGCAGCTGCAGGCGGTAATTGTGAATTGAGTCAGGTGAATAAAACTGTTGTAGAAAATGGCGTTAAGATCATCGGTACGACCATTGCTCCGGAAAGTGTCTCTACCAATGCCAGCGACCTTTTTGGAAAAAACATTTATAATTTTATTGTCCACTTAACCGATAAAAACAATTTTAAATGGGATCTGGCTGACGAAATTACCGACGGAACACTTATAGTACAGAATGGTATTAACAGAAAAAAAATATAATTATGAATGGTTTATTAGAATTTATCAGCAG
>Ga0105096_10000695_pt1 | contig 12601 bp, 10 predicted proteins | sample PPLLak3cmMay2015_FD_87036 | JGI IMG/M metagenome (GOLD analysis project Ga0105096, IMG submission 87036) | Freshwater sediment microbial communities from Prairie Pothole Lake near Jamestown, North Dakota, USA - PPLs Lake P7 Core (1) Depth... | ecosystem: Environmental > Aquatic > Freshwater >... | reverse complement strand
TTGACGTCCTTGGTTGGTAATGATCCCCAGATCAGCTACACCGCTGAGCCCTTTTTTGAGGTTTTCAAGAATCACCCCCAATCTTTCGTGATTCTGAAGCTCTTCAAAGGAATTGTCGTGAATGATAAAGTTGAGAGCGAACTGGCGTTCATGGAGAAAAAAAGAAACCGTCCGGCGGGTATTGGAGACAAATCTCGAGGTGCGCCAGATGATCTCATTTTCCATGGCATTTTCTGTGAGATTATAATCCACGGCCGTGAGAATTACCAGGGGAATGACCGCAAACAAGGATATAACGATTACGGCCTGTTTCCAGATCTGTCGGAAATTAAACATGTGTTTGTGGGCACTGGAAGCCGAATCAATATGATCCCAGAATTTTGGTTTCAGTCCGTCTATGATTGCCATGATTTGAATACGTTTTCTATGGGTTATGAGTTATTTTTCATGTGTAACTTCATTTTTTCCTTGGCTTTTTTCAAGGTCTCGCTCAGTAAATCGATATTCACGGGTTTCTGGAGATAGGCAAACGCCCCCAGTTCCATGCAGGTTTTACGATCATTTTCCGAACCGTGACCCGTCAGGATAATGACCTCAATTTCAGGTCGTTTTTGTTTGACCCGCCGAAGAACTTCAATACCATCGATACCCGGCATTTTCAGATCCAGAATCATCACTTCGGGTTCATCCTCTTGGATTAGATCCAGAGCGGATTCCCCATCATAGGCCACGGCAGACCCCATATCCCGGATCAACAGCCGTTCCGACAATGTTTGAACAAATTCCCGTTCATCATCCACCAGTAAAAGTTTGGGCAGCTCAAAATCATACTTACGGTATATATCGGTCTTATGATATCCTTTGCCGACTCGGGTTTCCACGGATTTAACTCCGGGTACATTGTCAGCAATCGATTTGAGTTCTTCTTCCAGGCGGCTCAGCATCAATACGTGCTTGTTGATGGTTAAAGTAACCGATCCGTCGCGCGCCTTGACCCCAATAGAATGACCTTCCCCGGCCAGGGCCACCTCCACTTTTGCCGCCAGCAGAAAGTCTTCCGCAGTTTTTTTGGAGGCATCCGTCGGTTTGATGACCTCGCTTCTAAGATTGTTTTCAATAAGAGAGACTGTTTCTTGAACATCCATTTTATCGGTGGGGATAACAATATCATAGAGTGAGGGATCCCAAGGATCCTTGAGCTGGTAGAGGGTATGAATCCATGCGGTTCGCTCCTCATCCTGGGTGCGAATGGAGTTGGTAGCCTCTTTTTCAGACAATCCCGTTTTAGTGGCCAAAGATATTCGATGTTTCATATCGGCGATCAAACAAATCCGGAGCACATGAGAGATTTCTTTTGGAATCATCTGCCCGCAAAATCCCTGGATCATCAATCGGTCCTCTGAAATCATCCCGGCCAGAGATAGTCTGATCCATGCCATGGCCCGCTCTTTTTCATGAGTGAATTTGTTAAATACCGATGATTTGGACGAGAAAGCGGTTCGAATTTTATGATCGGACATACCCGAAACTTCAACAGCATCGGCCACAATATCTTCATCGGTGATTCGACGATAGTCCGTTTTTTTCGCAATTTCATGAATCACTTTCTCTTCTTCGCAGAAAGTGCCGCTGAATACGGTAATAATTGGCATTTATGGGGTCTCCTTATGTAAGTTTATTCTTGATGAACAATCCGACAAACGGTTTGCAAGGGACAAAATTTTTCCCGGATGCCGTCATGATGAGTGTGTTCATGAACATTACAAATAGCACTTTCCATGGTCGGATAGATATGGTCTGCACCAATATGCTCCAACAGGTGAGTTCGTTTAAAAACGGCCATGACCGATTCATTCACCCCGCTGAAAGAAATATCCTTGCCGGCACTTCGGATATTATCAATGATCAAAGAAAGCATCTCTTCTCCGGATGCATCAATGTCATTGATGCCGTTGGCAGCAATGATAATATGTTTTAGATCTTTCTTTTTTTCCATACGCTCGTTGATGGTGTCTTCCAGATAGCCGGCGTTGGCAAAAAACAGGGTCCCTTCGAACCGGATCAGATCGACATACCGGCACTCTTGAAGGCTATGGGTCAGTGCATCCCTTAGGGCCGAATCTTCATGCCGGGAAAGGGAGGAAACCCTGGGCCTCATGTTCTTGTACAAAAACACACCCAGGGAAAGCACCACGCCGATCATGATGCCCTTGTCCAGGTGCGGGGCGAATACCAGGGTACTGATAAAAGAAATAATGGAAATAGCCCCATCATACCATTGGGCTTTCCACGCATGAATAAAGCCTGAAATGTTGACAAGACCGATTACGGCCATCATGATTACTGCGGCAAGTACCGATTGAGGTAAATGATACAATAACGGGGTGAAAAAAATCAATACGATAACCACGGCAAGGCTGGTAAAAACACTGGAAAACCCGGTAACGGCACCTGATGCCAGGTTTACGGCTGAACGGGAAAAAGATCCGGAAATGGGATAGCTTTTTCCAATGGAACCTAAAATATTGCCCAGGCCCTGCCCGATTAGCTCCTGGTTGGGATCAAGACGCTGGCCGGTTTTAGCCGCCATGGCCTTGGCGATGGAAATGGCCTCCATAAAGCCCAGCAATGAAATGATGGTCGCATAAGGAAATAGATGGACAAAAATATTGACGTTTATATCGGGCAACGATAATGTCGGAAGTCCTTTGGGGATATTTCCGATCACTGCCCCCCCGCCGGTGACCAGCAGCTGGGTTTCATCCAGTGCATTGTTGCCTAACTTGATGCGCCAGATACGTCCGTCTTCATTAAGATGTTTGTTGGTTTCCTCTTCCGGGTAAAATCCGGGCCCCTCGTCTCCTTGGTCCAGCCGGACAAAAAGCACCCCGCGAATATTTTCCCTCAGGGTGTGGGCCTTGTGTTTAAGACGTTCCATTTTGGTGGTCAGCACCGCGATGTCATGCTGGGCGTCCAGAATACCGATGTCATCCCCCTGTTTTTTAGCGCGATCCAAAACTTTGCCCAGCTCCGAACGTTCTGCTGCCAGGGGCTCGATAGCATTGACTGCCCGGTTGAAATCCATGACCCAGTGTTGGACCTCGGGGGTCTTGACGGCCGAAATATCCACTCTCCGGTTATGTTCAAAACCGATACCCCAAGAAATCAGTGTGGTGATCACAACGGCCACCAGCACATTAGGGGCCTTAGGGACCAGTTTTTTGAGGCCGTACATGATCGCAAATGCCAGAGCGCCCAAAAAGAGTGTCGGCCAATGGGTATAGTGTATGGCGGCTTCGATGACTCTCACAATGGTTTCGTAATGATGTGTGGCCTGATCCACATAGACTCCGAACATTTTAGACAACTGTGAGGATGCAATGATGATGGCGGCGGCGTTGGTAAATCCGTTGACCACAGGGTGGGAGAGGAAATTGACCACGATTCCAAGACGCAGCAAACCGAGGCTGAACTGAAAAATACCCACCATCAAGGCCAGCATGACGGCATAAGCGATATACCCTTCACTGCCTGCTGTTGCCAAAGGCTCCAGGGAGGCCGCCGTCATAAGCGAGACCACAGCAACCGGACCGGTGGCCAGCTGACGGCTTGAACCGAACAGAGCGGCGATCATGGGGGGTAAAAAAGAGGCGTAAAGCCCGTAGTAGGCCGGAAGCCCCGCAAGCTGAGCATAGGCCATGGATTGAGGAATCAATACCAGTGCTACGGTCAATCCTGAAATGGCATCCAGGCGAAGACTTTCCGAATTATAGGACTTAAACCAATTTATAAATGGAAAAAATTTTTTCAGTACCATCAAATCACCTGTTTTTTGATGTAATTATTTTTTCAGCATCCTGCGACAGGAGGATATCAATTCCATATACAGAGATCCGGTATCGTAAAGGTTATGGATCTTGAACCAGACCAGACCGTTGACCATTGAAAAAATTATCAAGGCCGTTTTTCTGGGGGAAACATCCCCGATGGATCCATCGTTGATACCCTCAACAACAGCGTTCTCGAAAATATCCACTAGGCAATTATAAATTTCCTCCAGAAGTTTTCGGCATGTGGCATTGCCGGTAGCAAGTTCGTAAGGGTAGTGGCGTTGAAGCAGATAAAACCACTCCTCTTGTTTTCCCACCAGGTAAAGATAAAACAGGATCATATTCTCCACTTGTTCGAGACCGTCTTTATAGGTTTTTTCCGAGCTGTAGTTTTTGAATTCTTCGAGAATGCCGTCTTTCACATTTTCCAAAATGGCCAGAAACAGCTCATCTTTGGTTTTGAAATGATGATAAATGGTTCCTTCGGCCGCACCCGTCAGCTTGGAAATTTCAGCGATGGAGGTCTCTTTGATCCCTTTTGCGGCAAAGAGTCGGGTGGCGACCTCAATGATTGATATTTTTTTGCTCATGGCCTCCCTGTATGGCCCGGGTGATCACCCGGTAATTTTATTTTAGGCATAATAATATGTGTTTTCAGCACGTTATTTTATTTTTAAAAAAACCGACCGAGTACTCACCCGGTATAGTTTTCAATAACATAAAACAGGGGGGGCATGTCAAGATAAATTTTAGGTTATTTCTGAAAACTTTCCAGTCATTCTGAGGGAGCGACTCGCACATAGGCAAAAACTTTGAAGAAATTGCTTTACTATCATGCCGGTAAAGCCACAGCGACCGAAGAATCTCCGGTTTTTAGTTATCAGTATCCGAACAGTTTAAAATCGGAAAAGATTATCGGATAAGCCGTGATCAGCGTAAAAACAATAAAACCGCCCAATGAAAGAACGCACAGCTTTTTTTGCAGTTTCGGAATGACGGTTTTCAAAGTGTCTATATGTTTAAACCGGTCAATAACGGCGATACTCATTCCGAAAATACCCCCTGCAAACAGTGTCAGGTAAATGGGATAACCGATAAAATGATATTCTTGTTGCAGTATGCAAAAAGGACAATGATGGGTGGGAAGCTCATAAAAATACACGGATATGACCGAAATGACGGCAATCAGCCCGAAAAGTAACATCCATGCGCTGAGATATCCGAATATACGGGGTGCTTTCCCGGTAAAATAAAAATAAACTCCGGTGCGCACAGTCAACACCAAGCTCAGGAAAAAAAAGACCAGGGTGCCGTAAGGAGGAAGTCCTGCGATTTCACCGGCCGCGCTTTGGGTGTCCTCGCTAAACAGTGTCCCGCAGCATGAGGTGATGATATCTGCCCTGAGACCTGTAAAGTAACCTGCCTGCAAAAGCGCTTCAAGAACCAGAAATACGGCAATGACCGGTATTAATTTGTATTTGGTCCGAATTAACGGGTAATCATGGGCCCGGTTATCTGTAAAATTTAAAATAAGCCATATGCCGCATAGGATAAAGTTGATGATCTTGACATTCAGTGTCGGGTAACCAAAAGCGTTGACATTGAGAGAACCGGCGGCGCACATGGCTCCGATAAACAACCCTCGGTTGTAGTCGGCCGTGTAAACAAACATAAACAATGAAAATAACTCAAAAACCAGAAGATAACCCAGGACTGTGGAAATCAGGTATGTTTTTCGTTCCAGCACCAGTTGAAATTCGCTTCCGCTTTTGAGGTCCCAATGGCGTAAAATCCGGACACCAATGGCGGCGGCGCAAACGGCAAAGCCGCTGATCAGAAACGATCCCACCATCAGGGCGATTATAGCCGGATTCAGGATCAAGAAACGTTCCCCTGGTCAATGACGGCTCCATCGCGAAGCGTGATGATCCGATCGACTGCGGTTGCTTCAAAAATCAGGGGATCATGGCTGGCGATCAATATGGTTTTACCTTCCTTTTTAAAATCAGCCATAATATCTACCAAAGCCAGGGCCAGATCCGTATCCAGGTGAGCCGTGGGCTCATCGGCTATGATACACGACGGGTTGTTGATCAGGGCACGGGCAATGGCTGCTCGCTGCTGTTCTCCGCCGGACAGGTACTCCACCTTTTGATTGGTTTTGCTGTCAATACCCAGTCGCTGAAGCAGGTCCAGGGCACGTTTTTTGAGGCCCTGATAATCGGGTCCCTCGGGATAAGCCGGTATCATGGTATTTTCCAGAACAGTCATACCCTTTATAAGGTTGTAATTTTGAAAGATAAAACCAAAGGTATGACGACGAATTTCAGCTGTAAAACGTTCGGGAAGACTGGTGATTTCGCGGTCGTTCATCAGGATACGACCACTGGTCGGTCTGGACATACAGCCGATGATACTCAACAACGTGGTTTTGCCCGACCCGCTGGGGCCTTTGAAAACCGTCAGTTTTTCTGGTGACAGGGTCAGTTCTATATCTCTAAGGGCTGTAAACTCATTGGATTTGCCCTCGTTGAATATTTTGGTGATCTGTTTAAGCTCAATCATGCCGGGCTCCTAAAACTGTCGCATGACCGTATCCGGGTCGGTGGTCGATACTCGCCATGCCGGAATGATGGTTATCAACGTGTATGGCAGCACCGTTAGTGCAAACACAACGCCCAGTTGATAGGCGTTGATGTGAGGATTAAGCTGAAATTCAGGGTATAGAATTGACCAGCCTTTTAATGCATGCTCGAATAAGGGGGCTGAAGCTAAAAATATATGAATGTATGCGCCGATGACTGCCGGAACAAACGCCGTAAAGCAAATGGCAATTCCCTCCCAGAATTTGAGAAGTAAAATATCGGAAGTGTCCCATCCCAATGCTTTCAGGATACCGATTTCAGCTTTTTCCTCCGCGCTCAGCCCGGTTGCCTTGTCCCAGGCAAATATAAAGAAAGCAAGCACTGCCCCGCTCAGCAACACGATAATATAGCCGCTTCGCCAATCAAAGAGCGATGCGTAGGTCCTCTCGATTTCTTCTTTTAAAATGGGGCGGGTATCGGGAAGAATCCGGACAATTTTATCTGCAATGACGGGGCATTCGGACAGGTTTCGGATATGAACCTCAAAATCCGTGCTGAATCCTTCAGGAACTCCGAACAACCGCCTGAATGTAGATTCGGATACCAGTATTAGATCCGAGGAAACTAGTTCCGCGGAAGCATCCAGAGTATCGGTAATATTGAGGACGATCGTTTCTCCGTCATAGGCCTTGAAAAATAGCTGATTATCACTGATAGTTCCCCATGTTCGCAACACGCCGTTTCCAATGGTGATTTCGTCATCATTTTGCGGACCATTATTTCCGACCATGATGGTGTAGTTGGCTTTCGATGCCGGATGGTAATAATATCCCCAGAGTCTTGGGGTAACTTTGTAAATTCCCCGGATCTCCTGAATTTGTGTCATGTATGTTTCAGGAATTAACTCATGCCGCCCTGCCAGAATGCGTTGCACAATCATGGGAGGGGCGTCTTCCAGAATGAATTCCGCTTCTTTACGAATGGCTTCGGAAAAAAACAATACCGAAGAAATCATGAAGATAATAAGGCCGTAAATGAAAATCAGGGAAAAATTTTTCCATTTTCGTCGCAACAATGAAGAAAGCGCATAATCGAGAAAATAGCTTTGCCTGGAAATCCATTGCATGTCTATTGTATTTCCTCAGAAACCAGGCTGTGAATGAATTGGGGGGGAAGCATCAAAGAACCGGATGGAAAATGCTCAAAGGCCATGGGGTGATCCTGAAATGCCGAATGCAGATCCGCCTGGGATGGATGCCGTGTATACCGGGCTTCCGTCAACAGGCAAAGATCAGTCAGTCGCAATTCTTTTACCAGCCGCTTGTTAGCATTTCATGCATTCTGTCGGTTTTCTGCGACAAAAACCGGATATAAAAAAAGCAACCCCCCCATCAGGGTCAGTCCTGTCATTATGCAAATCATATAAATAAATGATTTACGCATGATCTCATCAATCTAATTTGTTGATGATAAAGGGCTTTATATGTTCAAATTTGATGATTCGGTCGCCTTTATGGTCCTGCATAAATTCCGAAGCATCGGCTTCGGTTTCAAAGGGGATCAATTCTTTGCCCATGGGACCGTAAACATCACTTCCGATGACAAAAAAAGCTGTTTTGGCATCTATCAATTTCATGTGGTAGTATTCCGTGACATATATGGCGGTGATTTCATCGATGGTTTTATGGGGAACGTATTTATTTAAATCAAGGTAAAACTTGAACATGTCTTTGGCGCCGTCAAAGAAATATATACTGTCATCATTGAATATGATTTGCGCAATCCAATCCGGGTATTTGTAGACAAACATTCCACAAACCGGGCATTTATCTTCTTTTTCCGGCATTTGGGGGGAAATGTCCGCCGCGTAAACCGAAAAGTTTACCATCAGCCAGGTTAAAAGAGCTACCATGCCTTGTTTGAAAAATATTCGGTTACGCACCATTAGTTACCTTCCTTTTCCTTCATACGTTTCATTTTGCGCCTTTCGTGAATCATTCGGGTGTCCTGGTACATGTCTTCGTAGGAAGCTTTGATGGCCTGCTCGAATGTGCTCAAGTTACCACCGTGCCCTTTGATAAAACTGTTGGCATCCGCCAGATTTTCAAAAGCCCACTTGGCGCGTTTGGTCATGACTCCCATCTGGTCACCCCCAATGACCCAGATGGCTTTTTCTGCATCGATCAGATTTTTATTACCATAGTCGCCCACAAGGATTTTTTCGGGGGCTTTGTCAATATTTACGGCCATATCGATTGCAGCGCAATGCAGCGAACACCCGCCAAAATTTGACCCGTCATCATATTCGACTAAAACACGGGAGTGAGCGAACTTGGCCCTGTCCATATTGCAATAGGGGCAATTGGGATGCTTTGAAACATCATCCTGAGCCCAGCTTAACCCAAAGCCTGCCAAAATAAAAATTCCTGCGATGATAAATACGAGTTTTTTCATACTTACCTCCTTGTTAGAAAGTTGGGTTTACTTCTGTTGATTTTAAGGCAACGGCTCGAAAAAAATATTTAAAAATTTTTTAAAGATATTTTAATTTACAAGCAGATTTAATGGATAGCAATAAAAAAATGACCTTAAGATAGTATTGGTCGGCCTCCTCAGAATGAAATCTTCGGAGAATCTTGGCATTCAAACAGGAAACCGGGTTTTCCGACAACCCGGTTTCTTAAGCATGAGCAATGGATCAGAGCGATAAACGGAAGAATCACTGGATGATGTCTTACAGTGCCCTGATTTTATAAACCTCATTGGAATGCGGATCGATCACGTGAACCCCGCAGGCAATGCAGGGGTCAAATGAATGTACGGTTCTCAGCACCTCGATGGGGCGTTTGGGGTCTGCTACCGGCGTACCGATAAGCGCTTCTTCCACCGGCCCGAGTTTTCCGTTTTCGCATCGGGGACCAAGGTTCCAGGTGGAAGGCACAACATACTGGTAATTTTTGATTTTTTTATCCTCGATTTCGATCCAGTGTCCCAATGCACCCCTGGCGACATCGTTCAACCCATATCCCATGCCCTTATCAGGCATATCCCAGGGTTGGTACGTCTTGGTATCGCCGTTTTTAATGTTTTCAACCAGTTCCATAATCCAACCTTCCATTTTCCGGCCGATAATAAGGGTTTCAATGCCTCTGGCGGCGGTTCTTCCGAGTGTTGAAAAGAGTGCCTCAACCGGAATATCAAGTTGTTGCAGCACGCTGTCTATAACATCCTTGAATTCCTTGACCCCGCTTGCATATGAAACCAGCGCTCTTGCCAAGGGACCGACTTCGCAAGGTTCTCCCTCATAACGGGGTGCCTTGAACCACGAATATTTGCCTTTATCGGGCTCGTAATCACCGTGCTGAGGTTTTGTTTCCCCTTTAAAGGGATGCTTTGCCGGGCCATTTTCATACCAGGCCCGGACAACATCTTCGGCGACTTTTTCATGATCAGCCATCTTTAAGCCGGCAAGATCACGCTTCATGATAACGCCTCTGGGCAGAAAATGGCTGTCCGGTTCAGTTTCGCCTTGGGGAAGATCTCCCCAGCATAAGAAGTTGCTGGTCCCACCAATGGCGCCCCAATCCTTATAAAAAGAAGCGACCGCCAACAGATCCGGAATATAAACTTTTTCCACAAAGTCCTGAGTTTCCTGCCACAAACTCAAAAATTTCATGATACGTTCCGGGCTCATATCCCTGATCGAGGTCACCCCTCCGGCCACAAGGGTTTGGAGGTGCGGGTTTTTTGCGCCGAAAATCGCATGCATGCGAGCGGTTTTGGCTTGCAGGCGAAGTGCCTCGATGTAATGGGCCGATGCCATGAGGTTGGCTTCCGGAGGCAATCTATAAGCCGGATGACCCCAGTAGCCATTGTTAAGAGGTCCCAGTTGCCCGCTGTCCACAAAGGTTTGAAGTCGTTGTTGAACCTGTCTGAAGTAATCCGTTCCGCCCATCGGCGAATCGCTCACATTGTCGGCGAGTACGGCTGTTTTCGCAGGGTCTGCCTGGAGTGCACTGACAACATCCACCCAGTCAAGTGCATGAAGATGATAAAAATGGACAATATGATCATGCTGAAACTGGGCACCATGAAGAAGATTTCGGATAATTCGTGCGTTTTCGGGTATTTTAACTCCTATGGCGGCTTCCACTGCCCTTACTGATGACAGATAGTGCGTATAGGTGCAGACACCGCATGATCGTTGAGTAAAAAGCGGAGCGTCCCGTGGGTCCCTTCCCTGAAGAATTATTTCGATGCCTCTGAACATCTGTGCGGAACTCCAGGCGTTTACCACTTTGCCGCCTTCCACTTCCACTTCGATACGAAGATGCCCCTCAATTCTGGTAATTGGATCTATTGTTACTCTTTGGCCCATGTGATATCTCCTCTGTGGTTACAATTCTTCAAAAAATGGTGTCATTTGATCCCAGAAATCCGGCTCACTGCAACCGATGCAGGGATGTCCGGCTTCGACAGGCCAGTTGGTACCGTCATTGAACTTGGCAATGGGACAGTTGTTATAGGTTTCCGGCCCCTTGCATCCCATCTTATAAAGACAGTATCCTAATGCGGCCTCTTGGGAGCCGAACTCTTCGACAAATTCACCCATTTCAAAATAGCTTCGCCTGGGGCACTGATCATGAATTGTCTGTCCATAGGCAAATACCGGGCGGCCCTTTTCATCAAGGGCCGGAAGTTTTCCCAGAAGGAGATAATTGACAACGGTACCGACAAAATTGACCGGGTTAGGAGGACATCCGGAAATATTCAAGGTCTTTATACCCAAAGCATCCCCCACCCCTTGATATCCTCCGGGATTGGGTTTTGCCGCCTGGATTCCTCCGAAACTGGAGCATGACCCGATGCAAATAACCGCGGCTGCTTTGGGACAAACCTCCCGGGCAATTTCCAGAAATGTCCGGCCTCCGATCTTGCCATATGCGCCGTCGTATTTTGTGGCGATAGCTCCTTCTACCACGCATATGAACTGACCGTCATATTTTTTTATGGCATTTTGAAGGTTTTCCTCAGCTTGATGGCCGGCCGCGGCCATGATGGTTTCATGATACTCCAGTGAGAGAGTTTCGAGTATCAAACGGTCGGGAAACGGATATGAAGACCTTAATAGAGCTTCCGAACATCCCGTACACTCTCCGAAATGAAGCCACACCACAGGAGGTCTTTGTTTTGGTGAAGCAAAAACTTCCGCCACATCGTTGACAAGCGATGCAGAAAGTCCCATGGTTGCTGTTAAAAAGGTGCAGTACTTCATGAACTGCCTTCTTGACACTCCGTAACTTTCTAGTTTCGCATAAAATTGATTGTATTCATCCTTTTCCATTTACACCTCCATGAATGCATTAAAGGGATAAGCTATTTTCCGGATGGAGTCCAAATAGGCTTTTAAGAGCATAGATTGGCCTGAGAACTCTATAATAATTCCCAATATCTTAAAATTTATTAAAATACAAGGATAAAATGAATATCATTCATTTAATAGAATGGGACTAGTGAAAATTTTAAGAAAAATCTTTATCAAAATTATAATAATTAAGGTATAAATAGAGATAAAAATATAAGAAACCAGCAATAATGATCAATGTTGAAGTGCTGGTTTCTGTCTGATGGATACGCCAATGAATGTAAGGTCTTGACCTTGAAAAGATTTTGCGGTATCAAACAAGAAAATTTTGCAGGATTTTAGCGAAATATTCAAAATTTTTGTTCGGATAAGCGCTAAAGTCTCCTGCGTTTTTATTGAGTTATGTCAGGCAAAGAGCCATCCAGACTCAACTGGTTGGCTCTTTTTTTTGGGGGGGGAGAGGAAAGGATGGTGTCTAAATTATTGGTCATCGACAATTATGATTCTTTTACTTTTAATCTGGTGCAGATGTTTCGGCAGTATCCGTTGAATATCAGGGTTTGCAGAAGCGATGACATTACAGTCGTTCAGGCGTTTGAATTTTCTCCCGATTATATCGTTATCAGTCCGGGGCCGAAAGACCCCGCACATGCTGGAATATCGGTGGCACTGATTCGAGCTTTTTATGAAAAAGTCCCAATTTTTGGGGTTTGTCTGGGAATGCAGTGCATGAACGAAGCCTTTGGCGGCCAAACCGTGAGGGCGCCTTTGCCGATGCATGGAAAAACCAGTTGGGTGCACCATGAAGGTCAGGGGATTTT
>Ga0105096_10000694_pt1 | contig 12604 bp, 9 predicted proteins | sample PPLLak3cmMay2015_FD_87036 | JGI IMG/M metagenome (GOLD analysis project Ga0105096, IMG submission 87036) | Freshwater sediment microbial communities from Prairie Pothole Lake near Jamestown, North Dakota, USA - PPLs Lake P7 Core (1) Depth... | ecosystem: Environmental > Aquatic > Freshwater >... | reverse complement strand
GTTCCGCCTTGTGGATAGACAGGGTTGTCGCCGCATTCTTTCCAGAGCGGCCAGACGAACTTTTCTTGTCCGTCAATGGCGAAGAAGTGGTCTCGTTTGCAGAACTCGGCGCAGTTCGTGGCATTGCTGAAGTCGTGACCGCTTGTGACCGCCTTGAGTTTGAAGGTCTTTGCCTCCGGGTTCAGCGGTACATCAACAGGTGCGAGGGCCTTGTTCGTGAGAACATCCGGGAACATGGCTCCACGTTCGTACCAGACCTGGTCGATCTGCTTGACGTCACGAGCCGGTGTGCCCTTGATGAAGATGAAGGTGAGATCGATCAGCTCTTGCTGGTTGCCTGCGGACAGCGTGACGTTGTTGCGGAGAAGCGGTGCGAAGTCGGTCACATCATAGACCCACTTGAATCCGTTCGGACCGAGGTCCAGGCCGATGCCATAGGGCGTGATGTAGCGTCCGATCTCGAACTGTACAACAGGGCTGTAGTAGGGACTAACGACCTTACGGAGCGTGACGTCGGCGGCAACACGCTGTGAATCCACTTTCAAACCGGCTTCATCCAGGATCGGGATCCAGCCGGCTTGTTGTACAAGCAAGGTGTCCGTGGGGATGGCAGGATGATCCGGCGCATCCGTTGCGTAGACGCGGGGCTGTACCGGACGTTCGTACATGATCACCGACGTCCGACGGATGGCTTGCGGAACATCGATGTCCACGCGCAGAGGTGAACCCGGGATAGATCCTGTTTCGAGCCCGATCGCCGGTCGCGTTGACGTTGATTCGGTCAGATATCCCATCTGGTCGAGGTCGATGCGATCACGGGTTGGCAAACCAAACATTGAGGCATGATAGGCAGACGCCGAACCATCGCGGGCGACCAGCGGATCCGTATCACTTTCGGCACTATACACGGCTAACAGATTCGTTGCATTGGGATGAAGATCCGTGATGTGGCGATTCATCCACGACTTGATCTCGGATTGTGCCAAGACCTTGTTCCATACCTGGAACTCATCGATCATGCCGCGGTACGAGCCCGCCGAGCCGGAGCCAATGACCATACGTTTGATACCGGTCATGTTGCGAGACTTGCCATTACCGGAGTGGAAGATCTCCCCGTTCAAGTAGATCTTCATCTCACCATTCGCAGCGTTCTTAGTGAAGGTCCAGTGATTCCACTGTCCTTCAGTTGCCGTTGTTGGCGCTGCCTTCTCGATACGATCATATGCTCCACTGTTCGGGTCGCGACCGGCATCCCAATAGACCGTACCATTCTCCCATGGCATGTGGATGTTCAGGACGCGACGATCCTGATCGTCATAGGCCTCGAGAATGCTGTTGTTCACCGGCAGTTCGTTGGCATTACCAAAGGACCAGAACGAGATCGTGATCTCATTACCGATCTCGGAGCCAATATCTCCGTTGACCTGCATCTGGTCGGCTTGACGGAAACTATAGACGTACCGCGTTCCGTCATCGACCACTCCGGCAACCGTTGTTGCACCACCTGCGAGTCGAACGTTCTTCGGTGCGTTGTTGCACGAGAATTCGATCAGGATGTTCGATGTACCATCCCAATTGAACGTCGACGAGAATGGGATTTCATTACGGGCATCATCGAGCGTGACCGTGCGTCGCACCACCGTTGTGAGTCCGTCGTCCTTGAGGAATTTGTCGACACTTGTGGCCGTCGTCTGTCCGATGCGTACCGTGAACAATTCGATGTTGCCGACGCTATCCAGTGCCGTGACACTAATGCCGCTGATCGGTCCGGCCATGATTCCGGCTGCTTCCAGATCAGAAGCCTTCCAAAGGAATCGTGAACGGGCTCCGTTCTTCTTGATCACCAGGTCGGTTGATTGGTTGGTGGCGCCAACATCGTACCACGTACCATTCGCTCCACCAGCACGCGTCACATTCGTTGCGCGATATCGCTTCAGTGGTGCCGTGAATTGTGTGGCATAGGCGAACGAGTCGGGAGTTGACCGACGAACAACGTAGTTCACCTGCGTCAGCCGCGTTGAGTCAAACTCGCCCGTCGAGTCTGTGAGGATCGTATAGGTGAGGTAGTCCCATTCGCCGCACGGATAGTTGTCTTGCGTGGTCGCCGGATCACACTTCAGCGTGTATTCCATCAAGACCTTTTCGTATCGGTCAGGGGGCGGGAACAACCACGTACCGCTGCGCTTCGTGATATCACTGAACGTCAGCGTCTTGACGCGGACCGTGTCGCCATCAGCAGCGCTGATGACCGATGTTGTTGCAGAAACCGCCAGCAGAAGGATCGTCGCAAGCAGGGAGCGTGTCGCCACTTTCATAGAGCACCTTGTAGTGAACCCTAAAATTAGGCACAAAGTGTCCCACCTGTGTCCCACCTAGTGCTTCGCTACACCGCCGTCCACATTGATCGTCTGCCCCGTGATGATCCCCGAGGCCGGCAGGGCAAGGAAGGCCACCACATTGGCGATGTCTTCCGGTTCATCGGCTCGGTGGAGCGCCTGGGCGGGGATGATATGCTCGAGCATGGCCGAGGCCATCGATCCATCGCGGGCGTCCTGCGTGGCTGTGAGGCCCACGCTGACCGTATTGATCGTGATCCCGTATTTGCCGATCTCGGAGGCCAGCGAACGGGTAAGGCCGATCACGCCCATTTTGGCCGTGACGTAGTGGGTAAGGTATGGTGTACCCAGCCAGACCGTGTCGCTCGAGAACGTGATGATGCGTCCGAAACCGGCCTTTTTCATGTGCGGCAGGACGGCGCGGATGGTATGGTAGAGTGAATCGAGCGTGATCTCGAGCGTCCGCTTCCATTCTTCGAACGCCAGAAGTTCGAAGGGCTCTTCGTGGTAGTAGCCCACGTTATGGACCAGGATATCAATGGTGCCGTAGGTAGCCATGGCCGTATCGATCACCTGTTGAGCACCCGCAGCCGTCGTCAGGTCTGCTTGTACGGACACCACATCGCCCCCTTGCCGGCGAAGTTCTTCGGCCATGGCGGAGGCATCCTGAAGATCGGCGATCACCAGACGGGCGCCTTCTTGCAAGAGTCGCTCGGCAAAGGCGCGGCCATTACCAACGGCGGCGCCGGTGACGATGGCCACACGATCCTTGAGTCCACGCTCGAACGCTGCGATCTGCATTACGAGATCAGTCCCAACTCACGACCAACTTCCTGGAAGATGTTCAGGATGGCATCAAGATGTTCATCTTCATGCGACGACATGTAGCTGGTGCGAAGCATGGAGAGGTTTGGCGGCACGCCCGGTGGAATGAAGGCATTCACAAAGACACCGCGGTCGTAGAGTTTGCGCCACATGAACATGGTCTTCTCGACATCTCCCAGCACAACGGGAACGATGCCCGTGTTGCTGTCGATCACTTCAAAGCCCATCTCGTGGAAGCCCCTTCGCATTTTATCGGCATTGGCCAGGAGCTTGTCGATACGCCATGGCTCCGCTTCGAGGATCTCGAGGGCCTTCAAGGCCGAGGCCACGGAGGCCGGAGTTGGCGAGGCGCTGAAGATCAGGGCCGGGGAGTGGTGCTTGAGGTAATTGATCACGCGTTCGGGTCCGGCGATGAAGCCGCCGAGCGACGCAAACGTCTTGGAGAAAGTACCCATGGTGAGGTCGACCTTGTCGACAAGACCAAAGTGGCTGGCGGTGCCTCTGCCCCCTACCCCAACAACACCCGTACTATGGGCATCGTCGACCAGGATCCGCGCGCCGTACTTATCCGCAACGGCCGTCATGCCGGGCAGGTCGGCCAGTTCGCCGGAGACGGAGAAGACACCGTCGGTGACGATCAGCTTGCCGGCACTTTCAGGGATACGCTGCAAGACACGTTCAAGATCGGCCATATCGTTGTGCTTGTACCGAAGGAATTCGGCAAAGCCACCCTTGGCCAGCATACAGCCGCTGATGATGCAGGCGTGGTTCTCCTTGTCGGAGATCACATAGTCGCCCTTTTGGACCAATGCCGCGATCGAACCCAGCGCCGTTTGATAGCCGGTCGAGAACAGCAGGCAGTCCTCGTAGCCAAGGAAGGCAGCCAGTCGCTTCTCGAGCTCCACGTGCAGGTTGATCGTTCCGGTCAGGTAGCGCGAACCCGAGCAGCCGGTGCCATAACGGTCGATGGCGTCCTTTGCGGCTTGTTTCACCCGCGGATCGGCTGTCAGGCCAAGGTAGTTGTTCGAGCCGGCCATGATCACATGGCGCCCTTCGATCATCACAACCGGTCCTTCGTTCTCTTCGACAGGTCGGAAGTACGGATAAAGGCCGAGGGCTTTGACCTCATCGGCTCGGGTAAAATCGTAGGCTTTCTGAAACAGATCCACAGGTATTGCTCCGTTCGGGTGTAGCTGCAAAGTTACGGTTTTGGAGGGGGCTAGCGCATGTTCTCGACCTGGATGGGGAAGCCCAGATCCGTTCCCCGAACAAGCTGTACGGCCTCCTGGAGGTCATCCTTGCTCTTTCCGGTCACCCGGACCTTCTCGTCGATCACCTGCGTCGTTACCTTGATCTTGGAGTCTTTGATGAGCGTGGTGATCTTCTTGGTGTCCTCACGGGTCATACCGTTCTTGAGCGAGATCACCTGACGCGTAGAGCGACCGCCGAGGGCCTCGATCTTTCCTTCATCCAGCGCCTGGACGCTGATCCCACGCTTGATGAGCTTCAGACGGAGAATATCCATGGCTGCAGTGACGAAATGTTCGCCATCGGCGCGGATCGTGATCGTCCGGGCGTTACGATCGAGTTCCATCGTACAATTCGACCCTCTGAGGTCGTACCGATGCTCGATCTCCTTGCCCGACTGATTCACGGCATTGTCGGCCTCTTGTAGGTCGATGGAACAGACCAGATCGAAGGAGTAAGAAGTAGCCATGTTTTCGCATTCGTGTAGTTCTACAATTGGCAAAAGTACAGGTCGAATCCCGTAGTTTCCACCGATATGATCAAACGTTACGTCACTCTGCCCTCCCTTGGTTCGGCATCACGCGATGTCCCGGCCGGCCTGGTCGTGTTTCTTGTCGCACTGCCCCTTTGTCTGGGCATTGCCTTGGCCTCCGGTGCTCCACTCTTTTCCGGTGTGATCGCCGTCGTGGTCGTCGGCGTCGTCATCACCATCTTCTCTGGCTCCGAACTCTCCGTGTCCGGTCCCGCAGCCGGCCTAGCGTCGATCGTCGCTGCGGCCATCCTCAGCTTGGGTTCCTTTCCTGTCTTCCTTACTGCTGTCATCCTGGCCGGTGTTCTACAACTGGGCATTGCAGCCATACGAGCAGGCTCACTTGGCAACTTCATCCCCCACAGCGTTATCAAGGGCATGTTGGCGGCGATCGGCATCACCATCATTCTCAAGCAGATCCCTCATGCCGTTGGATACGATAAGGGGTTCACCGACGATGAGGTCATTTTAGGGGGCTATCAGTGGCTTGATATCTTCCTCGACCCTATCCGCGCGTTTAACCTCGATATCCTACAGCCCGGCGCCTTGATCATCACCCTGGTCTCTCTAGCGATCCTGCTGCTGTGGGAACTGCCCGTGATGAAACGTCAACGCTGGACCAGTTGGGTTCCAGGTGCGTTGATCTGCGTTGTTGGCGGAGCTGTTATCAACGAACTGTTCTTTTCTTTCGCACCGAATCTTGCGTTGACGGCCGACAAGGACCATGTTGTTGAATTACCGGTGGCATCATCGATCGGTGCATTCTTCGGTCAATTCACGTTCCCGGACCTCTCTGCCATCATGAGATTTGACGTCTGGTCCGTTGCCGTTACAGTCGCGATCGTCGCCAGCATCGAATCGGTGTTGTCGGTTGAAGCTGTCGATAAGATGGATCCGGAGCGTCGCATCTCCGATGTGAATCGTGAACTCTTCGGTCAGGGCATCGGCAATATCGTGAGTGGCCTTATCGGTGGCATCCCTGTAACATCGGTGATCGTACGATCCTCTGCGAACGTCTATGCAGGCGGTCGCACTCGTGCATCATCATTCGTCCACGGCTTGTTGTTAATGGTCTGTGTCCTTGCGATCCCGGTCTTCCTGAACATGGTTCCGCTCGCATGCCTTGCCGCCATTCTTTTCATGGTCGGCTATAAACTCTCGTCGCTCAAACTCATCAAGAGTGTATACAAGGAAGGGATCACACAATTCCTTCCGTTCATGATAACCTGCGTTGTGGTGGTTGCCACGGATATCCTTGTTGGCGTCGGCGTAGGACTCCTGATCAGTGTGTTTTTCGTGATGAAGTCTTATCACCGAGAAGCCATGACGCTTGTGAACGAGGGTCATAACTGGCTTCTTCGATTCAACAAGGACATGTCCTTCGTGAACAAGTCCAAACTCAAGGACCTGTTGCGTTCGATCCCTGATGGCTCGTTCGTGATCATCGACGGCATCAAGGCACTCTACATCGATCATGATGTGTATGAAACGATCCACGACTTTGAACAGTCCGCACCGCATCGTGGCCTACGGATCGAATATCACAACTATTTTGGCAAAGAAGGAGTACGGTAAATGGAAGACTTTCAACGTCTGCTGCTGAACAACCGTGCTTGGGTGCAGGACAAGCTCAACCTACGTCCGGACTTTTTCGAGATGTCAGCCAAGGAGCAGAAGCCGGATTACCTCTGGATCGGTTGTTCTGACAGTCGCGTCCCGGCAGAAGACATCACCGGCACGCAGCCAGGCGAACTGTTCGTACATCGCAACGTGGCGAATATGGTCGTGCATACCGACTTCAACATGCTCTCCGTACTCCAGTTCGCCGTCGAGGTTCTACAGGTGAAGCATGTGATCGTCTGCGGCCACTACGGTTGTGGCGGTATCAAGACGGCCATGAGCCGTAAACACTACGGCCTTATCAACAAGTGGCTTCGACATATTAAAGACGTCTATCGATTCCATGAGACGGAGCTTGATGGCATTCAAGATGAAAGCGTTCGATTCAACAGGCTTGTTGAGTTGAATGTGATCGAGCAGGTGAAGCATCTTGCCGACATCTCGTTCGTTCAACTTGCCTGGAAGAAGCACCAGCGCCCGACGCTTCATGGTTGGATCTACGACATCCATACCGGCTTGCTCAAGGAGATCATCATTGTGCGACCCGGTGAACATCCTCACGATATCTACGAATACGAATTCGAGGACTGATCATGCACGGATTAGCTGACAAAGAGCTCGAGCAACTCGCTACGAACCTGAGTGACGCTCGCACAAAACTTGTTGAAGCACTACGCAAACGTGGGGGTCCGGTTCGGCCCGACCATGTCTTCTCTGAGGGCGACCGCAACAACGTTACGCTCGCAGACCTGTTCCTGGATCGCCGTGATCTCATCGTGATCCACAACATGGGACGGCGTTGCCGATACTGTACGCTCTGGGCTGATGGGATCAATGGCATCCTGAGACACCTGGAATCTCGGGCTGCAGTTGTGCTTGTGAACCCGGACCCGCCGACGATCCAGCGTCTGGTCGCCGACGAACGTGGCTGGAAGATCCGAATGGTTCAGGATGCCACCGGTCAATTCACTCACGACCTGAAATTCTCAGTCATCGAGAACGGAGAGCGGTATCTGCTTCCGGGAATATCGACGTTCTATCGCAACGACGATGAGTCGATCGTCCACGTAGCATCCGACACCTTCGGTCCGGGTGACGTCTACATGCCGCTCTTCCCCATGTTTGAACTTCTGCAGAACGGCCCAGCCGGCTGGCAGCCGGAGAATGCGTATTCACGGCCGATCTCCGTCAACCTTCCATGATCTAGTGTACCTGTATGCTATACCCTGATGCGATCAATTGGTTCGAGATCCCAAGCGAGAACTTCGAGCGTGCTGTGAAATTCTACTCAGCGTTGTATGATACCGAACTCAGGACCACTCAGATGGATACTGGTGGCGAGCTTCCAATGCCGATGGCCTACTTGCCTCGCGGGGAAGGTGTCGGGGAACGTGGCGTGGGTGGTGCCGTGATCTATCTCCCCGACCATAAACCCGGAATGAAGGGCCCCCTACTCTATCTCAATGGTGGTGAAGACTTGCGTGTGATGCTCGACCGGATAGTCCCTGCCGGCGGGCAGATCCTGGTGACAAAGACACTCATCACTAAGGAGATCGGGTACTACGCGATCTTCATTGATAGTGAAGGCAATCACATGGCCCTACATTCGGATCACTGATATGCTCACCAAAGAATTCTTCACGTTCTTCGCCGAGCTGGAGAAGAACAACAGCAAGGAATGGTTCGACGCACATCGAGCCGAGTATGAGAAGTATGTGAAAGGTCCGTTCAAGAACCTTGTGCAGGCTGTGATCGAAAAGATCCGGACCGTTGACCCGGTCGTCCATATGGATGCCAAGGACGCCATTTTTCGCATCAACCGCGATATCCGCTTTTCGAAGGACAAAGCCCCTTACAAGACCAACGTTGCAGCCAATATTGGTCGATATGGTAAGGGGGCGATGGGGCATCCCGGATTTTACTTCGAGTTGAATGCCCGCGGCGGTGCCGTCGGTGGCGGATCCTACATGCCCGACAAGGAACAGCTAGCTGCGATCCGAGACCTGATCGCACACGAGGGTTCGGACCTGCACAAGTTTCTGAAAGCCAAAGCATTCCGAGATCGCTTCGGTGAACTCCGCGGCGAGAAGAACAAGGTCTTGCCAGCGGAGTTCAAACAAGCAGCACTCGTTGAACCCCTGATCGCAAACAAGCAATTCTATTACTGGGCAGAGCTACCCAAGAAGGCGGTGGCCAGTACCGATCTTGTTAATGTTCTGTTCGATCATTACAAAGCCGCCAAACCCGTGCAAGACTTTCTCACTCAAGCATTCGAGTAGCTGTCTAGAACGAATAGGACACCGACCCCGTTACTTGTCTACGCAGGATCGTACCGCCAAAGATCTGATAGTGTGCGCGGTCGAGCAGGTTGAAGGCATTGATGCCAACCCGCAGTTCCGGTAAAATGAAGTAACCGGCGTTCACATTGACAACGGCATAGGCCGGGACCGGTCCCTCTACGGTACCCGCGATCCATTGAAATCCCTCAACGTAGCGGAGTTGAACTCCGGCATCGAACTGACCCGGGCTAACGTACTCTACGGCAGCATTGATACGGTGTGGCGACGTATTTGGCAGGATCTTCAGCGTCGAGACCTCATTGTCCTGCACTTCTGCATTGAGATATGCATAGTTGGCACTAACACTCAACTCGCTTGTCAGGAAGTATGTGGCGCCAACTTCGATGCCATATTCATCAACAACGGCGATGTTACGCGGGGCGACCACGAGTGTTGGGTTGCCCTGATAGTCGGACAGACGTGATGGATAGGCGGCATTGATCTTGGCCAATTCTACTGCAAGGACCGAATCCGCGATCGCATCGTACGATGCATTGCCTGTGTTGCTCTTCACCGGTGGATAGACGTTAGGAGCAAGGCCACCGAGTGGATTGGAGATGAAGTTCGAGCGCTGGTTCCAATAGGCATTGATCTCAACAAACAGCTTCTCGGAAGGTGTTGCCCGATAACCGATCTCGAACGAATTGGCGATCTCGGGAGAGAGCGTCGGATTACCTAGGTTCCACTGTGGTGTAGCAGCACTCAGATCGAGATTCGAATTCACGGCTTCACCAACGATCGCGCTGGTGATGGAGTCTACGTTACTCTCAACGCGGGTAAGGTTCACTGGTGGCCCGGCAGGAGACTTCCGATAGAAATCGGCGAAGCTCGGGCGAAGGAAGGAGCGGTTGTAGGTAGCGCGCACGGAGTGACCGCGAAGCGGTTCAAAGACCAAGGCCAGCTTTGGCGAGATCTGTGTATCGTACATGTTCGCACCATCGACCCGAACGGCACCAACCACTTTGAGGAAGCTATTGGCCTGCCATTCGGCTTGTCCATATACTCCCGTGAAGATCCCTCGTTGGTCGTCCGGACTTAGAAGCGGAAGTCTCGACTGTTTAGGCACCGCCGTTGTGTCGATCTCGTAATCATAGGTCGTATTTACGAACTGCTGTTCGTGCTGAACGCCGAGGATCACGCGCACGGTCGAGTCCAGGATCCAGTTGTTCCACTGAGCATCGATCTGATAGACGTTAGACCACTCACCGGATGTCGCATTGGCATTGAACACGAGCTGTGCTACTGGCACGAATCGCTGCTGCCACCCCGCCTGAACGTTGATGCGTTCGCTGTTGTAGGCAAGACGGGCAAATGGTCGCTGTACTTGCTGAATGAGAATTCGGCCAGTCTGGTTAACGTAGAAATCGTTGCCACTATTCGAGTATCCAAACTCCGAGACGATCCGTGATGTTGGATCAATGTGATAGTCGAGGCGGGCAGTACCGATATAGGCAAATGGACGCCGGGCATCTTCAGTGAGGGGGCGAACATCAAAAGCAAGGCCGGGATACTCCAACCCATTGTTCGGCTTGGTGGTATCCTTCATGCGGGATACGATCGAATAGTTCAGTTGTGTTGAAGCACCAAGCGAAAGCTTGTAGGCAAAGTCACCCAATCGTCCGGCATGGCGTATGGAACCACGATAGGTCTCCCACTCGCCACCCATGAAATTGATGCGTGTGCCTTGTACTTCCAATGGATCGGTGGTGCGGATGTTCACTACACCGTTATAGGCGTTCGGACCATAAAGAGCCGATCCAGGTCCTCGGACAACCTCGATGGACGCAACATCACCGAGAAGCGACGTCACCGAGTTCCATTCATTTAGGTTCAGCAGTGGCGTCGACGGATCGCGACCGTCCACCAGCACGAGCATCCGTCGGTTGATGGAGTTGTTGAATCCGCGCGCATTGATGTTGAAGTCATTCGAGCCGGATTGGACCACATCAATACCGACGATGTGCTCCATGGTCTTCCCGATCTGATCATGACTCGATGCTCGTTCCAGCTGCGCCGGAGTCACGACAGCGATCGCTGCAGGTGCCGTTGTGAGTTTTTCCGGTTGTCGGGACGCTCCGTAGACGATCACTTCTCCCATGTTCTTGGCACTCTCTTGAAGTGAGAATGTTATCACGGCGGGTTTGTCTGCGGTCACATCGATCTGCTGAGTCTCCGCATTCCAGCCGATCCCGGTAGCCCTAACGGTATAGGTCCCCGGAGCCAGGTTCGTAAACGTGAATGAACCCTCTCCATTCGTACTCGTGAGCTTGTTTCGCTCGATCAAGGCGATCGTGATCCCCTTGAGTACTACTTTGGTGCCTGAACTTGTTACCGTGCCATCGATCCGGCCAGTTACCTGAGCAGAGAGACCTGAGCTGGCAATGACGACGAGTACGCTTAGGATCAACGAACGCATTGTTGAAGCCACAGTTGCTGATGAAACATTCCTCCGACCGGCTGGTCGGTCACAGCAAAACTATGACTTTCTGCGTATTACAAATACGTTGATATGCCCAAGGTAAAGAAGAGATCTCGCGGACGTAGACCATTCTGACCGGGAAACACATTCTCTGTTGCCCGGAAGGCCCGTGTTTCGAATCGTACGAGAGCCCAAGGAGTGACCGTAAGATCCGCCCCCAACGATGCGCCGATCACCTGAAACCTATCCGGAGAACTCATGACCAGCACACGCTTTGGGTCGTGCATCCACTCCAACCGTCCACCCAGACGCAGCCAGGATGTCCACTGCCACGCTGTTTTGAACCCAACGTAGACCGCAGGTTCAAACGTGGATGCATTGGCCTGCTTACGAGCGCCAACGTCAAACAACAACACACTCCGGACAGTCTCGGACCACCGGTGATCTGCATAAAAGTTGGAGTGGAGTCTCAATCTTCCGGCTTGCTCATCCGGTTCATCATTGCCGACATAAGTATTCCAGCTTAGCGTGGTTGCGGTTGACGGCATCCAGTCGACCTTCGTCCCGAACGAGAGTGCATCATTCACATCGACGATCTGCTGCCATCCATTCATGGTATACAGGGCAAACTTCCACTGCGCTGATGGTTGGAAGGATACATCCACCATCATGTTGTAATAGGGCGTGTGGTCTGCGATCAGTGAACGCGACATCAGCAGATTCCGCGCATTGATCGCCCCTTCATGTCCGATGTGTGATGGACCGATCCCCGCACCGATCGACCACACACTATCCGGCTTGATGCGCACCATCGCCTGATGGACCACTTTCCACGCTGCATCGTCGCCTACATAGTTCGCATCCGCCCACGTCCCCGCTTGCAGTGCTACGTCGACGTCAACATACGTGGTCTGCCACGATGCCGCGATCAGCGCAAGATCCACGGCGATCTCACCATTTCGCGCGGGTTGTGTTGAGTATGCTCTCTGATGGTCAGGGGGCTTCTGGATACTGTACGAGTAGTAGGCAGAAACGGCGCCGTGGATCTGAGGCTCCTCTGATCTAATGGGAGAATAGGAGAATAGGAGAATCGCTAATGTGATCCAACCGGTAATCCTCCCGGTAATCCTCCCGGTAATCCTCCCGGTCATCACCTGCATATCGTTTTGCGTAATGCGCTCCCATCCAACCCCACAACGGCAACGAAGTAGAGTCCATGGTTCAATGTTGAGAGATCGATGGTTCCTGAATTCACGATCGTTGATGACATGACCAGACGTCCTTGCAG
>Ga0105096_10000693_pt1 | contig 12610 bp, 11 predicted proteins | sample PPLLak3cmMay2015_FD_87036 | JGI IMG/M metagenome (GOLD analysis project Ga0105096, IMG submission 87036) | Freshwater sediment microbial communities from Prairie Pothole Lake near Jamestown, North Dakota, USA - PPLs Lake P7 Core (1) Depth... | ecosystem: Environmental > Aquatic > Freshwater >... | reverse complement strand
CACGAGGTGCCTGGGCAGGTGGCCAAGGCCGGGCGCATCACGGACCTGCATCCGGCACCGATTCAATAGGCTTTGCGGGACAGACCGCAGCGACGCGAAGCGAGCAAGCTCTGTCCTCAACACGAAACGGGATGTTGAATGTTTGTTTTTCCCACCATGTTCGCAGGAGAAAACGCATGATCGATCACCTCGACCACCTCGTCCTCACCACCTTCGACGAAGCCGCCTGTGTCGACTTCTACACCCGCGTGCTGGGCATGACGCTGGAGAGTTTTGTCGGCGGCACGCCCCCGGTGGAGCGCAAGGCCTTCAAATTCGGCAACCAGAAGATCAACCTGCATGTGCGCGGTCGCGAGTTCGAGCCCAAGGCGCACCTGCCGGTGCCGGGCGCGCTCGACCTGTGCTTCATCGCCAGCGTGCCGCTGGTGCAAGTCATCGAAAACCTGAAGGCCGCGGGCTGGCCGATCGTCGAAGGCCCGGTGCTGCGCACCGGTGCGACGCAAAAGATCCGCTCGGTCTATGTGCGCGACCCGGACCTGAACCTGATCGAAATTTCCGAGCCCGCTTGAAGTCCGACACCTGCGCCTGCCCCGCAAGCGCAGCGCGCGAAGGCCCCTACAAGGGGCCCGTTCACCTCGCGGCTTCAGCTCAGTGATTCGATCAGGTCGATGTACTGCTGCATGGCGTCCTTCTCGGACGTGCCCTTGAGCTTGTTCCAGGCATCCCACTTGGCGCGGCCGACCATGTCGGTGAAGCCGGGCTTCTTGTCTTCGTTGTCGCCTGCAGTGCCCTGCTTGTACAGCGCGTACAGCTGAAGCAGGGTGGCGTTGTCGGGGCGCTCGCTCAGGTTCTTGGAATTGGCGACAGCGGCTTCGAAATTGGCTTTCAGGGTGGCCATGGTGTGCTCCGTGGTTGGGTCAGGGAAAATCGGTCTCGGATGGCTCGCATCATATTTTCATACCTTGCGGCCTGCCGCCGGGAGAGAATAGCGGCATTTTTCAAACGAATGGTGAAAATACCATGGTGACACGTATCGTCAAGACCCCGCAGGGCCGAAAAACCACCCGTCCGACCGGTGAAACTGACGATTCCCTGGTGGTACTGGCCCGGCAAGTCGGCGCGGCGGCCACTGACGCGGCCTTGCATTTTGCGAGACTGATGCAGGAAAACGTTTCAAGAACGGCCGGCGGCGTGATGGGCCTCCATGGCGAGCGCATGAGCCGTGTGGACCGGGCATGGTTGCGCATGGACTCCCCCAACAACCTGATGATGATCGTCGGCTTCTGGATCCTCAAGCCGCGCGTGGACTATGAAGCGGTCTGTCAGCGGATCCAGGAGCGCATGCTGAAGTACCCCCGCTTCCACCAGAAGGTGGTCGAGGATGCGACAGGCGCCAATTGGGTTGAGGACGCTGATTTCGACATCTACAAGCACGTGGTCCGGGAAAGACTTCCCAGGGTCGCCAGGGGTGCGGAGAAAGCGGCCCTGCAAAACCTGGTGGGCCGCCTGGCCGTGGAGCCTCTGGATCCATCCCGGCCGCTTTGGAAAATGCACCTGGTCGAGAACTACCGCGATGAAGACGGGAAGCCGGCCAGCGTGCTGATCGTGCGCATCCATCATTGCATCGCCGACGGCATCGCGCTGATCGCGGTGACGATGTCGCTGGTCGACGGCGGCGCCGAGCCGCCTGTCCACGTGCCTTCGCACGCAACAGAAAGCGCCGAGGACTGGGTCGCCCACAACCTGGTCGAGCCCCTGGCCCACATGGCCGTGAAGGCACTTGATGCAGCGGGCGACGGTGCAGCGGCGTCGCTGCACCTCCTGCGCGAGCCCGGCAAGGGGGTCAGCGGCTCGGCGGACCTGGCCAAGATCGCCTACCACGTGCTCGGCGACGCTGCGGCGCTGGCGCTGATGACCGACGATTCAAAGACCCGGCTCAAGGGCAAGGCGGGCACCGCCAAGCGCGTGGCCTGGTGCCAGCCGATTCCGCTGGACGAGGTCAAGGCCGTCGGCAAGGCGCTGAACTGCTCGGTCAACGACGTGCTGCTGAGTTGCGTAGCTGGGGCCATCGGTGAATACCTGAAGGCCAAGGGCGACAGCGTGAAGGGCAAGGAGATCCGCGCCATGATTCCGGTCAACCTGCGGCCGATCCAGGACGCCTGGAAGCTCGGCAACCATTTCGGCCTGGCGCCGCTGGTGCTGCCAATCGGCATCGACAATCCCATCGAGCGCGTGTACGAGGTGCGCCGGCGCATGCAGGGTCTCAAGGGGGGCACCCAGCCGCTGATGGCCTATGGCCTGCTGGCCGTGGCCGGGATGCTGGCCAAGCCGGCACAGGACGCGATGCTCAACCTGTTCAGCAAGAAGACCACCGCGGTGATGACCAATGTGCCAGGCCCGCGCGAGAAGCTCAAGTTCTGCGGCGCCACGCTGGAGCAGAGCCTGGCCTGGGTGCCGCAGTCGGGCGACGTAGGCCTGGGCGTATCCATCCTGAGCTACGGCGGCGGCGTGCAGTTCGGCGTGATCTCGGACAGCCAGCTCTGCCCGGACCCGCAGGCCATCATCGACGAATTCGAACCGGAGTTTGCCAAGCTGTCGATGGTGACGCTGATGTTGCCGTGGGGGGAGTGAGCCAGTCCTTTGTCAAGGCAGATCCCGGTTTTCCGCCTGTGCCAGGCCTGCATCGCGGGGCCCCACCATCCCCAGGCGAGTCTTGAGTGACTGGGGCTGGCCAGTCAGGATGGCCGCGTAACTGGTGGTGTTGGCCAGGACCTTCTTGACGTAGTCACGGGTTTCGTTGAAAGGCACGTTCTCGGCCCAGATCGCGGCCTCCATGGTGGGGCCGTTGCGCCAGCTGCGGGGCCGTCCGGGGCCGGCGTTGTAGGCGGCGGCGGCCAGCGGCATCGAGCCGCTGAAGTCGTCGAGCACCAGCTTCAGGTAGCCCGTGCCGATGGCGATGTTGGTGTCGCGGTCGTTGATCTGGTCGGGCGTGAAGCTGGCCATGCCGATTTTCTTGGCGGTCCAGCGCGCCGTGGCGGGCATCACCTGCATCAGGCCCGAGGCGCCCACGTGCGAGCGCGCGTCCATGATGAAGCGGCTTTCCTGGCGGATCAGGCCGTAGACATAGGCGGGGTCGAGGTTGATCTCGCGGCTGCGCTTGACCACCGCGTCGCGGTACGGCATGGGAAAACGCTGTTCCAGATCGATCAGTGCCTTGGTGCGCTCGCTGGTGTTGATGCAGCGGTCCCAGACCTCGTTCTGGCAGGCCAGGTCGGCGGCGGCCAGAAGGTCTCGGTCGCTCATGCCACCTTTGGTGTGCAGGTTGGTGCTGTAGTTCCATTCCCGCACGCCATCCGGGCGCAGGCCGATGCGAATGGCGTACAGGGCGCGGGACAGTCCTGCGTTCTGTCGCGCCGCGTCTTTCTCGGCGGCAGTGAGTACAGCGGGCCGCGACGGCGCAGTGATGCGCTGGCCCAGCTCCTCCATCGCGAGCTTCTGGTAGAAGCCGTGCACCGAAGCGATGGATTCCAGCAGCTGGCGCGCCTCCTGGAGTTCGCCGCGATGGCGCGATGAGGGCGTCGCAAGGGGTGTGGCGGGGGGCGTGGCAGAGGCGGCGTCCGCGGGCGTGGCCGCCGGCCCGGGCTCTACCAGGACACGCTCTGCCACCGGTACGCCGGCCAGCAGGGCGCGCGCGCGCCAGTAAACCCAGGTCGGGTCGGCGCGCCCTTCCTCGCTCATCGCGCGGGTGGCTGCCAGCACGGTCTTCCACTGGCCCTGGCGCAAGGCGGCGCGAACCTTCCAGGCCAGCATTTCGTCGTTGAGGTCGGTGTCCCTGGTGACGTTGGCGTAATAGCCGTTCGCGGCGTCCGACAGCCGGGTGGCAGCCTGCTTGCCGATCACTCCCCACACCCAGTTGCGTTCTTCCGCCGTGAGCTGGAGCGCCCATTTGCTGTTCAGCTGCTCGATCGCGGCATCGACGTCGCTGGTGGCCAGCTTGATCAGCGCCAGGGTGATTATTTCCTTGCGCACGGTGCGCACAGCCAGGTATTTGTGCGACAGGAAATTCGCCGGATTCGCGTTCAGGTCGGTCACCATGCCCACCGCTTGCGGGGCAACGATCTGCACCGCGTCGCGCGCGGCGCGCGGCCGATTGGCCTCGGTGGCCAGCCGCGCCTTGCGCCAGACGTCCATCGACGTGAGGTTCTGGCTGCCCACCAGGCGGTCGGCCGCGGCGGTGCAGCCATCGTCGGCGTCGCGCTGCGCGTACCAGTTCTTGCGCACCTCGTCGGACAGGCGCGCGTCGAGCACCGGGTTCTTCAGATGCTCGACCAGCAGGGCGTAGCAGCGCACCTCGCGGTCGTCGCCCATCCGGTAATTGGGGTACTCGGCGGCAAAACTGCCCCAGTCGCGACGCTGGCCCAGCAGGAGCAGCCAGTCGTTGCGCAGCCTGTCTTCCTGGTAGGTGCCGGCATAGCGCGTCAGGAAGTCCTGCACTTCCTGGGCAGAAGCCTCGCCCAGGCGGGCCTTGATCTCCCAGTACGCTGCCCAGGGCTCCAGCACATGGCCACGCGCCTGTGGCAAGAGCGTCGTGAGCCTTTTCTTGTCGCCTCTCTTGAACGCCTGCTGCATCTCAAGCAGCACGTCGTCACCCTTGCCCTGCGCCCAGGCGGGCACGCAAAAAGCCAGCGCCAGGGTGGCGCAAATCAGGGATTTCAGGACGGGAAGTCCCGGGGATGTCAGAATCTTTGTGAATTGCATGTGGAGATTATGGACAAGTCAGATGAAAAGAGCGCCCTTCGCAAGGCCCTTATTGAACAACGCCTGAACCTTCCGGACCGGCTGGACCGCGCAGAAACCCTTCAGCGCGTGATGCGGATCTGGCTCGTGGGGCGCCCCGAAACGGTGATTGGCGCCTACTGGCCGATCAAGGGCGAGTTTGATCCGCTGCCGGCGCTGCACCGCTGGAAGGAAGACGGCGAACTGCTCGACGAGCCTGCGCTGCGCCGCATCGGCCTGCCCGTGGTCAACAAACAGCACAAGACCCTGACCTTCCATGCCTGGTACCCCGGCTGCCCGATGGAAGAGGACGCCTATGGCATCCCCAAGCCCAAGGACACCGAGATCATCGTGCCCACGCTGCTCTTCGTGCCCTGCGTGGGTTACGGCCCCGGCGGCTTCCGCCTGGGCTATGGCGGCGGCTTCTATGACCGCACCCTGGCCGCGTTGCAGCCCCGACCCTTCACGGTCGGCCTGGGTTACATCCAGGGCTATCTGGACGAGTTTGAACCCGAGCCGCACGATGTGCCGCTGGATGCCATCCTGAACGACAACGGCGTGGTCTGGCCTGTGTGACGGCTCAGTGACGAGGTTTTGACAAACATCAAACCGCAGGCAGGCCATCAGGCGCAAAGTCGAGGTTTTGCCGGTCGCACACTCAAGCCTTCCTGCGGCTGATTGGACCCCCTGAATTCAAGGAAAACACGCTTCATGACCGAACCCAAAGCCCGCAACGCTGCCGCCTCCCGTGCCAAACCGGCACGCTCTGTCCGGTTGAAGCCGGTGGACCGCGAACCCGTTCGCAAGGCGTCTCTTGGCGACCGTGCGCCATCCACCCAGCCGCGCGCACTGGAGGAGTTCGTGGCCACACAGGCCACGCTGGCCGCGCAGGACAAGGCGGTGGCCGCCGCGCTGGAACTGGTGAAACCCGATGCACCTGGAACCCCGGCTGAGCGCGCCAAGCTCCTTCGCGCCATGCTGGAGGGCGCCTCGTCGGACGACCAGAAAGTGCTGCGCAAGGCGCTGCTGGGTCGCCACACGCAGATCGAAGAGAAAAGCAACCCCGATGAGGAGCTTGCGGCCGACTGGCGCGCCGGTGGCTATCCCTACAAGAACCTGCTGCGCCGCTCCAGCTACGAGAAGGAAAAGTTCCGCCTGCAGGTCGAACTGCTCAAGCTGCAGGCCTGGGCCAAGGAGACCGGCCAGCGCGTCGTGATCCTGTTCGAAGGCCGTGACGCGGCCGGCAAGGGCGGCGCCATCAAGCGTTTCATGGAGCATCTCAACCCGCGCGGCGCCCGCGTCGTCGCGCTGGAAAAGCCGACCGTGTCCGAGCAGGGGCAATGGTATTTCCAGCGCTACGTGCAGCATCTGCCCAGCCACGGCGAGATCGTACTTTTCGACCGCAGCTGGTACAACCGCGCCGGCGTCGAGCGCGTCATGGGCTTTTGCAAGGATGCCGAGTACGCCGAATTCATGCGCCAGGCGCCCGAGTTCGAGCGCCACCTGGTGCGCAGCGGCGTGCACCTGATCAAGTTCTGGTTCAGCGTGAGCCGCAAGGAGCAGCGCCGCCGTTTCAAGGAGCGAGAAGGCCACCCGCTCAAGCACTGGAAGCTCAGCCCGATCGACCTGGCCTCGCTCGACAAGTGGGAAGACTACACGGTGGCCAAGGAGGCGATGTTCTTCGAGACCGACACCGCCGATTCGCCCTGGACCGTGATCAAGAGCGACTGCAAGAAGCGCGCGCGACTGAACGCCATGCGCTACGTGCTGCACAAGCTGCCGTACACCAACAAGAGCCTTGAGCAGATCGGCAAGCTCGACCTGCTGATCGTCGGCCGCGCCCACGTGGTCTACGAGCACGGCGAGAAACCCGGCGCCATCCTGTAGACCGCTACGGGCCGGCCTCTCAGTTCAGGTCATCGGCCAGGTTCGGGTCCGGCACTTCACCAATCGCCTCGCGCGTGACCTGCGCCTGGCGTTGCAGCCAGTCGCAGAAGGCCTTGATCTCGGGGCGCGCCGCGCTGCGCGGGCCCACGATCAGCCAGTAAGCCATCGGTGAATCCATGCGCGAACCCGGGAGTACCTCCACCAGGTCGCCATTGGCGATGCTCTCCGCCACCAGCGGCAGGCGCGCCAGCACCACGCCCTGGCCGGTCAGGGCGGCCTGCACCATCTGGTAGGCGTAGTTGAAATACAGCCAGCGTTTCGGGCTGAGCTTGGGCAGGCCCTCGGCCTCGAGCCAGCGGCGCCAGGTCAGCCACTCCAGGTGCGTGCGGTTCGCGTCGCCGGCTTCGATCAGCGCGAACTGCGCCAGTTCTTCGGCGCGGCGCAGCGCCTGACCGCCGGTGCTCGATGACTTGAGCAGCCAGGGACTGGCCACTGGCGTGAGTTGTTCACCGAACAGCCGCACCGCGCCTGCGGGCATGCTGGCCGGCGGACCGTAACGCAGCGCAATGTCCACGTCGGCGAGGTCCAGGTCCGCGGCCACGTCGGAGGCGTCGATGCGGATGTCGATGTCCGGGTGGTCGCGCTGGAAAGCTTCCAGCCGCGGGATCAGCCACATCGAGGCGAACGAGGCAAAGGTCGTGAGCGAGACGCTCCTGCGCCCCGCGCTCTGGCGAATCTGGCGCACCGCCGCGTCGATGCGTGGCAAGGCCTGCGTGACGGCCAGCAGCAGCAGCGCGCCGGCGCTGGTGAGCTCCACGGCACGGGTGTGGCGCAGGAACAGCGGCACGCCGACCTCTTCTTCCAGCGCCTGGATCTGACGGCTCACGGCGGATTGCGTGAGCGCCAGCTCCTCGCCCGCCACGCGGAAGTTCAGGTGCCGGGCCACCGATTCAAACGCGCGCAGGTGCCCGGCCATGATCGGGCGGCTGCGCAGGTGGGTTTGCGAATGCTGCATGACCGGTCAGTTCAGCGCCTGCATCGTGATCGCCACGCCGCCCAGCACCGCATTGCCCGACAGCGGATCGCGCAGCTGATCGTCCAGCAGGGCGTTCAGGTTGGCGCCCGGGCGTTGCGCCGCCAGGTGCAGCCGGGCGCCCGGCAGATCGTGGCCCCAGCCGTGCGGCAGGCTCACCACGCCGGGCATCATTTCATCGCTGAAGTGGACCTGCGCCTCGATGCTGCGCGGGCCGTTGGCGATACGGGCCATGGCGCCATCCACCAGGTGCAGCCGCGCCGCGTCCATGGGGTGGACCAGCGCGGTGCAGCGGAACGGCCCCTTGGCCAGCACCGGCAGGTTGTGCATCCAGCTGTTGTTGGTGCGCACGTCGCGCCGACCGATGATCACCAGGTCGGGCGCCGGCTTCGCCAGGTCTGCCACCGCGCGCGCCATGTCGGCCAGCAGAGAAGGTGGTGCCAGCTCCACTTTTCCGCTGGGGGTGCGCAGCATCTCGGGGATGCGCGGCAACAGTTCGCCCAGATCGATGCCTCCCGAGGGGTTGGAAGCCATCACCTTGGCCAGCGTGAGCCCCTCCAGTTTGCGTCCGAACTGGTCGCCATACGGCCCGCTGCGCAGGGCGATTTCCAGTGCGCGCTGCGGGCCTTTGAGTCCCTGGGTAGCGGCGATCACCGCGTCGGCATGCGCGCCAAACAGGCGCTCCGCGTCATCGGCAAACTGGGCGTCGTCCAGCGCGCTGGCGTCCGCTTCGGCCCCCTTGCCCTGGACAATGGCAGCCAGCTTGAGCAGGGTCTGCCATTCCTCGGGCTGACCGGGTGTGGCGGGCAGCACCGGCGGGCTGTAGCGCGCGTGGTTGCGCCAGGACAGCTGCGGAAAGGCCACGTCGTAATGGAAGTCTTCCAGCGGCGACACGCCGGGCAAGATGACGTCGGCGTGGCGCGTGGTTTCGTTCAGGTAGATGTCCATGCTGACCATGAAGTCCAGCCTGTCCAGCGCTTTGGCCAGACGCGGTCCGTTGGGGCTGGAGAGCACCGGGTTGCTGGCCACGGTGAACAGGGCGCGGATCTGGCCCTCACCCGGCGTCTCGATCTCTTCGGCCAGGCAGGTGATGGGCAGCTCCCCATAGACCTCTGGCGCGCCGCTCACGCGGGCATGGTGGCGCCCGGTGCTGATGCCCTTGCCGATGCCGGGCTTGCCCGCCGTGTTCGAGGCAAAGGCGGCGGATCGGGCAAACATCACGCCGCCTTCTCGATCCAGATTGCCGGTCAAGGTGTTGAGCACATCCACCAGCCAGCTGGCGAGCGTGCCGTATTCCTGCGTGCAGGTGCCGATGCGGGCATAGACAGCAGCGCGGGGCGCACCGGCCAGCTCGCGGGTCAGCGCGCGAATGGTGTCGGCGCTGATGCCGCAACGCTCGGCCACGACCTCGGGTGTGAAGGGCGCCACCACCTGCTGCACCTCGGCCACGCCAGTGACCCGTTCGGCCACTGTGCCCAGTTTCACCAGCCCCTCGGCAAACAGGGTGTGGACCATGGCGGCCAGCAGGAACACGTCGGCGTTGGGACGGATGAAGTGGTGCGCGTCGGCCACGGCGGCGGTCTCGGTACGGCGCGGGTCGATGACGACCAGCCTGCCGCCGCGCGCCTGCAGCGTTTTCGCCTTGGCCTTGAAATCGGGCACGGTCCACATGCTGCCGTTGCTCACCAGGGGGTTGGCGCCCAGCACCAGCAGGTAGTCGGTCCGGGCGATGTCGGGCAGGCCGATCGACAGCCAGTGGCCGAACATCAGCCCGCTGGCGAGCTGCTTGGGCATCTGGTCCAGCGTGGAGGCGGAAAACACGTTCTTCGTGCCCAGCGCGCGAGCCAGCTTGCCGAAATAGGTGAGCAGGCCGATCTTGTGGGCCGAGGGGTTGCCCACGACGATGCCGGTCGCGTTGCGCCCGTGGGCGGCCATCAACGGTGGCAGGCGGCGCGCGATCTCGGCATAGGCTTCTTCCCAGCTGGCCTGCACAAAGGCGCCGTCGCGCTTGATCAGCGGGGTGCGCAGACGGTCCGGGTCTTCGTGCAGGTCTTTCAGGGCCACGCCCTTGGGGCAGAGGTAGCCCGCGCTGAACACATCGGCCTCGTGCCCGCGGATGCTGATGACCTTGCCGGCCTGCACCTTGATTTCAAGTCCGCAACAGGCCTCGCACAGGGGGCAGATGCGATGGTGGGTGGTGGTGTCGGTCATGGTGTGCTCGTGGAATGAATGGCCCTAACGCGCATTGGCGCATGCCTGCCTGGCGCGGTCCAGCACGCAGGTGACTGTGCGCAGGCCGGGGCGGAATTGCGCTCAGCCCGCGCCGGTCTTGCGCCGCGGTCCGGGCGTTGCCTTCTTTCGGGGTGCTATGGATTGCGTAGCGTCCCGCGACCGTTTGACGATGGGCGTCTTGGCTTTTAATGCACATTCGAGCGAAATTCTCGCCCACGGCTGCATGATGCGGGCGGATTCCATCGCGTCTTCGGGCGCGCTGTAGTAGTTCATGGCCATGGCCTTGCCTTTGGCCTCATAGACGAAGCGCTTGCAGCCTGCCGCCTCGAATTGTTGCCGTGTGTCCTCGCTGGCCTTCAGGTACAGGCGCTCGCCATCGCCCAGGTCGGCGATGATGGCCAGCGTCAGCCCGTCCGTGCTGATGCCCCAGCCGCCGAACATGCGCCGCGCCACGCAGGGCCCGGCGCTGGCGAGCAGCTCGCAGCAATAGTCGGCGAATTCGCGGGAAATGGAGGAAGGGTTCGTGGCCATGCCGCTACGATAATCCAGAACATGGCCCGCCCCAAATCCGCCTCCCATGCGCTCAAGCGAGACGAAATCCTGGACATTGCCGCCCAGTGCTTCGCCGAGCGCAGCTACCCCGCGGCCAGCATGAACGACATTGCCGCCGCCAGCGGCACCAGCAAGGCGCGGCTCTACCACTACTACGGCAGCAAGGAAGCCATCCTGTTCGACCTGCTGAACCGCTACACCCAGCGCCTGCTGCTGCTGATCGCCCAGGTCGAAGCCACCGCCCAGCGCCGCAATCTCGACGATCGTGCCGCGCTGCACGAGCTGATCCGCAGCTTTCTGGAAGAGTACGAAACCTCGGCCACCCGCCATGTGGCGCTGCTGCACGACACCAAGTTCCTGAGTGGCGAGCCGGACCCCACGCTCGGCGCTGATCCGCCCGTTTCGCAGCGCGAGTTGATCCTGAACCGCCAGCGCGACGTGGTGTCCGCCGTCACGCGCGCCCTGCGCCGCGCCTACCCGCAGCGCCTGAACCCTCAGAACCAGACCGCCGTGACCATGATGCTGTTCGGCATGATCAACTGGACCTTCACCTGGCTGCGCCCCGGCGGGCCGATGAGCTACGCCGCCTTCGCCGATGAAGTGATCGCCATGCTGGAGCGCGGCCTGGGATGAAAAGAGCCACGCGCACCCCCCACTCCATGCGGGTCGCTGCCCCGCGATGGAGCCGCAAGCTTGCTTGGGGCGGCCCGGCGCCGCGTCTGGCCTCCATTTGATTTACCAATACGTAATTAATTACGATTAGGTAAAATCGACGTCATTCGAATTTGACACCCATCAGGAGATTTCCGCCATGTCCAAAGCATTCGCATCCCAGGCCGACCTGGAAGACAAGAAGATCACCTTCGAGCAACTCAGCCCCCACTGCTGGGCCTACACCGCCGAGGGCGACCCCAACTCCGGCGTCATCATCGGTGACGACTACATCATGGTCAGCGACGCCACGGCCACGCCGGCCATGGCGCGCGACCTGATCAAGCAGATCCGCAAAGTCTCCAGCAAGCCGATCAAGTACGTGCTGCTCACGCACTACCACGCGGTGCGCGTGCTGGGTGCGAGCGCCTACGTGGCCGAGGGTGCGACCGAGATCATCGCCAGTCAGGGTACGCTGGAGCTGATTCGCGAGCGCGGCGCACAGGACATGCGAAGCGAGATGGAACGCTTCCCGCGCCTGTTCCGCGGCGCTGATTCCGTGCCGGGCCTGACCTGGCCGAGCATGGTCATCGGTGGCGGCGACGCGACCAAAGGCGAAGTGCCGGGCAAGCTGTCGATCAACCTCGGCGGCGTCGTGGTCCAGATCTGGAGCCCGGGCCACGGCCACACGCGCGGCGACACCATCGCCTGGGTGGAAGCAGAGAAAGTGCTGTTCAGCGGCGACCTGGTCGAGTACGAGGCCGGCGTCTACACCGGCGACGCGCAACTCGCGGAATGGCCGGCCACGCTCGAAGCCCTGCGCGCCCTGAAGGCCGAAGCCATCGTGCCTGGTCGCGGCGAAGCCATGAAAGGCAACGACGACGTCAACAAGGCGCTGGACTACACCAAACGCTGGGTCACCACGCTGTTCCAGGCCGGCAAGGAGGCCGCCGCCGCCGGCATGGACCTGAAAGCTGCCATGGCCCACACCCGCAAGAGCATGGACCCGGTCTTCGGCAAGGTCTTCATCTACGAACACTGCCTGCCGTTCGACGTGAGCCGCGCTTTTGATGAAGCCAGCGGCATCAAGAACCCGCGCATCTGGACCGCCGAGCGCGACATGGAGATGTGGAAGGCGCTGCAGGCCTGAGGCGCGCGGGTCTCACGGGCGCAGGGGCTAACCGGTCAGTGGCGGGCTCGACAAATCCGGCGTGGCCTCTAGAATCCGCCGATCGCCTTCACGGTTGCCCGCCGTCCGCCCATGGATTTAGTGACACTGCAGGTCGTCCCGTACTCCACCCGCCTTGAAGAGGTCGCCTGGGGCATCGCGCTGATCGCCATCAGCCTTCTGATCCACGGGCTGGGCATGCTCGCGACCTTGCACCTCAGCAACCGCTTCAAGGACCGCTTCAGCGCACCGGATTCGTTCGTGGTGGGCATGGCCAGCATCATCCTGGGCAGTTGGCTGATCATGCTGGT
>Ga0105096_10000692_pt1 | contig 12620 bp, 10 predicted proteins | sample PPLLak3cmMay2015_FD_87036 | JGI IMG/M metagenome (GOLD analysis project Ga0105096, IMG submission 87036) | Freshwater sediment microbial communities from Prairie Pothole Lake near Jamestown, North Dakota, USA - PPLs Lake P7 Core (1) Depth... | ecosystem: Environmental > Aquatic > Freshwater >... | reverse complement strand
GTGATACCAGTAATTGGAGTCACAGGCAGTAACGGCAAGACTACAGTCAAGGAAATGGTTGCAGCGATATTACGTCAGGCGGCAGCAACCGGCAAAGCAGAAGTCAATGAGCAGACAGATTATATATTGGCAACGGAAGGCAATCTGAATAACGATATTGGTGTGCCGCAAATGTTATTGCGGCTGCGGCGGCAACATCGCTATGCGGTGATTGAAATGGGCATGAATCATGTCGGGGAAATTGCCTATTTGACACGGTTAGTAAAGCCCAGTATTGCACTGATTACCAATGCAGGTGCTGCGCATATTGAAGGATTGGGTTCTGTTGAAGCGGTAGCACGCGCCAAAGCTGAAATATTTGCAGGACTCGATCAGCAAGGAACGGCTGTTATTAATGCGGATGACACGTATGCGACATTGTGGCGTGAATGTGCCGGCGCACGTAAAATAGTCGATTTTGGTTTGCGGGAGAAAGCGCAGGTAAGCGCCGAATATCACGTTGATTTACTGGTAAACAAAATCCGGTTGAAATTGCCGGATGGTGTCGTCGAATTGAAGTTACAGGCACCGGGCGTGCATAACGTCTATAACGCAATGGCGGCTGCAGCCGCTGCCAGCGCATTGGGCATCAGTAAAGAAATGATTGCATCTGGATTGGAGTGTTTTCGGAGTGTGCAGGGACGGATGCAGAAAAAGCTAGGTCTGCATCATGCGCTATTAATCGATGATACGTACAATGCGAATCCGGAATCGGTGCGTGCTGCCCTGGCTGTCCTGGCTGCAACCGGGGGTAAAAAAATACTGGTGCTGGGCGATATGGGAGAACTGGGCAAATCAGCCATTGATTTACATCGCACGATCGGAAGAGATGCGCGCAATGCAGGGCTAGATCAATTGCTGACTTTGGGTGAACTCAGTGCTTACGCAGCGGAAGAGTTTGGTAAGGGTGCGCAGCATTTTAACACCATCGACGAATTGCTCAATGCGACCGAAAGTTTACTTGCCGATGATGTCACCCTGTTGGTGAAAGGGTCACGCTTTATGCATATGGAGCGAGTGGTCCGGCAACTGGAACAACCAAAGGGGTTTCCATGCTGCTAATGCTTTCCCAATGGCTGGCCCAGGATATCCGTGCTTTCAATGTGTTTAGTTATATTACATTGCGTACTATGCTGGCTGCTCTGACTGCATTGGTTATTTCTTTCATTATTGGCCCGATGATGATACGCAAGCTGACCGTCTACAAAATTGGTCAATCAGTGCGCGATGATGGTCCACAAACACATCTTGTGAAAGTGGGCACACCGACGATGGGTGGTGCCTTGATACTGATGTCAATTGTACTCACCACCTTGTTATGGTCTGATTTAGGCAATCAATACATCTGGTTAGTGTTGCTGACTACGCTGGGTTTTGGTGCAATTGGTTGGGTAGATGATTATCGGAAAGTAGTATACCGCAACCCAAAGGGGCTCTCTGCAGGTGTCAAATTCTTCTGGCAATCGCTGATTGCAATTATCGTTGCGATATATCTGGTTTCGATTGCAGAAATGCCGGCACAAACGGACATGATCGTACCATTCTTCAAGGAAGTTGCGATTCCATTGGGAGTCACAGGCTTTGTGATATTGACCTATTTTGTTATCGTCGGTACAAGCAATGCAGTGAATCTTACCGATGGGTTGGACGGTTTAGCGATTATGCCGACTGTCATGATCAGCAGCGCACTGGCTGTTTTTGCCTATGTAGCAGGGCATGTCGTGTTTGCAAAGTATTTGGGAATTCCTTATATCCCGAATGCGGGGGAATTATCCGTATTTTGTGGCGCCATGGCAGGCGCTGGACTTGCCTTTCTGTGGTTTAACGCCTATCCCGCTGAAGTATTTATGGGTGATGTGGGTGCACTGGCTCTGGGTGCTGCATTGGGGATTGTCACTGTCATAGTCCGCCAGGAGATTGTATTGGTTATTATGGGCGGCGTTTTTGTGGTGGAAGCGCTGTCCGTGATGTTGCAGGTAGCATCATTCAAATTGCTGGGTAAACGCGTTTTTCGTATGGCGCCGCTACATCATCATTTTGAATTAAAAGGCTGGAAAGAAAATCAAGTGGTGGTCAGATTCTGGATTATTACCATCATCCTGGTGTTAATTGGATTATCAACATTAAAATTAAGATGATTTTGCAAGGTAAAACAGTACTGGTGTTAGGAATGGGTGAAACGGGTTTGTCCATGGTGAAATGGCTAGCACGTCAGGGTGCAACAGTACGTGCAGCAGATAGTCGCATGGAGCCGCCGCACTGGAAAGAAATCATGGAAACACATCCAGCAGTAAAGGTTTACAAAGGAAAATTTGAAAGCAAAATTTTTGACGGCATCGAAATGATTGCGATGAGTCCAGGTGTTCCGTTGGCGGATCCTTTTGTGCAACAAGCTGTTCAGCGTGGCATACCAGTGATAGGTGACATGGTTCTTTTTACCTGGGCGCTCGAGCAAAGCGGTATGGCAAAGCCCAAGGTTGTGGCTATTACGGGGTCAAATGGAAAGACAACAGTAACCGCAATGGTCGGCGCTATGTTGAAGAAATCAGGTTGGAACGTAGAAGTGGCGGGGAATATTGGTCCGGCCGTTTTAAATGCACTCATGCAGCAAGTGGATGCGGGTAATTGGCCGCAAGCCTGGGTTCTGGAAACATCAAGCTTTCAATTGGAAACAACCCATAATTTGAATGCAGATGTGGCTACAGTGCTTAATTTGAGTGAGGATCATTTAGATCGCTATACGAGTATGCAAGATTATGCGGCGGCAAAAGCAAAAGTTTTTTTACATGAAAAGGGTGGTGAAGGCATACAGGTTTTAAACCGCAATGATCCGGGTGTCTGTGCAATGGCATTGGCAGGCAGGAAGAAAATCACTTTCGGTTTGGATGAGTCCCCTACGCAAACAGATTTTGGCATCATGCACGATGGAGATGACTTATGGTTGGTAGAAGGGGATCTGCAATTAATGAAGACCTCCGAGCTGGTTGTCAATGGTTTGCATAATGCTATCAATGCACTGGCGGCATTGGCCATGTGTCGCGCACTAGGCGTATCCATGGATCCGCTTTTGTCAGCGCTGCGGGAATTTCGTGGATTACCGCACCGGATGGAAAAGGTTGCTGCCTTTAACGGCGTTACTTTTTATGATGATTCTAAAAGCACTAATGTCGGTGCAACTGTGGCAGCATTAAATGGTATGAAGCAGAATGTTATTTTAATTGCCGGTGGTGATGGTAAGGGGCAGGATTTCTCGCATATGAAACAGGCGGTTGCCAATAATGCCCGGGCAGTGGTGCTGATTGGTCGTGATGCGGGAATCATTGCTGGTGAATTAAAAGATTGCGGTGTTCCTTTGCATTTTGCAGTTACGATGGAAGAAGCCATGCAGAAAAGCTTTTTGCTGGCACAAGCAGGAGATGTGGTATTACTGTCCCCGGCTTGCGCCAGCTTCGATATGTTTAGAAATTATATACACCGCGCAGAAGTATTTATCGCAGCCGTCAGAGATATTGAGACCAAATTCTTTAGTTTTGGACAGAAAAAACATTAACCGATGATCTATCAAGCAGACAATCAGAAGCAAAGGATTCTGGCCGATTTTGATCAGGCGCTGGTGTGGTCGGCTGTGCTGTTGCTGAGTATTGGATTGATCATGATCTATTCAGCTTCCATTGCGATTGCAGAGGCGCAATTTGGTGCTGATCGCGCTGGTTATTATTTATTGCGGCACAGCGCTTATCTGGCTGTCGGATTATTATTGGGACTGGTTGCCTTTCAGGTGCCTATGCGGATATGGCAGAAATATGTCACTTATTTGTTTTTGATCAGCGTTTTGATGCTGGCGCTCGTTCTTGTTCCCGGTATTGGTCATGAAGTCAATGGCAGCCAGCGCTGGATTTCGCTTTATGTGGTGAATATTCAACCATCTGAGTTTGTGAAACTTTTCATGGTGTTGTATGCCGCTGACTATGTCAGTCGTAAAGCAGCCGATTTAAATTCTTTCCTGAAAGGGTTTCTTCCAATAACAGTAGTCCTATCCATCGTAGGATTTTTATTGTTACTGGAGCCCGATTTCGGAGCATTTTTTGTAGTGACTGCCCTGGTTATGTCTATCCTGTTTCTGGGTGGCGTCAGTTTAAAAATATTCATTGCGCTGATCTGTATTCTGGCAGTTGGTTTATACGAATTAATTCTGAGTTCAGAATACCGGATGGCTCGAGTGGTTGCATTTATGGATCCCTGGGCGGATCCGTATGGAAAAGGCTATCAGTTGAGCCATGCACTCATCGCATTTGGACGCGGCGAATGGTTTGGTGTCGGTTTGGGAGGCAGTGTCGAAAAACTTTTCTATTTGCCTGAAGCGCATACAGACTTCTTACTTTCGGTACTGGCTGAGGAGCTTGGGTTTGTTGGGGTGGCTGCAGTAATCCTATTGTTTATCTGGCTCATCATGCGCGCTTTTGTGATCGGCAGGCTGGCGGCAAAACTGGGTAACCCTTTCTCGGCATTGGTGGCGCAGGGGATTGGTATCTGGATCGGTGTGCAGGCATTGATTAATATGGGTGTCAATATGGGCGTTTTGCCCACAAAAGGGTTAACGTTGCCATTGTTAAGTTTTGGCGGCAGCAGTATCACAGCAAATTGTATCGCATTAGCAGTAATACTACGGATTGATTGGGAAAATCGTCAGCGGTTGCGGGGGCTAAACGTATGAGCACGCACACCATTCTGATTATGGCAGGCGGCACCGGAGGGCATGTGTTTCCAGGCTTGGCTGTAGCCGATTACCTCCGGCAAACCGGCTGGCATGTTGTATGGCTAGGAACTGAAGCAGGGATGGAGTTAAGGCTGGTGCCGCAACATGGCTATGAAACTGAAGTGATTAGTTTTTCCGGGTTACGGGGTAAGCGCTTGGCCGCTTGGTTGAGGCTGCCGCTGCGTTTGCTCAAAGCGTTCTGGCAGAGCGCCCGAATTATTCAGCGCGTGAGACCTGATGTGGTTCTAGGCATGGGTGGTTATCCGGCATTCCCCGGTGGCATGATGGCATCACTATTAAATAAGCCATTGGTAATTCATGAACAGAACTCGGTAGCGGGGTTAACCAATAAAGTTCTGGCGAAGCTGGCGGATAAAATTTTTCTCGGATTTCCGGATGCCATTCTGGCTGATCAAGAAAAAACAGTATATTCAGGTAATCCGGTACGTTTTGAGATTACGCAGATAGAAGCACCTGAGATACGCTTCCAGGGACGACAGGGAAAATTGAAGCTACTGGTCGTAGGTGGCAGTCTTGGAGCACAAATTTTAAATACTGTCGTGCCGCAGGCGCTTAAATTAATACCCGAAAATCTTCGTCCAGCAGTGGTTCATCAAGCGGGCACAGTACACTTGGAATCCGTCAAGAAAGCGTATTCAGACTTGCAATTGGAAGAGGAATTGACCGCGTTTATCGATGACATGGCAAAATGCTACGCTGCCTGTGATGTGGTGTTGTGCCGTGCCGGTGCACTGACCATTGCAGAATTAAGTGCAGCAGGGGTTGCCAGCATACTGGTGCCGTATCCGCATGCAGTTGATGACCACCAAACCAGTAATGCCAGATTTCTTTCTAGCCATGGCGCTGCCGTGTTATTGCCACAAAGTGAATTGACTACGCAGAAGCTGGCGGATTTGCTGTCAAATTTGACACGGGAAAAATTACTCGGTATGGCAATAGTTGCGCGCAGAATGGCAAAACCGGAAGCAACCCGAATAGTGGCTGAGGCATGTATTGAACTGAGTGGAGCGCTGAATGAAGCATAAAGTTAAACACATTCATTTTATCGGTATTGGTGGCGCAGGGATGAGCGGTATTGCCGAAGTTTTCTTTAATCTGGGTTATCAGGTCAGTGGCTCAGATTTGATGGACAATCAGGTAACTCAACGTTTGGCTACGCTTGGTATAAAGGTATATGCCGGTCATACAAGCCAACAGATAGCAGGTGCGGACGTGGTGGTTATCTCGACAGCGGTCAAGCCGGATAATCCTGAAGTGATCGCAGCCAAAAACAAGAACATTCCGGTTGTGCCGCGTGCATTGATGCTTGCGGAATTGCTCAGGCTACGCAGCGGTATAGCGATAGCAGGCACACATGGCAAAACCACCACCACCAGTTTGATTGCCAGCATACTGGCGGCGGCAGATATGGATCCTACATTTGTTATCGGTGGAAAACTGGAAGCGGCAGGTTGTCATGCGAAATTAGGAAGCGGTGAATTCATTGTCGTCGAAGCGGATGAATCGGATGCTTCATTTTTGTATTTGCAGCCGGTATTGACCGTGGTGACAAATATCGATGCGGATCATATGGAAACTTATGGTCATGACTTCAACCGGTTAAAGCAAACATTTGTAGAGTTTGTACAGCATCTGCCCTTTTACGGAATGGCCGTGGTGTGTCTGGATGATGCCAATGTGCGTGAAGTGCTGCCGGCTATTACGAAACCTATTACCACGTATGGGTTGTCCGATGATGCGCAGGTCCGTGCCATCAACATTCAACATGAAAATCATCAGATGAGATTTACCGCGGTGGTGGGAGTAAATGGCTCAGCCCGTAATCTGGAGATCACGCTGAATTTGCCCGGCTTACATAATATACAGAATGCACTGGCGGCAATTGCGGTTGCCAACGAGATCGGGGTGTCGGATACAGCCATTGTCAAGGCGCTATCAGAATTCAAAGGTGTGGAAAGACGTTTTCAGCAATACGGAGAAATTAAATTCTCCGCGCAGAAAAGTTTTGCGCTTGTTGATGACTATGGTCATCATCCGGCTGAAATGGAGGCGACCATCAAAGCGGCGCGCGGCGCCTTTCCTGGCCGGCGTTTGGTAGTGGCATTTCAGCCGCATCGCTACACACGTACCCGAGATGTGTTCGAGGATTTCACCAGAGTTTTATCGCAAGTTGATGTGTTGTTGCTCACAGAGGTTTATCCGGCAGGGGAAGATCCTATCGTTGCGGCGGATAGTAAATCATTGGCACGCTCAATCCGCGTCCAGGGAAAAGTAGAACCCATTTATATTGAGGAAGTGGATAATTTGCCGCCCGCCATACTGAATGTTGTGCAAGATGGCGATGTGGTGCTGGTGATGGGGGCAGGTTCTGTGGCAAAAGTAGCAGCGCATATTGCACAAATGAGGAATAAATTGATTGTTGTTAATGGTTATGAATACTGAGAATCAATGGGTAATGACCAGTTTGTCTCAAAACACAGGGTTAGCCATGTCAGTAACAGAAGTATTGACTGGTGATGCAAGTAGTATGCCTGTTCTGCGTGGAGAAATGCGTACCCATGAACCCATGAGCAAGCATACTTCCTGGCGTGTTGGGGGACATGCGGACAACTATTACGTGCCGGCAGATCTGGACGATCTTTCAAATCTCCTGCAGGGATCAATTCATGAATCCATTTATGTCATCGGATTGGGGAGCAATCTACTGGTTAGGGATGGCGGTTTGCGCGGTATGGTGGTAGCGCTGCATGCACGATTAAATGATTTGCGATTGATTGAACAGAATCAATCCGGCGGACTTATTTATGCAGGCGCCGGTGTGGCCTGTGCTAAGGTTGCGCGATTTGCCGCCAAGCATAATCTGGCTGGCGCAGAGTTTCTCGCAGGCATACCAGGCACAGTGGGTGGAGCGCTGGCAATGAATGCCGGATGCTTTGGATCAGAGACATGGAAAATTGTTGAGCGTGTGCAGATTATTAATCACAGCGGGCATGTATTCATTCGCCAACCGGGTGAATACACGATTGGCTATCGCAGCGTGACATTGCAACGCACTGTTGAAACGGAATGGTTTGCCGGTGGGTATCTTAGATTGCCGCATGGGGATCGGACGGAATCATGGCAACGAATTAAGCAATTGTTGGTGCAGCGCGTTGATAGTCAACCGCTCAATCAACCAAATGCGGGTTCAGTATTTCGCAACCCCCCTGGGGATTATGCGGCGCGTTTAATTGAAGCCTGTAGTTTGAAAGGGTGTCGTATTGGCGGTGCCATGATTTCACCTAAACATGCCAATTTTATTGTCAATACGGGCAATGCCAATGCGGCTGATATTGAAGCATTGATCAAGATGGTACAAGACAGGGTTAAGAAAGAGACGGGAGTCGAATTAATCCAGGAAGTTCGGGTTATTGGTGATGCCAGGAGGCATTCATAGTGATTGCGCACAGCTTTGGCAAAGTTGCTGTACTGCTAGGCGGCCGATCTGCGGAGCGTGAAATATCACTGCAAAGCGGGCAAGCTGTTCTGGACGCGCTGCGTAGAAGCGGCGTCGATGCTTATCCATTTGATCCGGTAGAGCATGCCTTGGAAGAACTTTTACACCAAGGCTTCAATAGAGCTTTTATTGCGCTGCACGGACGTTTTGGTGAAGATGGCACAATCCAGGGCGTGCTCGAATGGATGGGATTGCCTTACACCGGCAGTGGCGTCATGGCCAGTGCGCTGGCCATGGATAAATGGCGCACCAAATTGATTTGGCAGGCAACGGGTATCCAATCGCCGCGCTATGAATTGTTGCGAGCTGACAGTAATTTTGAACAAGTCGCCGAAACATTGGGATTACCTTTGATTGTTAAACCAGCGCGGGAAGGATCCACGATTGGTTTGAGTAAAGTGCATCACAAGCAGGATTTGGCAGAAGCGTACCAATTGGCTGCAAAGCATGATGCTTCGGTGCTCGCTGAAGAATTTATTGCAGGAGAGGAATTAACGGTTGCTATTCTGGGAGAAACACCGCTGCCAGTCGTGAGAATTGAAATTGCAGGGGAACTTTATGATTATCAGGCTAAGTATTTCTCAAATGAAACGAAGTACTTTTGTCCCAGCGGTTTGCCGGATGAATTAGAATCGATAATCCAGAGTCAGGCATTGCGGGCTTATCAGGTGTTGGGTTGTCAAGGCTGGGGAAGGGTTGATTTGATCTTAAGTCAAACAAATCAACTTTATTTTCTGGAAGCGAATACTTCACCTGGAATGACCAGCCACAGTTTGGTGCCTATGGCAGCCAGAACAGCCGGGATTTCTTTTGAGGACCTGGTCATGAGAATATTGGATTTAGCGCATGTGGAATAATCATCACGCATTGAATTTGTTATCCAAAATATTATTTGCTCTGGTGGCAATGGTGGTGTTGTATGCGATCAGTTTAAAGCTGATCAAGCCACCGTTATTTCCAATCAAAGAGATTAATGTGCAGGTTATTCAGGGAGCAGACAAGAATAATACGGCGCTACAAAATATCACCCGTGAACAGATTGAACATCTGTTCAGAAACGAAATTGAAGGAAATTTTATTTCGGTGAATCTTACCGCAGTGCGTGAAGCTTTTGTAAAATTACCCTGGGTACGAGAGGCTAAAGTAAAAAGGGAATGGCCTCATGGTTTGCATGTAAAGCTTGAAGAGCATCAGGCATTGGCCTATTGGGGGAGTCATGCCCTGGTAAATACTTATGGTGAGGTATTCCGGGTCACGGTAGATGTTGATCTTCCTGTTTTTACCGGACCCAATGAAGCCAGTGCGAGCGAGGTGGCACAGCAATATCGGCGTTTTAATAAAATACTTGTGCCATTACAACAGCATATTGCGGAGATAAGCCTGACTCCACGCTATGCATGGCGTATTCAACTAAACACCGGAACAATACTGGAGTTAGGGAGAAATGAGATAGAAGAAAGACTTGCTCGCTATGTTTCAGTATATAACCACAGTATTGCCCGATTTGATCAGCAAGAACCGTTGGCATATGTCGATTTGCGTTATCCAAATGGTTTTGCTATTCGCATGCCTGAAGTAATGCAGCATGTACCACGTAAATCCGGAACGAGGAGAGAAACGTGAGACCAGGGAGATGGAGCTAGATGAATAAAGCTAGAGAAAATAGAAATCTGATTGTCGGTCTTGATATTGGTACATCAAAAATTGTGGCCATCGTCGCGGAAGTCATTCCAGAAGGGGGTTTTGAGGTCATTGGTTTAGGCAGCCATCCCTCACGTGGATTGAAGAAAGGTGTGGTGGCCAATATCGAAACAACAGTGAATGCCATCCAGCGCGCATTGGAAGAAGCGGAATTGATGGCGGATTGCAAGATTCATGAAGTTTATACTGGGATAGCTGGCAGTCACATCAAAGGCTTTAATTCGGATGGCATGGTACCCATCAAGGACAAGGAAGTCACCGAAAAAGATGTTGAACGAGTGATGGAAGCGGCAAAGGCTGTGAACATACCAGCGGATCAGCAAATCCTGCACATCCTGAATCAGGAATTCATAATTGACGGTCAGGAAGATGTACGTGAACCAGTGGGTATGAGCGGCATACGACTGGAAGTGAAAGTGCATATTGTAACGGGTGCAGTATCTGCCGCTCAGAATATCGTAAAATGTGTACATCGATGCGGCCTGGAAGTTCGAGATTTAATATTACAACCATTGGCGTCTGCGATGGCCGTGTTATCAGAGGATGAAAAAGATCTGGGTGTCTGCTTAGTGGATATCGGCGGAGGAACGACAGATATCGCGGTATTTACACATGGGGCAATCCGGCATACCGCAGTCATTCCGATCGCAGGAGATCAGATAACGAATGATATTGCGATGGCATTACGTACCCCGACGAAGAGTGCTGAAGATATCAAGTGCCGCTACGGGTGTGCATTAAGAAGTCTTGCTGATACGCAAGAAATGGTAGAAGTTCCAGATGTTGGTAATCGAGGTTCGCGCCAGTTGTCCAAACAAACCTTGGCTGAAGTGATTGAGCCGCGTGCGGAAGAACTCTACTGTCTGGTGCAAGCTGAGTTACGCCGCAGCGGGTTTGAAGAATTACTTTCGTCAGGAATCGTAATAACGGGCGGATCTGCCTCATTACGCGGCATGGTGGAATTGGGCGAAGAGATTTTTCACATGCCAGTGCGATTAGGCTTGCCCAATTATCATGGCAATTTAAAGGAAGTGATCCATACTCCTCGGTACTCTACAGGTATTGGTTTAATTCTTGCCGGTATCGAGCAGATGCTGCATCACCAGGGTTCAAGAATGCAGGGAGGTTCTGCCAAGCAGATTTTTTCTAGAATGAAGGGGTGGTTTCAGAAAAATTTTTAATTCGAAATTTCAAGGGTTGTATTAGCAGTCGGGCGGCTTTAATTTCAATGTACTAAAGGAGAAACACTATGTTCGAAATCATGAATAACGAAACTCAAGAGGCAGTCATCAAAGTTGTTGGCGTTGGTGGTTGCGGAAGCAATGCAGTGGATCATATGATCCAGAATGGCATGCAAGGCGTTGAGTTCATCAGCATGAATACTGATGCGCAGGCATTGAAAGGTAATAAAGCGCCAACGATATTGCAACTGGGTACGGGTATTACTAAAGGACTGGGTGCAGGGGCAAATCCTGAAATTGGACGCGAAGCCGCGCTTGAAGATCGTGACCGGATTGCAGAGCTGATTCAAGGTGCGGATATGCTGTTTATCACTGCAGGGATGGGGGGCGGAACAGGAACAGGTGCAGCGCCAGTTGTAGCACAAGTTGCCAAAGAAATGGGTATTCTAACCGTAGCAGTCGTCAGTAAGCCATTTGCATTTGAAGGAAAACGCCTTGTGGCTGCTAAGGCCGGAATGGAAGCACTCTCTCAGCATGTTGATTCATTGATCGTGATCCCTAACGATAAGCTCATGATGGTATTAGGTAATGATATTTCCATGCTGGATGCATTTAAAGCGGCCAATGATGTGCTTTATGGCGCAGTAGCCGGTATCGCGGAAGTCATTAATTGCCCGGGTTTGGTTAACGTCGACTTTGCCGACGTAAAAACCGTGATGTCAGAAATGGGTATGGCGATGATGGGATCAGCGATGGCTATGGGCGTTGATCGCGCTCGTGTTGCAGCAGAACGTGCAGTTTCAAGTCCATTGTTAGAAGATATTTCCTTGGCGGGCGCGCGCGGTATTTTGGTAAACATTACGGCCAGTCAATCACTGAAAATGCGCGAAGTACATGAAGTGATGAATACGATTAAAGATCTCACAGCCGAAGATGCCACAATTATTGTGGGCACAGTCATTGATGAAGATATGGCCGATAATTTGCGCGTAACCATGGTAGCTACCGGGCTTGGCAGTCTGGTTAGCCAGAGCCAGAATACCCCATTGACTGTTGTTCATAACCGTACTGGAACCGACGACAGGGATTCAGTTTTTTCATCAGAAGAGCCAGCAGTAATGCGTACAGGAAGAAGAAGCAATGCCACAGTGGCAGCGATGCGTCAATCCGGTGTTGATCCTATGGACATACCGGCTTTCTTGAGAAGGCAAGCGGATTAATTTGATTAAGTTGAGAGCAGTCTTACAACCCTGTTGGTAGGCCAACAGGGTTGTCCTTGCAAGTGATTGAACGAAAATTGCCAGAGTCTCAATAGAAATATAGATTGTCTAATAGTTTTTAATCCTAAATTCCTCTGTTAGGTCATTCCAATGGCCAAAGAGGGTGGAAGGGAACCGAGAAGCTGTGAATTTTTCGGTCTTGTCGC
>Ga0105096_10000690_pt1 | contig 12621 bp, 10 predicted proteins | sample PPLLak3cmMay2015_FD_87036 | JGI IMG/M metagenome (GOLD analysis project Ga0105096, IMG submission 87036) | Freshwater sediment microbial communities from Prairie Pothole Lake near Jamestown, North Dakota, USA - PPLs Lake P7 Core (1) Depth... | ecosystem: Environmental > Aquatic > Freshwater >... | reverse complement strand
GAAGATCCCAGTTCACTGTTGAAGCTCAGAAATGGAAGTGAAAACAAGGTTTACATTCCATATCACGTTCTCATGGAACTTTCCAAATTCAAAAAAGACCCCAAGCTTGGATACATTGTCGCAAAGGTGATTCAACTGTTAAACGATAATCCTGATCAATACTCGGTTTTAAAATCCAACGAGGTTGCAGATCCTTTCACCAAAATCATCGATAATTATATACTGAATGAAATTATTCAAAGCGGAATCACAGAACCGATCCTGGTAACCAACGACAAGATTTTTCAGCTGCAGGCAAGGCTGAAAGGAATTCACAGCGAGTCTTACAAGGAATCCGTTCCGTTTAAATCCGAGGCGGAATATTATACCGGATTTGTTGAAAGCCATGATGAACGGGTACTGAATTCTTTTTTATGGAGCAATCAAGGGAAACCGGTTTTTTGGGGCATCGATGGCGAAAAGGTCATTGATTATCAGCATAAAATCTGGAATGTTGTTCCCAGAAATGTCTATCAGAATCTGGCCATGGAACTTATGACCCGCACGGAAATCGATATTGTTTCCATTCAAAGTGAAGCGGGATATGGAAAGAGTTTTCTGGCTCTTGCGGCGGCTCTTTTTCTTACCCATGAAAAAAAGACCCATGAGAAAGTCTATGTCATCAAACCCATGATCGAGATAGGATCCAAATTAGGTTATTTACCGGGAAGTATTAATGAAAAAATGGAACCCTATACCAAATACATTACGGACCTATTGTTAAAGCTTCACCGATTGCGACCGGTAAAAAAGGTCTTCTTAAATGAGGAAGGGCCAACGCTCCGTTTTAATTCCAAAAAGTTCGAACTGCTACCTTTGGCCTATATCCGCGGGATGAACATTGAACATTCGGTGGTGATCATTGATGAGGTGCAAAACTTATCGAGAATAGAATGCCGGGCGCTTCTTTCAAGGATGGGGGAAGGGGTGAAATGTTTTTGTTTAGGCGACATTCGGCAGGTAGACAATCCTTATCTCAACATCGAAAATAATGGCCTCAACTGGATTGTCAACAAATTCAAGGGGCAGCGTATCTACGCCCATATCGTTTTAAAGGGTGACAAATCGAGAGGACCGATTACCGATCTTGTCATTAATTCAGGGTTGTAAAACAAATTATTGCAAATTATTACACGATAGCCTATCTTTACCCCAAATTTGAAGCAAAAATGTATTTTATTCCGATCATTCTGGATATTGAAAGACTGACCTGAAACCCCATGATTTTTCATATCGACATGGATGCTTTTTATGCATCGGTGGAAATACTGGATAACCCGGAATTCAGGGGCAAACCTGTTATTGTTGGTGGCCTTTCGGGCAGAGGTGTAGTGGCTGCGGCAAGCTATGAAGCCAGAAAGTATGGCGTGCATTCTGCAATGCCCATGTTTCAAGCGCTGAAAAAATGCCCGGATGCAAGAGTAGTTCCTCCCAGAAAAGGTCGCTACAAGCAGGTTTCCGAAAACGTGATGGAAATTTTAAGAAGTTTTTCACCTCTTGTGGAACAAGTGTCAATTGATGAAGCTTATTTGGATGCCGGCGGTTGTGAGAGGCTTTTCGGTTCGGCTGAGGCCATGGCCTGGGAAATTAAAAACAAGATCAAGCAACATGTTCATTTGACCTGTTCGGTGGGTATTGCCCCTTTGAAATTTCTGGCCAAGATTGCATCGGATATGGAAAAACCTGACGGGCTGGCCGTGATTTCCCCGGAAAAAGTACCTGAATTTATCTACTCGCTGCCGATCAAAAAAGTATCCGGTGTCGGCCCAAGAATGTTTCACTTGCTTAAAATATTAGGTATTACCACCCTGGGTGATGTTCAAAACTTTCCGGAAAAATTCCTTATAGATAAACTTGGTAAATTCGGACGACGCTTAAAAGAACTTTCCATGGGTATCGACAACTCGACAATAGTACACTGTTCTCCACCAAAATCATTCAGTGCCGAAGAAACACTTGGATTTGACACTGCGGATCACGATCTTTTGAAAAAATATCTCCTTCATCAGGCCGATGATTTAGGCCGGCAGCTTCGAAAAGCAGGTGTCAAGGCAAAAACAGTCTCAATAAAAGTAAAACATTCGGATTTTCAGCAAATAACCAGAAGCATAACCCTAAAAAGCCCCACCTGTTCGTCCAATACATTATTTCATGAGGCTTGCCGGCTCTTGGAGACCTGCACGCTGCTGAAAAAAGTTCGACTTATAGGGCTGGGAGCATCAGGTTTTGTTCATATAAACCACCCTGTCCAGATGAAGCTCTTTGATATGCCGAACCAGGGTGATAGCAATTGGGAAAAAGTGGATAAAACCCTGGATATGATTCAAAAACGTTTTGGGAAAGAAATCTTAGGCCGGGCAACCTTTAACGACTCTTAACAATTGGTGAAATAAGCTTTGAGGGAAACAAAATGTCCGATTATGACATAGAGATACAGGAAGGCCGGATTTATCCCGGATGGCAAAAACCTTTTGAAGCGTCTATGTTGAATATTGTTTCGAAAGGCCTTCACCTTCTGGTATCGATTCCGTTTCCCAGGCCCGTGGATCTGGAAGATTTTAAAAATCTGACCAGTTACTCTATTTTTGAAGATGAATATCCCCTGGTGATTTGGAAATTCGGCAAAAATTTCCTGCTTCCCACACCATGCAACCCTGAGTTTGAGCGGCAGGAAAATCCGGAGGAATTTGCGGTTTTTTTTTCAGGCATACACACGGACTTTTCCCGCGCCATGATCGATGCTCACGGAATCATCCGCGTATTGCGGCAAACCCGATTGGACCCGGAGTTTATAAAAAAGCTTCATGGCCTGTGGGCCTCGCCGGCCAAGGATTGGGAAAAATACAACCATTGGTTGCAGTTTACTTTTCAAACACCTACCCACCATTTATGGGAAAAAGCGACTCATTTTGATTCTTAAGCGGAGATCGGCATGAAAAAACTTTCTAAAGACACCCTGGTTGTACACGGCATTAAGACGGTTTACACTTCCTCGATGGATCTGGTCCCGCCGATTCATATGACATCCACCTTCAAATTCAAAGATGCTGAATTTGGTTCGAACATATTTAAGGGAACCCAAAAGGGTTTTGTCTATACACGAATGGGAAATCCCACAGTATCACTTTTTCAGGAAAAAATGGCTGTGCTGGAAGGGGGCGAGGATGCCATTGCCACTGCATCGGGAATGTCCGCCATATCCGCCATAGCCCTGACTCTGGCCAGACCGGGTGATAACTTTGTCGCAAGCACGACACTATATGGCGGGACTTTTGCACTTTTTAAAACACACCTTTTACACTTAAATATAACACCGCGTTTTCTAACCCCCTGCGAAGCATGTCCGGTTTCAAACATCGAAGCCAAAATAGATCAAAACACACGGTTTCTTTTTATTGAAACACCGGCCAATCCAACGCTGGATGTCTTTGATATCGAAACATGGGCAATGGCGGCAAAAAAATACAATATTCCTTTGATTGTGGACAATACCTTCGCAACCCCTTATCTGCAAAATCCCATAAGTCTTGGTGCGGATATGGTGGTACACTCGGCCACCAAATATATTGGGGGCCATGGTGACGTAGTTGGCGGCGTGGTGATCGGATCTTTAAAAATGATGGCCCATATCCGCGAAGAATACACAAACCATTTCGGCCCGACCATGAGTCCGTTTAATGCGTGGTTGTTTTTAAGAGGTTTAAAAACACTAGCTTTGAGAATGGATCGTCACAGTGACAGTGCCATGAGAATCGCCCGGTGGCTGGAAAGTCATCCTAAAGTTGATAAAGTTTTCTATCCGGGTTTGACCTCGCATACCGGAAATCGGATTGCACAAAAACAGATGAAAAAATTCGGGGGGATGCTCGCGTTTGATTTATCAGATGGTATCGAGGCTGGAAAAAAACTCATGGACAACTTAAAGATTTGTACGCTTGCGGTAAGCCTCGGCGATTGTGACACGCTGATTCAGCATCCGGCCTCCATGACCCATTCCACATACTCGGCTCAGGAACGAAAAAAAGCCGGAATCTCGGATGGTCTTATCCGCCTTTCGGTGGGTATTGAAGATGTGGATGACCTAATCGATGATTTAACTGATGGATTGGCTTTGATATAAAATTGATGATTTCTTTCGTTCCCGCCCAAAGCTTGGGAACAAGGAAAAGCACTCAATAGGAGATCAAGTTTTCTGAACTTAACACCCGATATGGCGGGGTCTAAAATTTGCGATCTAAAAGCAAGTGAGAAAAATACCCCACAACCGCCGCAAGATAAAACGGTAATAAAGTCCTGAGTGAAAACCCGTAAAAGAAGGCCGGCAATATTATAATAGGAAGTGGAACCAAAATCATCGCCAACCAGGTGTGGGTCCATCCCCGATGATGTCCAACCGCCGGTAACATGGCGCAAAACCCCACAATGGCCGCCCATTTGAAAAGTTCCATGGCCATCAAGACCAGGTCCAAAATCACCAGGCACAAATAAAAGAGGTTCCGGCCTTTGGAATCCGTATCAGTATCCGGAAAAAGAGTGCCCAACAGGCAAACCGTCATGAGGGCAACCCCTGCTAGAGGTTCCGGATTGTAGATATTCTTCCATGTAAGTGTCACCAGAATAAGACCACCACAAACAAAACCGCCTGTAAGATGTAACTTGTATCCCGGCAATGGTGTGTTTTTCATCCTCCAAAAAAAGTTACAACTTTCGAACAATTTGGCGCCAAAGACCTAATGCCCCACGGAAGTCTTGATTTAAAAGTGCGGCACAGGCGGTCAATTGAAGGGCATTCGGGGTACGACGCAAAGATAAAGTGCGCCGGGCATGGGTAAGCATTCGAACAAAATCATGTTCCAAAAAGGCTTGAAGCGCTTTTTGCGTATGAACATCAGCCTGTTGCAAAACACTAATCAGAGCGACAAGATCAAGACCGCAGCGGCGGCACAATGGAATACCGGTATATTTTGCTTTGCATGCGGGACAATGTGTCAGCATATTGGTCACTTTGCCTATCCAATATAAAAGAGAATGTCTTCCAACGCTTCCGCAACTTTTTTGGCCCTGCCGTCATCTTTTTCGCCCAGCGCATTTTTAAGTTCCGCTATCAAATTGACAATTTCATCCCGGTCTTCGCTGTGGGCGGACCCCAGCTTTTCTTCGGCTTGTTTGACGAGCCATGCATATTCACCCTCAATTTCGGGTGCGGAAGCATCGGCTACCGGTAAAGTGCTTTCTTCGGATTTCTCGGAAAAAAACCCGTCACTTTCCCAAAGGCTTTCCAAGCGCTTTTTTGATTCCTCCAGTTCCTGGGCTGTAAATTGGCGCATGGCATTTTCGATAACAAAATCAATATTGTTACCGGTCTTTTTTTCAACAGCGTGCATTTTCAGGATGCCGTTGAGATCCAGATCCATTTTCATCACAATTTCGCTGTTTTCGGGAAGTTTGGAAAGTTTGAACATGTAGTTGCCGATCAGTACGTTTTCCGAAACAACAGGACTTTCACCCTGAAATATTTTGATTTCGACAGCTTCCTGCTTGTCATATAACGTATAAAAGACTTCACTTCGGGATGCGGGAAGTTTGGTATTTCTCCGGATCAAAGGAACGTAGATTTCTCCGAACGGATAATTATCTTCCATTCCCAATGCCGATGTACCAAAAGTATAGGGGGTAATATCAAGAAGGATACTCGTATAGTCGATACCCATTTCTCGCCCGGCTTGAATAGCGGCACCCAGGGCCACGCAAAGATCGGCGTCGATTTCCCCATGCGGAGTTTGACCGATTTTTTTCTCGAGCATGTTCGATATGGCGGGAATTCTTGTTGATCCACCAACCAGAATGACCTTGTCGATTTGCGAGGGATTCAAGCCGGAATCATTCAGCGCTTTGCCGACCGCATCCATGGTTCTCGAAAGATCATCTTCAATCATGCTCTCAAAATCCCGACGGGACAATTCATAACTCAAATGAATATCTTTAAAGAAACGCTTGCCGATATGGTCTTCTTCGATAATGACAAAAGGTGCGGAAGAAAGAGCGATTTTTGCCTTTTCAGCGGCTTGTTTCAAACGAGCCATCATAACCGGATTATCCCACACCGAAACTTTCAGTTCATTTTGGATATAATCGACAAGACGTTGGACAACTTTGGTATCAAAATCGTCGCCGCCCAAGTGGTTATCTCCGGTGCTTGCAAGGACTTCGATGATACCGTTTTCAATCTTGACGATGGAAACATCAAAGGTACCGCCACCCAGGTCATAAACAAGAACGGTGCGACTATGGGCATGAATGCTTTCATACGCCAATGATGCTGCGGTGGGTTCATTGATAATGCGGACAACATCTAATCCGGCGATCAGTCCGGCTTCACGGGTGGCTTGCCTTTGGGCATCGGTAAAATAAGCCGGTACGGTAATAACTGCTTTACCGACAGGTTTTCCCAGTTGAGTTTCAGCCCTTTCCTTAAGTGCTTTCAAAATGAAAGCTGAAATTTCCTGAGGATAGTAAGCCTGGTTGCCCAACCAAATTTTTTCATCCGAACCCATGCGCCGTTTTACTGAGAGAACCGTTTTTTCAGGTGCAATAACGGCCTGATTTAAAGCTTCCCGCCCAACAATAATCTTTCCGTTGCTGTTGAGTCCCACGCATGACGGCATGATTCCGTTGTCTCCGTCTTTGATGACCTCGGCATTGTCGTCGATGATAAAAGCGATTTCAGAATTGGTAGTGCCTAAATCAATACCGACAATAGGTTCCATAAATTACATACTCCTTATATAGATGTGTTATTGGGCCACAATAACATGGGCTGTTTTTAAAATTTCACCATCCCGCATAAATCCGCCGGATACTTCTTCTATAACGATACCGGTTTGAAAAACCGGATCGGCTTTTTGACCGATCGCCTTCATACTTTTGGGATCAAAAATTCGACCTACGGTTTCAATGGGTTGCACATGCAGTGCGGCTAAAGCTTTATCCATGCGACGAAGGGCCATTTCATAACCCTCTAGCGCACCGTTGATACCTTTGGGCAGAGGACGAAACAATGATTTTTTTTTCACAATATTTTCAACGGCTGATTTACCCCTGACAAGCGCATCTCTGACTTCGAAAAATTCGGTGACCGTTTTTTTTTCACAGGATAAGCGAATATTATCATAAAATAAATCGAGTTGCTGAGCTTTCGCCTTGAAAAGTTGTTCCGCATCCTGAAACAAAGCCACAACATCATGGACCGTGTCGGCGGATTTGATCTGCTGCCGGTTTTGCAGACGTATTTCCTGTCTGAGTGCTGAAAACTCGGAAAGAAGTGTATACAGATCACATGATTCAAGCGACACCGACTCGGAGGCGGGTTTTGTGTCCGGAAGTTCCGCCAGCCACTGCCTGAAATCTTCTAATGCCTGCATTTTCCAATCGGCATCAATCGATTTGGGTGGTTTTTCCGGCTTGATCTTTTTAGCAAGAAGGTGCCAAAACCATGTCAATACCGGCAAAACGATTTCTTCATCGATACGCTTTAAAAACCATAGACCAAAATACTTTATGCGCAAATTAAAATTTCTCCACTTGATCTTTAAAGCTCTTTGTGTATTTTCCGGCAAGCATTGATCAGCTCACTCAACCCGGCCCGCCTTCGATTAATGCGTTGAGATCCGGCAAAGGCCATGAGACTTTGTTCATGATCCACAACCGTTGTCGGAAAAAAGATCCGGGTTCGTGCACGGCTGCGTTTATCCTTAATCGCTTCAAAAGCATTATTGATTTTTTGAAAACCTTCCGGATCCTTTTCCGGAGGATGTTTTTTGATCAAATGAATATATGCTTCACGGATTTTTTCATCCGATAATCCGGGAGAAATGTCCAATGTTAAAAAATAATTGAGCATCACTTTTATTCCTCTTAAATAAAATTGCATTTCCCCTATCAATCTCCACGGGAAAAGGCGTTTTCCTCCAGTTAGCGACTATGCTTTGCCGTATAAAAATATTTTTACTTCACGACTCAATTGATCGGTAACGGGTTTTAATTCAGCAGCAAGATCGTCAAACCGGCGGCGATTCTGGGGAGATGAGCGCATCAAATTTCTAAAATCTTTGATTATATTATTCGGTAAGTTCCGTATCCCCTCGTTATCGATGAATTCTTCCAATTGCTCTGCCATTGATTTAAGTTCATAATAGTCGTCGTCATAATCATCATCATCATCATCATCATCGTATAATTCATCATTTTCCAGTATGGACGGAACAGGATAATTTTCCATCAAATGGTTAAACACCTCTCCCCTAGAAAGGGGACGGCCCTTTTGATCTTCGAGTTTTTCCAATTCCTCGACCATTTGCATCATATTGATATCAGGAATTAACGGATCCAATATGCCAAATTCAAATTTCTGTAAAGCCGTCCGTAAAATACCATGGGCATGTAAAGCCAATCGATGTGATGCGTCTTCCAGGTGCCTTCGCTCACTTGCCGGGGCTCCGTTGACAATATCAATGAAATGCGCAGATCCTATGATTTCTCCATTCATATAGCGGATCACTGTCAGGTAAAACTCAAGAACCCTGGATTTTAGTCCCTTTTTATTTTTGATCCGGCAATTCAATTCATTGCATATTAAAGTCAAAAGTGAATTTTCCAGCACCTGATCGATAATCGAAATAAAATCCTCATCATTTAATCCTCTGCATATTTTCGGGTTATAGCGTGTACACATCTGGACCATACTGAAATTGGGTAAAAGAACCCGGTATTGCTTCTCGATTGGTGCCAACAATGCCTTGATTTCACCCGAAGTCATCGATCCGGTTTTTATGATCTGTTTTTTAAAGAGCCCGCTCAAACCGGAAAGAACAACAGCTCGATTTTTATATAAATTGTTTTGAAAGTCAGCCAAAATGATCGCCAAAGTCCTTAAATAATCAACCATTGAAAAATTAAGAGTTTCAAGATCGATTGCTTTTTCAATCGATACATTTTCGGCCTGATTTCGATGAATGACTCGCTTGGCTGCCAAAAAAACAACATGCTTTTTACGTTTTAATTGTTGGGCTTTTTCAAGATCAGGCCACGATAGATGGTAACGTTCATGACGAATATTTTTATCGGCGGAAATCAAAAGTGCGAGGGCATGTCGGTCCAATACGCGATTGTCATGGGGAGCACGCTCCATGGCAATCCTGAGAACGTTTTCGGCTTTGCGAAAAGCATTCTTGTCGTAGTAAAGATTCGCCAACTCAAGGCAAGGGTAGGGATCATCGACAAAACGCTCCATCATGGCTGATAAAATTTCTTCAACCGCTTTTTTTGCCTCCTTTGAATTATTGGGCAGGCGCGATAACAGCTCGTACCCCACACGGTTATCCGGGTCGAGCCTGATGCTTTCCCTCAGTATTTCAACCAGCATCATGTCTATGTCGGTACTTTGTATACCCAATAGCTTCGCATAGGGAAACCAAGGTTGTCTGCCGTCAAACAGGCTTTCATCGAAACCTACGTTTTTGTTGAGAGTTGCCGAAACCGTGCTTTGCAAAATCAGCGAATGGGCAATGTGTTGTTCCCGTCTATTGGGAAATTCAACCGGCAACAGTGCCAGATAAGCTCCGACATCGGACAACTTTTTTGCGGATTGCAAAAAAACGAATTTGGAGATCATTAAATCCGCTTTGTCTTTAGGAAGCAATTTGTTGATCAACGTTGACAGAGAATTTTCATAATAACCTTTATCCGAAAATGACCTCCATAGAATACTGATAATTTCCATGATTGCCGCATCAACATCATTTGGATAAATTGATGCGGCAAGTTTTTTGATTTTTTCGGCACAACCGGCGGCACTCTTGTGATTAAGCTCGAAAAGTAGATCCCGGGCTTGCCTTTCCGCCATTACAGGACCTTCAAAAAAACAATCAAGGTGCTGCCATACGTTGCTTCTTTTTCCATCATCCTTGATTTCGGTCAGCGCTGCTGCCAAATTGTCCAGTAAAGGTTTCAGGAAAAAATCTTCGTGTATCAGAGCCATCGCACGCAGGAAGGTTGTGTCGTCTTCTTCATAAAAAGCCGCCATTGCCCGACAAAACATTCGCACAGGAGCAAAAGGCGACTGACGGGTGATGGATCCCAAAACATCCCGTGCCTCTTCCCATTTGCCTTCTTCCATCATGGGCAGCGCCTGTTTGATTGCTTCGCTGTCCCGCTTTAAGGGTACGGTAGCATCAAAACCATCCAGATTAGACCAACATTGTTTCTGTAAAAGCAAATCGGCCAATGTTTGTTCCAGCACCGGTGAAAGCCCTTTTTTTGTGATGTAGTATTGATAGGCACAAAAAGCTCCCTCGCCGGAACAGCATTTGAAATAAGCGGCCATTTGTTCTTCGCTGACCTTGTCGATGCCTGGAAAGTATTCGCACACCTCCTTTTTAATGGCTGAGGATTCGGATACGAACCCTTTGCCCAAAAGTTGCTTATGGTAAAGCAGATAAGCACTGAACAGGTATGCATCAATTTCGTCATTTCGTCCTGTTTTCTTTTCCACCTGCTTGAAAAAGGACAGTGCCTCTGCGGCATTTCCCCGGCTCAACAACTGAGAACCCTTCATGCACAACTGTTTTACCGTCAGACGAGGATCAGGATGAACCACACCTTTCGATGCTTTTTTCTTGTTCTTCTTTTTTCTCATAATTAGCCCCTGCCCGGTAACTTGGAATTTGAGCATCCGCTGATATTTTTTCGGCAATTTATCTAAAAATCAATTGTGTGTCAAGCTAAATCAAATACCATATATTGTGCCATATGGCATCTTTCTTGCTTTTAGTAACCCTCTAAGTAGGCACTGCTAATTAGTGCATGAACAAAAAGTCCTTCATTCCCTTTCCCAACAGGGGGAGGGTCGGGGCCGGCTCAACTTTCATGATCTATAACACATATCATCATAGAATCGGCTTACAATTCAACAAAAAAACCCCTTAATGATGAAGGGGCTTTTTATGTAACTTTTTATTTTTATAGAATTATAATTATGATCTCTTAGACTTTCAATCGGTGTGTTAATCCAAGCAGTTTATTGTGTTTTGGAAACAAAATATCGATCGGATGTCATTAGCCATTTCCAAGAGATTAGTTACGACACAATGAGACTTCCGGCTTGGTTCCAAGGAGCCTTCGCGGAATGAAGAAACCCTCTTGGGACTCAGGGCTAATTTTTCTTCATTACCGTGCTGATCCAATACATGGCCGATTCCACAGCGCAAATGAGGCGGTGCATGTCCTGAGGGTATACTTCACCAATGTTGCCGATTCTGAAGGTATCATTTTGGGTGACTTTGCCCGGGTAGATTACAAAACCTTGCCCCTTGAGCTTTTGATAAAAGACCTTAAAATCATAATCCGGATGGGTTGGGCTTAAAAAGGAAGTAATAATAGGTGACTGGTATTTTTCCGGTAAAAGAGGTTTAAAACCCAATGAGATCATCCCGTTTAAAAGAACTTCATGGTTTTTGCGATATCGTGCATGGCGTTTTTCAATGCCGCCTTCCTGTTCCAGCTCAAGCAATGCCTGAAAAAATGCTCGAACCGTATGTGTCGGTGATGTAAATCGCCATTTTCCGTGATGTTGCTCCATGGTTTCCCATTGATCGTATAGATCAAGGCTTAACGACCTGGCCTGACCCTTGGTTTTCTTGATGGCTTCCTGAAGCGCAATCACAAACCCGAAACCGGGTACACCCTGTATACACTTATTGGCACTGCTGATGACATAGTCCGCTCCAATCTCGGCTGCATCAAAAGGAATACCGCCAAAACTGCTCATGGCATCCACAATATATTCTTTCCCGTATTTTTTAACGATTTCTCCGAGTTCTTTTATGGGATTGAGCATGCCGGTGGTTGTTTCGCAATGTACCACGGCCACATGGGAAATTTCCCGGTCTTCATCAAGGAAATTCTCGACCTGATTCAATGAAAGAGGATTGACTTCCCCGCTATCCATTACCATGTGTTTGATACCGATACGCTCGGCAATTTTGGCGATTCTGAGACCATAAGCACCGTTTGCCGATACCAGAAGTTTGCCGCCATGGGGAACCGCTGTTGTGATGACCGATTCAACACAGAAAGTCCCGCTCCCCTGCATTAAAACACTGGTATAGTCATCGGAACTCGTTGCCAATCCTATCAGTTTCCGGCGTATCTTTTCTACAAGCTGATTGTAATCATCATCCCAGGTACACCAGTCTCTGAACATGGTCTGCTTTACGGTTCTCGTGGTGCTCAGAGGACCTGGGGTCAGAAGAATATAAGGATTGTCGGGAACTTGTTTTGTTGTCATGGTTTTTCTTTCCTGAGTTGTCCTAAAAAATTGGTAGTTTGTATTCCACTACGGAAATCGCTTCATCCAATATATCCAGGGCACGCTCAAGCTCACTTTGCTCTATGGTCAGAGGAGGTGAAAGGGGAATAAAACTGCCCTGGGAGGTTTTAAAACTCAGGCCTCTTTTTAAACATTCATACATAATTTGCTCCGCTTCTGAAATTGCCCGCTGTTTTGTTTTCCGATCCCTTACCAGG
>Ga0105096_10000689_pt1 | contig 12628 bp, 12 predicted proteins | sample PPLLak3cmMay2015_FD_87036 | JGI IMG/M metagenome (GOLD analysis project Ga0105096, IMG submission 87036) | Freshwater sediment microbial communities from Prairie Pothole Lake near Jamestown, North Dakota, USA - PPLs Lake P7 Core (1) Depth... | ecosystem: Environmental > Aquatic > Freshwater >... | reverse complement strand
TGGCGGCCGTGAGCCGCTGCGTCAGGTCGGCCTTCCATTCGCCCGCCGCGTGCGACAGGTGGTGGTTGCTGGCGGCCAGCCCGCGGGTCAGCGTCTTCAGGTCGAGCAGCGTGTGGCGGATGTACTCCTCCATCTCGCGGTCGCCCGCCTTGTACATCAGCGTCAGCAGCCGCGCGCCGATGTCGTCGTGCAGGTCCTGCGCGATGCGGGCGCGCTCCTCGTTGCGGCCCGTTCGACCGCCTTGTCGTAGGCCACGGCGCGGCGCAGCTGCTCGACGACGCGGTCACACAACTGCGCGTCGTCCCGGGAGAACATGCGCTGGCCCTGCTCGGCGAAACGCAGCACGATCGAGCCTTCGCTGGACGGTGCGTGGGCGGCATCGATGCGCGGCAGCGGCACCAGCAGCGCCGAACCCTCGCCGAGAACGCGCGAGCGGCTTGCCGGGTGCTCCAGCGTATGCACCTGCATCGGCTGGAACATCTCGCGCAACAGCCCTGTCAGCAACTCGGCACTGTCTTGCGGCCGGGCCTCGACCTCGCGCAGCACGCGGTACAGCTGCCCGAACATGCGGTCCAGGCCCAGGGCGTGCCGGCCTCGCACCGGCTGCAGCAGCCAGCGGCGGGTGCCGGAGTAGGTGGCCAGGGCAACGAACATGGACAGGGCCAGGGCGACGATGCTGCTCAGGCCGAAAAGGCCGCTGAACAGCAGGTTCAGCGACACCACCACGGTGCTGGTGCCGGCGAGCAGCATCAATTCGCGCATCAAGGGCTTGACCCGCGAAAAGACCGGCAGCACCAGGATCAAGGTCGCCAGGAACAGGTACCAGGCCACCGAGCCGAGCGCGGCCTCGCCCTGCGCGACGGCGGAATCGGCATCTGCTCCCAGCACCGCCACGCTGAACAGCAGCAGCGTCACCGTGGCGGCGGCAGCCAGCCGGCGCATCAGCAACGCGAACGGATTGGGCTCCAGCCTGTAGGCCGAGGTCATCAAGGCGACCGTCAGGGCGCCGGAGGCGAGCATCGCTGCCTGCGTCCACCACCAGGCCCCCGCCAGGGCGCCCCGCAGCACCGCCAGCGACAGGAGCGTGCAGCCGGTCCAGGCGGCGGCCGCGATCCAGCGACCTCTGGGCAGGCGCAACGGCTGCAGGGTGGCCAGGTGGACCAGCGCCGCGGCGCTGCAAAGATCCAGCGCGATGTGCCATCCGGCCCCCATCTTGCCCAGCCAGATTGGCAGGCCCAGGCCCGGCAGCGTCTCGACCGCGATGAGCAGCAGGTTGGCGGCCTGGCTCAGGGCGATCAGCGCATACGGCAGGTTGCGCCACTTCGGTTCGGTGCGCAGGACCGCGGCGGCGGTCCATACCAGGGCTGCGGCCGCGGCGCTCAGCAGCCAGTAGAAGAAGCCCAGGCCAGGCAGGCCGCGCGGTTGGGCATGCAGCGCGGTGCTGCCGCGATCGCCGAAGTGCAGGGTCACCGGGCCCTGCTGCAGCATCCGCCCCACCTGAAGTCGCTGCTCGAGCTGACCTCGACGCTGTGCGTCGTCGACGTTCCACCGGGCCGAGCGGTGCAGCAGTCCCGCGTCGACGTCGATCGAATGGCCGGCCGCGTCGCCGACGCGCTGCAGCCTGGCGCCCTGGAACTCGCGCAGCGCGGGCAGCGGGCTGGACAGCAGCTGCACCGCGGCCGGCGGCTCCTGGCGCCAGCGCGCGTCGATGTAGCGTTGCTGCGCCAGGCCGAAGCTCAGCCCGAGCAGGGCCACGGCCAGCACGGCAGCGAAGAGCAGCGCTTCGCGCTGCCGAACCGACCCGCCTGCGACAGGCGTCGAGCCGGACCCGGTCGCGGCCGGAATCTCGCCGCGACCGCCTGGTGCCGGCGCGGGGCTGGAGGCGTCGGCCGCGCCTCCGGGCGGCAGGTCGCGCGCGGCACGTGGATTCATCTGCGCGGCCCGCGCTGCGGCTAGCGCCGCGGCGGCAGCGCGATGCGGCGGTCGCCGCGGGCGCGGCGCGGCAGCCTGGTCGCGAGCTGGCGTCTCACACCAGTCCCTGCTTGCTGGCGAGCACGGCGGCCTCGGCCCGGCTCGACACGTTCAACTTCTTGTAGATGGACTTGATGTGGTCGTTGACGGTGAACCACTTGATGCCCATCAACGAGGCGATCTCCTTGATCGTGAAGCCCTTGCTCAGGTAGGTCAGCACCTCGCTTTCGCGCGGCGTCAGGCGCTCGTGGTCCAGCGGTTTCTCGATCGGTACCGGCCGGCTGCTCTGGAAGCTCGCGGCCGGGTTGAAGCCCGAGTCCGACGCCGCCGCCTCGCCACCGCCGCCGGGGCGGAAGTGCGTGAGCAGCCGCCGCGCGATGGCCGGAGACAACGGCGGTTGGCCGCGCACGATCTTCTGCAGCTCCTCGACCAGCACCTCGAAGCGGTCTTCCTTCAGCAGGTAGCCGTCGGCGCCGCATTGCAGCGCCGGGAACAGGTGATCGTCGTCGGAGTAGAGCGTGGTGACGATCTTGGTCGCCGGGTAGTGTGAAAGCTCGCGCAGCAGATCCATGCCGTTGCCGTCGGGCAGCTCCAGGTCGACGAGCAGCAGCTTGAAGGGATCGGTGCCATGCAGCCCCTGCGAGCCGCCGGTCAGATCGATCTGCTGGCGCGCCGACTCGAGGTCGCCGGCCTCGGTGATCGCGATCACGTCGCTGAAGCTCTCGCGCACCACGCGGCACAGGAAGCTGCGGGCCACAGGGTTGTCTTCGACGATCAGTACCTTCACCGCCATCGGGCCGGTCCTCCTCCGCGCCGGGCGATGCTACCGCAGGCAGACTTTGTCACGCGGTGTCAATCGTTCACCATCAGCACCTTGCCCTGCACCTTGCGCGTGGCCATGCGCGCATAGGCGGCAGGCAGCTCGCGCATCGGCAGGCGCAGGTCGATGGCTGGCTTGACCTTGCCCTCGGCATACCAGCGCGCGAGTTCGGCCATGCCGCGCGCGCTGTTCTCGGGCTCGCGGCGCACGAAGTCGCCCCAGAACACGCCGACGATCGATGCGCCCTTCAGCAGCGTCAGGTTGAGCGGCAGCGAAGGGATCCCGCCCTGCGCGAAGCCGATCACCAGGTAGCGGCCGCGCCAGGCGATCGAGCGAAACACCGGCTCGGCCAGGTCGCCGCCGACCGGGTCGTAGACCACGTCCGGGCCCTTGCCGCCGGTCAGCTCCTTCAAGGCGTCGCGCACGTTCTGCGTGGCGTAGTTCAGCGTCGCGTCGGCGCCGAGCTGCCGGCAGAAGGCGCATTTCTCGTCGCTGGACGCGGCCGCGATGACCCTGGCGCCGGCGGCCTTGGCGATCTGGATGGCTGACGTGCCCACGCCGCCGGCCGCGCCCAGCACCAGCACCGTCTCGCCGGGCTTGAGCGCGGCGCGGTCCATCAGCGCGTGGTGCGAGGTGCCGTAGGTCAGTGCGAACGCGGCGGCGTCTTCCAGCGCGAAGCCGGGCGGCAGCGGCAGCACGCGCGACGCCTCGACGATGCCGTGCGTGGCAAATCCGCCGGTCGAGCCCATGGCCGCCACCGCGTCGCCGACCTTCAGGCGCGTGACGCCGGGGCCGACGGCCTCGACATGGCCGGAGTACTCCGACCCGGGCACGAAGGGCAGGGGCGGCTTGAACTGGTACTTGCCCTGCACGATCAGGATGTCCGGGAAATTCAGGCTGGCGGCGCGGATCGCGATGCGCACCTCGCCCGGCCCGGGGTCGGGCGTCGGCACTTCCTTCCACTGCAGTCCGTCGGGGCCGCTCAGCGTCTCGCAGATCCAGGCGCGCATCGATGGTCTCCTTGATTGGGGTCGTGAATGATAGGCAGTTCGGCCGCGCAGGCCGGGTGCCTACAATCAGTCGATGCGCATCCTGATCTCCAACGATGACGGTTATCTGGCCCCCGGTCTGGCAGCGCTGGTGCGCGCCTGCGCCGGCCTCGGAGAGATCGACGTGGTGGCCCCGGAGCAGAACGCCAGCGGCACCTCCAATGCGCTGACGCTGAACCGTCCGCTTTCGGTCTTCGAGGCCAGCGGCGATGCCGTCAAGGGCTTCCGCGTGGTCAACGGCACGCCTTCGGACTGCGTGCACGTGGCCCTCACCGGCCTGCTGCCGCACCGACCGGACCTCGTGCTTTCCGGCATCAACAACGGCGCCAACATGGGCGACGACACGCTCTATTCGGGCACGGTCGCGGCGGCGACCGAGGGTTATCTCTTCGGCATCCGCGCGATCGCGTTTTCCCAGGTGGTCAAGGGCTGGGGCGAACTCGATGCCGCGGCTGCCGCGGCGCGCGCGTTGATCGAAGGCGTGCTTGCGGGCGGCGTGCCGGAGGGACCGTGGCTGCTCAACGTCAACATCCCCAACCGCGCGGATGCGGCACAACTGCCGCGACGCATCACCCGGCTGGGACGACGGCACGCGAGCCAGCCGGTGATCCGGCAGCTCAACCCGCGCGGCGACACCATCTACTGGATCGGTCCGGCCGGCGACGCACGCGACGCTGGGGAGGGCACGGACTTCCACGCGACCGCGCAGGGCTGCATCTCGGTCACGCCGCTGCAGGTGGACATGAGCGACCACGCGTCGCTGGGCCGCTGGTCGGCGCTGGCATGAGCGGAAAGTCCGCGCCTCGCGGCGCTCGGTTTCCGGCCGTGTTGCCGCTGGCCTCGCCGGCCGCCAAGACGCTGCGGCCGCAGGCGCCGCTGCACCACGCTGCCCGGCATGCGGTGCAGACGCACCGGCCCAGCGGCATCGGGCTCGATTCGGCGACCGTGCGCCAGGCGCTGGTGCAGCGCTTGCGCGCCGAATTCCACTGCCACGAATCGGTGTGCCAGGCGATGGCGGACGTTCCGCGCCACCACTTCGTCGACAGCGGCCTCGCCACCCAGGCCTACGAGGACACCAGCTTGCCGATCGGCTTGGGACAGACCATCTCCAAGCCCTCGGTCGTGGCGCGCATGCTGAGCCTGCTGCACGAAGGTGCCCAGGCGCGGCGAAGCGGCACCCTCGGCCGGGTGCTAGAGGTCGGCACCGGTTGCGGCTACCAGACCGCGCTGCTCGGGCGCATGGCACGGCAAGTGGTCTCCATCGAGCGGCTCAAGCCGCTGTACGACAAGGCCCGGGCCCACCTGGCCGCGGAGCGCGGCACCAACATCCGCCTGGTGTACGGCGACGGACACCTGGGGCATGCGCCGAACGCCCCCTACGACACGATCATCGCCGCAGCGGGCGGCGGCGAGCTGCCCGAGGCCTGGCTGCAGCAGCTGGCCGACGGTGGCCGCCTCGTCGCGCCCATGCGTGCAGCTTCCGGCGGCGGCCAGAGGCTTCTGGTGGCCGACCGCGACGGTGACCAGGTGAGGCGCTCGATTCTCGAGGCCGTCCACTTCGTGCCCCTAAAATCCGGCATCGAATAGGGAGGGGCCCGGGCATGCGAACGCGACCCGACGGCAGACCGATCGTGCTGCTGGCCTTGTGCGCGCTGGCATCGTTGGCCGGCTGCAGTACATCGGGAAAGAAGGCCCCGGTCGAGGATCGGGGAGCGGCGGTGCGCCCGGCGTCGCCCGCACCAGCCCCTGCTGCACCGGCTGCGCCGTCCGTGGCCTCGCCGCTGCCGGGCACCGGCGACGCCGGCAGCGCCGGCTTCTACACGGTCAAGCCGGGCGACACGCTGTTGCGCATTGCGCTCGAGCACGGTCAGAACTGGCGCGACCTGGCGCGCTGGAACAACCTGGACAACCCGAACGTCATCGAAGTCGGCCAGGTCCTGCGCGTGCGGGCGCCGTCGCTGGACGCCGGACCCGCGACAACGCAGGCAGTGGCCGGGGCCGGACGGGTCGAGTCCAGGCCGCTCGATGCCCGTGGGATGGCAGCACCCGCAGCGCCTGCGGCGGCGGCCACTGTCCCGGCGACGGCAGCGGTACGGGCGCCGAACGGCGCCAGTGCCGCGCCAGCGCCAGCGACGGCGGCCGCGCCCGCGCCCGCAACCCCGGCGAGTACGGCCGTGCCAGCCGCCACAGCTTTGCCGGCAGCTCCACCGCCGCCGGCAACGACCGACTCGGCCGACCAGCCCGCCTGGGTCTGGCCCGCAGCGGGGCCGGTGCTGGCCGGTTTCGACGAAGGACGCAACAAGGGCCTGACCATCGGCGGCAAGGCGGGCGATCCGGTGCTGGCTGCAGCAGACGGGCGCGTGGTCTATGCCGGCTCGTCGCTGCGCGGCTACGGCAACCTGGTGATCGTCAAGCACAGCGATCTCTTCCTGACGGCCTACGCGCACAACCAGACGCTGCTGGTCAAGGAAGACCAGGCCGTGCGCCGCGGGCAGCGGATCGCCGACATGGGCTCCAGCGACGCCGAGCGCGTGCAGCTGCATTTCGAGATCCGCCGCCAGGGCAAGCCGGTCGATCCGGCCAGGCTGCTGCCGCCTCGCTAGGTGCGTCCGCGCTGTACGGCGCGCGAAGCACTCGAACGAGGGGGCGCTGCACGGCATGGTCAGCGTTTTCCTTAAGTACTGGCCGCGCACTTCACGGCTAGCATCCGCGTCGCTTCAGCAGACCTGTCCTGCCACGTGCAATTCGTCCAACTGATCATCAGCGGTGCCGCGCAGGGGTGCATCTACGGCCTGATTGCCCTGGGCTTCGTGCTCATCTACAAGGCCACCGAGACGGTGACATTCGCGCAGGGCGACCTGATGATGGTCGGCGCCTTCGGCGGCCTGGTGCTGATGACCATCGTCGGCATGCCGTTCTGGATCGCGGTGCCGTCGGCGATCGCGGCCATGGCGCTGTTCGGCATGTTTGCCGAGCGGCTGGTCATCCGGCCGGTGCTGGGCCAGCCGCAGTTCTCGATCGTCATGCTGACCTTCGGCATCGCCTTCATCGTGCGCGGGCTGATCACCATGCTGCCGGTGATCGGCACCGAGACGCACACGCTGCCGGTGCCCTACAAGGACATGACGCTGCGCCTGGGCGAGCTGGTGCTGGCCTACGAGCAACTGGTGATCATCGGCGCCACCGCGGTGCTGTGCCTGGGCCTGTATGCGATGTTCCGCTACACCAAGCTCGGCATCGCCATGCAGGCCTCGTCGCAGAACCAGCTGGCGGCCTACTACATGGGCATCCCGGTGCAGCGGCTGAACAGCCTGGTGTGGGGCCTGGCGGCGGCGGTGGCGGCGATCGCCGGCCTGCTGCTCGCGCCGATCACCTTCGTGCACGCCAACATGGGCTTCATCGGCCTGAAGGCCTTTCCGGCGGCAGTGGTCGGCGGCTTCGGCAGCCTGCCCGGCGCCATCGTCGGCGGGCTGATCATCGGCATCGTCGAGAGCCTGTCGGGCTTCTACCTGCCCGAGGGCTTCAAGGACATCGCGCCCTACATCGTGGTGCTGATCATGCTGTGGATCAAGCCGAACGGGCTGTTCGGCGAAAAGCTGCGCAAGAAGGTCTGAGGAACGGTCCCCGCCATGCGATTCATCTTCAAGACCGACTACGACCAGGACATCCGCCTGGTCAAGCACGGCGGGCAGGCCTTCTGGTACGGGCTGCTCGGCGTGGCGCTGCTGCTGGCGCCGTGGCTGCTGTCCGAGTACCTGCTGGCGCAGCTGATCTTCGTGCTGATCTATGCGGTGGTCGGCCTGGGGCTGATGCTGCTCGCCGGCTTCACCGGCCAGTTCTCGATCGGCCATGCGGCCTTCCTCGGCGTCGGCGCCTACACGCAGGCGGTGCTGGCCGCCGCCGGATGGCCCTTTCCGCTGGCGCTGGCCTGCGCGGCCACGCTCTCGGCCATCGTCGGCATCGTCGTCGGCCTGCCGGCGCTGCGCGTCAAGGGCATCTACCTCGGCATCGCCACGCTGGCCTTCGGCTTCATCGTCGAGGAAGGCATGGCGCGCTGGGAGTCGGTGACTGGCGGCAACGCCGGGCTGCACGTCAAGGACCCGTCGTTCTTCGGCTGGGTGCTGAACTCGAACGAGGAGTTCTACTTCCTGTGCCTGGCGGTGACGGTGCTGGCCACGCTGGCGATCATGAACCTGCTGCGCTCGCCCACCGGGCGCGCCTTCGTCGCGATCCGCGATTCGGAGATCTCGGCGCAGAGCATGGGCATCCACCTGGCGCGCTACAAGACGATGTCCTTCGCGCTGTCGGCCGGGCTGGCCGGTCTGGGCGGGGCGCTGTACGCGCACAAGATCAAGTTCCTGTCGCCCGAGCAGTTCAGCATCATCCAGTCGATCGACCTGCTGCTGATGGTGGTGGTCGGAGGCCTGGGCTCGGTGCACGGCGTGTTCTTCGGCGCCATCTTCCTGATCACCATGCCGCAGCTCATCTCCATCGGCAAGGACTACCTGCCCGAATCGGTCGGCCAGTCGCCGGGCCTGCAGCTGGTGGTCTATGGTGCGGTGCTGGTGGCCTTCGTCATGTTCGAGCCGCACGGCCTGTACGGCCGCTGGCTGAAGATCCGCACCTACCTGCAGATCTTCCCGTTCTACCGGGCCGGCATGTTCAAGCGCCAGAAGGCGTTCCAGAAGTCCGACCGATTGAAATGAGCGAAGCCCTGCTCAGCGCCCGCGACCTGACCGTCCGTTTCGGCGGGCTGGTGGCCGTGAACAACGTCAGCTTCGACGTGCAGCGCGGCGAGGTGTTTACGCTGATCGGCCCGAACGGTGCCGGCAAGACGACGGTGTTCAACCTGATCAGCCGCATCTACCAGCCCAGCGCTGGCGGCATCCGCTTCGAGGGCGAGGACCTGATCGCGCAGCCGCCGCATGCGGTGGCGGCGCTGGGCATCGCGCGCACCTTCCAGAACATCGAGCTGTTCGAGTTCGCCAGCGTGCTGCAGAACCTGCTGATCGGCACGCACACGCACCGGCGCACCAGCCTGTGGCAGGACATCCTGTTCACCGGCGCGGTGCGCAGGGCCGAACTGCACGCGCGGCGCAAGGCCGAAGAGGTGATCGACTTCCTCGGCCTGCAGCGGCATCGCGACTCGATGGTCGCCGGCCTGCCCTACGGCGTGCGCAAGGTGGTCGAGCTGGCACGCGCACTGTGCGCCGAGCCGAAGCTGCTTCTGCTGGACGAGCCGTCCTCGGGCCTGAACGTCGAGGAAACCGAGGACATGGCCTTCTGGATACAGGACATCCAGTCCGACCTGGGCATCACCGTGCTGATGGTCGAGCACGACATGAGCCTGGTCTCCAAGGTGTCCGACCGCGTGCTGGCAATGAACCAGGGCGAACTGCTGGCGCTGGGCTCGCCGGAAGAGGTGCAGGCGCACCCTGGCGTCATCGAGGCCTATCTCGGCAGCACCGACGACCTGTCCAGCCTGCGGAGGCAGCCTTCATGAGCGCGCCGGGAGCAGGTGCCGGCGAGGTCATTCTGGCGCTGGCCAACGTGGAAAGCGCCTATGGGCCCATCAAGGCCATCCGCGGCGTGAGCCTGAAGGTGCGCCGCGGCGAGATCGCCACCGTGCTGGGCAGCAACGGCGCGGGCAAGAGCACGATCCTGAAGACCATCTCCGGCATCATCGACCCGAGTCGCGGCACCGTCACCTACAAGGGCCAGAACATCACCGGGCTCGACCCTTCTCAGATCGTGCGCATGGGCTTGAGCCACGTGCCCGAAGGTCGCGAGGTCTTTCCGCTGTTGTCGGTGCGCGACAACCTGCTGATGGGGGCCTACACGCGCAACGACCGCGACGCCGTGGCCCGCGACATGGAGATGGCCTACACCTACTTCCCGATCCTGAGGGAGCGCGCGACGCAGGACGCCGGTCTGCTGTCGGGCGGGCAGCAGCAGATGCTGGCGATCTCGCGCGCGATGATGGCTGCGCCCGAGGTGATGCTGCTCGACGAGCCGAGCCTGGGGCTGTCGCCGAAGCTCACGCGGGACATCTTCGAGATCGTCGTGCGCATCAACCGCGAGCGCGGCACGACCATGCTGCTGGTGGAACAGAACGCCAACATGGCGTTGAACGTGGCCGACCACGGCTACGTGCTCGAAAGCGGACGCATCGTCATGGACGACAGCTGCGCCGTGCTGCGCGAGGCCGAGGACATCAAGGAGTTCTACCTCGGCAAGAAGGACACTGGCGTGCGCGGCGAGCGGCGCTGGAAGAAGAAGAAGACCTGGCGATGAGCAAGGACCCGTACCGCATCGTCACCGGCGAGGAGTTCGGCTGGAAGACGGACCCGTTGCCCTACCGCTCGGTGCCCGAGATGTTCCGGCTGCGTGCGAAGGAGCTGGGCGACGCGATCATGATGCGCCAGAAGGAGCTGGGCATCTGGCGCTCGTACACCTGGAACGAGGTGCAAACCATCGTCGAGGAGATCGGCGCCGGGCTGGTCAGTCTGGGTTTCGAGCTCGGCGAGGTGGCCTCGGTGCTGGCCAACACCTGCCGCGAATGGGTGTGGTGCGACCTGGCGGTGCAGTCGGTGGGCGGCGTGTGCAACGGCATCTATCCCACCGATGCCGCCAAGCAAGTGGAGTACCTGAGCAGCGACTCGCGCAGCGTGTACCTGTTCGTCGAGGACGACGAGCAGCTCGACAAGTACCTCGAGATCGCCGAGCGGCTGCCACGGGTGCGCCGCGTGATCGTCTTCGACATGGACGGGCTGGCGAACTTCCATGACGAGCGCGTCATCAGCCTGGACCAGCTGCGCGAACTCGGGCGCATCCACCTGAAGCAGCATCCGCAGCTGCTGCTGGAGCGCAGCAGCCAACGCGACCCGGGGGAGGTGGCGGTGCTGGTCTACACCTCGGGCACCACCGGCAAGCCCAAGGGCGCGATGATCAGCCAGACGAACATCATCTCGGTGCTGTCGGGCCTGTCGACGACCCTGTACGAAGGCGTGGAGCGCGGCGGCGAGCGCATCGCCTTCCTGCCGCTGTGCCACATCGCAGAACGCATGATCGGCGCGTTCATCCCCATCGAGCGCGGCTCGGTGGTCAACTTCGTCGAGAACCCCGAGACGGTGTTCGAGAACCTGCGCGAGGTGCGCCCGCACCTGTTCTTCGCGGTGCCGCGGGTGTGGGAGAAGATCTACTCGCAGGTGGCGATCGGCCTGAGCGAAGCCGACAAGATGCAGAAGCTGGCCTACGGCTGGGCGCTTCACGTGGGTACCGAATACGCCAAGTGCACACTCGAGCAGCGCGAGCCGCCGGCGCCGCTGCGCTGGCGCTACTGGCTGGCGCGCACGCTGGTTCTGGAGAACGTCAAGCGCATGATCGGCATGGACCGCGTCGAGGTCGGTCTGACCGGCGCAGCGCCGATCTCGCCCGAGTTGATCCGCTGGTACATGGCGCTGGGCATCCCGCTGCGCGAGGGCTGGGGCATGACCGAGACCTGTGGCGCGGGCACGCAGACGCCGCGCTACGGCCTCAAGCCCGGCAGCATCGGCCGGCCCGGGCCGGGGCTGGAGATGCGCATCGCCGAAGGTACGAACGAGATCCTGCTGCGCGGGCCGAACGTCATCCTCGGCTACCTGAACCTGCCGGAGAAGACGGCCGAGGCCATCGACGCCGACGGCTGGCTGCACACCGGCGACGTGGGCCATGTCGATAACGACGGCTACTTCTACATCACCGACCGGATGAAGGACATCATCATCACGGCCGGCGGCAAGAACATCACGCCCAGCGAGTTGGAGAACGAACTCAAGTTTTCGCCCTACATCACCGACGCGGTGGTGGTGGGCGACAAGCGGCCCTTCCTGGTGGTGCTGGTCATGATCGACCAGGAGAATGTCGAGAAGTTCGCGCAGGACCACGACATCCCGTTCAGCAACTACGCCAGCCTGACGCAGGCGCACGAGGTGCAGGATCTGATCCAGAAGGAACTCGAGCGCGTGAACGCCAAGTTCGCGCGCGTCGAGCAGATCAAGAAGTTCTACCTGCTGCAGAACCAGCTGACGGCCGAGGACGAGGAACTGACCCCGACCATGAAGCTCAAACGGAAGTTGGTCGAGAAGAAGTACGCCGAGGCCATCGACGCCATGTACCGCTGAATCCCTTCCACTCCTACCGAACCCAGACCATGAACGACATGCACCGCTTTCCCGTCAAGACGCTCCTCCCCGTAGCTTGCGCGACGCTGATGCTGGCCTCGGGCCCGGCACTGGCGCAGTCGCAGGGCGTCAGCAAGAACGAGATCCTGGTTGGCACGATCCAGGATCTGTCCGGTCCGCTCGCGGCGTTCGGCAAGGCCCTGCGCCAGGGCATGCTGCTGCGCATCGAAGAGATCAACGAACAGGGTGGCGTGCACGGCCGGAAACTCAAGCTCGTGGCAGAGGACTCGGGCTACGACCCGAAGCGTGCGGTGCTGGCCGCCCAGAAGCTGGTCAACCAGGACAAGGTGTTCATCGTGGCCGGCCACATCGGCACGGCGCAGAACATGGCGGCAATGCCGGTGCAGTTCGAGAAGAACGTCGTCAACTTCCTGCCGGTGACCGCGGCGCGCGAGATGTACGAGCCCTTCAACCGGCTGAAGTACTCGTTCGCGGTGAACTAATACGACCAGATGCGCACCTGGCTGCCGAAGCTGGCCAAGGAGAAGAACGCGAAGAAGGTCTGCGTGCACTACCAGGACGACGAGTTCGGCCTGGAGGTGCTGCGGGGCGCCGAGGCCGGTTTG
>Ga0105096_10000687_pt1 | contig 12629 bp, 16 predicted proteins | sample PPLLak3cmMay2015_FD_87036 | JGI IMG/M metagenome (GOLD analysis project Ga0105096, IMG submission 87036) | Freshwater sediment microbial communities from Prairie Pothole Lake near Jamestown, North Dakota, USA - PPLs Lake P7 Core (1) Depth... | ecosystem: Environmental > Aquatic > Freshwater >... | reverse complement strand
GTCCAGGCGTTTCATTCCAGCGGGTGGCCAATCTTGCCGAACTGGATGCGGCGATTGCTGCCGCCAGAGGCAAAACCCTGATGCTCGATTTCTATGCGGACTGGTGCGTCAGTTGCAAGGAAATGGAGCGTTATACCTTCAGTGATCCGGAGGTGAAGTCGCGCCTTGCCGGCATGATCAAAATCCAGGCGGATGTGACCGCTAATACGGCGGAGCACAAAGAGCTGCTGAAACGATTCCAGCTGTTCGGTCCGCCCGGCATCGTGTTTTTCGACCCGGCCGGCCGCGAAATCCAGGGATTGCGCGTGATCGGTTTCCAGCCGGCCGGCAAGTTCGCCGCGGTCCTGGATCAGGCGCTGGCTGTCCGGTGACGCCGGTCCGGCGGGCATTGCTGATTGCCGGGATCGGCGGAGTGGCTGCGACGGCTGGCTACTTCGCCAATGCCTGGCGCATCGGCGTCTTGGGGCCAGGTGCGGGCGGTGATGCGGCTCATGGTGATGTGGCGGCTGCGATCCTCGGCAGCACTTTGCATACCCTCGATGGGATGCCGCAGACGCTGGCCGGGTTGCGCGGAAAGATTCTGGTGATCAATTACTGGGCGACCTGGTGCGAGCCCTGCCGGGAAGAAATCCCGCTGTTTGTCCGCCTGCAGCAGGAATATGGATCCAAAGGTGTGCAATTTGTTGGTATCGCCGTAGATCAGGCGGACAAGGTCCGGGGTTTTGCCAAAGAGTTCAACATCAACTATCCGCTGCTGATTGCCGGACTCGACGCCGTGGAGTTGTCCCGCAAGGCAGGCAACAAGGCCGGGGTCTTGCCCTACACCTTGGTGCTGGACCGGACAGGAAATATCGTCGCCAGCCTCGTAGGGGGCATATCCGAGGCCCGGATGCGGGCTCAGTTGGACCCATTGTTGTAGTTATCTTTCATTAAAACCAGCGTAATTTCGGCTAATTTCCGGTTTCTCTGGTAATTCCTGGAAATCAGCTTGGTGTGCCAGGCGGTCCAGCACACGCCTAGAGTCGAGGCCGAATGTCGCGAATGTGTGACGCCGATGGGGTGGTAGTCAACCTCAGTTAAATACCTTATTAATATGGACATTTGCCGTTAACCTAAGGCAAAATCCGCCATCTTGCTGAAAACTGCTTGGGCTTGGCTGATCAAAGGGATTTCTGCTGCCCAAGGGATGGCGACGCTTATAAACACGAAGACCAACGGAACGTCATGGCCAGTGATAAACCCGGCGCCAAACAATTGTTGCTGCTTAACGGCCCAAACCTGAATCTGCTGGGTACGCGCGAGCCGGGCATTTACGGCGCAACCACATTGGCGGAAATCGAAGCCGGACTGCTGACACGGGCACAGGCTGCGAGCGTGGGTTTGACCGCCTTTCAGAGCAACTCCGAGGCCGAGCTGGTTGAGCGGGTGCAGCAGGCCGGCCGTGACGGCGTCGCCTTTATCCTGATCAACCCGGCGGCCTACACCCATACCAGCGTCGCGTTGCGTGACGCGCTGGCGGCGGTGGCCATCCCGTTTGTCGAAATTCACCTGTCCAATGTGTTTGCCCGGGAGCCGTTCCGCCGGGAATCCTATTTTTCCGATATCGCCGTCGGCGTCATCAGCGGTCTCGGGCCGGCCGGTTACGAACTGGCGCTCGACTACGCACTGCGCCACATCAAAAAGGGTTGATTCATGGATTTGCGCAAATTAAAAACGCTGATCGACCTCGTGCAACAGTCCGGCATTGCCGAACTGGAGATAACCGAGGGCGAGGAAAGGGTACGTATCAGCCGCTTCGGCGCGCCGGGCGCGCCGATGATGATGCCGCAACAGGTGACGATGCCGTCCGCGGCAATGCCCATGGTCGAGATTGGCGAACCTGCAGTCGAAGCCGTGGCACCGGCGGCAGCCGAAAGCCATGCCGTGAAATCGCCGATGGTGGGCACCTTCTACCGTTCGGCCACGCCCGGTGCCAAGGCCTTTGTCGAAGTTGGTCAGACGGTGAAAACCGGCGAGACGGTCTGCATCATCGAGGCGATGAAACTGCTGAACGAAATCGAAGCCGACCGCGACGGCGTGATCAAGGCCATCCTGGCCGAAAACGGCCAGCCGGTTGAGTACGGCCAGCCGCTGTTTTTGATCGACTGAACATTTTTTCATCCGGATTTTTCACTTCCTTTCACTTGAATCGCAGATCAACCGGAATCACGCGAGATCGTGAAACCCGTGATGTCCGCGCAACACACCTGACACCACTGAGCGCATGTTCGAAAAAATCCTTATAGCCAATCGCGGTGAAATCGCCCTGCGCATCCAGCGCGCCTGCCGCGAAATGGGCATCAAGACGGTGGTCGTGCATTCCGAGGCCGATGCCGAAGCCAAATACGTCAGACTGGCCGACGAGTCGGTCTGCATCGGGCCGGCGGCATCGGCCCTGAGTTACCTCAACGTGCCTGCGATCATCAGCGCCGCCGAAGTCACCGACGCCGAGGCGATCCACCCGGGTTACGGTTTTCTGTCCGAAAACGCGGATTTTGCCGAACGCGTCGAACAAAGCGGTTTCACCTTCATCGGCCCCAAGGCCGAGACCATCCGCCTGATGGGTGACAAGGTCAGCGCAAAAAACGCGATGAAAAAAGCCGGCGTGCCGGTGGTGCCGGGTATGGAAGGCGCCTTGCCTGAAGATCCCAAGGAGATCGTCAAGATCGCCCGCCAGATCGGTTATCCGATCATCGTCAAGGCCTCAGGCGGCGGTGGCGGGCGCGGCATGCGCGTCGTGCATACCGAAGCGGCGCTGAAGAATGCGGTCAGTACCACGCGCGCCGAAGCGCAGGCGGCATTCAACAATCCTTCGGTATACATGGAAAAATACCTGGAGAAGCCGCGCCACATTGAAATTCAGGTACTCGCCGACAAACACCGCAACGCGTTTTACCTGGGGGACCGCGACTGCTCAATGCAGCGCCGCCACCAGAAGATCATCGAGGAGGCGCCGGCCCCCCTGCTGAACGCTCGTGCGCGCGTCCGTATTGGCGAGCGTTGCGCCGAAGCCTGCCGCAAAATCGGCTACGAAGGCGTCGGAACCTTCGAGTTTCTCTACGAAGGCGGTGAATTCTTTTTTATCGAAATGAACACCCGGCTTCAGGTCGAACATCCGGTGACCGAATGCGTGACCGGCCACGACCTGGTGCAGATGCAGATCCGGGTTGCCGCCGGCGAAAAACTGGCACTGCGCCAGAAGGACATCGTGTTGAAGGGGCATGCCATCGAGTGCCGCATCAACGCCGAAGACCCGTACAAATTTACCCCGTCCCCGGGCCGCATCACCTCGCTGCACATGCCGGGTGGTCCCGGGGTGCGCGTCGATTCGCATGCCTACAATGGTTATTTTGTGCCGCCGCACTACGATTCGCTGCTTGGCAAAATCATTACCTATGGCGATACACGGGAACAGGCCATTGCGCGCATGTACATTGCACTGTCGGAAACCATCATCGAAGGCATCAGCACCAACCTGCCGCTGCACCGGGAATTGATGCGTGATGCCGCCTTCCTGCGCGGCGGCACCAGCATCCACTACCTCGAAGAGCGGCTGGCGAAACTGACCCGCGCCGAATAACGCACCGCGCTGCGCCGACCCGATATCATGCCCTGGCTGTGCGCAATCCTGCATGTCGCTGAAGCGGCCGTTGAAGATCTGAGCGACGCGCTGCTCGCCGCCGGCGCCCTGGCGGTGGATGTGCAGGACGCCGCAGCCGGCACTGCCGCCGAACGCCCCATATTCGCCGAACCCGGCGAAGCCCTTGCCACCGGCTGGCAGACCAACCGCGTCAGCGCCTTGTTTGCGATCGATGCCGATCTGCATCTGCTGATTCCAGAGGCATTGGCCGAAGCCGGCATCGCACCGGCATCCGAATTCCGTGTGGAACGCGTCGAAGATGCCGACTGGGTGCGCCTGACGCAAAGCCAGTTTCAGCCGCTGCAAATCACGCCGCGGCTGTGGGTGGTGCCAAGCTGGCATGAACTGCCGGACCCTGCGGCGGTCAACATCGTGCTCGATCCGGGAGTCGCTTTCGGCACCGGCGCGCATCCGACAACACGTTTGTGCCTGCGCTGGCTGGATGAAGTGGTGACCCCCGATGCGGATGTGCTCGATTACGGCTGCGGCTCCGGCATCCTGGCGATTGCCGCGATGAAACTCGGTGCGCGCAGCGCCCGCGGCATAGACATCGACCCGCAGGCGGTGCTGGCGGCGCAGGACAACGCGGGACGCAACCGGGTGAAGGCGAACTTTTCCCCAGCAGCGGATGATGTAGCGGTCGATCCCGCGCAGATCGTTGTTGCCAACATCCTGGCCAATCCGCTGACCGTGCTGGCGCCGCTGCTGGCGCGACTCACGCTGCCCGGCGGACGTATTGCGCTGTCCGGCATCCTCATCGAACAGACACAATCGGTGCTCGATGCGTACGCCGCAAATTTCGATATGCAATCCACCGATCACGATGACGGCTGGGTGTTGCTGACCGGTTTTCGCAGGTAGAGTAGCGCCCATGTCGCTGCTCACTCGCTGCACGCATTGCCATACCGTGTTCCGCATTACGCCGGAACAATTGCAGGCGCATGGCGGCAAGGTGCGCTGTGGTCGCTGCCTGCAGATATTTGACGGCATGGTGGGGCTGGCGCCGGATGCACCGGCGATAGATAGACCGGAAATGCAGGGACCGGAAACTCGGGAACAGGAAATACAGGCACCGGAAACCCAGCAACCGCTGGTGCCAACGCCTGCTGTGGCAGTTGAACCCGGGATAGAAAATTACCAGCCTTCAGCGGAAATACCCGAAGAGCCTGTAGTCACGGGGCAAGAGGCATCGCAGGATATTCCGACTGAAGTGACTGCTGATGCCGGGCCACTGCGTGATGTGCCACCGGAGGCGCCTGCAGAAACTCCCGCCCCGGCTGTGATTGAACAGGAAGCGGAGAGACTGGCGACGGCTGCTGAAAATCCGTTTATCCATGAACCGGAGATGACGCTACCCGTGCAGCGCCGGCCATGGCTGGCCGCGGCCAGCATTGTGCTCGCGCTGGTATTGGCAGGGCAGGCGATTTTTTTCTATCGTGACGAGATAGCCGCCCGTCATCCGCAGGCACGGCATTGGTTGAACGCGGCTTGTATCCATGCCGGCTGCACGGTGCCCTTGCCGCGGGTCACCAAAGCACTGCTGATCGAAGCCTCCGATCTGCAACTGCTGGATCCGTCGCGCCCCGATCGCATCCAGCTGACGGCGACATTGCGCAACCATGCCGGGCATGATGTGGCTTACCCGGCGCTGGACCTGGTGCTGACCAATGCCAATGACCACACCCTCGCGCGGCGTATTTTCCTGCCCGCCGATTATCTGGGTGGTCGTGATGCGCGCGCCGGCATTGCTGCGAATGCGGAACTGACCGTGCGTCTGGCGCTGGAAACCGGCAATCTGGGGGCCGCCGGTTTTCGCCTTGCGTTATTGCCGGCGCCGTTGCGCTGAAGCAGCGCATTTGTAACAGGTATTCGCAGCGAATACTATATAAATAATTGATTTTATTAAGTATTTTAAAGGTTAACGAACGATGATGAGCACTCCGGAACAACTCAGATACAGCGCCACGCACCAGTGGGCACGCCGGGAAACGGATGGCACGGTCAGCGTCGGCATTACCGATCACGCCCAGGAAATGCTCGGAGACGTGGTGTTCGTCGACAATCCCAAGGCCGGCAGCAGCGTGAAACAGGGCGCAGTCTGTGGCGTCATCGAGTCGGTGAAAGCGGCGTCGGATATTTATGCCCCGGTGTCCGGCGAGGTCATCGCGGTGAATGCCGAACTGGCGGATACGCCGGAAAAAGTGAACGAGGATCCGTACGCGGCGTGGATGTTCCGCGTCAAGCCGGCAGATCCGGCAGAACTTGATGCCTTGCTCGATGCCGCGGCGTACCAGAAAATCGCCGACGCCGAAAAAGCCTGACTTTATTGTCGCTTCTGATCGTCGCTTATGCCGCTGTTCGGAATTTTCATCAGTTCGTGATACAAGTGCGCCTTTAACTACTCCATGACATGCATGACGCGCTCCGGCGTCGCCTGCGACAGCAGAATTGATTCACGATCAATATCACGACCAGCATCACGACCAGCATCACGACCAGTATCACGATCATCACAAGGAGAATCATATGACAGCAGTTACCCTGGGCGGCAATCCGATCACCGTCGCCGGGAATTTCCCGAAAAAAGGCGACAGCGCACCCGATTTCACGCTGACAGCGAAAGACCTGAAGGAAACCGGGCTCAAGGATTACGCCGGCAAACGCAAGGTGCTGAACATCGTGCCGAGCCTGGATACCCCCGTGTGCCAGACTTCGACGCGTAAATTCAATGCTGAAGCCACCAAGCTTGCCAATACCGTGGTGCTGGTGATTGCCGCCGATCTGCCGTTCGCGATGGGCCGTTTCTGCGGCGCTGAGGGCCTCAACGACGTGTTCACACTGTCGACCTTCCGCAACCGTGATTTCCACAGCAAGTACGGTGTCGATATCACCGACGGCGCCCTGCGCGGACTGACTGCCCGCGGCGTGGTCGTGCTCGATGAAAACAACAAAGTGCTGCACGCCGAACTGGTGCCGGAAATCAAGCAGGAACCGAATTACGACGCTGCACTTGCCGCGTTAAGGTAACAGCAACAGCGGCGCCCGAACGGGCGCCGCTGTCTGTTGCCCGATGTTTGTCCAGAATAGCGACCCGAATTACCAGGGGCAGGCCATGCATGACGCACCCACCGGGGAAAGCCCGCACAAGGGCAAGACCGGATTAAAACGTGTGTGGAACGCACTTTTTTATTCCATCGACGGCATGCGGGCCGCGTTCCACCATGAGGATGCCTTTCGCCAGGAAGTTTTTCTGGCGGCACTGCTGATTCCGGCGGCGCTGTTCACGCCGGCCAGCGGACTTGGCAAGGCGCTGATGATCGCGGTGGTGCTGCTGGTACTGATCGTCGAGTTGCTGAATTCCGCGGTTGAAGCGGCTGTGGACCGCATTTCGCTGGAAAACCACGCGCTGGCCAAACGCGCCAAGGACATCGGCAGCGCCGCGGTTCTGCTGACGCTGATCAACGTGCCGGTGGTGTGGGGCTTGGTGCTGTTCGGCTGAGCCGGCGGCGGCCCTCCGGCTGTCGTGCAAATTTCACAAATGATTCACCGGAAAGTAGCATCGCCCCGGCACCATTCGCGCCATGGACGGCGCAGACATCGTGTTGCAGCATTACCCGGCGGCCGTGCGCAAAATGCGCGTGGCGATGGTCACCGAAACTTATCCGCCGGAAATCAACGGCGTGGCGATGACCATGGGTCACATTGTTACCGGCCTGCAAGGGCGCGGCCATACCGTTCAGCTGATCCGCCCGCGCCAGCATCCCGATGACCGTCCGGCGGAGCAGCCGCTGTTCGAGGAAGTGTTGCAGCGGGGTGTGCCGATCCCGCGTTATGACGTACTGAAACTCGGGTTGCCGGCGAAGCAGGCCCTGATGCGCTTGTGGGCAAAACACCGGCCAGACATCGTGCACGTTGTCACCGAAGGCCCGCTGGGGTGGTCGGCGTTGGCCGCGGCTACCAAGCTGAAACTGCCGGTGACGACCGATTTTCATACCAATTTTCACAGCTACAGCACACACTATGGCGTCGGCTGGCTGAAAACGCCGATCACCGCTTACCTGCGCAAATTTCACAACAAGGCGCTGAGTACGCTGGTTCCCACCGAGAGCCTGCGTCGCGAACTGGAGGCGCTGGGTTTTCGCAACCTGGAAGTGGTGGCGCGCGGCGTCGATACCGCACTGTTTAATCCGCAGTGGCGCAGCACCGCGTTGCGGCAGGACTGGGGCGTCGAGGACGCTGAACCGGTCGCGCTGTCGGTTGGCCGCCTGGCGCCGGAAAAAAACCTGCCGCTGGCACTGCGCGCGTACCAGCTGATGCGTGAGCTGCAGCCGCGCCTGCGCCTGGTGGTGGTCGGCGACGGTCCCGAGCGTACACGCCTGGCACGCGAAAATCCCGACGTGATTTTTGCCGGCATGCGCACCGGAAAGGATCTTGCCGCGCATTATGCGTCCGCCGATGTATTCCTGTTTCCGAGCATGACCGAGACCTACGGCAACGTCACCGTCGAAGCCATGGCCAGCGGGCTCGCCGTTGTCGCCTACGATTATGCAGCTGCGCACCAGCATATCCGCCATAACCAGAACGGCGTGCTGGTGCCGTTCGGCGCCGCCGATGATTTCGTGCAGGCGGCTGCCGCGCTGGTCAACGACGCGCCGCGGATCAGGGTTTTGGGCAAAAACGCCAGAGTCATCACAGAAAAACTTGATTGGTCGTGCATCGTTGCCGAATTCGAACAGGCTTTGCTGCGGCTGACTGATGACATGCCGGCACAGTTGATCAAAACCCATGCTGTTGCCTGAGCGCCTGTCGTTTGAAAGCATCCTGCGCTGGGACTTGCGGGTCTGTCTGCGTTTTAACCGTGTCTGTCAACACGTCAGCTGGCGCTTGCTGTTCCGCTGCGTCAGTGTGCTGGGTGACGGCATGGCCTGGTATGCACTGATGGCCTTCCTGCTGCTGCGTGACCGCGATGCGGCGGTGGTGCCGGTGTTGCACCTGGTGGGCGTGGGTCTTGTTTCCACCGTTGTTTACAAATGGCTCAAAAAGCGCACGCTGCGGCCGCGGCCGTACCAGGCACACGCCGGCATTGAACATTTCGCCGCGCCTCTGGACAGTTTCAGTTTCCCGTCGGGCCACACGCTGTACGCCGTGGCTTTCACTTTAGTCACTCTGGCTTATTACCCGGGGCTGGCGTGGCTGCTGCTGCCGTTCACGCTGCTGATTGCCTTGTCGCGCGTGGTGCTGGGTCTGCATTATCCGAGTGATGTGCTGGCCGGTGCGGTGCTGGGTGCCTTGCTTGCTGTAATCTCCTTCGTCCCGTCAATATAAATACTCAATAAAAACAAACACTTATAAAATACCTTCGGGCATGATGTGCGACAAGAAACGCGCTCCGCGGATTGCGTTTTAGGCGTTATGGGCCGCGACTATTTTTTCAGCGCATCGCGGATTTCGCGCAGCAGCAGGATGTCTTCGGCCGGTGCGGCCGCCGCGGGCGCTGCTTCCTCCGCGCGTTTCATGCGGTTGATGGTGCGGATCAGCAGGAACACTGCAAAGGCGACAATGATGAAACTGATGCAGGTGTTGATGAACGTGCCGTAATTGAAGGTTACGGCACCGGCTTTTTGCGCAGCATCTACTGACAGGTAAGGCCCCATGGTCGTGCCTTCGCGCAGCACCACGAACAGGTTGGCAAAATCGACCTTGCCGAGCAGCAGGCCGATTGGCGGCATGATCAGATCCTTGACCAGGGACTCGACGATCCTGCCGAATGCGGCGCCGATGATGATGCCGACGGCCATGTCGACGACATTGCCGCGCATCGCGAATTCCTTGAATTCCTTCAGCATGACGGATTCCTCCCGATAGTTGTGAGCGGCAGCCGTCAGTGGCAACCGTGCGGCAATTATGCAGCAGGCATGTGCGGAACTCCAAGTCGCCGCCGCGGGGAGACAAAGGCGTCATTGGTATAATCCGCCGTCCTTTTCGTCATTTTTTATTCTCATTTTCAGGCGGCCCCGATGTCCACATTGATCTGCGGTTCGATGGCGTACGACACCATCATGGTGTTCAGCGACCGGTTCAAGAACCATATCCTGCCCGACCAATTACATATCCTGAACGTCGCCTTCCTGGTGCCCGACATGCGCCGCGAATTCGGCGGCTGCGCCGGCAATATTGCGTACACCTTGAAAATGCTCGGCGGCGAAGCACGCATCATGGCCACGGTCGGCGATGATTTCGGTCCTTATGATGACCGCCTGCAGCGCCTTGGTATCGCCCAGGATCACATCCGCGGTGTGTCCGGCAGTTTTACCGCGCAGGCTTTCATTACCACCGATCTCGATGACAATCAGATCACCGCTTTCCATCCCGGTGCGATGAATTTTTCCCACCAAAACCACATCAGCGACGCCAGGGGCATCAAGCTCGGTATCGTCGCGCCGGACGGCCGCGACGGCATGCTGCAACATGCGCGTGAATTTCACGAGGCCGGGATCCCCTTCATTTTCGATCCGGGGCAGGGCCTGCCGATGTTCGGCGGCGTGGAACTGGAGGAATTCCTGCGGCTGGCGGAATATGTCACGGTTAACGACTACGAGGCGCAGATGCTGCAGGAGCGCACCGGCAAAAAACTCGAAGAACTGGCGAAACTAGTCAAGGCGATGGTGGTCACACTGGGTGCGCAGGGGGCCGTGGTGCATACCGGTGGTAAACAGATCGCGATCCCAAGCGTTAAGCCGGAAGCGGTGCTGGACCCGACAGGCTGCGGCGACGCCTTCCGTGCGGGTCTGCTGTATGGTCTCGCCGCTGGTGCCGACTGGGCGCTGACCGGACGGTTGGCCTCACTGATGGGTTCGCTGAAAATAGCCCAACGTGGCGGACAGAATCACCGTTTCAGCCGCGAGGAAGTGGCCGACCGCTTCCAGCAGGCTTATGGCATGAAACTGTGGTGACAAGATTGGTAAAAGCGGTGGTAAATGCGGCGGTAAAAAGCAGTTGAAAAAGCGCAGTAAAAGGAGCAGCAAACATGGATAAACCGATACGGGTAGCAGCTTTGGTGATTGCAGTGGCTGCACTGGCAGGTTGTGCGCAGGGCCTGGGCGGTGGCTCATATACCCGTGAAGAGGCGCGGCGTGAACAGAACGTCCGTATGGGTGTCGTCGAAAGCGTACGCCCGGTGCAGATCGAGGGTACCCGTACCATCATCGGCCCCGCGGCGGGCGCGGTGGTCGGCGGAATCGCCGGCAGCACGGTCGGCGGCGGTCGGGGCTCGGACATTGCTGCGGTGCTTGGCGCCGTGGTCGGCGGCGTTGCAGGCCAGGCCGTCGAACAGGGGGCGACGCGGAAAAGCGGCGTTGAAGTCACGGTCAAACTCGACAACGGCACTTTGCTCGCCATCGTGCAGGAGGCTGACGAGACATTCCGCGCGGGCGACCGGGTGCGTATCCTGTCCGACGGTCGCACTTCCCGCGTTACGCATTAATTTGAAAAATGCATAAGTAAGGTAAGTACAAAAACACGTCTCTGGCGAGGCTGTCCTGTTTTTGGAAAAAATCAATATTTTTTGAAGTATCGCGCGCGGCAGATCTGCCGCGCGCTTTTTTTGCTGCCCGCACAGTCACCGATTTTTAACCGCTTCTTCATCGCGTTGTAATCCACACCGCCTAGCCTAGGGTCCGTCATCAATGACGGAGATCGCCCTATGCTGGATCAACCCCGCAAGCAAACCGCGGTACGCGAACGCCAGGTGCCCGCGCTTGCCGTGTCCTATGCCCGCAGCGCAGCCGAAGTGCTCGAAGTGCAACGTCTGCGTTACAAAGTGTTTGCCGGGGAAATGGGCGCGCGCCTGCCCGATGCAGAGTCCGGCATCGACAGTGACATCTATGATGCGCATTGCGACCACCTGCTGGTGCGCGATACCGGCAGCGGTGAAGTGGTTGGCACCTATCGTCTGTTGCCGGGATTGAAGGCGCGCGAAATCGGCAGTTTTTACGCCGATGGCGAGTTTGACCTGACCCGCCTTGAACACCTGCGCGACGAAACCATCGAGATCGGCCGCTCCTGTGTGCATGCGGACTACCGCAACGGCGCGACGATTGCGCGGTTATGGGCCGGGCTGGTGGCGTACGCAACACAACGCGGTTACCGCTACTTCATGGGTTGTGCATCACTCAGCATGGCCGACGGCGGCCACATTGCTGCAAGTGTCTACCGCAGCCTTGCCCGCGATCATCTGTCTCCCGTCGAATACCGCGCATTCCCGCGCTGCGAATTGCCGCTGGAGGCGCTGGATCGTGATGTCGCCGCATTGCCGCCGCCGCTGGTGAAGGGTTATATCCGCGTCGGTGCCTGGGTCTGCGGTGCACCGGCCTGGGATCCTGATTTCAACACCGCAGATCTGCTGATGCTGCTGCCCTTGTCGCGCATGGATGCGCGTTATGCACGGCATTACATGAACGGCTGATTGTGGCTACATGAGGGCCGACACGCTGCACACCTCTATAATGGCCGCCATGAGCGGCGAGGGGACATCAGTGGTAACGCGCGGCTGGCGTCTGGTGCGGCTCGTGCTGCATTTGCTGCAAGGCATGCTGACCATAGCCTTGTTGTTTCCGTTTTATGTGCCGGCGCGCCGCCGCAGCGCCGTCAAACGCTGGTCGCATGCGCTGCTCGGCATGCTGGGTGTGAAATTGCAGGTTCACGGCAAACCACCGCGCGGGCACGTCCCTCCTGCGATGCTGGTCGCCAACCATGTCTCTTGGCTGGATATCTACGCCATCAACGCGGTGATACCGGTACGGTTTGTCGCCAAATCAGAAATCCGCAAATGGCCGGTGATCGGCTGGCTCAGCGCAAAAACCGGCACACTGTTTATCGAGCGTGCGCGGCGTCGCGACACCGTGCGCATCAGCGGTGAAATTGTCGCTGCCATGCAACGAGGGGATGTCGT
>Ga0105096_10000686_pt1 | contig 12633 bp, 12 predicted proteins | sample PPLLak3cmMay2015_FD_87036 | JGI IMG/M metagenome (GOLD analysis project Ga0105096, IMG submission 87036) | Freshwater sediment microbial communities from Prairie Pothole Lake near Jamestown, North Dakota, USA - PPLs Lake P7 Core (1) Depth... | ecosystem: Environmental > Aquatic > Freshwater >... | reverse complement strand
TGTTCGACACCTTGCGATCCATGTGCCACCGTCCGTAGCCGATGCGCGTCTTCCACGGCCAAGCGGCACCCCCTCGGCTCGGACTAGGGTGATGAAAACTTGGTCTTGACGAACTTTTCGTTTCCTCTGGAGTTTTCATCCGTTGGCCATGCCTTTCCAAATCCCGAGGCGACAGCCGAGTCTTCCTTCGGCCAGCGTCGTTCAACATCGTGACGTTACCTTGCGACAGGAAGTCAACTTTCACGCTCGGCCACTTCATGACTCTCAGCGGAGTCTCACTGCCTCGCATCACTCGAGCGCAGGATGTGCGAGCCACTAGATTCCGAGAAGAACCAAAAAATCGGTCCAACTTGATCTACGAAGTTTTTCGCGCGCTCGCTACAATCTCGCCTCCGCCGAGGTCGCGCTGCGCGGGAATCGCAGGGAGCTGTCGCGTGCCTCGACGACCAGGAGGGTCGATCATGGCGCCGCGACGGACCTCGGCCAGTGTTGCTCGTCTTCGACGGTGCGTGGCGCCAGCGGAGCCTGACTTCGCCCGCCGCGCATTTCGGCCCAACCGAATTGGCTGGCCGATCGTGGTGTCGCTCGGCCTGTGGCTCGCTTGGACCGGTTCGGCCCAAGGTCAGCAAGGTCCTGATCAACGTCCCGGATGGCTGCTCAGTGCACATCCGGTGGTGCGCGTCCAACTCGTGCAAGGACGCATCGCGGTTTCGTCCCTGGAGGTTCTGCCCACGACCCAGGCTGCCGCGCAGACGGCCGACGGTCACGAAGAGAATCTGAGAATTCAGACGGCCGGGGGAGGCGTCTGCCTGCACTACACATTGACCGACGAAGATCGCGAGCTCGTCTACGACATCCAGCAGGGCTCCGAAGTACGGATCAAACGCCGACCGCGCCGGGATGGGGCCGGAGTCGCCGTGGAATACCGCCAACCTTCCCGCGGTCCGGTTCAACTGGAAATCGACGATGGGCAAACTCGCCTGGTGATCCGCGGCACCTCCTTATGGCACTTGCTGTTGACCGACCCTCATCCGACTCGCACGCATCTGGCGCCCTTGGTGGAAATCCTGCGCCCCAGCACTCGCCTGGCCACCGTGGCCGACGACGTGCGAGGCTCGCTGTTTCAAGCTGCTCAGGCGCCCGCGTTTCCCGCGCGGGATGACATCGCGCGGCTGATCCGGCAACTCGACAGCCCTGAGTTCCGCGTGCGGCAAGGAGCCGATCGAGCGTTGCGATCCATGGGACCAGGAATCGGTCCGCATCTGACCGCCCTCGATCCCAGGATCCTGTCTTTGGAACAACGCGAGCGTGTGAAAGCCATTCTCGATGGCTTGGCGGGCCCTGCCGCCGACACTCCCGAACGGATCGCCGCCTGGCTGGCGACCGATCCCTTGGTGTGGGTGGAACTCCTGCGCGATGACGATGTGACGCGACGGCAAACTGCCTTGTCGCACATGATCCGGCTGACCGGCGGACCGATTTCCTTCGACCCCTTGGCGGCGGTCAACGACCGTGAGCGGCAGATCGACGGGCTCCGCCGACGGTTTGGGCTTTCGATTCCTTAAAAGAGGGAATCACCGACAGGAAAATTGGGGACAGAAAAATATTCCGCACCGTACTTACTGGGTTCGGCGAACTATTTTCCTCTCACTTAATCTTCCTGTCTCGACTTTCCTCTTACCGGCCGCGCTTGCGATCTTCCACCGGTTCCGCTTTATCCCACTTCGCGGCGCGCTGTTCGGTCGACGGCTCGTCGAGTGGTCGGACGATGCGGAATCCCACGTGCAGGGCATCGGTCAGATACCAGATGCTCTTGGGGACCTGCGGGTCCTGCTGCTTCCAATCCTCGGTCGATTTCTGTCGAGCGGCGCTGCGGCAAGCGGCCGGTTCGGCATCCCAGGCTCCGCCCCGCACCACTCGCCCCCACTCCGTCTTGGGGATGTTCAGCGGATTCTCGACGACCTTGCCGGGCCCTTGGGCGTAGAAGTCGGTCGAGTGCTGATCGAGAACCCATTCGGACACATTGCCGTGCATGTCGTGCAGGCCCCACGGGTTCGGTTTCTTCTTCCCGATCGGTTGGTACTTGTCGTCCGAATTCTCGAGGTACCAGGCGAAGTCTCCGAGCTGGCTTTCGTCGTCTCCAAACGAGTAACGCGTCGACGTTCCGGCTCGGCACGCATATTCCCATTCGGCTTCCGTCGGCAGGCGATAATAGCGACCCGTTTTGGCCGACAGCCAATCGCAGAAGGTGCGGGCGGCGAGCTGAGTCATGCAAATGGCCGGGTAGCCTCGCTTGCCCATGCCGAACGTCATGTCGGTGTAGGGGGACGTCGGCTGCGAGAGTTGAAATTCGTCGGCCAGTTTGTCGCGATCGTTGGCTTCCTTCTTGGCCAGCGAACGGCGTTGAATGTCCAGGTCGAACATCCAGACTTCGAACACGTCCCAAGGAATCTCGAACTTCGCCATCCAGAACGGACCGACTTTCACCTCATGCACCGGGCCTTCGTCGGTGCCGCGGCCCTTCTCGTCGTCCGGGCTCCCCATCCGCACGACGCCACCCTTGATCGGCAACATTTCGATCTGAGCGTCCGTGTACTCAACGAGCTCGGTGTACGGTTTCATCTCCGCTTCCGACTTGGCCGCCGCCTGGGGAATTTCGAGAATTGGGCGAGCCTTCTTACCGGCGTCCGCGGTATCGGCGGCGATGGTCGTTGTCGAACGATTCATCCCAGGTCGAACCATGGCCAGGCCGAAGGCCAGGCACGCGACCGAGGTCCAGCCGATGAATTGTCGCAAGGCGGTTCGCCGGAGAGTGGCACGCACGGAGCTAAGCGGTGACATAGAATTGGCTGCTGATGTGGTTTGTGAATTCTGGAAAACAACCGACCTGGCAGGTCGAACAACGGAACGCTTTGCCGATGACTTCGCACGCTCGACCATCTTCCGCGCCGCGACTGGCCGCCCGGGAAAATTCCGGCGGACAAGCCAACAGTCGAGTGGTGCTCGGCCTCTTTGTCGCTGTCGTGATCGGAGCTTGTACCGACCTGAAGGGAGCTCCCCCCGCCGCGGACCTGAAGAAATTCCAGGCGACCGAGCGGCACATGGGAACCGACTTCACGATCGCATTGTATGCACCGGACGAAACGGCCGCAAACCGAGGCTTCCAGGCGGCCTTCGCCCGGGTTCGACAGCTGGATCGGACGTTGAGCGATTATGACGAGGCGAGCGAACTGAGCCGCCTGGGCGCCGCCTCGCCGACGTCGGCTCCGGTGCGCGTGAGTGACGACTTGTGGCACGCGCTCGAGCGTTCCAAGCACTTTCACGACCTGACCGACGGCGCCTTCGAGATCACGGTCGGTCCGCTGACTCGGCTCTGGCGCCGTTCGCGCCGCCAGCGAGAATTGCCGTCGGACGAACTCCTCGGCGCAGCCCGAGCGGCGGTCGGACAGCAGCATCTGCGGCTCCATCCGGAAACTCGATCAGTGGAGTTGCTGCGAGCGAAGATGAGGCTCGACGCGGGGGGCATCGGACAAGGGATCGCGGCGGACGCGGCGCTGGCCGAACTCCGCCGGCTCGACTTGCCGCGAGCGATCGTCAACGCCAGCGGCGATATCGTCGCGGGGGAACCGCCGCCGGACGCGGCGGGTTGGAAGGTCGGCATCGCGCCGCTCGATCCGCGGGCACCACCGAGCCGCTTCCTGTTGCTCGCGCGCCGCGCCGTGTCGACGTCGGGCGATGCCTTTCAGTTCGTCGAGATCGGCGGCCAACGGTATTCGCACATCGTCGATCCAAAAACCGGCCTGGGAGTCACTCGCCGCTGCAGCGTCAGCGTATTCGCTCCCGACGCGACGGCGGCCGACGCGCTCGCCACCGCCTTGTGCGTGCTCGGCCCTGACGCCGGCATGCAGCTCGCCGAACGACTCGCCGACGTGGAAGCCCTCTTTGTCTACCAAGAGGGACCCGTCACCCAGACCAAAGCGACCAGCGGCGCGAGCCAGTGGGACGCGCCAGCGTCCGGGAAAAAGTAGAACTTGCCAGGATCCCCGGCGAGCGGCGGGCGTCAGCCCGTCGAGGCACAACGAACCGTTCGCCACACGTACCGAACCGGTTAGCGCCGTCGAACCGCTGGAGAACCTCTCGCACGTCCGTCGGCCGGCTGACGCCAGGCCGCTCGCCTTTCAACCGTCTGGCACCGCAGGGCCTACGTTCTACGTGCGAAAAAATCTCGGGAACACTGATCGACACTGATGTGGATCAGCGATGATCAGAGTCGATAAGTGTTCCCACACCAGTTGGCCAGGAACAGTCGACCTACCGCGCCGAGGCGCGGGCGTGGCGGCGCTTCTTTTTGGGGCGCGGGGCCGGACGGTCCTGTTCTTTGTCGAGCTTCAGATGATGAGCCAAGGCGGGCGGGAAATTCACCCAGACCGTGTCGCACTTGTATTCAAAGCGATGCAGGTAACTCCCCAGCACCCGTCCCACGCCGCTCAAACGCCGCCGTTCGTTCTTGCCCGCGACGAGCACCTTGAAACGGCGGATCCACAGGTACTCGAAGAACGTCAGCGTGCCGCCCGGAGCGACCAGCTTGGTCATGTGACGGAAAATCTCGCGCGTGAGCCCCACCGAGAAGTTGTTGAACGGAACTCCGCAGATCACAAAGTCGTAGGGCACCTCGACCGGCAACTCCTGCACCGCCGCATGCAGCACTCGGCAACGGTCGGCCACTTTCTTGAAGGTCGGCTCGGTCGCGAATCGATCGTTCAGCACGTCGACAAAGCGTTCGTTCAACTCCACCGCGTCGAAGCGATCTTCCGGCCCGACATGCCGGAGAATCTCCTTGGTGACCGCGCCCGTCCCCGCACCGATTTCCAGAATGCGGATCGGTTGAGAGTGGTCGGCGAAGGGCCGGCAAATGGCTCGTGCCAACGAACGACCACTGGGCGTGATCGCTCCGGTCGTCTTGAACGTCTGCCGAAACTCGCGAAAGAACGCACGATATTCTGCCAGCGACTGCTTCATGAACGTCAACTTAGTGAACTTGCGGCAATCGTCAAGCGTACCAATTACTCAAAAACTCCGGCGCCGAACTCGCCTCGCCCGCGGCCACGCGACGGAGGGGGCTCGGAGCGCTGTTGGGCCGGCGGCCGATGAGGTGGACGGGGTTCCTGTTCGGGGGGCTGCGTCGTGGGCCCGCGATCACGGGAACCCCGCGAATCCACGGGGGGTTCCGCCGCGACAGACGGCGTTTTCGTCGGTTCGGCGCGTCTCGCGTCTCGCGGGGGGGGCAGCACCGGCGAACGCCCGACCCCCTCGGCCGGCTTGATTGGCGCGTGCGCCGGGGGCTCCAGGTCGTCGACGACCGGTTCGAACCCCAATTCATAATCGTCGTCGTAACGCGAAACGTAGTCGGGCTCCTCCGCTCGATCCAGTTCCGCCTCGAAATCCGCGATCACGACGCTCTGGATAAGCTCGCGACCCAGAGGCTTACAGGGATGAGCGACGTCGGCATACAGTTTGGAACGCCCGTCCGCATCTCGTGGCGCTCTCTCCTCGCGCAGCCGCTTGCCACATTGATTGCAATACGCCGCGCGGAGGTGATTCTTGGCACGGCAGTAGGGGCAATGAGTGGTCAGTTTGCGGCTGGGCATCGCCACGAACGGTCCATTCGCCCCGTCGATGATTTTTAAGTCGCGCACCACGAACGCATTGTCGAACGTGATCGAACAGAACGCTTGGAGCCGGTCGTCCGAATCCTCCATGAGCTTGATCCGCACCTCGGTAATCTCCATACCAATTCTCCTATCGACCGGTCACTCCCCAAAACACCGCTCCGCAGCACTGCTGCCGAAGCCGCCCCGCCAGACGTCGAGCTTGTCCGACGGTGTGGCACAAGGCGAAGTACGTTGAACCACTCCCACTCATCGCATGCCCCAGCACGCCACTCCGTTGAAATTCACGTTGCAGCCGGCCGATCCACGGCGAAAGACTCGACGCGGCCTCTTGCAACCCGTTGTGAAGCAGACGCCCCACTTGTCTCACGTCGTCACGACCGATGGCTTCGACCAGCTCTTGCACCGACTTGGGTCGGCTACTGACTTGACACGCTCGAAACACCGCCGCGGTCGACAGTCCCACCGGCGGTCGGACCGCCACCACGACCAGAGGCGGCATCCGGGGAAGCGATTCCAGGATCTCGCCCCGCCCTCGACAAATGGCCGCACCGCGCCAGGCCTTTTCTCCCGTCAGAAAAAAAGGAATATCACTCCCCAACTCGGCCGCGACCTCCCGCAGCTGCGCGCGGCTCCAGCGCAGATTCCACGCGCGATTCGCCGCGACCAGCGCCGCCGCCGCATCGCTGGAGGCGCCTCCCAGGCCCGCCGCGGCGGGAATCCGTTTGACCAACCGCAACGTGGCGCCCTGGGCAACTCCCGCTCGCTCGCGCAGCCTCCGCACCGCGCGATACACCAGATTCTCCTTCTCCTCCGGCAAGGGCTCCCACGGACACAGGGTCGCCAATCGTCGCGCGCGATTCCTCTGAGACTCCAGGCCCAAGGCCCACCGACAATCGAGCCGCAACTCGCCCGCCGGCTCCGCCTGACAAGACAACGAATCGTAGACCGAAAAGGTCGTCATGAGCGTTTCCAGCTCATGACACCCGTCCGGCCGCCGACCGAGCACTTCCAGGAACAGGTTGAGTTTGGCGGGCGTCTGAACTAGCCAACACGCCCCGAACGGACGAACAAACATGGAACTCCGATTGGAATTAATGCCGATTCTATCGGTCCTCGCCGGGCGGTCAACGTAATTTCTTCATCAACGGGCCCGGTCGGCAAGACGGGACATTATAGCCGCTCGTGCCAACTTGCCTGCGAATAGCGCTCGGCGACAAGTCGTTCGACCAGTTCTTGAGGCCACGCGGACGAAGCGGGCCAAGCCTGCCACGCGGCCGCGATTCCCGCGCGTAAGGCTTCCCCGGCCGCCGGCAGGTTGGTCACGAACTCCTCATGCGGCCTCCCTTGTCGGTAATCGGGCTGTCGCGGAGGCACCCCCAACAGCCGCTCGACCTGTTCCAGCCGGAAGTCGTACAAGAGCGTTCCGTGGTACAGAAAATGGCTGCGCTTGCAGCGGAGGCTGTTGCCAGAAAACTTTCGTCCCTGCCACACGAGATCGCTGATTCCCTGCACCTCGACGCCGGGCACGACTCGACGAACTCCCTCCGCCACTCGTCCCAGCACGTAGCGATGCGCTTCGTCGAGCTGCGCGAGTTCCGGGTGCAGCTGGTAGCTCAATACGACCGCATACATCAGGCAACCCGGTCCGATGACCACCGCCGCTCCGCCACTGGACCGTCGCAAGATGGGGATGTTGCGGCGAGCACATTCGTCGCGCCGGGCCTCGACGTCGATCCGCGACGAACGACCAATCACGACCGCCAGTTGCGGCGACTCCCAAAGGCGCAGGAGTTCCCGCGGCGCGGTGGACGCCTCGGCTTCCTCGAGCAACGCCTCGTCGAGCGCCAGGTTTTCGGCCGGAGTATCCAGAGTCAGATCGAGCAATTGCATCGGTTGGGAATGCCTGTCGCCTGCGTTTCGTAACCCGCCGCGCCAGCGAGGGAGCGTCCCGCTCCGACCGTTCGGGCCATGTTCTACGGATTCAGCTCCTCGCGACGCAGTTCTTCTCGACGTCGCCAGCCGCCGCACACCTCCAGGTACGTCGCGAAGTCCTCGACGCCAAACAGGTGCCGTTCGATGAATTCGAGATACCGAGCGGGATCCACTTCGGCATCCAGCCATTCGCGCAGGTGTTGCTCGTCCGAATAGTACTCGTACGGCATGTTGCCCGGATAGCTTCCCATTGGCACTTCACACACGGCATCGACGCAGAAGTAGGGAATGGTGGTGGCCGTGGGATCCTGCCGGATCTCGACGTTCGGCACCAAACGCTCGCAGCTGATGATGACCTTGCGGGACGCGCGGGCCAGATGCCAATCGGCGACCGACGTGCCGCGAATGCGACAGTTGCCGTAGCAGTCGGCTTCATGCACGTGAATCACGGAGACATCGGGCCAGAGCGCCGGCACGGCGATCAGGGGGATGCCGGTGAATGGGCAGTTGATCCGGCGCGCCGCGCTGTACGTCAGGGTATCGGCCCCCGCCATGCTGCGAATGGGTAAGAAGGGGACTCCCATGGCCGCCGCCTGGAATCGCATGGCGAGCGCGTAATTCGTCCATTCGCACAACGTGATCTGACCACTCTCGACCACGCGCCGCGCGTGGGGCGAGAGGCCGCGTGCTTCGAGCCCCACGATGTAGGCCACATCGCACCGCGCCAGCAGTTGTCCGCGTCCGGTGTCGTTTCCCGCACAGAGAATCTGAAAGTCGTGCGTGGCGGTATGTCCCGCAAAGCCCAATTGCTGCTTCCGCTGCCGCACGATTTCGTGCAGCAGGGCCGTGGCGATGCGATCGCCGCCAAAGCCTCCCGACGCCAGATAATCGCCGTCGTCGACGAACCGCCGCACCGCTTCGGCGACCGGCATCGTCTTGTCGATCAGGCGCTTGTTCTTCGAGCGGAAGCCGCGCCGAGCCATCTCGACATCGGGGCTCATAAAGAGCGGACCCTGTCCCCCGTCCGATGTCGCTCCGTAACTCATGCTGATTCGAGCCTTTCTCTCCGAGGGACGCCGTGCCGGCCGCCGCAAGTTCCGTTGTCGCGCGACTCAACTCGGCTGCGTGCGGCCAATTTTTCTTCAGATGAATTCGAGCCGCTCGGCACGTCGGCTCGACTTGACTGTTAGGGCGAGCCCTTCAAACGCGATCGCCAGTAGCCAGGACGACGCTTCGCGTGGGCGACAGCGATCACGTAAATCTTCTCATCGTCGCGCTGGTAAATGATCTGAAATGGGTACCTGTCGAGATTGCAAGCTCGATGACGTCGGCTCGTTCGAGGGAACCGGTCAGGAGCATCCGAGATCTTTCTGAGCGCCACATCAACTGCCAGCGCGAAACCTTTGGCAGCGACGACGCTGTTGGAGAGATACCAGTCGGCGGAGTTGTCCAGCTCTCGAGTTGCTTCCGGGTGGAATTCAATTCTCATCTTCAAGGCCAACACGACTTCGCAAGCGTTGACGGATTTCCTGCCAAGATTCCGTCGTCACCACTCCGGAATCAATCTCAGCGGAACGGCGATCGATCTCAGCTCGCCACTCGTCCGAGAGGGTAGGCGGGTGGTCGTCGGGCACGGATGCCGCGAGGTCGTCGATGAGACGCAGGCGATCGGCAATCGATAATTCTGCAGCCGCGGACAGGATACTTTGGTAGTTTGACACTGATTTGAACCTCCGCTGATATTCTAGTGCCTTGTCACAACAAAAGCGTGGGATGGGCTTCCAGCTTGTCACTTCATGGACTGACAGGCTGGAAGCCTATCCCACGGAATATCGACTCCCTAGCGTCAGCTTTGGCAAAACCCTAACCGCCCTGCGCTCGCTCCGCGGCCAGGATCGGTGGCAGCAGTCGATCGATCTCTTGCCGTTCGGCATCCGTCAATTGACGATTGGGGGGCCGCGGCGGTCCAAACTCCAGGCCGACGTGACGCAAGGCGTACTTCAGGAACGTGATGTTGTACGAGCTTCCCGCGCGGGCGCGATATTCCTCGATCGGCTGCAGCCACTCCAGGTGCCGCATCGCCTCGGTCCAATTGCCCGCCGCCAGGGCCGCGTGCATGGCGAGCGTCAGGCGCGGACACAGGTTTCCCGCGCCGCTGGTGTAGCCGCGCGCGCCGGCCTGCATGAAGAACGGGGCGAAACGCTCGGCCGTCCCACAGTACCAGTCGATACGATCGCCGTCCCTCTGCACGATCCGGCGAAAGGCGTCGACATCGTTCACCGCATACTTCACGCCGACCAGGCGAGGGTGCTCGGCCAGTTCCAGCAGCAGTTCGTCCGACGGAATCTCGGCCTTCTTGTACAACAACACGGGCCCGTCCACTCCGTCCAGAATCGCTCGGTAATAATCGCGAGCGCCGACGTTCGACACGTAAGGATGGGAAAGAGGCATGACCAATACCGAATCGGCGCCGGCCCGCAACGCGTCCCGACCGAGGCGAATGGCTTCGCGGACCTGCCGTCCCACCGGAGCCATCACTGCCGCGTCATTGCCAGCCCCTTCGCGAGTCGCCGCGATGACTCGCACGATCTCGTCATGCGACAAGCCATCGAACTCGGCGCTTCCAGCGGCCGGAATGAACACGCGGATGCCGGCGGCACGCAACCGTGCGATCAACTTCTTCTGAGTCTCGGGACACACTTCCCCTTGGCTGTCGTAGGCCGTCATCGGCACCAATTGCACGGTGCGGATCCGCTGGCGATAAGCTTTCGCGCTCATGGTTGAAACAGGTACTTTCTGTGAGTGGTTGTTCGGTCACGACACGGGTCCGTTATCGGCGGCGCCCGCAAGGCCCTCGGCCAACGCCGCGATCACATACTCGGCCGATTCGACGCCGACCGAGAGTCGCAGCGTGCCGCCGGAAATGCCGAGCGTCGCGCGTTCGTCCGGCGACAAGCCGCGATGGCTCGTCGATTCGGGATGGCTGAGCGTCGTCGAGACTTCGCCCAGCGACGGACAAAAGGGAATCCTGGTCGCGGCGCGGATGAAGCGTTCGGCCGCCGCGCGCCCCCCTGGCAGATGGAACGCCAGCATCGAACCAAAGCGACCGCCGAATTGCCGGTCGGCCAAGGCATGCTGCGGGTGCGTGGCGAGCCCCGGATAATCGACTCGGACCACTCGCGGGTCCGCCGCCAGGAACCGAGCGGCCGCCAGGGCGTTGGCGCTCGCCCGCTCCATGCGCAAGTGCAACGTCGCCAGACCGCGCGCCGCCAGCCAGCATTCGAACGGACCGCTGGCCAATCCCCAGGCCGAGACCGCCAGGGGAACTCGCGCCCACTGCGCGCCGCGCCCGCACAACAAGCCGAGCATCACGTCGCTATGCCCGTTCATCATCTTGCTGACGCTTTCCATGACCAGGTCGGCGCCCAATTCGAGCGGCCGGCAAAGGTAGGGAGTCGCGAACGTGTTATCGACCAGCAGCAGGACGTTTCGCTGGTGAGCGATCTTGGCGAGCACGGCAAGGTCGGCGACCTGAACCAGCGGATTGGCGATCGTTTCGACAACCGCCAGGCGAGTGCGCGGTGTCAGGGCCGCTTCAAACGACGCCAAGTCGCACGGATCGAATAGCGCGCTGCCGATTCCCATCCGCTCGCACTCGGCACCGAACAGCAGCAAACTTTTTCCATACAGCAAGCGGCTGACCGCCACGTCGTCCCCGGTCTTCAGCTGCGACAAGACGGCGGCGGACAGGGCTGCCATGCCCGACGACGTCGCCACCGCTCGTTCGGCCCCGTGCAACTCCAGGCACTTGGCCACCAGCAAGTCGGCGTTCGGATGTCGATCGCGCTGATAGACGTACCCCGCCTGTTGCCCGCTCAAGATCGCATCCGCCTGATCGGGGCTGTCGCATTGCCACACCGAGGTCGGGTAGATCGGCGCGGCGTGAGGCCGAGTCGCCAGCGGCGGCAGCAGATCAGGTTGAGGGCAGATGTCGTCGGGACGGTGCATGCCGGCGCTCAAAGGGAGGAACAAGCGAAGGGTGGAACAAAGTGGCTCCGAGTATACCGCCCCCAGCGCGTGGGTGGAATTCGTCGGGCCATTGCCGAGGCGCGTCGGCGCGGCCTACCTTATTCGAAGTTCGCTTCGCAACGTTCGCTTCGCAACTTTCGTTTTTATGCCGCCGCGGGACTCGCCATGTCACTTCGCATCAGCGCCGCAAGTCGCCTCGCCGCAGCACTCCTGCTCACGCTCTGCCTTTCGGCCACACTGTCGGCTCAAGCTTCGAAAGAAGACCAGTCGGGGCGCGACGACGATTACAACCAATGGAAACTGTCGCTCGGCTCGGGCGTCGCGACCGATCCGGCCACCTTTGTCGTGCCGGAGGGATTTCGAGTTGAATTGGTGCGATCGGCTCGCAAGGACGAAGGATCGTGGATCGCGTTGGCGTTTGATCCCCTGGGTCGAGCGCTCATCAGTCGCGAGGACAAGGGAATCCTGCGTGTGAGTCGGGACGAAGTGACCGATGCCAAATCGACGCCACTCAACCGTCCTCTCGAAACCATCAACGACACGCTGCTCGAATGTCGCGGCTTGCTGTGGGCCTATGATTCGCTGTACGTCAACGCGAACAACTCGAAGGGGTTCTATCGCCTGCGCGACACGGATGGCGACGATCGATTCGACGACGTGCAGCTGCTGCGAGCCACCTCGGGCGGAGTCGGCCACGGACGCAACGATCTGGCGCTCGGCCCCGACGGACACATCTACCTGATTCATGGCGACGACGTGCGCCTGCCCGCCGACTTCGATCCGGCGAGCGCCCCGCTACGGAACTTCGGAGACGCTCGACTCTTTCCCTGCTCGTGGGATCAGAACTTGTTCAACGCCGCGATGGTCCTGCCAGGGGGCCACCTGATCCGCACCGATCGTGAAGGCAAGACCTGGGATCTGGTGGCGGGCGGCATGCGCAACCCGTACGGCATCGACTTCAATGACGATGGCGAACAGTTCACGTTCGACGCCGACATGG
>Ga0105096_10000684_pt1 | contig 12647 bp, 10 predicted proteins | sample PPLLak3cmMay2015_FD_87036 | JGI IMG/M metagenome (GOLD analysis project Ga0105096, IMG submission 87036) | Freshwater sediment microbial communities from Prairie Pothole Lake near Jamestown, North Dakota, USA - PPLs Lake P7 Core (1) Depth... | ecosystem: Environmental > Aquatic > Freshwater >... | reverse complement strand
TTACCTGCCCCGATTACACTATTTACTAGACTTACTAGTAGATGATTTACCATTAATCAAATATACGATTTTAATCGGATAAGTGCAAGTCTTTTCGGAAAATTCTGGACATAATGTTGTCGTTGTATGAATTTGTTTCAAGTACATCATATTTGCATTGATAAGCAATTTCATAATAAGTTAATTGTTTTTTAGAGAAACACAACTTTAAAATTTCTCTTTTAAACTTATCTTCACCAATCTCCTTTACTTCTGCAAGTAACGGCTTACAAGAACCCCAATACTCTCTCCAGTTAGATTCTTTGCTTACTTTTTTCTTAGTAGGCTTTCTTCCGGGACCGGACTGTACGGAGAGTTCTTTTTTCGTTAGCTTTTTAGTGATTGTGTTAGTGAATATCTTTCTACCAATATAAAACTTACCAGTCTCAATGTTTGTTATTCTGTAAACAAATCCGACTGCTTTTTCGTTAAATTGATATTCTTCTGTAACTTCTTTATTTTCGTAAAACCAATTGCTCATATTTCTATCTATCAATGTTAATTATAATACTTGTGTCTGTTACGTTATTGCTTGGTAGGGGTTTTGCTAACTTACCGACTGCAATTAAGTCTTGATTCTCGTTATAAAGTCCAACTGTTGTAATGTATGGGTTAAAATAAGAACCTGTAACAAAATCATAAACGTTTCCAGTTGATCCTGATATTAAGGATGGGTTTAATGAGAAGTTAAACTCTGAAGGATCAAAAGTACATTTAAATTGAGTTTCGTAGAGTGTGTATGAACTAGAGAAAGAACAAGTAACATTGTTTGATGTTATAATGTTTTCAATAAAAGCATTACTGCTTCCTCCGTATACTGATGTTCCGTAAACACCCGTACCGTATACATCACCACCGCTTAGATTGTCTTTAGTTAGTACTGCTAATCCATGTTGGTATACAATATTACCGCAGTATTCCCCATCTAAGGTAAGGTATAAATTACCATTCCCGTCATCTGTAATACTTCCAGAATCTCCTGTGATAATAAAGGATCCAGGTTGAATAGTATCTCCGTAGAGCCTGGATGGTATTGAAATTACTCCGATTACTGCACTAGAAGAGGTTGGGAAGTATCTTTCATATGCTAAGGTTGTTTCTAAGTAGTTTTCATACCTTCCTGCAGAACTAGCAGAACCGATTAGTACATTCCCTTCCGGAGTTGATCCTGGAAAATCATACGGTACTGATACCGGGTCTCCGTAGCTGGAACTTAGGTAGTTAGAGTAGTAGAGTTCTTTAGCTGAATTGTAGATTAACCTCTTATACTCTACACTAACTTGTCCGCTGGTTGCTTCTGATAAGGAGAATAATCCTTGAATGTTCTGTCCTAGTAACCTATCAATACCAACATCAGAACCAGTGAGTTCAGCCGCTCCGACGAATCGGAAAGACTTGTTTACCTCAAAGGGTGTGACTATGATGTCGGATGCTAGTAGTTGTTTGAACGCAGTCATTCATTTTAGAAGTCAAGCTTAACTCTCACTAAAGACTCTTTTGTGAAGTCTTTAACTAGAGGTTTAGACAGTTTAGCTACAGCAAGTAAGTCGTTAGTGTCGTTGTAAAATCCTACAGTTGTCATATAGGTCTGAGGAGAATTAATAAATACGCTATAAATAACATCCCCTGTTGATCCTGAAATAAATGAAGGATTTTCTGAGTAGTTAAACTCAGCATTTCTAGCTCTTACAAATACGTAATCAGATGATACTGTTTCTTCGCTGTTTACTTGGAAAGAAGCAGCTCCTGATCCAGAGATAGCTCTGAATAAGATACCTGTATTATCGCCGTCAATATCAGATGATCTTGAAGGAGTCAAGTTGATTGATTGTGATAAGGCTAATGGATTTAAGATGATTGTAGCAATATCGGGTAAGAACAATCCATAAGATCCAGAAGAAGCAGAATATCCGTTTCCTCCGTTGAATGAAGTTCCATTTGAACCAGAGATGATCTGGTATACTCTACCGCAATCTAGGTAAGTATCAGTTGATACCATTCCGGAGTTATCGGTAAGTTGCAATACTGTAGAACCTGATAATTTAATGTTGAAAGTACCTTTAAGTAAATGCTCTTTGTATCTTGCTCTATCAATAGAGATTGCCCAGAAATCAGAAGCAGTTACTGTTCCAAAAATAAATTGAGCATTTTCATCTCCGTAAACTAAGTTTCTATACTGACCGTAAACAGTTCTAGTTGGTGATACACCGGGTACTAAATCGTTAAAGTTAGCACTTCCGGAACCTTGTTTATTACCGTAAGCAATTGCAAACTGTACTCCAGAACCTGATGCTGTTGATCCGGTTTGGTATACGTTCTTATAGTAGCTGTCGTTTGTAGTAGCTATAGATGAAGTAAAGAATGCGGTAAGTGTTGGGTTATTAGTAGACCATGCAGTAGCGGTTACCGAATCGATACTAACTAGAAAATCTTCTGGATCTAATCTTTTAAATGACATGGTTTATATCTTAGCTTGTTTTGGTAACAGTTACAGGGATTTGAAGTCTTGCACCAGAATCTCTACCAATTACCTGCAAAGTAGCAGATAAGGAAGTATTTGATCCGAACAATGTATTGATTGTGGTTGCAGTTAAGTTCAACGTAGTTCCAATTACTGTCTTGGATACTGTAGTACCGATTGTGGTGGTTTGGTTTAGAGCTTGAACGTCTGGGGTATTGATTCCTACACCGTTAAAGGTATTGAACAACCTAACATCAGAAATTGTGAATGTATATCCTGAAGACTCGTAAAGAGCTGTTTGGGATAAGTAATTCAAAGTCTGAGGAGTTATTGCCAAACTTGCACCTTGTTTGATAGTGATTGAAGAATAACCGATATCTAGTACAGGCATCTTAGCAGTACCTCTTGGTAAAGTTACCAGTTTGTACTTCATGATTTGAGTTTCATCAGGAAATGCTTCTAGCAGAGGCATATTCTCGATTGCTTCTCCGTAAAAAGCAGAACCGGAAGGTTGTGTTGGATTGTACAATGTATAATCAATCTCGTCGTCAGACAAGGCAAATTGTGTAATCCTAAAAGAACCATCTCCTCTTGCAAGAAGTTCTCTTCCTTTTTTAGTTAGGATGGCGTCAACTGTGACAGTGCTATTATTCAGATATCCCATAATCTATTATAAATATATGTATTTGCTAAGTTTTAAGTTATCAATCCTGCTTTACGAGCTAACGCAACAGGATCAACGTTTGGGTTAAAGTTACTTGGTACTAGTATTCCGTTTTGTAAGTATGCAGGAATTGGTGAAACAGTTACTTTTGTTTCATCAGGTACCCTACGGAAGATTCTAAAGCCTTGTGGAGTAGTGCCGATAGTGTGAGGAAGATCTGCTGAGAAGGACCCTGTTATTACGGATTCTAATGTTAAGCTACTAGCAATATCGTTAACGTCTCCTACTGAAGATGAAACTATTCTGTATAGTGCATAGCTTGAAAAAGAATAATCCACTGATGCAGTAACGTTGGCAGGGTTGGTTAAACCGAACCTTATGTAATCGTAAGTACGTAATGGGAAAAGTGTTTCCTCATAAGGAATGAATGCAGTGTAGTATTTGGACTGGTATTTATTCCAAATAGAGATTTGATTATCCTGTGAGGAAAGCCCGGTACATATCCCTGCAACAGAAGAAGAAGGTCTTAACATCATACTCAACCACCCTGTTGTGTAAGACGGACTACTACCTGAGTCTTGTAGTACTCTACTGTTCAAACTAGACGTAGCAAAGTATATTGTATCGTAGATTGTATCTTGCCCCCCAGAAGAATATCCGTTTGGATAGTTTTGGAAAGCTATAGCAAGATCTGCGTAGGTTCCAGGAGATCCACTTCTAGAGCCGGATTTAACTATAATTGTTCTGTAAAACGCTCCTCCCTCTACAATTGGTACAGCTGCAGTAGTGTTTGTGTTAGAGTAGGATTGTCCGAGGAAGGTTGCTGATGCTGGTAGACCTGCTTTAAAGGTGTTTTCTACTAGGTTTAAGTTTTGGTTTGCTGCGGTTAGTCCAATAACTGTTCCATCTGTGTGTACTAGGTATTTTAAATTAACAACTCCACCGCCCGGGTATTCTGGGTCTGAAGATTCAATTGTGTCGAAATACCCTATATAGTTACTATAGCTATCGATTACAGCTGTTTGTCCGTAAGAAACATCTCCAGGTGTGTAGGTGTTGTACAATTTACTACTTAATTTAACCCCTGCATATCTAACGTTGCTCCATGCACTGCCTGATGAATAATTTGAATCTTGAACAGTAGCAGGGTAAGCACTTCCGGAAAGAATTAGCGATTGGTTAACCGGATTCAACCCGTCGGTCTGGTAATCAACATCTTCATAAACGGTTGATAACCTACTACTGCTAACGTTGTTTAGCAACGGGGTTGTATTTAATTGGTAATCTAACTGCGGGCATAGGGTTGAACCGGAATACTGTCCGTTAAAGAATTCATACTGTGATGAATTTACTCCTGATACTATTCCTGCTTTTGTTAGAATAGAAGAACTCCATGCCTGTGTTATACCTCGTAAGGTGTTAACTGATCCACCGGCACCGCCTGTGAGAACCTCGATAGACCCTGTTTGATAGTCTCTTGCTAGAGATGTAACTGATCCAGTGTATTCAGGTTGAGTGTAATCTACTTGAGCAGGTCTTTGTCTGTTCCTTTCAAGTAAATGCTGCTTAACGATTGCACCGGTTGCAGCTGCAGTTCTTGCAGGAATAAAGTCTTTTATTAACTTGAATAAGGAATTATCAAAGAACTTAATTAATCTAAGATAATCATTGTAGTTATATGAAGCTGTGTACTTCTTAAAGTACTCTGTGCTTAATTGATCTAAAGCAGGGTATTTGTAATTAGCATCTGAAATTCTTCTTGGATCTCCGATGTATTCTCCAATGTTGAAGAACCCAATCTGTGAATTAATATCTTCGTTAATTTCATTTTGAGGAGAGAACCCTACCTCTAGGTAGTTTACATCCCTAGTATAGCTTTGACTTATTACGTAGTTTTGCTGTAAGGTGTTTAGTCCGGATAGAACTGTTCCGTATATATCCGTAGTAGCAACTCTAATTTTATCAGAAACAGCATTTTTAATACCAACAGCTGGTTGATCGTAAAATGTAATTTCTCTGTTTGGTATGTACGGAGTAAACAATACCTGTTCTACATATCCATCTACCACATACCCTGTCTCAACATATAATGATGCTGATGTTGGAGGTATATCAAAGTAGAAGGTGCTTGTGGTTGCAAAGGAAGATGTTGTTGCTTGTTCTCCTGAAACTTTAGGGTGAATTGAAACAGAACTGGTGTACAGTTCTCCTCCTAGTGCTGCTCTAAAAGCTAGTTGCTGCGGTGCTGCATTAGTGTAATTTCCTTCTATTGAACCTGGGTTCATTACGTAGTCGTTAAATGAACTTTCACTTAACGCTACTGTGTAGTACCTTAGTTCTTGTAGTGATCCTGAAAACGTCTCAACACCGAAGGATGATGATCCAAAGTATGATTCTGTTGCGTTATTCCAGGTAGCTGCAGTACCGGGGTCTACTGCTGCTGATGCTTGAAACCCTAATGTATTTCCGTTTTGACCTTGGTATAGATTATTTTTTGCATATACCGTATAGGCTGTTCCTTGCTTGTTTATCAAGACAGACCACCAACCTTCGTTAAAGAACGGTAAGTATATACTTGCAGTAGTTGTGGTATTAACAGTATCTGGATAAAATGTTAACGTTCCGTACCGACTATAAGGACTAACTATTGATCCGGTGTAGGATCCTGATGTGCTGTCTGCTCCGTTGTAGTTTAGTGTTACTACGGATCCGGAATTTGTAGCCCACAAACTTTGTGAGTAGTACCCTGTGTTTGTTGGAATACCCCTGGTTTTGAATCTAAATTCTACAGCTTGAGGTCTATTGTTATCTGCATTCCAATTTGAATTTAAAACAAAAGAGGATGTTATGTAGTTTATACCTTCTGTATCAAAAGCATAGGTGTATTTGTTTTGCCATTGATCCCAGGTATTTGAAGCCTTATCTTTTCCTCCATACTCGTAAACTCTTAAAATAGTATCAGGAACACCAAACGTTGTAATTAACGTATTTAATCCTTCAACCGTCCCTTTTTTCTTTAAGAGGTAAGGAAGGTTGTGGTAAAGTCTTTTGTAAACTTCCGATGAAAGATTGTCTAACGGAATCAAAGATCCGGTTGCAGAGGCTGTTACATAAGTTGTGATTAACTCCTGCCCTGTATAAGGTAGTAAGCTTCCTGAAGGTGTATATCCTAGGTAGGTGTTGTATAGGTTATCTGATGTAAAGTTGTTCTGGTATAACTTAATACCAAAGTCTTTTAAAGCAGTTCCAATCAAGTCTTTTGATAGACCCGACTCTACTCGGTTGTCAGAACTATATTTTTGAGTGACTGCTTGAGTGTATACCCAGATACTATCAAAGTGCTGTCCAACCATTTCAACGAACAATTCGTAATTGGTGTTTGCAGGATCTTCTTTAATATACATCGGTATAGTCTCTACTAGACCATCCTTGTTATTTTCATCGAAGGTTTGTGCAATTGCTGATTGAGATACGAACCAATTTAGTCCTGCTGTAGAGGTTGTTCCGACGTTTGTATATGGCGGTAAACTGTTTGTTTTAGGCCATGCTGTACTTCCGGATTCATAATACAGGTAATATTCGTAACCGTCGAAATTAGTGATAACTTCGTTTATTTTTGAATCCCAGTAACTAACACTTGCTGAATTGTAATATCCGCTGGCAGTACTTCCGTAGCTGCTGCTGACTGTGTATTCTTCGATCAGCCCTAACTTGTAGTAGAAGTTCTCCAGTCTAGTTTGTGCACTAGAAAAGAATACAAAATTACTGTAGTTACTATAATCGATGTTTAATTCGATTCCAGATTCTGCAAGTAAACTATTTAACTGGTACGTTAATGCAGAGCTGTTTGAATTACCTAAGGTTTCTGTATTTTGATACTCTGTTGTTTTATTTAATTCCGAAGCAACTTGTAAATTAACATTAGGACCTTTCAGCTTTATTGTGCCATCCTCAACGGCGTAAGTCGTCTGTATGTTTATTAGATAAGCTTTTGATTCTGCAATCTTTTCTACTCCCCAACACTTTGCTTGTATATCAAATTGTGAAGGGAGCGGTTCGTAAAGCTTAATTAAAGCAGTAACGTTGTTTGGATCAGTATCATCAAGCAGAACATTATTTGCTATAATTAAATTGTTTGCTCCAAAGTCTAAGTTAAAGTCTTTTTGAAAGGGTGCTGCTTCTATAGCCGCCTTTAATGCAACCGTTGAATCAACTATGTCTCCGGCTACTATATCAGTACTGGCAAGTCTAATTTCTGTTCTATCTGTTGATATTTCAGAGATGTAGTAGGGTTCTAATATACTTGAAGATAGTACGAGTCTTAAAAAATTATAAACCGTATAATACTTTCCTTCCTGGTAAGCTCTGCTTTCTAAGTCTTTTTCTGGATTGATACTTAAATCTTCTCCGTAAATTGCAAAACTTGTTAATCTCTCTACTGAATCGATTATCTGCTTGTTAGCATTATAGACATAATATTCAATATAGTCCGTAGAACTATTAAATGTTATATCTGACCTAAAAGAAGCAATTAGCGAATTATCAGACGGAGTATAAGTCTGTCCACCAAGTTCAATCGAGGGTACATCCTGTATGTATATCTGCTTATCCATTAATTGGCTTTATGTCTAATAGTTGCTGTTGTAATTGTAAATTTTCCTCTCTCAAAGCTGTAACTTCTGCAAGTAATGCGGTTACTTCTTCGTTGGTTCCTTCTCCTCCTATGTATGCACTGCTTTGATTTACTAGGTATTGATGTGAGTTTGTTTCTCCTGCTTTTGGTATTTGGTAAAACAATTGAGAGTAGTTATCAAAAAATTCTTGAACAGTTGGTAAGGGTGTAATTGCAACCTGTGTTGTTGGAAGACCACCCACTGTAAGCTGTGTAAATGAGGTATCGATAACCTGTTGGTACTGCTGCTTCTCAAATACCTGTTTGCTTAAATCAACTACCGAACTCATTATCCGTTTACAACTTTAAAGTAATACTTGTCATCCAATATTTTTATAGCACCGTCAATATGTGTTTTAATTAGTATTTGATAATACCTTTCAGGCTCTAAACCGTTCATATACACATCAAAGTAACTACTAATAGAGTCTGCACTAACCTTAGTATAAGTACTATCGAAGTCAATTACAACTTCATTTGTATCTAAATCTTTTATAGACCAGTAAGAAGCTGTTGGTAAGTAGTAGTTTATAGTATAAAAAGAACTAGTTGTAAAGATTCTAGGCGGGAATTGAGGTCTAGCATTAACTCTAAATCTCTGTAGAGATCCTGAATGATAAACTCCTGTATTGTTGGGTAACGTTGCAACTATGTCTGGATCTGTTAAGATTCTCTGTGCTGATGATCCTGTATTAAAAGTAAAATCATCCCATCTGAATTCTAACTGAGGTGGGTAGATTGTATTTGTGTCTACTGAGAAATACTTAAACTGTACTCTCTTAGCAGGATCTGTTGAGAATTCATCAGCGTTGGCCTGCTTAATAATAAACCCGTCGTTTCCAATAGATCCGCTATACCAGCTTAATACCGTGTTTGTTGTATTTAATACTATGTCAAAATCACTTCGATACTGGAATGGTGTGCTTTGAATGTAAGCTCCGTTTGTATACCAGTTTCCTCCGCCAACGTTTGATCCTGACCAAGAACCGGTTACCTCTAAGCTAGGGAAGGTGGTTGCCCAAGCACCTGTGCCTTCGGCGGTTCTGTATTCCCAACTAACCCCGTTAGTTACTTGCGGACTATCTAAATATTTACCCGTACCGTTTTCCCATGAACCCGATACTGCAAGACACTCTATTGTTGTTTCTTGTCCAAGTCCTTCTACTTTCGCTACAAATACTTTTAAGTATGCTGCAAGAGAGCCGGTTGCTTTGTTGTCTATAACATCTAGGATCTCAGACTGTGGAAATTTAATTAAGAATCTACTGGCGTTAGGATCTCCTGCAACATCTTGTCCGGTAGTTGCTTCGATAATTTCATCAATACCAGAGTTCATTACTGGGTATTCACTATACAGGGTAGCGTCTTTCTCCGGGAAGATTTTGTATACTGCCATTTGTTATAAATAGGAATTAAAGAGAAACTACTCTTCCTTTAATATCTACGTTTGGATACTTAACTTCAAAGATCATAGGATCAATAGAAGGGTACACTACGTTATCAATCGTTGCTCCTTTTGTATCGTAAGAATAATTAGAGTAGCCTAATGCTTGCCCAGTCAAATTAACAATTTCAACATTCTTAACTGTCTGTACTCCGTCGATATTATCAATTAAAAGACTTAAGTTTTTCAGTAGGATAGGCTGATTGATCTGCCAACTGTTTATGTTAAAATACTCTCTTACTGCTGTTATAGCGGCGAGGATTACCTCATTACTGTTGTAGTTTGGAGCAACTGTTATATCAAAATTAACCCCTATGTTAATTACAAAAGCATCTTTAATTCTAACTGAATCACCTATTACTCTGTATTGTGATAAGTAGGTGTCAAGGTTCTGTTTTAATGCGTTAGAGGCTTTAACTAGGTTTTTATTGCTGTTGTAAGTTAGTACGTACAGGTCTAACGTTGTTGGTGTTTCACCTATTCCTAGATTAGCAATTTTAGTCTGTTCAATATATGCTTTAGCGATGACTCCGTACCTGGCCGGCATCGATAATGCCCTAACTAAATAATCATCTTGAGTTACGTTACGGAGCTGAGTCTGGTAATTAGACAATGTATTCTGTCTAATTTCTTCAATACTATCGCCGTCTTGACCTCCAACCGCTGCATCTGGATTGTTTACCGCTAAAGATGCTCTGTAAGTGTTTGCTGTAGCTGTATTAAGATTTGAATTTAAGAAGTTGATATCCCCTGTAATAACTGTTAGGTCATTTGAAGGAACGTTTGCAGCTACTCCTCCCCCTGTCAAGTACCTAACATTAACAGTTGTGTTTGAAGGGGCAATACCGTATGTTTTTGTAAAAATAAAGTTTGTAGGTGAGTAGGCGGTTGTTAACTTAGATTGTTGGAAAGGTAATCCAAGACCTACGTTATCAGGGTTTGGTATGATTGTTTCGTCTGTATCTGTTGCAGTACCTGCTCCAAATTGTAGTTGTAACGACCCTGAATCTAAGAATCTAGTTGCAAATCTTCTTTGAACTTGTTCTAATTGTAGGATGTAGGGTGTATCTGCGTTATCGACTGACCGGTTAGGGTCGTTGGGGTTTGTATTTTTAATACCTGAGTAGATTGCATCTTGAGCTAAATAATCTACTTCATACCATGTATTGCCGTCGCTATCTGTAGCGTCTAGTATGCCAACAATATTTTCTGCGTTAATAGTTCTAGTATCGAACTGTACCGGTGCGGTGAAGGTTAAAGCGGCAGTATTAACTGTAGCAGAGATTGCTTGCCTGCTTTTTTTCAAAAGATAGCTAACCGGATCTGGTCCTGCTGTTTGGAAGATTGTAACTTCTGTTGGATCTTGTGAAGAAGATACTGAAAAGTCTACACTATCTTGAACTAGGAATTTAACTTCGCTGTTAGAGGTTGATGCTACAACTGCATTTTCAGCAATCAACAAAGCATAATCAAAATCAGGAACTGTATCTGTTCCAGATGCTTTTGCAGGTACTTGTTGGTAGAAATCAATGGTTGTTGTTGCAACACCTGTTACATTTGGCTTGTAACCAAACATATATGCTAACTCAAACAAGTTATCTGTTTGACGAGCATACTGCAAGTAAGTCTCTTGTATTTGATTGTCTAAGTAAAAAGACATAACATCTCCTACATAAGCTGCCATTTCCATAAACATCATCCCGGGAGATGACGGACTAAAGTCATTATAGGTTGTAGGGAAATAAGTTTTAGCATAGTCGATTAAGGAAGCCCTCAATGTGCTAAAATCTTTATTTAGGTATTTTATGTCTCTTTTTACTGCCATTTTAGTTGAATGATATTTCTAAGTTGTCTGTTACTCCTGTATCTCTTATAGAGTACTTTAATGTAACTGTGATTTGATTTGTATCAGGGTTACCCGTCACTGTTAAGTTTTCGACAATAACGCTTGGAAAATACTCGCTTATAATACTCTGTATATCTTCCTCTAAAGCTACTTCTGTATTACTGTTTAACTGTTCAAAAATATAAACTTGTAAACCTGCTCCAAACGTTGGGTTTAAATACCTTTGTCCGGTTCCAGTTAGGAAGAAGTTGATTAGGTTAGTTTTGATAGCTTGTTGAGTGGTGTACGTAGAGGTAAAGACGCCAGGTGCAGCAAAGGGTATTCCGACTCCTACAGCGACTGAGGGTTTCTTATCTATTGGGAATATCTTCTTTGCACCAAATGCCATTATTTCTTATTAATAAGACCCATAATCTGGTCTAGGTTAACTTCTCCTGCAGGTAGCGCAGATCCTTCTCCGGCAGTGTTAACTGTTGCAGGTGGTCTGTATCCAGGCTGTGCTCCGAAAGACATAGCGTCGTTCGAAGTCATTGAAATGTTTCCGTTTCTTGATTCCATCATACCACCTAATAATTCTTTGTACTTATCTCTTGCATTAATACTAGCTGCTACTGGTTGAGTTGAAACTGGTACGGGAGCTGAGTAGCTCTCCTGAATGATTGTTTTAGGTGCACGTACTGCTTCCAATAGAATGTCTTTCAATTCTTCTTGAATAGCTTCTCTTACGGCTTCTTTGATGAGTTTTTTAAATACTTTAGTATCCATCTTTTATAAATATTTCTTAATTGGCTTTTAGATTATCCCTGTCTATAATGAGTTTTAGCTCCTCAACAAGGACTTGAGGGTCTGTTGTAAAGGATGGTTCTGTTTGTAGTAGAACGATTCCTTGACTATTCTTAGCCTGTCCTATTCTCTGCTTTAGAGTCGGACTAAATGGTTTCTCTACAATCTCAAAAGTAAACCCTCTGTAAGTTAGGTCGATATTAGAGGTTGCTGCTAATTTTATAGTATTCAAGAGTTTATTAGTGTTTGCCCCTACTTCGTTAGGCTTCTTACCACACTTCTCTAATACAAGGTCGACTACTGCTAATACTGTTATAACCGCCTGCATTACCTTAGCTGCATCAGAGACGTACTGGCTACCTAATGCTAAAGCTCTTTGTAACTCTGGTAGTCTAGCTGTTCCATCTGATTTGAATGTTATCGATGTTCTAATATCATCTAAGTCGCTTATAAGAGCTGTAACTGCTCCGGGTAGTGTTGGTGCTAGTTTAGCAGCTAATGACGTAGCGGTTTTTAGCAGGCTTATAGCATTCAGGGACGTAACTGTTCCGTTTAGGATTGGGGTTAATATCTGCAGAGATGCATCTATAGTGTCAATATACTTTGCGGTGTTTTCAATATCTGCACCTAAAGAATTGCGTATTTGTAATGCCCTATCTAGAATATCCTGTGAAGGACATACATTCGGTAAAGTTGGATTAGCTGTATCTAATCCTTCTATTCCTAGCTGGGATGCTA
>Ga0105096_10000683_pt1 | contig 12654 bp, 12 predicted proteins | sample PPLLak3cmMay2015_FD_87036 | JGI IMG/M metagenome (GOLD analysis project Ga0105096, IMG submission 87036) | Freshwater sediment microbial communities from Prairie Pothole Lake near Jamestown, North Dakota, USA - PPLs Lake P7 Core (1) Depth... | ecosystem: Environmental > Aquatic > Freshwater >... | reverse complement strand
CAAGCCCAAGCCGAGTCCGAAGACACGCCATCCTGCGATCACGATTCGGACTCCTCGGGCATCGTGCCAACTCGGCGTGATGCACGACGGTTGCGAGAAAGCGGCTTTCATGGATGTCGTCTTTGCGTCCCTGCAAATCAAGCGGTGCAGTGGTCGACCCGACAAGCAAAGGAGTCACGCCCCCGCAGATGCTCGAGCATGCAGCATCGAAAGTCGTTGCGATGTGCGGTGACGCACAGACGGTCTGCGCACAGCTTTCTAGCATCTGCAAGGTGCCATCTACCCCTTCTCGCTTCCTATAGCGACGGATGGCGAATTCGGCAACGCGCGCGCATGCACATACGGTGCCCGCTGAGTGCGGCAAACGATCCGTTTTGGAGGGCATACATGTTTTTTCAGCGCTTGAAGACACCCGGCTTGGGACACAACTCCTACGTCCTGGCGTGCGGAGACGGGCTCGCCATCGTGATCGACCCGCGCCGCGATGTGGACGACTATCTGCGTCTGGCCCGAGAAAACGACCTCTCCATCGCCTACGTGCTGGAGACGCATCGCCAGGAGGATTTCGAGTTCGGTTCGCGTACCTTGGCGCAGATGACCGGTGCCAAGATTGTCGGCGGCAACCACGCACTGTTCGGCGAGACGGATGTGAAACTCGAAGACGACGAAGAACTCAAGGTGGGCACTACCCGGTTCGTCGCGCTCGAGACGCCGGGCCACACGCCGGAGAGCATGTCCTATGCGGTTTACGTCAAGGACGCCGGTGACAAATGCTGGGGAGTGTTCACCGGCGATACGCTTTTTGTCGGCGACACCGGGCGCACCGACCTGCCCGATCCCGAGAAAACCGGCGAGAACGCCGGCATCCTGTACGACTCTATCCACCGCAAGATCGCGCCGCTCGGCGACCACACGCTGCTCTTTCCGGCGCACGGCGCCGGTTCCGCATGTGGCGGCAACATTTCCGAGCGCGACGACTCCACCCTGGGGATTGAAACAGGGACGAACCCGGTGTTCCTCAAAAGCCGTCGCGACTTCGTTGCGCACAAGCTGGCGGAGAAAATGGCGCGGCCGCCTTACTTCCTGCACATGGAAAAAGTGAACCTGCTACCCGGAAGGCCGCTCAAGTGGCCGTCCACCTTTAAGGTGCTGCAGCCCAGCGAATTCCAGCATCGGATGAAGGAGGGACTGGTGCTCGACACCCGCTCACCGGAAGCCTTTGCGGCGGCACACATTCCCGGTGCCTACAACATCTGGCTCGCCGGTGTGCCGGCGTTCGGCGGCTGGATCGCCAACGAGAACACCCGGATCTTCCTGGTCGCGGACGGCCCCGAAGCGATGGAATTCGCGGTGATGTCGCTCGCGCGCATCGGCATCGACACGGTGGAGGGCATCCTCGCCAGTGGCATGGAAGGCTGGCGCGACCAGGGACTGCCGATCGAATCCATCGCGACGACAACCGCCCGCGAAACGGCGGGCTGGATGCAGCAGGGGCGCGTCCACGTCCTCGACGTGCGGGACGAGTATGAATGGAACGAGAAACGCATCCCGGGCGCAGTGCACCGCTATGTCGGTCATCTGGAGGACAACCTTCCGCTGCTGCCCAAGGACAGCGAAATCGTCGTGCAGTGCAACGTGGGGCACCGCTCGGGCGTGGCCGCGAGCATCCTGAAGCGCAACGGGTTTACGCGCATCCACAACATGCTCGGCGGAATTACCGCGTGGGAAAAGCTGGGACTCCCGCTCGAAAAATCTGACGAAGCGAAGCAGGCAGACTGATCATGCAACACGGATCGGGTGCATGGTCGCCCTACCTCGTCGGCACGCTGATCGGCCTGCTCTCGATGGCGACATTCTATTTTTCCAACAAGCCGCTGAGCGTGTCGACCGCCTACGCCCGGCTGGCAGGCCTGGTCGGAAACCTGTTCTCCAGGGGCCATACCGAGAACCTGAAGTTTTATCAGGACACCAAGCCGAAGATCGAATGGGGTGTGATGCTGGTGTTCGGCATGCTCATCGGCGCCTTCATCGCCGCAATCACCGGCGGCGAGATCGCCGCCGCATGGGTGCCCGCCCTGTGGGAAAGCCGCTTCGGTCCGGATGTCGCGCCGCGTCTCGGTGTGGCGTTTGCGGGCGGCGCGATTCTGGCGTACGGCGCCCGGCTGGCGGGAGGCTGCACCAGCGGCCACGGTATCAGCGGCGCACTGCAGCTGTCGGTGAGTTCGTGGATCGCGCTCCCGTGCTTCTTCGTCGGCGCCGTCGCGACCGCCCATCTGCTGTATCGCCTCTGAGAAGCGCGATGAATACTCCTGCGAATCCCCTGCCCGAGAAGGCCCCGCCGGTGCTCGTCATTCAGGCGCAGGAGCACGAACAAAGTGACACGGACAACCGCGGCAAACCGGATTCAGCGCGCCAGCTCGTGCTCGGTCTCATGTTCGGCGTCGTGTTCGGCTTCCTGCTGCAGAAAGGCGGCGTGGCCAAGTACGAAGTGCTGATGGGCCAGTTCTTCCTCACGGATTTCACCGTCATCAAGGTCATGCTCTCAGCGATCATCGTCGGCATGCTCGGCATTTTTTCGCTGCGCGCGCTGGGCCTGGTCGAATTGCATGTGAAGCCGACGCGCTACGCCGCCAACATTGCAGGCGGCCTGCTCTTCGGGGTCGGGCTCGGCCTGCTCGGCTACTGCCCGGGGACCGGCGTCGCCGCGCTGGGTCAGGGCAACTACGACGCGATCGCCGGCATCCTCGGCCTGATGGTGGGCAGCTATTTCTATGCCGAAACATCGGCCTACGTCGGTTCGACGATCCAGAGAATCGGCAACCGCGGCGGCATCATGCTGCCGGATTTGCTAGGGATGCGTCTCGCGGTTTTCCTTGCGGTGTTCGTCCCGCTGCTCGTCCTGGGCCTGTTCGTCTTGGCGCAGCTGGCGCCCTGAAGCGTCCGACACATCGCATAGCACCCTCGCCGACGCACATGCGCAACGCCAGCTCGGCATGATGCATCTACAGTTGCGACAGTACGTCTTGCATCGAGGTCCCCCGAGTCATGTTCGGGCCGGAGAATGCGCTGGTCAGACCGCCACCACGCTGCCGCGCCGGCTGCCGCGCACCTGGCGGCCGCGGGCGAACAACTGCTGCAGAGACTGGATCGCATCGATCTCGATTTTCTGCCGCTTGCTGCCGTACTTATTGGGTACGCCTTGTTCGCCCAGCATCGCGGCGCGGTAGATGCGGCCCGGCTGGATCGGCGCGCCGTCGACCAGCAGGTCTTCGATGCGCTGGCCTTTCGGGTTCTCCATCTTGAAGTACATGTTGAGCCCGCGGCAGCGTTTGACGAAGCCGCCCATCTGGCAATACGGGTCGGGCGAGTAGGTGCGCTCCAGGTTGGCTTCGAGCATCGCACGCAGCTCGTCGCCGGTGAGCTCGACGGTGGAAATCGGCGGGTGCGTGGGCACGATGTTCCACAAGTGCTCCATGGTCACATCGCCGGGCAGGATCGGCGCGCCGTAGCGCCAGCCGTTGGAGAACGCCAGGCGCGTGCCGGCCGCGGCAGCGATGGCGTCGAGCAGCACGTTGTCCATCGACGCTTCGAGCGAGGTCGCACGGTCGAGCGGGCTGTGCACCCGTCCGACCACCTGGCCCAGGAAGGCGCGATGCGGTGCGACGACTTCCTCTACCCGCTTGACCATCTCGGCGTCGGGTTCGATCTGTTCATCGACACAGATCAGTTCGTGCCGTACGTCGATGACTTTGCCGCCATCCACCGTGAGGCCGAGCCGGCCGACGAACGAGCCATGACAACCCGACTGGATGATCGGGGTGCCGCCCACCCAAGCCGGCCGGTAGAGCCGGTTGTGGGTGTGGCCGCTGATCAGCGCGTCGATTCCTGAAACCTCAGCGGCGAGCTTGGCGTCCTGTGCGAAGCCGAGGTGAGACAGCACCACCACCAGGTCAACCCTGTCGACGCTGCGTAACCTTTCGATGTGGCCCGGCAGCTCGGTGTTGCCAAGCGTGAAACGCACCCCTTCGGAATAGCTCGGCGGCATGCTCTTGTCGACGATGTTGGAAGCAATGCCGACGATGCCGATGCGCAAACCACTGCGCTCGATCACGCAACTCGGATCGAAGACGAGCTGGTCCGACACCTTGTCGTAGATGTTGATCGCCAGCGCCGGGTACGTGAGCCCGGCAGCAAGCTTGCGCACCTGCGCCGGCCCGTAGGCAAACTCCCAGTGCAGCGTCATCGCGTCGAATTCGAGCGCGTTCATCAGCGGCAGCATCGCCTCGCCCCGGGACTGCCCGGCGACGAAGGTGCCGTGGAAGGTGTCGCCGTTGTCCAGCGCCAGCACTTCACCGGGGCGCTCAGCGCGCACCCGTTTGAAGATGTTGGCGATGCGCGCCAAGCCGCCGCAGGTCCGGTAGTTGAACTTGCCCCGGCCGCGAAAGGCTTCGGGGTGGGGTTCGAGGTAGCCGTGCAGGTCGTTGATCTGCAGGATGGTGAGGTGGCGTTCGGTCATCCCATGCCGCGGCGCCTAAACGCCGCCTGGCGTCAAGCCGTGAACGTAGTCGAGGCTGCCGGTCCGGGCGGCGTGGTGTGGTGATAGGCCAACGCAAGTACCGCGACGCGCGCCCCTGCGACCTGAAACATCTGCGCCGGTTTGCCGAGGAAGGGGCTGCCGCTGGCATCGGTGACGTTGGGTCAATCTATCACACGTCTTGGCCGGCCAGCGCGTCGAAAGCAAAGAGGTCGACGACGGCATCGGGCCGTCACATATGTTCGCTATCGAACAGACAGCGCGAGCGTCGACGCTTATCTTCGGCTCGGAGTTGCCCCTGGTTGCCCGAGCACTTCCCGAAGTGGCTGTCGAGCGAACCGAATGTGTCTGAAGTCAAATGGACAGAGGAGTTGCGATGAAGGGATTTGTGCAAGACATCGAGGGTCTGGCGACCCGAAACGATGACTTCCGAAAGGTGCTCTACACGGCAAAGAACTGCCAACTGGTCCTGATGGCCTTGAAGCCGCAGGAAGAGATTGGAGCCGAGGTTCACCAACTCGACCAGTTCTTCCGGGTTGAAGAGGGGCGGGGGGAAGCCGTCCTCGACGGGGTTCGCACGCCGATTAGCGCCGGTTTTGCAGTGCTCGTGCCCGCCGGTGCGCGGCACAATATCGTCAACACCGGGGGCGAACCCCTGAAGCTCTACACGCTGTACGCGCCACCGAATCATCGCGACGGCATCGTGCATCGCACCCGTGTGGAGGCCGAGGCCGATACCGAACACTTCGACGGCAAGACGTCGGAGTAATCTGTTTGGGGCCGTTGCAGCTTACGGCGTGCGACATGTTGACTGACGCGCATCGTTGCGAGCTTCCGGATACCGACGTGGACATCACCGACACGCGGTGCGGTCGGGCAGTCGCGGCGTCGAGGGCCTCGACCTCCCTGCTGGACAGATTGACCGATGTCAATCTGGACGACCTCTTCGATGCGGCGGGGCTGATGTGCCTGCGGCAAACGGGCCTTCAGCGTCTCTTCAGGCCATCCGCTCGACGCTTCGCTGTCGTGGCCCATCAGTTCGACAATCTCGTGGGCGAGCAAGGACTGGCACAAGGCAGTTCGTGGTTGGCGCACTCGATGGCGGCAGGCGTGCAGGTGTCGGGTGGCGACCATGTCCCGGCCACGGGCCCGGTAGTCGTTCTCGCCAATCACCCGGGCATGACCGACACCGTTGCGCTGCTCGCGAGTCTGGCGTCGCGTCCCGATCTGCGCGTGATTGCACTGGACCGCCCCTTCCTGCGCGCCTTGCCGAATGTCGCAAGGCACCTGATCCTGGTGCCCGACCACGAAGTCGGGCGCGTGCGCGCGGTGCGGGCTGGCGTGAGACATCTGCAACAAGGCGGCGCCTTGTTGACGTTTCCGGCCGGCGAAATCGAACCCGACCCGGCGACATTCGGGCGGCGCAAGGCGATCGATTCGGTGCTGCGCTGGTCGGACAGCTTTGTCCTGTTCGCGCGGCGGGTGCCGCAGACCCGATTCATTCCGGCGATCGTCAGCAATGTCATCTCGCCGGAAGCGCAGGAACACCTCTTGACGCTGCTGCGCCGTACCGCCCATGACAAGCAGCGGCTTGCAGCGGTCTTGCAGGTGGCCCTGCCGCGATACCGGAAGATGGTCGCGCACGTCGCGTTTGGGCCATCGAAAGTGGCCCGTGATTGCGCAGCGGATTCGCTGCGGTCAGCGATCGTTGCCGAGATCCGGCACTTGATTGAAGCGTCGGCTGGCCCTGCCAACGAATGTACCGGTCGTAGCGCACAGCGGCGACTCGGCGATAGTCCGTTGGTGCCTCGGCCCCTGAGCCCATGACGGCATCATCGGCCCAGGCCTGCTGGCTGGTCGAGCCAGGCTGCGCCGAACTGCGCACCGAGACGCTGCCTGAGCGGACCGCTGAGCAGGTACAGGTGCGCACCCTGCACAGTGGCATCAGCCGCGGCACCGAGACCCTGGTCTATCGCGGCGAAGTGCCGGCCAGCGAGGTCGAGCGCATGCGCGCACCCTTTCAGTCGGGCGATTTTCCTGGCCCGGTGAAGTACGGTTACAGCAGCGTCGGCCTCGTGGAAGAGGGCCCCGCTGCCCTCGTGGGTCGCGCGGTGTTCTGCCTGTTCCCGCACCAGACACTGTACGTGGTGCCGGCAGGTGCCGTTCATATCCTGCCCGAAGGTGTGCCGCCGGCGCGGGCAGTGCTCGCAGCCAATCTGGAGACCGCGGTCAATGCGCTGTGGGACGCTGCGCCTCGACTTGGCGATCGCATCAGCGTCGTCGGTGGCGGCACCGTGGGCCTGCTCGTTGCCTGGCTGGCGGGCCGCGTGCCTGGGTGCGCCGTCGAGGTAGTGGATACGCAAGTGGCGCGCCGCGAAGTGACCGAACGGCTGGGCGTGGACTTCGCCGTGCCCGAGGCCGCGCGCGACGAAGCCGATCTCGTGATCCATGCCAGCGGCCGGGCCGAGGGCCTGGCGACGGCGCTGCGCCTCGCGGCTTTCGAGGCGACGGTGCTGGAGCTGAGTTGGTACGGACAGCGTGACGTGAGTGTTCCGCTGGGTGGTGCATTTCATTCGCGCCGCTTGCTGCTGAAGAGTTCACAGGTGGGGCAGGTGGCCGCAGCACAGCGCAGCCGCTGGAGCCATCGCCGTCGCATCGAACTGAGCCTCTCGCTGCTGACTGACCCCGTCTTGGACGCCCTGATCACCGATACGGCGCCCTTTGCCGACTTGCCTGCCGTGCTGGCACGCCTGGCCGCGTCCACGTCGGATGCCCACCTGTGTCATCGAATCGACTACCCGTGATCTGATCAATGCAAGGACTGGCCATGTACAGCGTCAATGTCCGCGACCACTTCATGATCGCCCACAGCTTCCAGGGCCGAGTCTTCGGCCCGGCGCAGCGCATGCACGGAGCGACCTACGTGGTCGACCTGGAACTGCGCCGGGTCGAGCTGGACGCGGACGGGATCGTGGTCGACATCGGCCGTGCCACGCAGGTCTTGCACACCGTGTTGGGCGAGTTGAACTTCCGCAACCTCGACGAAGAGAGCGTCTTTCGGGGTCGCAACACCTCCACCGAGTTTCTGGCCCGCGTCGTCTTCGATCGCGTGGCTGCGCGCATCGTTGCCGGCGAACTGGGCTCGAATGCAGATGGCCTGTGCCACCTGAAGGTGACGTTGCACGAGTCGCACGTCGCGTGGGCCGCCTACGAGGGCGCGCTGCCGGCGCGCGAGACCGCTTGAGGCCCTCGAGCGTCCACTCATGTCCGCAAGCCCGCTGGTCTTCGTGGTGCCAGGTGACCTGGGCAGCGTCACTGGAGGCTACGGCTACGATCGCCAGATGATCGCCGGATTGCGCGAGGGGGGGCGCGCGGTCGAGGTCGTCCCGCTCCATACCGGCTTCCCCTGGCCGGACGCCGCTGCGCTGGCCCACGCCGCGCAGCAGCTGGCCGCCATCCGGGATGGGGCGCTGGTCGTCGTCGATGGTTTGGCGTTTGGAGTCCTGCCGGGGCTGGCCGAGCAGCATGCGGCGCGGCTGCATTGGGTCGCGCTGGTGCATCACCCGCTGGCGCTGGAGACCGGCCTGACTCCACCGCAGGGCCGCGCGCTCTTCGACAGCGAGCGACGCGCACTGGCCACCGCGCGCGGCGTGATCGTGACCAGCGCGGCAACGGCCCGTGAATTGACCCGGTATGGTGTGGCCGCCGATCGTGTCCATGTGGTGACACCGGGAACGGATGCCGCACCCCGGGCCGCCGGATCAGGCGTGTATGCGGCCCGTCCGGGCTTGTCGCTCCTCTGCGTCGCGACTCTGATCCCGCGCAAAGGCCACGCCGTCCTGATCGAAGCATTGCGCGGCCTGCAGGACCGCGACTGGACCCTGCATTGCGTTGGAAGCTCGACGCGGGACGCCGGCACGGCAAGCGCCCTGCGTTCGGCCATCGCGAAGCACGGCATGGACGACCGGGTCCGCCTGCACGGCGAGGTCCCGGCGGGTGTGCTCGAGTCGATGTATGGGCAAGCCGACGCCGTCGTGTTGCCCTCGTACTTCGAAGGCTACGGCATGGCGTTGGCCGAGGCGCTGGCGCATGGCGTGCCCGTCGTGAGCACCACGGCCGGCGCCATCCCCGACACGGTACCAAGCAATGCCGGCCTACTCGTGCCGCCGGGTGACGCGGCGGCGCTGCGCGCCGCGCTGGCAGCCCTGCTCGACGAACCGGCGTTGCGCGCCCGACTGGCCGCGGGAGCGCGAGCGGCCCGCGCCGTCCTGCCCACCTGGCCCCAGGCTGTCGCACGCTTTGCAGCGGCGCTGCAGTCCCTCGACATGGAATTCGAGCCGGGGAGGGCATCATGAGTGGTTTCAGCGCCGCTTGGCTGCATCTGCGCGAGCCCTTCGATTACGCGGCCCGCGAGACGGTTGCCGCGGCGCTGGATCTGCCCGGAGGGCTGACGCGATGGCGCAAGCGATCACCCGGCGAGGCACTCGCGATGATCGATCTGGCCTGCGGCCATGGTGCGAACCTGCGCGTGTTGGCGCCAGACCTGGGCGGCGCGCAGCATTGGCGGCTCATTGATCATGACCCGGTGCTGCTGGATGCGGTGCCGGATGCTCTCGACGAATGGGCACGCCGGCACGATTACCGATTCACGCTGGAACACGGCGCGGGCGATGAACAAGCGATCGACATTGCCGGCCCCCACTTCCACGCCAGGGTTGTCCGTCAACGTGTCGATCTGGCGCGTGATCTGGCAAGCCTTGATTTCGGCCACTCGCCACTCGTCACTGCCTCCGCGCTGCTGGACCTCGTCTCGGCGCCTTGGCTGCAGGCGCTGATCCACAAGGCCCGGGCTGCCCGCGCCGCCTTGTTGTTCGGCTTGACCGTCGATGGTCGGACGGCGTGGAGTCCGGCCGACCCGGGTGACGATCGTGTGCACGGGCTGTTCAGCCAGCATCAGCGCCGCGACAAGGGCTTCGGTCCCGCATTGGGCTCGCAGGCAGCCGCCATCGCCGTGCAGCAGCTGGTATGCGCCGGTTACGAGACGCTGCGGACGCAGACCGATTGGCTCATCGATGGCGCGGTGGCACCGGAGATGCAGCGCGCGATGGTCGAAGGCATGGCCGCTGCGGCGCTGGAACAGGACCCGGCTGCACAAGACGCCGTGCGTTCCTGGAAGGCCCGTCGCGGCGCAGGCATCGGCCGTTCCCGTTTACGGATCGGGCACGTGGACATCGTTGCCACTCCCGCTTAGGTCTACTTGCGCAAATCCAGGTCCCACAGATGGTCCAACCCCATTCGATAAACCCGGCAAGGCGGGCGAGGGCAGTCGTCCAGGCGCGCCGGACCCGCGAACCGCAGGCCGGGTCGGCCGTCGCCAATGATGATCGGCGCCACGGCCAGGTGCAGCCGGTCCAGGCACTGCTGCGCGAGAAAGCGCGACACCGTCACGCCGCCGCCTTCGACAAAGAGTCGCGTCAGACCGCGCGACTGCAGCGCCGTCACGGCGTGCGCCAAGTGCGGCGTGCCGTCGTCCCGCAGCAGGTCGCTCACGGCCAGCACTCGATCTGCGCCGACCTGCGTGACGGCAGCGTCCCGCCACCGTGCATCACACAACCACAGCGTGGGTGCCTGCCCGTCATTGAAGACATGCGCGGTCTCGAGGTGGCCGGCAAGTCGCAACTGCGGATCGAGCAGCACGCGGGTGGGATGGGGGCCGGCCACACGGCGCGTCGTCAATCGGGGATTGTCGGCCGCGACCGTGCCGGCGCCCACGATCACGGCGTCACACATGGCGCGCAGGCGATGAAGATGCAGCAGGATCTCGGGGTCGTTGATGAAGGTTGAGTCGCCAGTGCGCGTCGCCACGCAGCCATCCAGGCTCTGGCCCAATTGCGCGATCACCCACGCTTGGCCCTTTGGCCGAAAGTCCAACAAGGGTTTGAACAGATCGAACAATTCCTGTGCCTGGGCGTCCCAGCGGCCTTGCAGTTGCCAGCCGCTGGCGCTTGCCCAGGCCAATGTGTCCTGGGGGAAGGTCGGGACGTCGGCAGCGCGACGGGCGCGTGCGATGGCGAGGAGAAGCGGCCACAAGCCCACCGCCGACCGAATGTCGCCGTTCACGGCGGGAGGACCCGCGGCAGAGGGCGAGTTGCTCATCTGGCGTAGGACAGGGGCGGGCGGCAGGTGTGTAAGCCCGTCGCTTGGCAAACCTCACAGCATGGCTGCATATCTGAGGCGTGATAACGAGAACGCCGCCGCCATTGTAACGGCCATTGCGGCCCGCGGTGATTCACCGGGCCTGTCGGCTCACAACCCGTCGCCTGCTCGTCGAGCGGTTTCCAATCCGATGCAAACTGAATGGGCAGCCTGACCATGAATCCTCCTTCGCTGAATTTCCAAAAGGCGTTCCCTGAGGTCGCTGCCGCGCAGGCCGCGATTCGGCTCGACCGGATGCAGACGGAGTTCCGGCGTGGGCGTCCCGTGGTCATGGAAACCGCCGATCCCGCTGCACCCGTCGCGATACTGGCCGCGGTGGAAACGCTGAGTGCGGCCCGACTGCAGGCGTTGGTTCAGACCGCGGGAACGCCTCGGCTCCTGCTCACCGCTGAGCGCCTGCGGGCCATCGGCTGGTCGCAGGCGTCAGGTGCACGCTCCTTCTTGCTCGGTTCCCCCATCACCGTCGAACGCGTGCAGCGACTTGCTGCGGTCCTGCCGGGTGCAGCCACCACGGCGGAAGCCGCCGACCTGGTCGGTGCACAGCCTGCCGGTCCGGCTCTGGAAGGCGTGTTGAGTCTGACAAAGCGCGCGCGCCTCGTTCCCGCGCTGCTGATGTTCGAACTCCACGCCGCGGCGCTGCCGGGGCTGCGGCAGACTGAAGTGCACCGGATCTTCGACACGGACGGGATTGCATCGGCCGCGTCGGAACCCGGCGCTCTATCGGAACTGATTCGCGTCAGTGACGCGCACATGCCCATAGCCGCCCGCGATGACTGCAGGCTTGTGTTGTTCCGTGAGCCCCATGGTGACGCTGAACACGTGGCGATCGTCGTCGGCCAGCCGGACCTCACCCTGCCGGTGCCCGTGCGCATGCACTCCGCGTGCCTGACGGGTGACCTGCTGGGCAGCAGGCGCTGCGACTGCGGCGACCAGTTGCGGCTGGGCATGGCACGCCTGGCCGAGACGGGGGGCGTTCTCCTGTACCTGTCCCAGGAGGGGCGGGGCACCGGCCTGGCCAACAAGTTGCGAGCCTACCGATTGCAAGATGCGGGACTGGACACCATCGACGCCGATCGCCACTTGGGCTTCAGCGCGGATGAGCGTGACTTCGGGCCTGCGGTGGAGATGCTGAAACAGCTGGGGATCTCACGCATCCGGCTGCTGACCAACAACCCGCACAAGGTCGAATTCATGCGTCGCGCTGGCCTGGATGTCGTGGACCGGGTCGCGCTGCTGGCGCCCGTCAATGCGTTCAATGCGCGCTATGTACAAACGAAGCAAAAGCGCGCCGGGCACTTCGCGCAGGCGCCACGGACATAGGCGGCGTGCGCTGACCCAGGCATCGTCCCGGCGGCTTGCTAAGGCAGCGGATGCCGGGCCACCTCGCCCAGCAGAGTGACCAGCCGATCTGCCCAGTAGTCCAGTAGACGCTCGCCCTTGGCCGCAGTGGCGGCGGTGGCGTTGCCGCATGCGCCGTCCGGGTTGACGTCCTGCATCATCCAGCTCAAGCCCGCCGCCTCGTTGAAGCCCAGCACGCCGCCTCGCGCGGCCAATGTCTGCCCCGCCGACGGGAAGTCGGCCAGCGCGTCCTGCCGCACAAGATCCGGGCGCAGGTGCAGCATCACGGAGGTCTCGACTGCGCCGCCATGCAGGCCATGAGTCAATTCGTCGGCATCGAACAGGCCCGTCGGGGCGCCGAGCGCAAAGCTGTGGGCACGCACCACCAACATGCCGCAGTCCGCGCGCAAGCGCAGCGCGACCTGGTCGACATGCGCTCGCTGGCCGCCGTGGCTGTTGAAGATCACCAGCTTGCGCACCCCTGCGCGCGCCACGCTGTGCCCTATGGACAACCACAGTCCGAGCAAGGCCTGCAAGTCAACGCTCAACGTGCCTTTGAATGCCGT
>Ga0105096_10000681_pt1 | contig 12665 bp, 10 predicted proteins | sample PPLLak3cmMay2015_FD_87036 | JGI IMG/M metagenome (GOLD analysis project Ga0105096, IMG submission 87036) | Freshwater sediment microbial communities from Prairie Pothole Lake near Jamestown, North Dakota, USA - PPLs Lake P7 Core (1) Depth... | ecosystem: Environmental > Aquatic > Freshwater >... | reverse complement strand
CCGAGACGGCCGTCCGGGAGCTCGCCGACCTCCAGCGCGGCCGCGTGCTCGTGGGCGCCAACGACGGCACCGTCCACAGCCTGCTGCCGCTCATCGCCGGCTTCCACGAGCGCCACCCGGGCGTGCACGTCGACGTGCGGCGCGTCCATGCCCGCCGGATCGGCGCCGAGGTGGCCACCGGCAGCCTCGACTTCGGCATCCTCACCTTCCTGCCGTCCGAGCGCGGCCTCGGCAGCGTGGTCATCGACGCCGACGACCTCGTCCTGCTCGTGCCCCCCGGCCATCCGTTCGCCAGGCGGCGGGTGGTCCACATGGACGAAGTGGGCCGTCAGCCCGTCGTCGCGCACAACGACCCGTCGCCGGCCCGCGAGCGCGTCCTGCGGCTCTACGAGCAGCGCCAGGAGCCGCTCAACATCCGCCTGTCGCTGCCGAGCCTCGACGCCATCAAGGGGGCGGTCGGCATGGGGCTCGGCGTCGCGATCCTGCCCCGCCGGTGCGCCGCCGCCGAACTGGCCCGCCGGGACCTGGTGGCGGTCAACGTGCCGGAACTCCACCTCAGGCGCCGTCTCCGCCTCGTCTACCGCAAGACCGGTGCGCACTCGCACGCGGCCCACGAATTCCTGCGTGTCGTCCAGGAGCTGGCCATCGATGTCGCCCGTTGACGCGGAACGCGTCACCGTTCCGGGGCTGGGGCGGGCGGGAAGCCGGCGATGTAGGGCAAGCGGGCAGCCGCGGCCCGCACGGACGCAAAATCCTCCGTGAGGAGGGCTGTCGCGTCCCAGGTGCCGGCCAGGAAGGCGCTGCGGGCGGCGGCCGGCATGGAGCAGGCGGCCTCGATGCCGCCGCCGTGCACCAGCATGCGATCGAGGTTCACCGAGACGATGGCGGCCGGGTCGCGGCCGACGCGCGACATCAGCGCCTCGACATCGTCCGGCCGCGCGCCGACGCATGGCACCCCGAGCGCGGCGGCGTTGCTGAAGAAGATCTCGGCGAACGACGAGCCGATGACGGCGGCGATGCCCCAGCGTGCCAGGGCCTGCGGCGCGTGCTCCCGCGACGAACCGCACCCGAAGTTGCGGTTGACGAGCAGGACGCGCGCGCCCGCGTGCGCCGGGTCGTCGAAGGGGTGGCGCGCGCCGGCGGCCGCGGCGGCCCGGCGGTCGTCCTCGAACACGTGAGCCTCGAGGCCGTCGAAGCTCACGGCCCGCAGAAAGCGCGCCGGCATGATCCGATCGGTGTCGATATCGTCGCCGCGCAGCACGATGGCCCTGCCCGAGATCGTCATGACGCCTCCGCCGCCGGCAGCAGGGAGCGCACGTCGGTCACTTCGCCCGCGATCGCCGCGGCGGCCACCATCGCCGGGCTCATCAGCAGGGTGCGGCCGGTCGGGCTGCCCTGCCGGCCCTTGAAATTGCGGTTCGACGAGGACGCGCACAGCTCGCGGCCCTCGAGCCGGTCCGGGTTCATCGCCAGGCACATCGAGCAGCCGGCCTCCCGCCACTCGAACCCGGCGTCCCTGAACACCTCGTGCAGCCCATCGCGCTCGGCGGCCTCCCGGACCCGCTTCGACCCGGGCACGACCAGGCCGCGGACGTGCGTCGAGATCCGCCGGCCCCTCACGATGCGGGCCGCCTCGCGCAGGTCGGAGAGCCGGCCGTTGGTGCAGGAGCCGATGAACGCCACGTCCACCTTCGTGCCGGCGATCGGGCTCCCGGGCTGCAGCCCCATGTAGGCCAGGGCGTCGGCCAGGGCGCTCCGCTCCGCCTCCGCGACATCCGAGGGCCGCGGCACGCGCCCGCCGACCTCGATCGACTGCCCGGGACTCGTGCCCCAGGTCACCATCGGCCCGAGCGCCGCCCCGTCGATCGAGACCTCGTCGTGGTAGACCGCGTCGGGATCGGAGGCGAGCGACCGCCACCACGCGGCAGCCCGGTCGAACGCGTCGCCGGCGGGCGCGAACCGGCGCCCGCGCAGATACGCGACCGTGGTGTCGTCGGGATTGACGTAGCCCGCCCGCGCGCCGCCCTCGATGGACATGTTGCACAGCGTCATCCGCTCGTCCATCGTCATGCGCTCGACGACGGGCCCGGCGTACTCGTAGGCGAAGCCGGCGCCGCCCTGCACGCCGAGCGCCCGGATGACGGCGAGAATGACGTCCTTGGCGTACACGCCCGGCGCGAGCGCGCCGCCGATGGCGACGCGCCGGACCTTCAGCGGGTCCATGGCGAGGCACTGCGACGCCAGGACGTCGCGGACCTGCGAGGTGCCGATGCCGAAGGCCACGGCCCCGAAGGCCCCGTGCGTGGAGGTATGGCTGTCGCCGCAGGCGATGGTCATCCCCGGCTGGGTGAGGCCGAGCTCCGGGCCGATGACGTGGACGATGCCCTGGTCGTCGCTGTCGAGGCCGAACAGCGGCACGCCGAACTCGCGGCAGTTGCGCTCGAGGGCCGCCATCATCTGCTCCGCCATCTGGTCGGCGAAGGGGCGGGGCTGGCCGTCGGTGGGCACGATGTGGTCGACCGTCGCGAAGGTGCGGTCCGGAAAGGCGACGGGCTGGCCGCGCAGGCGGAGCATGTCGAAGGCCTGGGGGCTGGTGACCTCGTGCACCAGGTGCAGGCCGACGAGCAGTTGCGTCTGCCCCGTCGGCAGGCGCCGGACCGTGTGGAGGTCCCAGACTTTTTCGAGCAGCGTTGATCCCATGCCGGATCGGATTGTACGTCAGCCGAGCGGGCGCGCGAGAATCAGCGCGTCCTCGACGACGCGGCCGGCGATGAGGTGTTCCTGGATGATTCGCTCGAGCACCGGCGGGTCGCAGTTGGCGTACCAGGCGCCCTCGGGGTACACCACGGCCACCGGCCCCGACTCGCACACCCGGAGGCAGTTGGCGCGGGTCCGCAGCACGCCACCGGCGTCGGACAGGCCGAGTTCCTCCAGCCGGCGCTTCAGGTACTCCCAGGCGGCGATGGAGCGCTCGCGGTCGCAGCACTTGGGCGTGGTCTGGTCGCAGCAGAGGAAGATGTGGCGGCGGGCGGAGGGAATGCCGATGCGCCCGGCCTTCGAGCGCGCGGCGGCCAGGTCGGCAGCCTGTGACTCCATGGTGTCTACATTCTACCGTCTGCGGTAGAATCGCGCTTCAACCGCGGTCTGCCCGCCGCGCAAGAGGAGCCGTGCATGCCCGAGACCACGAAACGCAGCAAGTTCCCGCGCACGTTCTGGGTCGCCAACGTGATGGAGCTGTTCGAGCGGGCGGCCTATTACGGCATGAACTCCGTGCTGGCCGTCTATCTCACGCGCTCCGTCGTCGACGGCGGCCTCGGGTTCGCCGAGCAGTCGGTCGGGTTCATGCAGAGCATCGTCTACGCGCTGACCTACGTGCTGCCGATCCTGGGCGGCGCGCTGGCGGACCGGTACGGGTACCGCCGGATGCTCATGGTGGCGTTTTCCTTCATGGCCGCCGGCTACTTCTCGGCCGGCTTCACCTCGACCTATGCGATGGTCTTCCTCGCCCTGCTGGTGATGGCAACCGGCTCGGGCCTCTTCAAGCCCATCATCTCGGGCACCATCGCCAGGACGACCGACGAGAGCAACTCGGCCTTCGGGTTCGGCATCTACTACTGGATGATCAACCTCGGGGCGTTCCTCGCGCCCCTCGTGGTGAGCTACCTGAAGGGCTTCTCCTGGCAGTACGTGTTCATCGCCTCGGCGATCTACTGCGCACTGATGCTGCTGCCGACGATGTTCGTCTTCACCGATCCGCCGCGGCCGGCGAGCACGAAGACGCTCAAGCAGGTGCTGGTTGGCGCGGCCGAGGTGATGGGCGACTCCCGCTTCATGCTGATGATCGTCGTGTACTCGGGATTCTGGATTCTCTACTTCCAGAACTTCGGCTCCGTGCTGTGGTACCTGCGCGACTTCGTCGATGGCGCGCCCGTGAGCGCCGCCGTGACGGGCCTGCTTCACGCCGTCGGCATCAACGCCGAGTTCACGTTCGACGCCGAGCACGTCACCGTCATCAACGCCGGCACGATCATCCTCCTGCAGGTGCTCGTCAGCCGCATCGTCAAGGACAAGCCGGCGCTGCCCACCATGGTCACCGGCATGCTCATCGGCGGGATCGGGTTCCTGCTGCTGGCCTCCTCGCACAACGCATGGATCTTCGTCCTCGGCATCGCGGTGTTCTCCCTCGGCGAGATGACCGCGCACCCGAAGTACTACAGTTTCGTGGGCCTCGTGGCGCCGGCCGATCGGAAGGCCGTCTACATGGGGTACGCGTTCCTGTACGGCGTGTTCGGGTCGCTGCTGGGCTCGAACCTCGGCGCGTTCCTCTACACGCTCATGCTGAAGCCGGTGGTCGGCACGCCGGAGGCTTTCGCGGCCACGCGGACGTTCTGGCTGATGTTCGCGGCGCTGGACGTGGTGGCGGCGGCCGGCCTGATCCTGTTTGCGCGCGCGTTCACGGCCGACACGCCCGAGACGCGCCGCAAGGCCCGCCTCGTCATGCTCTTCGTCTACGTGCTCGTGTTCGCCGTGGGGATCGGCTTCTGCGTGCTCGCGTTCTGGAGCACGCCCGTGCAGTTCCGCACGCTGGTGCAGTCGCTCATCTTCCTGGCGCTGGGCGCCGGCGGCTTCATCGTCAGCCTCAGGAGGAGGTGAGCGGTGTCATCCCGGAACCCGATCGTCGTGCTGCTGGCGGCGGGCCTGCTGGCAGCCGGCCTGCTGCCGCCGGCCGCGCCGGCGCACGCCCAGTCCCACCCGAAGGGCCATCTCGTCGCCGTCGGCGGCGGCGGCGTGCCCGATGTGATCCTCACGCGCGCGCTCGAGCTCGCGGGAGGCCCGTCGGCGCCCATCGTGATATTTCCGCAGGCGTCCGAGCTCGCGGACACCGGAGACGTAGCCGCCGAGATGTGGAAGAAGGCCGGCGCCACGAACGTGCGCTGGATGCCGCTGACCGACGCGGCGGCGGCGCGACAGGCGGTCGAGGCGGCGGCCTTCATCTGGTTTCCCGGCGGAGATCAGGCCAAGCTCATGAAGGCGTTCGAGGGGACGGGCGTGCCAGAGGTCATCGCGCGCCGGTACCGCGACGGTGCCGTCGTCGGAGGCACCAGCGCCGGGGCGGCGGTGATGTCGGCGATCATGCTGACCGGCGACGCGGACCTGCAGAGCATCACGGTGGGGGCCACGAAGACCGCCCCCGGGCTGGGCCTGTGGCCCGAGGTCATCGTCGATCAGCATCATCTGAAACGGCAGCGCCAGAGCCGCCTCATCAGCCTCGTGCTCGAGCACCCGGCACTGGTCGGCGTCGGCATCGATGAGCGGACCGCCGCCATCGTGTCGGGCCCGCGCTTCGAGGTGGTCGGCGAGAGCTCGGTGTTCGTGGTCGACGCCCGCCGCGCGAACATCGAGCCGCGGGCGCCCGGCGCCCTCTCGGCGGCGCGGGACGTGACGCTGCACGTCCTCACCGCCGGGATGGGGATGGCGTTCAGGGACTAGAGGTACCTGAGCTCGATCGCCTTCTGCTCGAGCTCCGCCCGGAACTCCGGCGCCGCGATGTCGATGAGCGAACGCGCGCGCTGCCGGATCGTCTTGCCGTACAGGTCGGCGACGCCGAACTCCGTCGCCACGTAGTGCACGTGGTTCCTGGTCGTGACCACGCCGGCGCCGTGGTTGAGCATGGCCACGATCTTGCTGATGTTCCGGCCCTTCACGACCGCCGTCGACGGGAGCGCGATGATGGGCAGGCCGCCCTTGCTCCGCGACGCGCCGTAGATCATGTCCACCTGCCCGCCGACGCCGCTGTAGATGCGCGGCCCGATGCTGTCGGCGCAGACCTGGCCCGTCAGGTCGACCTCGATCGCCGAGTTGATGGCCACCATCCGGTCGTTCTGCGCCACGATGAACGGGTCGTTGACGTACTCGGTCGGGTGCATCTCGATGATCGGGTTGTCGTGCACGAAATCGTAGAGCCGCTGCGTGCCGATCATGAACCCCGCGATGATCTTGCCCGGGTGCAGCGTCTTCATCTCGCCGTCGACGACGCCGCGCTCGACCAGATCGATCACGCCGTCGGAGAAGAGCTCGGTGTGCACGCCGAGGTGCTTGCGGTCGGTCAGCAGCCTCAGCACCGAGTCGGGGATGGCGCCGATGCCGGTCTGCAGGGTGGCGCCGTCCGGAATGAGCGCCGCCACGTGCGACGCGATCCGCTGGGCCAGGTCCGACGTGCCGGCCATGTTCACCGCCGGGAGCGGGTAGTCGACTTCGACGATGTGGTGGATCTTGGAGACGTGGATGAAGGCGTCGCCGAGCGTGCGCGGCATCTTCGGGTTGACTTCCGCGATCACGAGCTTCGCGGACTGCGCGGCCGTCTTCGTGGAGCTGACCTCCACGCCGTACGAACAGAACCCGTGCTCGTCCGGCGGGCTCACGTGGATGAGCGCGGCGTCGAGCGGCAGGTGGCCGTTCTTGAAGAGCAGCGGCACCTCCGACAGGAAGCACGGCGTGAAGTCGCCCCGCCCCTCGTGCACGGCGGCCCGCTGGGTGTCGCTGAGGAACATGGTGTTGATGCGCAGGTGCCCGGCCAGCTCGGGCTTCGCGTAGTCGGCCTTGCCGAACGTCAGGATCTGGCACAACTCGACATCCTGCAGGCCCATCGCGTGTTCGACCAGCGCCCCGACCACCACCTGCGGCACCGAGCAGTTGCCGGTCAGAAACACGCGCTGGCCCGACCTGATGTGGCTGACCGCGTCCTCGGCCGTCGTCACCCGCTTGCGATACACGTCCATCCAGCTCACGAGTTCACCTCCGGCAGGCCCAGGTTGGCCGCCAGCATCGGGTTGACCACACGCCCCTGGTGCGTCGCGATTCCGCGCCGCAGGGCGGGCACGCCGGCCGCCGCGGCGTCGAGCCCGTGGGTGGCCACCGCCGAGATGAACGGCCACGCCGCGTTGGTCAGGGCGTGGGTCGCCGATCGCGCCACGACCGACGTCATGTTCGGCACGCAGTAGTGCAGGACGTTTTCGGCCACGAACGTCGGCGAATGGTGCGTCGTGGGCCGGCTCGTCTCGATGCACCCGCCCTGGTCGATGGCCACGTCCATCACGACCGAGCGGGGCTTCATCGCCCGCACCATCTCGCGCGTGACCACGACCGGGCTCCGGGCCCCGGCCACGTGGATCGCGCCGACCAGGACGTCGGCAAAGGCCACGGCCTTCCGGATGTTCGTCGGGTGCGCCACCATCATCACGACGTGGCGGCCGATGCCGAGGTGCGCCTCGATTTTCTGGAGCCGGCCGATGTCCATGTCGAGGACGTAGACGCTGGCCCCGAGGCCGAGGAACGCCCGCGCCGCCGCCATGCCGAACGTGCCGGCGCCGAGGATCACCACTTCGGCGGGCGGCACGCCGGGCACCCCCGACAGCAGGATCCCCTTGCCGCCGTGATCGCTCTGCAGCAGGGTCCCCGCCACCTGGGGCACCATGAGGCCGGCCATGTGGCTGAGCGCTGCCAGCACGGGCAGCGATCCGTCCTCCTGCTGGATGGTCTCGTACGCGATCGCCGTCACTTTCTTCTCGAGCATCGCTTCGACGCGGTCGCGGCGCCCGGCCGACAGGTGCAGGAAGCCCATGAGGACCGACCCTTCCTGCATCCACGCCGCCTCTTCCGCCGTGGGCTTGGCCACCTTGGCGACCAGCCCGGCGCGGCCGTACACTTCTTCGCCGGAGTACACGACCCGGGCGCCGGCCCGCTCGTACTGCACGTCGCTGAATCCCGCGCCGCGCCCGGCGTCGCGCTCCACCACGCACGGGTGGCCGGCAGAGACGAACAGCTCGACGCCCGCCGGCGTCAGACCGACGCGATGCTCGTCGACCCTCCGCTCGCGTGGAACTCCGATGTTCATGGGACCTCCTGATGTCGCCGCTGGATTCGAAGGGACTCGACGCCTCGGCCCGGACGGGCCGGACCGGGACCGACCATTTTACCCTCGTTGTTCCGGGCCGTGCACGGCCCGACTTCGCCGCGGTCAGGCGCGCTTTGCTCCTCCCGCGGCTTCGTCGGGGCGAACTCGCCGGCTCCGCTCAGGACCTGCGGGCCAGCAGGTCGTCGACCTCGGCGAGCGTCGGCACGCCGCCCATCGCGCCGGCCTTGGTGCAGCTGACGGCCGCGGCCGCGTTCGCGAACCAGAGCTGGCGGTCGAGCGGCCATCCCGAGACGATGCCGAAGATGTACCCGCCCCGGAAGACATCGCCCGCGCCGGTCGAGTCGACGACGGGAACCGGGAATCCCGGCGCCGCCAGGAGTTCCGTCCCCTCCAGCGCGATGGCTCCCTTCTCGCCGAGCGTCACCACCAGCGTCCCGGGGTGGGATCGCCGGAGCGCACGCAGCGCCCGTTCCGGGCTGGTCTCGCCGGTCAGCTCCAGCGGCACGCTCTCGGCGAACACCGGGTGGCTGACCAGCCGCAGGAGTTCCCGCGTGCCCGGCGTCACGTGGTCGACGTCGCACGTGACCGGGATGCCGTGGTCCCGCGCGATCCTGGCCGCCGCGATGGCCGCCGGCACGTCGACATCGTCGACGTGCAGCACGCGGGATGCGGCGATGACGCCAGCGGGCAGGCGGTCCGGCGGGTAGCGCAGGGCCGGGTCACGGTGCCACAAGACGATGCGGTCGCCGGTGGGGTCGAGGAGGATGGTCGCCGTGGCGGTCGGCGCCGCGCCGACATTCAGGTGCGCGAGGTCGATGCCTCGCGCCGAGAGTTCGCCGCGAATCCGGCGGCCGTCTTCGTCGTCGCCGACGGCCCCCAGGTACGTGGCGCGCAGTCCCAGGCTGGCGCACGTGGCGAGCGCGGTGGCAGTCTGCCCGCCGCACGTCCGCGTCTGGTCCTGCATCCGCACCTTGGCGCGGGGCCCGCCGGCTTCGGGAAACACCGGCAGCCTGCACACCTGGTCCACGCAACTCGCCCCGACGCCTGCGACATCGAACGCCATCGTCCCTCCGCCGGTGGGGTCGGGCCCCATCAGTACCCCGCCGCGCCGCCGCCCGCGCTGCGGCGATCGTCGCCCCCGGCCAGCTTGCCGCTGCGGGCTTCGACGACGATCACCTCGGCGCTGCCCTGCCGCTCGATCGCCCTGAACGCGTGGCCGCGCGCCTTGAGAATCGCCAGCGTGTCCGGCGACAGCCCGTTCCGTTCGTGGTTCACCGTGTCCGGCAGCCACTGGTGATAGAACCTGGCCGCGTCGACGGCCTCCTGCGCGTTCATGCCGTGGTCGACAACGTTCAGGATCGTGTGGAGGACCGTCGAGATGATCGTGCGGCCGCCCTCGGCGCCGGTCACCATCAGCAGCGCCCCGTTCCGCGCGACGATCGTCGGCGTCATGCTCGACAGCATGCGCTTCCCGGGCGCCGCCAGGTTCGGCCCGGTTCCGATGAGCCCGGTCGCGTCGGTCAGCCCCGGGCCCGCGTTGAAGTCGCCCATCTCGTTGTTCAGGAGGAAGCCCGCGCCGGGCACGACGATTTTGGATCCGTAGCCGGCTTCGAGCGTGAACGTCATGGCCACCGCGTTGCGGCCGGCGTCGACCACCGAGAGGTGCGTCGTCTGGTCGGACTCCGGAGGCCATTCGAACGAGGTCGGCGACGAGACCGACGCGCGGTCCAGCCGGATGCCCGCCCGGAGCGCCGCGGCGTAGTCCTTGGAGATGAGCGTGGCGATCGGCATCGACGGGTTGAACGCCGGGTCGCCGAGATGGCGCGCGCGGTCGGCGTACGCCCGCCGCATGGCTTCGACGGTCAGGTGCGTGTTCTCGGCCGAGCCCCAGCCGTTCGCGGCGAGGTCGAATCCCTCGAGCACGTTGAGCATCTGGATGAGCGCGGTCCCGCCGGAACTGACGGGCGGCATCGAGATGATCTCGTGATCGCGGTACGTGCCGCGCAGCGGCGTCCTCCGCTCTGGCGCATAGGCCTTCAGGTCGGCCCGTGTGATGAGGCCGCCGTTTCCGACCATCTCCTGCTCGATGAGGCGCGCCGTCTCTCCCTCGTAGAATCCCGCGGGGCCAGCGTCGGCGATGCGGCCCAGCGTGCGCGCCAGATCGGGCTGCGCGAGCACCTCGCCCGGTTCGTAGGGCACGCCGTTCTTCGAGAACTGCGCCACCGACGACGGGTAGGCCTTCATGGACGGCAGGACCCGGGCGAGCGACGACGCGAAAGCCTCGGTGAGCGGGAACCCTCCCCGAGCGAGCGCGATGGCGGGCTCGACCAGGCGCTTCCACGGCAGCTTCCCGTGCGCCTTCCAGGCGAGGTGAAGCCCGGCGACGGTCCCCGGCACGCCCACCGAGAGATGGCTGCCGTGGTGCCTGACGGCGTCGTACTTCCCGTCTGTCAGGAACATCGTCGGCGTGGCCGCCGCCGGAGCCTTCTCGCGGAAGTCGTACGCCACGGGATCGCCGGTGGCCGGGCGAAAGACGATGAACCCTCCTCCGCCGATGTTGCCGGCGGTCGGGTACACGACGGCCAGCGCGAAGGCGGTCGCGACGGCCGCGTCGACGGCGGTGCCGCCGGCTCTGAGGACGTCCACGCCGATCTTCGACGCGGCGGCCTCCTGGGAGACGACCATGCCGTGCGTCGCGCGCACGGGCTCGGACGAGGTGGCGACCGCCGCGGCGGCTGCCACGGCGATGAGGGCGATCCAGGCGCAACACCGCTTCATCGGGACGTTCCTCTCGAGCCCGCCGTCAGCGGGCCGCCCGGTGCGCCGGGCCGTAGAGCACCCGGCCGGGCCGGGCTGGCGTCATGGCGCCGTTCTCGTACACGATCTGGCCGTTGACCATCACCGTGTGCACGCCGACGGCGTACTGGTGCGGCCGCTCGAACGTGGCCGCGTCGGCAATCGCCGCCGCGTCCCAGACGGCGATGTCGGCCTTCATCCCCGGGCGCAGCACGCCGCGGTCGTGAAGGCCCGCGCGCTGGGCCGGGAACGATGTCATCTTGCGGACCGCCTCGGCGAGCGGAATGACCTGCCGCTCGCGCACGTACCGGCCGAGCACCCGCGCGAAGGTGCCGTAGCTGCGCGGATGCGGCGAGGCCCGGCCGAAGACGGGCACCTCGCCGTCGGACGCGATCATCGTGAGCGGGTCTTTGAGGATGCGCTCGAGATCCGCCTCGTCGATGGCGTGGAAGATCCCGGACGCTCCGCCCTGCTCGACCATCCACATCACGGTTTCAGCGGCGTGCTCCAGCGTGGGTTCGGCGCCGCGCGCGCGGGTGATGTCGGCGAGGTTCTTTCCGGCGAGCGACGGATCCCAGGCGCACGCCGCGATCTGCACGTTTTGGGGATCGCCGCCTCCGCGGTCGTACATGAGGGACTCGACAATCGCCGTCTTGATCCTGGCGCGCTGGGCAGGGTCGCGCAGGCGGGCGCCGATGTCGGCCTGCCGGCCCTCGAGCGCCCACGGCGGCAGCAGCGCGTTGATGCCGGTGCTCGACGCGGTGTACGGATACTGATCGATCGTCACGTCGACGCCGCGGGCCCGGGCCTCGGCGACCAGTTTCAGGGTCTCGACGCTCCGGCCCCAGTTGGGCCGGCCGATGATCTTGTGGTGGGTGATCTGGGTGGGCATCCTCCCCTGCTCCCCCACCGCGATGGTCTCCTTGACGCTGTCGATGACGCCCGACGCCTCGTTCCGCATGTGCGACACGTGCATGCCGCCCATCTCGCCGGCGACGGCCGCGAGCGCGATCACCTCGTCGGTGGGCGTGAAGATGCCCGGCACGTAGAACAGGCCCGTGCTGAGGCCGAACGCGCCGTCGAGCATGCCCTCCCGCACCAGTTGCTTCATCTTCGCGATCTCGTCGGGCGTCGCCTTCCGGTCGGCCCGGCCGACGACCGCCTCTCGCACCGAGCCCTGGCCGATGAACATGCCCCAGTTCGGCGAGATGCCGAGCGCGGCGATCTTCTCCAGGAACGGCCGCAACGGCACCGGCGACCCGCCGTCGGGGCCCTCGAACACCGTCGTCACGCCCTGCCTGACGTAGTTGTCGGCGGTGGGCACCTCGAAGATGCCGCGCCGGGCGTGCGTGTGCGTATCGATGAAGCCGGGGGAGACCACGAGGCCACGGGCGTCGATCTCGCGCTGTCCCCTGCCTGCGAGGTTCGGGCCGATCGCCGCGATTCCGTCCTGCCGCACGGCCACGTCCGCGATCATCCAGGGATTGCCCGCGCCGTCGAGGACACGCCCGCCCCGGATGACGAGGTCGTAGCCGGCCGGCGCCTGCGCGGCCAGGGCCGCGGCGAGCGCCGTCACGATCGCGGTCATCACAAGTCGGCGGAACACTGGTCTGCGCATCGTTCCTCCAGGCTCGAGGGGTACCGGGCCGCGATTATAGCAGCCGGACGGCTGGACCCGGCGTGCGCCCGTGCCGCACAATGGGGCCGGCAGAGGAGGACCCATGTACGCGCTCGCCATCATCCGCTACCGGAGACCGCTCGAAGAGGTACTGGTCCACTACGAGGCGCACCATGCCTACCTCGTGAGTCTCAAGGCCCGGGGCGTGCTGGTCGCCTCCGGCCCGCTCGAGCCCCGCTGCGGCGGCGCCCTACTGCTGCGGGTGCCCGACGACGCCGTCGAGGCCGCCCTCGACGCGGTCAGGGACGGCGATCCGTACTGGAAGGCCGGCGTCGG
>Ga0105096_10000680_pt1 | contig 12668 bp, 9 predicted proteins | sample PPLLak3cmMay2015_FD_87036 | JGI IMG/M metagenome (GOLD analysis project Ga0105096, IMG submission 87036) | Freshwater sediment microbial communities from Prairie Pothole Lake near Jamestown, North Dakota, USA - PPLs Lake P7 Core (1) Depth... | ecosystem: Environmental > Aquatic > Freshwater >... | reverse complement strand
GTACCGCGACGCGACGCTGCAGCTGAAATTCAAGTCGCCGCCGGATGCTGGCTTGCAGAACCGGCTGCGCGCGCAGGCGGTGCAGCAGGGATTGCAACTGCGCCTCGAGGCCGACGGCAGCGCGCGCCTGAGCACCGAGGGGGGCTGATGATGGATGCCTTGCGCGATTTCTGGATCCAGCGCGCCCCGCGCGAACGCCTGGCGATGCTGCTCGCCGGAGCCGTGGTGCTGGCTGCGGCGGTCTACCTCACATTGATCGAACCGGCTGCCACCGGCATCCCGCGGCTTGAGCGCAACCTGCCGGCCACGCGCGTGCAGGCCGAGCGACTCGATCAACTGCTGGCGGAGGTCGTCAGCCTGAAGTCGAAGCCGCAGGTGGCGGTGCTGGCGCCGGCGGAAGCTAGAGCGGCGCTGGAGAAATCGCTTGAAACCGCGGGTCTGAAGGCAGCACGAGTCACGCCGCTAGCCGATGGTGACCTCCAGTTGGTCTTTGCCAACATACCCTATGCAGCCTGGTCGACCTGGCTCGCCGGCGCCGAGCGCCAACTGGGCGCCAAGGCCCATGTCGTCACCGCCCGCACCACGCCAACGCCCGGCGGCGCGGACATCGAAATGGTGCTGCGGCTGGCGCGGCGCTAGGCGCGGCGGTCGCGATGCTCACTTCCAGGTCAGCCGATGCTGCGTGCCCTAGCCTTCATCGCGGTTGCCGCAGCGAGTGTTGCCGCCACGGCGCTGACGATGGCGCCGGCGCAGTGGCTGGCCTCGGCTGTCGACGGGGCCACCGGCGGCCGCCTGGTCCTGGCCGCGGCGGCCGGTTCGCTGTGGAACGGCCAGGCGAACATCGTGCTCGCGCCCGGCCCGGACTCCGGCACGGCTGCGATGAGTCTCCCCGAGCCGCTCACGTGGACCCTCTCGCCCTGGCGGCTGCTTACCGGCACGATCGAGCTGACGCTGTCGCACCCCTCGGCGCTGTCCCAGCCGTTGCGCGTCCATGCCGATCTGTCGCAGCGGGTCGAACTGGGCGCGACGACGTTGCGGCTGCCGGCCGCGGCGCTCGCCGGCCTGGGCGCACCGTTCAACACGATCCGGCCCGGCGGCCTGCTCAGCGTCTCGTGGCAGCGGCTCGACATCGCCGACGGCCGCCTGCAGGGCGACCTGCAGGGCGAATGGCAGTACGCCAGCAGCGCGCTGACGCGGGTGGCGCCGTTCGGCCACTATCGCTTGAACGCCAGCGGCGGATACCCCGGCACCGGTCTATTGCTGACGACCGTGGCTGGCCCCCTCGAGCTGACCGGCAATGGCACAATCGCCGACGGGGGAAGTGTGCGTTTCAGCGGTCGCGCACGTGTTTTGCCCGGCGTGGACGCATCGACCCGGGCGCAGCTTGCCGGCCTCATCACCCTGCTCGGCCGGCGCGACGGCGACTCGGCCATCCTGAGCCTTGGACATTGAAATGACCGCAGCGCGCAAGCTTGCGCCCGCGCCCGAGCGCCCAACGCCCGGGCGGTGGACCTCCCTCCTTCTCGTTCTTGCGTTAGTGGCCGGACCACCGGCCGCGGCGCAGTCGCCGCCTGCAGTCGCCGCGCGCGCTGAAGCCGGCGATCCGGTGATGCTGAACTTCGTCAACGCCGACCTCGAAGCCGCGGTGCGCGCGATCGGCCAGTACACCGGCCGTCAGTTCGTGATCGATCCGCGGGTGCGCGGCACGCTGACGCTGGTCACCGAAAGACCGGTGACCAAGCGCCAGGCCTACGAGCAGCTGCTGGCGGCGCTGCGTCTGCAGGGCTTCACGATCGTCGAGCCGGCGCGGTCCGACGGCATCGCGCGGATCGTGCCCGAAGCGGACGCCAAGCTGCAGGGCGGTCCGGTGGTGGTGCCCAGCTCGAGTGCGCCCGCCGGCGACCAGGTGGTGACGCAGGTGTTCCGGCTGCGCTACGAGTCGGCCAACGCCCTGGTGCCGGTGCTGCGGCCGCTGATCGCGCCGAACAACACCATTTCCGCCTATCCGGCCAACAACTCGCTGGTGATCACCGATTACGCCGAGAACCTGCGCCGCCTCGGCCGCATCATCGAGGCGATCGACTCTCCTGCAGCGGCCGAAAACGAAATCGTTCAGCTCAAGCACAGCCTCGCCGTCGACGTCGCCGCGATCCTCAACCGCGTGCTCGACGAGGGCGCGCGTGCCGCCGGCCAGGCCACCGACGGCGGGCAACGGGTGCAGGTGCTGGCCGAGCCGCGCACCAACGCGCTGATCCTGCGCGCCGCCAGCCCGGCGCGGCTGGCGCTGGCCAAGCAACTGATCGAGCGCCTCGACCGCCCCAGCCTGGCCGCCGGCGACATCAACGTCGTCTACCTGCGCAATGCCGAGGCCACCAAGCTGGCGCCGCTGCTGCGCGCGGTGCTGGCCAACGATCCGTCGTTCGTGCCGGCCGCCGGCGGCCGCATGCTGTCGGGAACGACGGTCGCCGGCAGCACCCAGCAAGGCCAGTTCGGCCAGCAGATGCAGCAGCAGCAGCCGCAGCAACAGCAGCAACAGCCGTTGTCGCCGCAGGCGCAGGGCGGCGGCGGCGCCGGCGGCAGCAGCGCCCTGGCCGGCATGATCCAGCCCGATGCGGCGACCAACTCGCTGATCATCACCGCGCCCGAACCGCTGTACCGGAACATCCGCGCCATCATCGAGAAGCTCGACTCGCGTCGCGCCCAGGTGGTGATCGAGTCGCTGATCGTCGAGGTCAGCGCCGACAAGGCGACCGAGTTCGGCATCCAGTGGCAGGACCTGAGCGGCCTGGACAGCAACAGCACCCGGGTGATCGGCGGCACCAACTTCGGCGGCGCCGGCACCAATGTGCTTGGCGTGGCCACCGATCTGTCGACCATCGGCCGCGGCCTGAACCTCGGAGTCGTCCGCGGCCGGATCACGATCCCCGGCATCGGCGAAGTCGCCAACCTCGCTTTCCTCGCGCGGGCGCTGGAGACGCAGGCCAACGCCAACATCCTGTCGCAGCCGAACATCCAGACGCTCGACAACGAGGAGGCCAAGTTCCTGGTCGGCCAGAACGTCCCGTTCGTGACCGGCTCCTACACCACCGCCGGCAGCAGCCAGGTCAACCCGTTCCAGACCTTCGAGCGGCAGGACATCGGCCTGCAGCTGCGGGTGCGGCCGCAGATCTCCGAAGGCGGCATCGTCAGGCTGGCGCTGTATCTCGAGGTTTCGTCGATCGCACCGTCGTCGCTGGCCGCCGGCCAGATCATCACCAACAAGCGCAGCTTCGACTCGGTGGTGCTGGTCGAGGACGGCAACTTCGTCGTCCTCTCCGGGCTGATCGAGGATCGCAGCACGGTGACGGTCGAGAAGGTGCCGCTGCTCGGCGACATCCCCTACCTCGGCTGGCTGTTCCGCTACGAGAACCGCGAGCGCCGCCGCACCAACACGATGGTCTTCCTGCGGCCGATCATCGTCCGCGACGAGCAGACCTCCTCAGCGCTGGCGGTCGACCGCTACGAGTACATGCGCACGCAACTGGCCGACGCGCGGCTGCCCGACAACCTGGTGTTCCGCGACCTCAGCGCCGGGCCGATGCCGGCATCGCCGACGCCGGCACCGCTGCCGCCGACCGAGGCGCCGCCGCCGGGTTCGCCGCCACCGACCGCACCGGCCCCTGCGACCCGCGACCCCGCGGCCACCACCGCCCCGCCGCCTGCCGAAGTGCCGCCGCAGGCCAGGGCGACGCCGTCACCGGCCCAGCTGCAGAAGGTCCAGGTGACGACGATGCCCGATGCCGCCAGCAGCCGGCGCGTGCAGCAGGACCTGCGTAACGCCGGCTTCGACGCCGTGGTCGAACCGGTCCGCACCTCGACCGGCGAGGTCTACCGCGTGCGGGTGGTGATCGACACCGCCAGGCGCCCGATCGGCGAGGCGATGGCCGAACTGAAGCGGCTGGGCTACAGCCCGATCCCGCTGCAGCGCTGAGCGCGCGGCGCCCGATGAGCACCGCGCAACGCTACGTGCCCTACGCCTTTGCGCGCGACCACGGCATCCTGCTGCGACCGCAGGGCGAGCGCGACGCCGAAGCCTGGGTGACCGACGCCACCCCGCTGGCGGCGCTGAACGAGGTGATGCGGGTCTTCCCCGGCAAGGTGACGCCGGTGCTGGTCGAACAGGCGGCGCTGCGCGAAGCGATCGCCCAGACCTATGCCGCCGCCGAAGGCTCGGCGCAGCAGATCGTCGGCGACATCGAGGGCGAACTCGACATCGGCCGCATGCTGGCCGAGGTGCCCGACATCGAGGACCTGCTCGAAACGGAAGACGACGCGCCGATCATCCGCATGATCAACGCCCTGCTGACGCAGGCGGCGCGCGACGGTGCCTCCGACATTCACATCGAGGCCTTCGAGACCTATTCGATGGTGCGCTTCCGCGTCGACGGCACGCTGCGCGACATCGTGCGGCCGAAGCGGGCCCTGCACGCGGCGCTGGTGTCGCGGATCAAGATCATGGCCAGCCTCGACATCGCCGAGAAGCGCCTGCCGCAGGACGGCCGCATCACGCTGCGCGTCGGCGGCCGCGCGGTGGACGTGCGCGTCTCGACGCTGCCGACCGGCCACGGCGAGCGCGTCGTACTGCGACTGCTCGAAAAGGATCTGTCCAAGCTGACGCTGGAGAACCTCGGCATGGCCGAGACAACGCGCACGGCCTTCGACACGCTGATCCACCAGCCGCACGGCATCCTGCTGGTGACCGGGCCAACCGGCTCGGGCAAGACCACGACGCTTTACGCGGCGATCCGGCGGCTGGACCACACCACCACCAACATCATGACGGTCGAGGACCCCATCGAGTACGACCTCGAAGGAATCGGCCAGACCCAGGTGAACCCGAAGATCGACATGACCTTCGCCCGGGCGCTGCGCTCGATCCTGCGCCAGGACCCGGACGTGGTGATGGTGGGCGAGATCCGCGACCTGGAGACGGCGCAGATCGCCGTGCAGGCCTCGCTGACCGGCCACCTGGTGCTGGCCACGGTGCACACCAACGACGCCGCCAGCACCGTGACGCGGCTGATCGACATGGGCATCGAGCCCTTCCTGCTGTCCTCGTCGCTGCTCGGCGTGCTCGGCCAGCGGCTGGTGCGCAAGCTGTGCCCGCACTGCAAGAAGAAGAATGGCGACACCACCGACTTCCTGCCGGTCGGCTGCGACAAGTGCAGCTTCACCGGCTATGTCGGCCGCACCGGCATCTACGAACTGCTGCACGTGGACGACGCGATGCGCGGCCTGATCCATCGCGGCGCCGACGACACCGAGGTGCGCCGCGCCGCCGAGCGCGCCGGCATGTCCAACATGCGCGCCGACGGCCAGCGCTGGGTCGCCGCTGGGGTGACGTCGCGCGAAGAGGTCGTGCGCGTAACCAGAGATTGACCGGTGACCAGTGATCGGTGACCCGTTGATGGACTCGGGAAACACGATGCGCCAGCCGATGACCGTGCCGCCTGCGGGCAGGGGCGCAACCGGCATCGCCGACCGGTCACCGGTCACTGGTCACTGGTCACCGACTCCCGGTCACCGGTCACCGAGTTCCTCTCGCTGACATGGCCGCCTTCCGTTTTGCCGCCGCCGACGAAGCCGGCAAGGAACAGTCGGGGGTGATCGAGGCCGACAGCGCGCGGCTGGCGCGGCAGGTGCTGCGCGGCCGCGGGCTGGTGCCGCTGATCGTCGAGCCGGTGCTGGCCGACAACCAGAAGGCGGCGCTGAACCTGTCGCTCGGCCGGCGGCTGTCGCAGACCGAATTGTCGGTGCTGACGCGCCAGCTCGCCAGCCTGCTCGGCGCGCAACTGCCGGTGGCCGACGCACTGACCGTGATGGTCGAGCAGAGCGAGAAGCAGCAGATCCGCGAGCTGATGGCCTCGATCCGCACCGACGTGCTCGGAGGCAGTTCGCTGTCGAGTGCGCTGGCCCGTCATCCCCGCCAGTTTCCCGGCATCTACCGGGCGCTGATCGCCGCCGGCGAGGAGTCAGGAAAACTCGGCTCGGTGCTCGCGAGCCTCGCCGACTATGTCGAGGAGCGCTCCAGGCTGCAGCAGAAGATCACGCTGGCCTTCGTCTACCCCGCCATCGTCACGCTGGTCGCGATGGCGGTGGTGATCGGCATGCTCACCTATGTCGTGCCTCAGGTGGTGCAGGTGTTCGCCAACACCAAGCAGGAGCTGCCTCTCCTGACCCGGGCGATGATCGCGCTGTCGGACTTCGTCCGTGCCTGGGGCTGGCTGGTTGCCGCCACCGGCGCCGTCACCGCCTTCGTGATCTACCGCATGCTGAAGGTCGAGGCGGTGCGTCGGCGCTGGCACCAGCGATTGCTGCGCATGCCGGTGTTCGGCGTGCTCAGCCGGACGCTGAACACGGCGCGCTTTGCCAGCACGCTGTCGATCCTGGCCGGCAGCGGCGTGCCGATGCTGCGCGCCCTGCAGGCGGCCGGCGAGACGGTCAGCAACCTGGCGATGCGCGCCCGCGTGCTGGCGGCGACGCAGCGGGTGCGCGAGGGCTTTTCGCTGGCACGGGCGCTGCGCGCCGGCGGCGACGAGGAGAAGACGCCCGGCCAGGCGCGTCTGTTCCCGCCGGTGCTGATCCACCTGATCGCGTCGGGCGAGGCGACCGGCAAGCTGCCGGAAATGCTCAACCGCGCCGCCGACATCCACGCCCGCGAGGCCGAGCGCCGGGCGCTGTTCTTCACCTCGCTGCTCGAACCGGTGCTGATCCTGCTGATGGGCGTCGTGGTGATGCTGATCGTGCTGGCAGTGCTGCTGCCGATCATCGAGATCAACCAGCTGGCCCGCTGAATCGGCGTCCGTCGGCGGTGCCGATCCAGGCAGGGCGACGGTTCAGCGCCCGCTCGTGGACGGATCGCCCGGCGAGGCGCCACGCACGGCGCCCATGGTCCGCTCCGCTTCGACACGATCCCTTTCCACGTCGGATGCCAGCCGGCAGCGGCTGACCGAACGCAACGTGCCGGTCGGCACCTAGCGCTGGCAAACCAGGCCGTCGTCGGCGGCAGCCGACCTGTCCGCCTCCGTCGTCGAGCGGCCGGACAGCAGCAGCGCAAGGCTCGTGCCGATCAATGCAACGCGGGGGATCGTCGTCATCAGAGATCAGAGGTCGTTGCGGCGCCAGCGCGACATGCGGATTGTTGATCGAGGGATCAAGAGCAGCGCGGCGCGGCGACAGGGGCTGCATCGCGGCGCCGGTACGGCGGGCCCCGACGTTAGCATCAGCGACGCCGTCTCTGCATCGTCGCGTGGCCGCCCGGTAACATCCGCGCCCATGCTGCGCCCTTCGCTCTCTCACCTGCCGGCCTCGCGCATCCGCGAGGTGGCCAATGCGGCCATCGGGCGCGACGACGTGCTGAAGTTCTGGTTCGGCGAAGGCGACCTGCCGACGCCGGCATTCATCCGCGACGCTGCCAAGGCCGCGCTCGACGACGGCGAAACCTTCTACAACCACAACCTCGGCATTGCCGAACTGCGCGAGGCGATCGCCGGCTACGTCGACCGCCTGCACCGGCCGACTGCGTCGGTCGGTGCCGAGCGCATCGCGGTGACCAGTTCCGGCGTCAGCGCGCTGTCGCTGGTGGCGCAGTCGCTGTTCGATCCCGGCGACCGGGTCGTCATCGTCACGCCGGTATGGCCGAACGTCACCGCGCAGCCCAGCATCATGGGTGCCGAAGTGATCCGCGTGCCGCTCGCCTGCAGCGCCGGCCGCTGGTCGCTCGACCTGCAGCGGCTGCTCGACGCGCTGCCGCCCGGCACGCGGGCGGTGATCGTCAACTCCCCCAACAATCCCACCGGCTGGGTGATGCCGCAGGCCGACTGGAACGCGCTGCTCGCCCATTGCCGCAGCCTTGGCATCTGGCTGGTGGCCGACGATGCCTACGAGCGGCTGAGCTTCGACGGCGCCGCGCATGCACCGGGCGCGCTGGCGCAGGTCGATCCGGACGAGCGCTACATCAGCGCCAACACCTTCTCCAAGAGCTGGACCATGACCGGCTTCCGGCTCGGCTGGCTGGTGGCGCCGCGCGGCTTCATCGCCGAGTTCGCCAAGATGGTCGAGTTCAACACCTCCTGCGCTCCGACCTTCATCCAGCGCGCCGGCATGGCCGCCATCGAGCACGGCGACGGGCTGATCGCCGAGACCCGGGCCCGGCTTTCGGATGCGCGCGATGCGCTGGTGGCGCAGCTCGCACGCCTGCCGGGCGTCGAATGCGCGCCGCCAGACGGAGCGATGTACCTGTTCTTCCGCATTGCAGGCATCAGCGACGACTCGCTCGCCTGCGCCAAGCAACTGGTGACCCGAGTCGGCCTGGGCCTGGCGCCCGGGGTCGCCTTCGGGCCGGAAGGCGAAGGCTATCTGCGCTGGTGCTTCGCCGCGCAACGGCGGCTGATCGACGACGGTGTCGCGCGGCTGGCGAGGTTTCTATCGTGAAGCGGCGGCCACGGCATTGAAATCGACCTCGGCGGCGGCATTTGCGACCCACACGCCGCAAAACGGCGTCGGCGGGCAGTGAGGAGAAAAGAGACGATGAGCGCAAATACCAGTTACATCGAACCCGAGGCCGGGCTGGTCCGGATCACGCACATCACCTATGCGCTGCACGCGCTGGGGCTCGCGATCGGGGCCTTCGGCGCCTCGACGGTGATCGGCGCCTTCATCTTCGGCTGGCCGTCGATCATCGCCGTCATCATCAACTACGTGAAGCTCGGCGACGCGCGCGGCACCTGGGTCGAGTCGCATGTCCGCTGGCAGATCCGCACCTTTTGGTACGCGGTGCTGTGGGCGGCGATCGTCGGACTGGTCGGCCTCGTTCTGGCTGTCGTGATCATCGGCTTCGCGGTCTGGGCGGTCGGCCTGTTCGCGCTCGGGCTGTGGGCCATCTACCGCATCTCGCGCGGCTGGCTGCGGCTGAACGACCGCCGGCCGATGCCGTAGTCGAGGGAAGCGCAGCCGCCCTTCAGGCCGGCTGCGCTTCGGCCGCGGCGAGGCCGCGTTTCTCCAGCAGCGGCTGCACGGTGGCATCGCGGCCGCGGAAAGCGCGATAGGCCTCGGCCGGATCCAGCGAGCCGCCACGCGAATAGACGTGACGCAGCAGCCGCTGCGCCACCGCCGGATCGAACGGATTGCCGGCTTCCACGAAGGCCCGGTAACCGTCGGCGTCGAGCACTTCGGCCCACAGGTAGACGTAGTAGCCGGCGGCGTAATTGCCGGCGAAAAGGTGCTGGAAGTGCGGCAGGTGGTGATACGGCGCGATCGCCGGCGGCATGCCCAGCTGCGCCAGCGTCTCGCGCTCGAAGGCCGCGATATCGACCGCCGCGCTGTCCTCGCGACCGTGCAGCAGCAGGTCCACGAGCGCGCTGGCGGCGTAACCGACGGTCTCGAAGCCCTGATTGAAGCGTCGCGCCAGCAGCACGCGCTCGATCAGCGACTGCGGCATCGGCTCGCCGGTCGCGCAATGGCGCGCGTGCCGCGCCAGCACTTCCGGTTCCAGCGCCCAGTGCTCGAACAGCTGCGACGGCAGCTCGACGAAGTCGCGCAGCACCTTGGTGCCCGAGAGCCGGTCGAAGGTGACATCCGACAGCAGCCCGTGCAGGCCATGGCCGAATTCATGGAACAGCGTGCGCACGTCGTCCAGCGACAGCAGCACAGCCTCGCCCGCTGCCGATCGCGCGAAGTTGCTGTTGTTGAAGATGACCGGCAGCACCTCGCCGCCGTTTCTCGACTGCCAGCGCAGCGCGCTCATCCAGGCGCCGCTGCGCTTGTTCGAGCGGGCGAAGTTGTCGAACACGAAGGTGCCGACGCGGCTGCCGTCGCCGCGCAGAACCTCGTACACGCGCAGTTCGGCGGCGTAGCGCGGCGCATCGCCGCGCTCGACGAAGCGCACACCGAAAAGGCGCTGCGCGCAGTCGAATAGCGCCGCCAGCATGTTCTCGAGCGCGAAGTAGGGCTTGATCCCGGCGTCGTCGAGCGCGTAGCGGCGGCGGCGCACCTGTTCGGAATAGAAGCGCCAGTCCCAGGGTTCGATCGTCGCCGGCCCGCCCTCGTCGCAAGCCACCGCTTCCAGCGCAGCCAGTTCCTCCGCGGCGCGGCGCTTGGCCGGCTCCCAGACCGCGTACAGCAGTTCGAGCGCCCTGGCCGGCGTACCCGCCATGCGGTCGGAGAGCGCAAAGTCGGCATAGGTAGCATGGCCGTGCAGCCGCGCCAGTTCGCCGCGCAGCCGCAGCAGTTCCGCCGCCAACGGCCGGTTGTCCTGCGGTCCCGGATTTGCGCCGCGGCCCTTCCAGCGCCTGAAGGCCTGCTGCCGCAGGTCGCCTCGTTCTGAAAAGGTCAGGAAGGTCACCACCGCGGAGCGCGACAGCGTGATCGCCCAGTCGTCCGGCCGGCCACGCTCGGCGGCAGCGGCGCGCGCCGAGGCGCGGGCCGATTCCGGCAGGCCGGCGAGATCGGCCTCGTCCTCCAGCCACAGACAGTTCTGCTCCTCGGCCAGCACGTTCTGTGCGAACTGCGTCATCAGCGCCGCCTGCCGCTCGACGATCTCGCCGAGCCGCTCGCGTGCCGCCGGCGCGAGCTGCGCGCCGGCGAGCCTGGCGTCGAGGTGCAGCCGTTCGAGCAGGCGCCGCTGCTCGGCATCGAGTCCAAGCGTCTCGACCTTTTGCAGCAGCGCGTCGAGCCGCGCGTAGAGCCGCGGGTCGCGCCTGATCGCCGCGTGGTGCGCCGCCAGCCGCGGCGCCATCTTCCGGTCGATCGCCTGCAGTTCCGGCGAGGTGAACGAGTTGCACAGGCCGGAGAACACCGGCTCGATCCGCGCCAGCAGGCGGCCGCTGCGGTCGAGCGCGGCGGCCGTGTTCTCGAAGCTCGGCGCTCCCGCCTGCGTGGCGATCGCCTCGATCTCGGCGCTGTGCTCGGCCAGCGCGCGGTCGAAGGCCGGCTCGAAGTGGCCGGCTTCGATGGCGGCATAGGGCGGCAGCCCGAGGTCGCCGGGCCAGGGCGAAAGCAGCGGGTTGGTGGCGTCAACGGGGTCGCGACTCATGTGCGTCTTTCGGTGGCGTTACTCGACAACAACGGCGGTGCCGCTCGCGGACACCATCAGCATGCCGTTGCCCTGGCCGAGCACTTCGTAGTCAAGGTCGACGCCGACCACGGCGTTGGCGCCGAGGTCCTGCGCCCGCTCCTGCAGTTCCTGCATCGCGATGTCGCGGGCGCGCTGCAGTTCGCGCTCATAGGTCGCCGAGCGGCCGCCGACGATGTCGCGGATGCCGGCGAACAGGTCCTTGAACACGTTGGCGCCGAGGATGGCCTCGCCGGCGACGACGCCGCAGTAGCGGCTGATGCGCCGGCCTTCGATGCTGGGGGTGGTGGTGACGATCATGAGCGGTCTCCGAAACGGTCGGGGCGTTGCAGCAGGCGCTACCAGATCGCGATCCGCTCGCCCGGCGGCGCCAGCATCGGCGAACCCGCCGGGCAGCCGAAGGCCTTGGCGAAACCGTCGACATTGGCCAGCGTGCCGATGACGCGATAGCGCGCCGGCGAGTGATTGCCGGTGCGCAACTGGTTGAACAGCGCCTGCTCGCGCATGTTGTCGCGCCAGATGGTGGCGTAGGAAACGAAGAAGCGCCGCTCGGCCGACTGATCGACGGCGCGGTCGGCGCTTCCTGCCTCGCGCGCCAGGGCAATGCCCAGCGCATCGAGGGCGACGTTCAGCCCGCCAAGGTCGGAGATGTTCTCGCCCAGCGTCTGCTGGCCGTTGATGTGCTGCCCTGGAAGCGGCGCGTAGCGGCTGTACTGCGCCGCCAGCCTCGCGGCGCGCTGCCGATAGGCCTGGACGTCGTCGTCGCCCCACCAAGGGGCGAGATTGCCGTTCTCGTCGAACTGGCGGCCGCGATCGTCGAAGTGATGAATGATTTCGTGGCCGATCACGGCGCCGATGCCGCCGTAGTTGGCGGCCGTGTCGCCGTTGCCGTCGAAGAACGGCGGCTGCAGGATGCCGGCCGGGAAACTGATGTCGTTCAGGCCTCCGGCGAAGGCATTGACGATATGCGGCGAGGTGAACCAGCGGCTGCGGTCGACCGGCTTGTCGATGTCGGCCAGGCGATCGTCGTAGAACCAGGCATTGGCGCGCAGCCAGTTGCCGGCGTAGTCGTCGCTGGGGATCACGAGGCCCTCGTAGGTCCGCCAGCGGTCCGGGTAGCCGATCTTCAGCGCCAGCGCGTCGAGCTTGGCCATCGCGCGCCGCTTGGTCGGCGCACTCATCCAGTCGAGCTGCTCAATGCGGGCGCGGAAGGCGGCCTTGACGTCGGTGAACATCTGCACGGCGCGCGCCTTGGCCTGCGGCGAGAACGCCTCGGCGACGAACAGCTGGCCCAGTCCCTCCGCCAGCGGCGAAGCACCGGTGCGGCCGGAGATGTCGTCGATCACCTGCCTCTCCCGCGACTGCGGCTTCTCCAGCCCGAGCACGGCCGCGCTGTTGTAGGCGAAGTGCGCCTCGACATAGGCGCGCGGCAGGCGCGGCGCGGCGGCATCGAGCAGGCGCAGCCGCAGGTAGGTGCGCCAAAGCGCTATCGGCTCGTCGCCCGCCATCTTCGCGACCTCGCGCGCGAACGCTGGTTGCGCCACGTTGACCGCCACGC
>Ga0105096_10000679_pt1 | contig 12671 bp, 22 predicted proteins | sample PPLLak3cmMay2015_FD_87036 | JGI IMG/M metagenome (GOLD analysis project Ga0105096, IMG submission 87036) | Freshwater sediment microbial communities from Prairie Pothole Lake near Jamestown, North Dakota, USA - PPLs Lake P7 Core (1) Depth... | ecosystem: Environmental > Aquatic > Freshwater >... | reverse complement strand
TTTAGTTGAGGTAGGATTCGCAGGGCTTTATTATGACTAACTCTCAAGCTGATACAATGGCTCGATGCTTAGAGTGCAACATGCTCTTCAACAAGTACTACATGATACAGGGCAGGTGCCCCTACTGCAACAAACGCAAGGTACTCAAGGAGATAAGAGATGGGCGAGCCGGTGGATGTGGAAAAGATGGCGGAACAGGCAGAGCATGAGGCGGAGGTCTCCAGGGATAGGATTCTGGACGCCAGGGAGGAGTGGGAGAGAAAGTTCGCGGACTACAGCCCACGAGTTGCCATAGAGAATCTAATGCTTGAAATAAGCCGGTCGCCGGACCCAGGCGGAGAGGCGTGGATCGAGGAGCTCGACAAGCTATTCCAGTGGATAGAAAATAATGCGGAAGATCTCAACTACCCGGATAGGGTCAGAGAAGACCAATTCAGAGATGACGCCGAGGCAGACGCCGATACCCTACGATCGGCTGGTTTTGGTACAGACGAGGACTACGGGGGAGGCGACGAACGCCTATGACTGTTCCTTTGGAGACTGTCCGGACCTGGATAGCGGCTGGTATCCCCGTTAGATTAACCCCTGTAAAGGGAGGATACCTAGTGAGAGTTAGCTGATGAGACTTTTGTTTATGTTTTTAATAGCGCTGTTTCCAGCCGTCTCTGCGGGGCAGTCCATCCTGCCGGAGCGGCTGGAGCTTCGCTACTGCTACGCGAGAGACGCCATACCCAGGAATGCAGACGGAAGCATAAAGCGCAGCGGCTGGACCGTGTATAAGTTCAGACAAGTGCACGCTTGCCCAGTAACGGGTAAATTCGATGGTTCATGCCCTGGGTGGCAGGTGGATCACGTCATACCACTGTCTTGTGGTGGATGTGATTCTATCAATAATATGCAGTGGCTTCCCGTGGAGGTAAAAACCTGCGACGAAGTCTGGTGCAAGGATCGGTTCGAAAGGACCATCTACTGCAAGTGAGGTAACATTGAAGAAGCTCCTTCTTCTGCTGCTTTTCGTTCCCATGTTCGCATCAGCCCAGCCGGTGTGCTGGCCTACGACGGATTTGAGTAGCACATCGGTTATAAAGTTCGCTAATGGAACTGAGAAGGTAGATTGGGGCCAGGTTGTATATTCTCCCTCATCTGCAGGCCTAGTATGGGGCTATGCCTGCAAGACCAATACATCACTGCATCATTACATATTCGGCGGTAGATGGGCTCAGTATGTTCCTGAGTGGGCGTATATAGCGGACACCCTTATGCGTGGGACGGATGCCGATAAGTCGGCTGCATATACGAAATACATGACGGGTACCACGATAGATCCGATATTTCAGGGCGATGTTGACAAGATAAAGGCGATGCTACCACTGCTGACCGCACCTACAGAGGTGTGGAAGGTTATGGCAGACCCATTCAGAGCCGACAAGAAAAGGCTCGTATACAATGTAGTAAGTGGTAAGAGAGGTTCTGCCACCTCTCCAGCACAATATGTTGATGCAGGCGCACCTTGCGATCCTGCTGTGAAGATAACGGAGTTCGGTCCTGTGTATTTCTTGTCTGTGCTTGGCAAGCCGAACCTCGTAGCGAGATGCGTCAAGCAATGAAACTGACGCCCGCGCTAATCGCCAAGCTAGAGGTCGAAGAGCTTGCGCCGCTGATGGCTAAGCTAGACCTTATACTGTCTAAACTTTCAACTTTGGAGCAAATGTTAATGACGACCGACGAAGCGATTGCCGCACTATCGGCTAAAGTTGCGGAACAAAGCACTGTTGTGGAAAGTGCAGTTACCCTGATCAATGGGCTGGCTGCTCAACTCACGGCTGCTGCTGACGACCCGGCGCAGATCATGGCGATTGTGGATTCCCTCACGGCACAGAGCGGTGCTCTTGCTGGTGCAGTTGAAGCCAATACCCCGCCTCCTCCGGCACCGGTCTAATAGTTAAAGGCTTTGCACAGTAGCTCAGTCGGTAGAGTAGAGGACTGTTAATCCTTTGGTCGTAGGTTCGAGCCCTACCTGTGCAGCCAACTCGGGAATATCGGTATCTTATATGAGGAGAACTCATTCCAAAGGAGATGCCTATGTCTGTAGAAGTAAGTCTGATGCAGAAGACAATCGACAAACTCGATGAGGAGCCCGCGTCTCCCTTCGAGATGATCAATTAGGGTCTATAGCTCAGTTGGTTAGAGCAGCGGACTCATAATCCGTCGGTCCCTGGTTCGAGTCCAGGTGGACCCACCATTCTACCATCCAAGAGGAGAAAATGCCGTATTCTGAGAAGAAAGCGGAGGCAGAGTATAAAAGAAAGTACTACCTCGCCAATAAAGAGCAGTTTGTCGAAAAAGCAAAAGTGTGGAAAAAGAACAATAAAGCAAAAGTGCTGGCGAGACAGAGGGCATACTACCATGAGAACCTGGAGAAGAAAAGAGCTTACTATAGGGAGCGTCGGAAGAGGATAATCGACTACACAAAGACCTACTACAGGGAAAACAAGGACTCTTTTATAGCGGCTTCTAGGATCAGCAAGAAGACCGCCAGAGAAGAGTTGAATGATACTTACGTCAAGGGAACCATCATAGCGAGACTCGGCAGCTCCGGTGTAAAGATAGATCGTCATGAAATTCCTGAGGAGTTCGTTAAACTACACGCAACAATCCTCAGGATTAGAAGACTTTGTCAAAAACTTATCGAGGAAGAGAATGAAACCTGCAGACAAAGCTGTAGCTGATGTGCTATCAATCGCCGACCGCGTGGGAGGCGGGAAACTTAATCCACGTGTAGCTCTCGTGCAACTCGATGCATTTCGAACAGCTGCGGATATCGCCTTCAAACATTCGTATCACCAGAAATTTCAAAAGCGTATCCCGCGTGTTGCCTTCTTTGATTCTTCGTTGAAACCTGCCATAACTCAGGAAGAGAAAGTTAAGGTAGCAGCGCGCACCCTGGCTAAGTCCAAGCGGAAGTAGGGTGCACAGGGAAGGAGTCTTCTGGGGATCCTTCCCTGTTCTTCTAGGAGAACAAGAGATAATGCTCGTAAGCACTACGGTAATACGAATACGAGTACCGATTATTCTCAGAGATTTTTCTGAGATCAAAAAACAGGAGAGGCTGGCTAAGGATGCTGAGTATGGCAGGAGATATCGGGAAAAGCTAAAAGAAGACCCCGTAAGACTTGCTGCGTACAGACTCAGAAAGAAAAGAACTCGCAAAGAGTATATGCAGCGGATGAAGGCTGAAAGGCCAGAAACGTATAAGCTTATACAAAAAACGCTGAGAAAGCGTTATGCGAAACGAAACCCGGAGAAGGTAAAGGAGCGAAAACGCGCAAGAAACAGAAGGGCTGTAGAAGCTATGAGCGATTCTTATATTAAGAAGCTCGTGGTTGGAACATCCAAGTTTCTCTCTATGAGAGACATACCAACATCCTTAATCGATACCAAACGAGCGCTGCTCGAACTCAAGCGAGAACTGAATGAAAAACACACAGGAATTAAGGAAGATTCTTTCAGACACCATGTCAGACCTCCGGGCGGGCAAACTCTCCGCTACTCAGGCTAATGCGGTGTCCAACCTAGCGGGAAAAATGGTAGTCTCCGCTAAAGTGCAGCTGGAACAATACGCAATGCAGGGCGAGACACCCAACATCGAGTTTCTGAAAGAAATCCCGTCGCGCGCCTCGACACGGAAATAGGGCGTACAGGGAAGGAGTCTTCTGGGGATCCTTCCCTGTTCTTCTAGGAGAACATTAGATGAAACACTGTGTCAAGACCGGCTGCATATTCTCAATAGCTGGTAATCCGAACGAATGCCGAGTAGGCGACTTGTTCATTGACGGAGATAGCTTGTACATCTCCGGCATAAACCCGAGGGTGTTCAAGTCCGAGGAGTGGCATCTGGTAATAGGACCGACAGCACTTAAAAGCAAAGACGATGGCTCCGCCTGGTTGGAAACGGGACCAATCAGTATAGCTCTGTGCAGCGTCGATCTTGGAGAGCACGCCCAACTGTGGCATAAGGAGCTGCTTCCGCTGTTACCACCGGAGGAAGAATGGTCACCAAAATGATGCTGAGTTCCGGGACAGAGCACACCTCAAGTGTCTATCTCGAAAAGCAGAAGCAGATGCTAAATGTGCACAGGAGATTTACTCTAGAGTGGGCCAGGGGCTCGCAGGACGCCGTGCTACATCTGCACACGATCTTTGAGAATGATAAGTTCTTCAGAGAGGCCTACACCCGAGTACCTCTGCACATGGTGGGAGTCGATCTGCTAAATCGCGTGCTGTGGAATGTGATCAAGAACAAGAAACGTTTCGAAGAGATGTCACTTAACGGGAAGGTGGAATACCGTGACGAGCCATTCTACGAAGTCCCGTTCTGCTGATTTTTACTTCCACGCCATACCAGGGGATACAGAGCACTGTAGATTCGTGGGCAGAGGTGTTGAAATTGTGATACCCATGCCGTATCCCAAGCTTCACCCGTTCTGGAATTTACCGGATGATGATCCGGCTGTGTTGAGATTAGTCGAATCTGTCCTTAGCTCAGGTGGATAGAGCATCAGCCTTCTAAGCTGAGGGTCGCAGGTTCGATTCCTGCAGGACAGGCCAAAAGAACGCAACAATCCCTGTAAGGTATTAGTATGCGCGATAGCAACAAGAAAAAAGAAAATGAAACAGGTCTTGAACGTATTGTTCGAAAATTTTCTTTTGCTGGAGGGCTCTATGGAAAATTTCGACCAGGACGTAATGAAGCACCTTGGGCTTCTAGATCACAAGTAGATGAGCTTTTTAGCAAGCAACAACCTCCTGTTGTTATCACCACTAAGAAAAGAAAAGTGCTTGAAGGTGCATGTGCCGAACCAATTTTGTCTAAACGACAAGAACGTGAACCGAAGGAGCGGCCTACCAAGAAAGGAATTATGAAGACATTCCATGAAGATGGCACCATTCCCGATGATACCTGGATCTGGGTGTTCGGATCTAACCTGGCCGGGATACACGGAGCAGGGGCGGCGCTAGTTGCCTACCGACAGTTCGGAGCATTACGCGGACACGGCTTCGGTCTGACAGGGCACGCATTCGCTATACCGACAAAAGACAGAGCCATAAAACCCCTCAGTCTGGTCGAGATAGAAGGGTACGTTTGGAAGTTCGTAAGGTGGGCCAGGGAGCATCCTGAGAGTAAATTCTTCGTCACTCGTGTTGGCTGCGGTCTAGCTGGCTTCGAAGACAAAGAGATAGCACCGATGTTTGCGAAGGCGTCTTCGAACTGCAGTTTCCCGAACACATGGCGCGCCTTTTTGCGAGGAGATAAACATGCGATGCAGAGAGGGTGATCTGGCAGTAGTCATAAAAAGCGACTGGGAGTACAATATCGGTCGTTTAGTCAAATGCGTCAAGATTTGGCAAGAGGGTATCTGGGTGATAGAGACGACCTGTGTCATGAAATGTTCTGTTGTCGGTTCAACTGACAAAGTACCGAAGGGCATGCCAATACTGGTGTATGACAACTACCTTCGCCCTATTAGAGATAATGACGGCGAGGACGAGACTACCCACTGGGAGAAACGAATTGATCACGCACACAGCTAGCCCGTACAACGGTTACAAGAAGCAGTTGGAAGAAGCCAAGGAGTTTCTGGGGGCACGCTGGGTATTTCACCCAGCGAACAGACTTGAAAAGAACACGGAACGCCATCTCGAACCGAGGAGAGCATGCGTAACAAACACGGCTACACCCCAAAGCAAGCCGCGTATGACATTGCAATCGGCTGGCTGAAGCAGGCACACGAGGGCGTCACTGCCGACCTACAGTATTACAGCAGGACGCCGGACGGAAATGCTTCTATGGTTTTCGACAGAGAGCTGAAAAAACAGATAGCGAAGTTGCACGACAGACTCTTGGAGCAGTCCGGAATGGACGGTATGTGCATCAGCTCCGACGAGGGCAAGGACCCAAGGCAGCTTGAAATTACAACTTAAATAGGAAGGCAAAATGCCAGACGTAAAGTTGGATAAGGAAGTACTCGAAGCGGTAAAGAAGCACTTACCGTCGGTGACAGCGGGCGCGTTGATGGAGGAGCTGGAGAGGCTCCGTGGGGTCGAGGCCGATCACAAGAAGGTTTGCGAGGATCGTGATCAGTACAAGAACTGGTGGTCCAACGACAGAAACAAGCTCCATGAGATGGCTGGTAAAGTCAAAGAAGTCGATGATCGTCAGGCCGGCCTTAACAAGATTGAGCAGGAACTACGCGACAGGGAGCAGAAATGTCTTCTGTCGGAGCTGGAGAACAAGCTTACCGTGAGACACCAGGAACAGATATTCAAACTGGTGGAGACGGTATTCAAGGGCCCCCAGTACAAGCGCACCATCGACGGTTACGTCCCCGTTGCAGTTGAAGGCCAGGCCGCAAATCAGTATAGTTCGTACGGCACAGCGGGATCCGTGCAAACAGGCCAGGTCAACGTCACCGAGACAATCCAGAACGTCTAACCAACTTTACCCAGGAGCATTTCATGCAAGTGCAATTCAGAGGCAGCAAGCGTAAACCGTATTTGGCAGCCGTTGAGAGTGTTGTGTTCGAGAACCCCGACAAGAGCGCAGACGAACTGCTGCCAGAGATCAACAAGGTCGCAGGCTACGAGGGGATCACGTTGTACAGCGTCCGCAACGCGCTGCAGGAACTCCACGAGAAGCGTCGCGTCCAGTACGAGCAGAAAGGCCACACGAAGTACTGGCGTCTGCAGGGCCTGGCGCAGCAGCAGTGGTTCAAGAAGTCCGGCGGGGTCATGGAGACCCCGAAGATCTCGCTGAAGGGACCGGAGGAGCTGGGTCTGGTAACTAAGGCGCCAGAACAGAGGCCGACTGTCCAGGAGACCGTGTTCGAGACCAAGCCCATCACGCAGTTCGTGGACCTCGTCGTCCGTGTCCACATCGTGATTGACAGGTAGCAGGATTAGGGGTGTCGCTGAGGCTTAATCCACACGTGCAGCGTGCGGGCCCCTATACTACCGGAGATCTGGTATGTTTGAGTACAGCATAGAGACATGTGACTCCAACGAGTATAATTTTGAACGTTGGCTCAACGATCGCGCAAAGGACGGTTGGAGACTACACACAGTGATCCGAGTGGACTGGGCGCACTACGAATGTTTCTTCGAGAAACGGCACACGGGAGAGTGATATGCAACTGTACGCCGAGAAGGGTACGTTCAAGAAGTGGCTGGCCGACGGAGGCTCGCTAGATGTTCTCAAAGATGTCATCGAGATGATGGAATCCAAGGAAATCTGGCCGGAGGGCTACGATGCGGTCGCGTACGATCAAGTCTCAGGAAAGTCGTGGTGGTACGACGGAGAGTGGAATGAGCTGAAACCGATGAGCGGAGGTCCAGATGATCACGCTGGAACAGGCGAGGAGCCTGCGAGTAGGGCAAACACTTCACCACAGCAAGACCTCAAACCGAGACGGTACACCGGCGAGGTGCCGAGTTAACGGCAAGTGCAAGTTCTGGAAGACCAGGCCGGGAGAATTCCTCCTTCCGGTCAAGTACGGACTAAAGCAGTGCTTCTACATAACGCCGGCGACGGCCCACTTATGGGAGGTTCCAAATGCCGTTCAAGAGCAAGTCGCAGAGCAGATGGATGTTCGCCAACATGCCAAAGAGGGCTGAAGAATGGGCAAAGAAAACGGACTACGGGAAGCTGCCGGAATCAGCGAAGAAGAGTTCCAGTTCCTCGACGCGGTCTTCGACGGCTTCGACAAAGACCACGGGCACTCGATAGAGGCGTGGATAGAAGTCTGCAAGGACTTCGTAAAGACATGGGACGATCTCGGCGGGAGGGATCCGCACGATATCGTCATGGCGTACTTGAAAAGGATTAGCAAGTGACCCACTTTCAGGCAGTGTGGGGCGCTGTCTCCATCTTCTTCGTGGGTATGATAGTGGGACTACACATCTGCCAGGTGAGAGATGAACTTCAAGAGAAAGAAACCAAAAAACGCAAGAGCAGGATGTCTGATGTGCAAGCCCTGGAAGATGAATGGCTGGGGCAATAAGAGCTGTTGCTGGTCGGGAAACGGGCGTAAAGTCGAAATAGCGAAGGATACTCTCAAGAGGTACATGAATGGGAACGATGCATGAGATCGCTGTGATGGATCGAACGGGGGATACCAAGACAATTTGGGATCCTGACAAGCCGGTGGAGGTCGAGGTGGCGGAGAATACATTCAAGACCCTGCGCAAGAAGGGCTACCTCATCTACAGAGTCGGCAAAGATGGCGAGAAGTCGACGATGATGACTGACTTCGATCCGAAAGCCACGAAGATGATCGCTGTACCGCCTATCGTGGGTGGCTAAAATGCCAACGGGTAATACAACGTATGTGCATTGCCATGACTCAGCTTGGGTGTATTGGACTGCCACATCGTCTACGACAAGCGCAAGCGACACTTTCATCTGGGACAACTGGAATGGCACAGGTACCGCCACCACGTCTAGCACCTCTACGTGGAATATTTGGGTGAACAGCTGTACAACTGACAGCGCCGAATTCTATGTTGTACCGTCCAGAAGTGAGTCACCAGAAGTAAGGAAAGCCAGGGAGGATGCATACAATGAGCGCATCCGCAAGGAAGCTGAGGAAAGAAAAGCAGCTGAAGATAAAGCAGAGCGTCTATTACAATCCGTCCTCGATGCTGTCCAAAAAGCTCAGTATGCAAAAGAAAAGGCTTTTGTTGTCGAAGGCCGCAGGGGACGCTATCGCATCCGTCATGGCCGAGTTGCAAATGTTGAAGTCATCGGAAAAGACGGTTATCAGCAATTGCGTCTTTGCGCTCATCCCGCAGAGTATGTTCCCAACCCTGACACAATGACAGCTCAGAAACTGATGCTGGAGTGTCCGGAGGGAGAAGAGGCCTTCTGGGCCAGAGCTAATCAACATCCGAAGGACAACCAACAGAGAGTCCTTCAAGCGCTTCACTGAAGTTTTGGGTTGGGTACAGCAACTACTACAATGGAGAGGCGACTTCGGTCGCCAGGTCGGGACACCGTGAGCCGGCAGCAACAGAACAAATCGGAACAACCAACCCGTTGAATTAACCTTTAGACTGAGTACAGCACACCCATAATAATGTGACCAGAAACCATCTGCAATCGAAGGGATGGAGGTATTGCTCGGGACACCGTTAGCCGAGTATAAAATCGGGAAAAACTCAGTCTGTTGCATCAAACTTAGGCTGGCTACAGCAATCAAACTCCGGTATAGAGAAGCCCAGCCTGTTTTTTTTTTTCGACTCGCTTCAGCAAACAACTAGGCCTACGGGCTTGCCAGTCCGAGAGGACATTAATCATCCGCGAGTCTGTCCGTTTTTGGGATCATTTCCGCAATACAACTGACTACTCCAATGGTCGCCGGTTCGAATCCGGTCGGGGAGTGCACCCCGTAGCTCAGCGGTAGAGCAATGGACCCCAGATTGATCCCGTCAATTTTGGATTGTTTCAGCAAAAAACTTGGATAAGGTAACTCTTTCGGGAGCCAACGAGCAGGGTCGAAACCTGTGGCAATCCAGTTAAAAGACTCATTACAGCAATAAAAACTCTCGCCAGTAGCACGTCGGGACGAGAATCCCGGCAATTGAGTCTGTCATTAGGATCGTTTCAGCAAATCCCTACGCTAAACAGTGGGTCTAGCGACCAAAGCGATCCTGTCAATCAACCATCCTGAATAGAGGAAATAAAAATGAATACCTTCGCACAGGCAGTGCAAAATCAGATGACCGTGACGGAGAACGCGATGCCCGCACGGAGGTCCTCCGGCAGTCCGCTGGTGGACTTCTTCTACCAGGCGGGAGCGCACAGGGGAAAGGACATCGTCCCGCTGTTTGTGGCGGCTTTCGTGGAGGAGCCGATCCTCGCGATGCGTTCCGCCCTCTGGCTCAGGGACGCGAGGGAGGGTGCCGGTGAGCGCGAGCTCTTCAGGCAGATCTTGCGGCACCTGGAGATCAACCAGCCGGAGTTCGCCAGGATGCTTCTCGGGATAATCCCCGAACTCGGCCGCTGGGACGACATGCTTACGTTCGAGACCCCGGAGCTGAAGTCCAGGGCCTTCGACGAGATCGGTGTGGGACTGAAGGCCGGGAACGGGCTCTGCGCCAAGTGGATGCCCCGTAAGGGCAAGCTGGCTGTGGAGCTCAGGAAGCACCTGGGGATGACGCCCAAGCAATACAGGAAGACTTTGGTCAACCTGACGCAGGTGGTCGAAACCCAAATGTGCGCCAACGAGTGGGACGAAATCGAGTTCTCGAAGGTTCCCTCGTTAGCGGCTGCAAGGTACAAGAAGGCCTTCAACCGGCACACCACGAAGTACCAGGAGTACGTGGCCAAACTGGTTAAGGGTGAGGCCGGCGTGAAGGTTAACACCGGGGCTGTGTACCCGTACGACGTGCTCAAGGGGCTCATCCACGCGCACAGCAGCGGGAGTTGGTACAGGGAAGAGACGAAGGGGTTCGACAAAACCGAGCTCGACTTCATCACGGCGCAGTGGGAGGCTCTCCCGAACTACCTGGGAGACCAGAGGGTGCTGGCTCTGGTGGACGTGTCCGGATCGATGGACGCCCCGGCAGGCAGGAGCAGCGTCACGGCGCTGGAGATAGCTGTCTCGCTAGGCCTCTACTTCGCTGACAAGCTCAAGGGTCGCTTCAAGGACACCTTCCTGACCTTCTCCGGTTCGCCGGAGCTGCTGCACCTGCAGGGCAACATCATCCAGAAGATACAGCAGATGGTGACCAGTAGGTGGTCTATGAACACCAGTCTCGAGCTGGCGATGGCGCTGATCCTGAAGGTGGCGAAGCAGGGAGGCGTGGCGCAGGACGAGATGCCCGAGACTCTGGTGATACTGTCCGACATGCAGTTCGACCAGTGCATCAGGGATCCGGGTAGGACAGGCATGGAGATGATCCGCAAGATGTACGCGGAGGCGGGTTACAAGGTACCGGGAACGGTATTCTGGAATCTGCGTAGCACCGACAACGCACCAGTCGGTTTCAAGGAGTACGGCACGGCGCTGGTCTCGGGGTTCTCCCCGGCCATCGCTGCCTCGATACTGGGAGGAGATCTCTCCGACCTGACGCCCGAGGCCATCATGATGAGAACCATCATGAAGGATCGCTACTCCTTCTAGAGGGTTCCCCGGTACCCAAAATCCGGGGATTAATTCAGACTACCGGAGAGGAAAATGATGGGTACTTACGTCCTGAAGAACAGAGAGCCGGTGGAGTGTCCGGACCTCAGGGAGTGGGCGATGAATGTCGAGGGCAGCAGGAGGATCGCCAGCACCACCGTATTCGGGACATACATCAGCACGGTGTTCCTCGGGATAGACCACAGCTTCGGCGACGGCCCTCCCGTCCTGTTCGAGACGATGGTGTTCGACTGGCCGGGACATGAGGAAGACGAGTACCAGACCAGGTGCTCCACGTGGGGTGAGGCTTTGAGTATGCACGACTATGCAATAATGGAAGTGCAAAGGTCGATGCCCTGGTGGAAGCGTTTGTTCACGTTCACCGACGTGTACGGAGAGAAGATTTAAATTGCTGTGGAATGCCCTCTACCAGATTAATCGACTGGTAGTAACTAGGATAGACCAAGATTTCAAACGAATGGGGCCTAGCATTCAGATTCTGAAGTCGTAGTATCGTGGACGCGGGTTCGACTCCCGCCAGGTCCACCAGAACACTGCGCGAAAAGTACTCTTTAGTGGGTATACGTATCTCCAACGTGGAAGCGGGTAGCCGACAAACGCAAACCCGCGCGGCATGGAGAGTGTTCAGGTGGGCCTGTACCGGTTTCGACACGGTGCGATAGCGAAGGATGACAGCACGCTGTAGGTTACGACTCTTGCGTCAAAGAGCGTGGCAAATCACAAATGCCAACGATGAGGTGTTTGACCAGCGTCTCGCCGCCTAAAAACGGCTAGCTGGCGGGGTTCCGCGGGCCTTCCTTGTTACCAAATAGGCCCGCACAAACAACGAAAGGAGGATAGCCATGAAGTTTTAAATAAACTTCGAAAGTAACAAGTGGCTACCCAAGTCAACAGAAAGAAAGCAGGAAAAGGTTCCCCGAAGGTCTACCGCTTCGGTGGAAAGCAGAAACACGGCAAGTCCCGCGAGAACTACTTCGCCAGACGCCGCATCCGCAACCTCGTACTGCAAAAGTAACAACATCCTGCTCGGATTAGCCCCTGCTACCAAACCGAAACTGATATAGCATGATATAAGTGCGTATCTTCTAAGGTTCTGCTAGGAAGGCTGGGGAGAGTATCGGTGACTGATTTGAGGTCTGCTGGTTTCGCTGGCTTCCCTGTGGTAAGAATAAGCCAGCTTTAGAGAGTACTTTACACCGAGGGTTTAATAACGGAGGGTCACCGTGTTGCGGTAGCTTCGCTAACGCCCTTAGGAAACCCTGTAGAGTACTCCCTAGAGCGCACCGCTCGCCCAGGCTAATACCTGGGCCTTGCTCGTCTAGTAACATAGGGTGTCCGGAACAGGTCTATGTTCGTGCGAGAGTTTACGGGAAAGGAGGAGTCATGACCTCTATAACCGAATACCACCTAGGTGCAGTAAACGGTGTGCTCCCTTATTTTTTTTTTTCGACCCACGCGGAGATGAAATGC
>Ga0105096_10000677_pt1 | contig 12678 bp, 18 predicted proteins | sample PPLLak3cmMay2015_FD_87036 | JGI IMG/M metagenome (GOLD analysis project Ga0105096, IMG submission 87036) | Freshwater sediment microbial communities from Prairie Pothole Lake near Jamestown, North Dakota, USA - PPLs Lake P7 Core (1) Depth... | ecosystem: Environmental > Aquatic > Freshwater >... | reverse complement strand
TCCGGGCAGTTTTTAACATTGGAGAATATCATGGGTGCAACAAAGAAAGTTATAACAGATGTAGACGCAGATGCGAATAGAGAAGTATTAATGGAAAAAGCATTTGAAGCAGCGCAAGATGTAGAAGAAGAGGTAGCTATATCTGCAACTGATAAATTAACAGTGCTGAATACATCTGACCATAATGTATGCCTCACAAGTGGCATTCTTGCCCCTGGTGATGAAGGCATTGCAACACGAGCAGAGCTAGGTACTCTTTGGCAATTTTTGGAACTTGCCGAGAAGTAACGATGCACAGTAAGAACTTGCTAGCTTTTCTAGACATGGTAGGTAAAAGTGAAGGCACTTCGAATAGTTCTCATACTCTTAATCATGGTTACGATATCATTGTTACTGGTATTAGCGGTAAACCTGAGAGATTTACAGATTATTCAGACCATCCATTCGCTCGTGGTAGAAAAGCGAAGCAGATCAACAACCACGGATTGTACTCAACCGCGTCAGGGAAATACCAGATTTTATTTAGGTTTTGGCCGTACTACAAAAGGACATTGAGGTTAAAAGACTTTAGCCCTGAATCTCAGGATAAAGTAGCAGTACAGCTAATAAAAGAATGCGGCGCTATCGGTGATGTAGAAGAAGGCCGATTAGAAAAGGCCATAGCTAAGTGTGCCAGGATATGGGCCAGTTTACCAGGCAATACTTACGGTCAACGTACCCACAAATTTGAAACATTATTAGCATTTTATAAAGAATCAGGTGGAACATATGGTTGATGAAGTTTTCAGATCGGAATTTGACACCCATTGTACTGAGATAGCCCACAAACTTACTCAACCCACTGAAGACCTTATTCTAGCTCGTAATGCAAGATTAAGACAAAACCCTGGTGTCATCCGCGACCTAGGTCAAGGTGGTGAAGGCGGTACATGGGGTCGCCAGGTAGCATCAATCCCAATGATTGTTTATGATCGTGCCATCCGTGACGGCTATGATTTAAATAACTTGGATTCTGAAATTGCAGGTAGAGAGATGCATAGGTTCTTACAAAGTCCCATGGGCAAATCCTGCTTGGTACAAGGTAAACACTAATTTCACATGATTGATTTTAAACTTACACAAGATTCAAGCAAAAGAGCCATAGTTTGGGCTTTAGTTGCTATAGTAGGGATTCCAGCTTACTGGATGGGCAAGGACGTAACAGGACTAATTTTATTAGGCACAGCTATTACAGCTGGCCTTGGTATTCAAAAAACAGATAGTTGAGGTATCGTCATGCCAGGTAAAGTTATAGCAGGAACAGCAGTTAATCCAACCTTCAGAAGCTCTAAAGCATATGCTGAAGGTCGTGAAGCTTCAAAGGCCAGCGCTGCTCAAAACACAAATCCACATGCAAACCCTAGTCCAGCATACACTGCTTGGGATGCTGGTTGGCTTTCTTATGTTGCAGGTGGTACTACTACACTGGCAGTTGACAACTGTGCTACTCGTGGGTTAACAGCATAATGAAAAGCGTATTTACACATAGAAACCAAGCACCCGCTGGCGTCGTTGATACAACATTAGTTTTGCCAAAGACGCAAAACACTGGTATAAAAGTAGACACCTCTGTACCAACATACCCTTGGGTCGATTTACTTGGGACAGTTATGCCTAGAGCATCCGCTCCTAATCAGGCCACTCTTGAAATATTTAGGGGTGGTCAAGTTAGGAACTGGGCATTCGCAGCTGGTGATAGAAGTGATAATGTATTTCATATACCACATGATTACGTTATGGGTTCCGATCTATTCATTCATGCACACTGGGCCCACAATGGAACCGCAATAAGTGGCAATGCAGTAATGAACTTTTATTGTTCTTATGCAAAAGGACATAATCAAGCGGATTTTACTGCTGAAAAGAATACAACCATTACTTATAACACAACGAATATTGCAACGACACCTAGGTATAGGCATCGAATTGATGAAGTTGCTATTACTAGTACTGGTGGTTCTGCGACGCTTATTGACAACGCTTTGATTGAAGTTGATGGTTTGTTACTAGTAAATTTTGATTTTACTACAATACCTACAATAACAGGTGGCTCGCCAAATTCACCTTTTGTTTTTGCAATAGACATTCATTATCAATCAACAGGTATTGGCACTAAACAAAAAGCTCCACCATTCTGGACATAGTAGGTATTAAAATGAGAGATCGTAAAATTGTTGAAAACAATGGCGTACCAGAGTATGCTACTTATGCAGATATGCCAGACCCAGCTGATTATAAGGGGCTTGCATTAGTGCAAGATGGGTATACGCTATATAAAAGCGATGGGCTATATTGGACTCCTTTTATTACTGGTAAAGTGCCCCAAAATACTAGACTTGAAGGTGTAGACCAAGTACCTATTATATTTTACGCTGCAAGTAAAGATGGCCAATATGTTTTTGGGCGTAACGCAGATGGAAAATCTATCTCTCGTACAACCTTAGCATACGCAGAAACTATAGTACAAGATTGCACATTACTTTACAGTGAAGATGGAGTGACAACATTAGGCGCTAGTTCCTATCCATCTGGGATATTCACAACTGACAATGGCTATGTTTTTGCACAGGTTATACGTTTTTCAGATACCAAAGCATTCTTATATAAAAGTGTGGATAATGGGGCAAATTGGGGGAACAATTACCCTGCTTTTGATAATAAAGCGCCTATTAGTCGCATTGGTTATAATGGTTCAACGCATATCGCAAACGTTTCTATTTTGGGTGAGCGTGGCTTTGCAGAGATAAAAGAAGGTGGTAGAACCTACTATGCCTACGGTGAGTATAATGTTGCGGGTTCTGGTAATCAGGATGTAGCTGTTGTCGTATCACATGATCTTGGTACTACATGGACACGTTCAATATTTTTAAGCTCCTCAAGGCATATCCATTTTGTAAAACAAGACCCTTATTATGGGTATATATGGGTAGGGTTTGGTGATACTGCGGCACAAAATGGCTTAATGCGACTGGATAGTATTTTGCGCACTATTCCTGTTGGCATGACTCACGCCCAAATAGCAAATAAAGAAGGTTGTAAAATTCTTTACGGATTAAAACGCTACGCCACAACAGACTTACATTTTGAGCCTAATCATATCTTAAACCCAGTCGATTTAGGCGGGGGTATTTCCGCTGCTCTGTCTGATGTTGAAGCTGGTATTTGGAAAATGGACTATGAACTTACATACTATGAACGTGTTTATAATCCATGGAGTCCTGACTGGGACGGGCATTCGCTATACTGGATACAAAAGCATACTTCAACAAATACTTTGATTGCTTGTGAAATTGTTGAAACAACAACAGACCAAAATGTTTATACTACAAGGTTCATAACAAGTGTAGATGGAGGATTAACATGGAAATGTGTAGCAACTGCAAGATGTAGAGTGCCAAGAACATCACAAGGCCCAGCGTCTTTTTTAGAGTGGGATGATAAAATATGGATAGCAGGGAACACATTCGCTTCAAATATGGTCGGTGCAACAATGGCTATTCGACCAACAGTTGAAGTGTTTGATGAAACAAAGCATGGAGCCAGGACAGAAATTGGTGCAGATGGAACTCTATATGAGTATGGTATTGAGTCAATTATACCATTCACTTTTGTAGACAACACTCTTGGGACAAACGGGGCTGGCTACGGTTACTCGCCACGTACACCATTTAAAACCCTGACATATGCTCTTGGTTCTAATAGGTCTCCAAATGGGGCAGTTATACGCATTATTGGAACATTAGCAGAAACTACGGGTGTTTCTGCAAATTTTTTATCGCCTCTGTACCCATCTGAACCAAACCCAATATACCCCACAGTAATTAAAGGGTGTGGTAAAAACGGGCCAGAGGTCGTTGTCGGTATTACGTTTGCTTATCTTGAAATGCGAGATACACCAAGGACAGGTCGCGTTGATATTCGAGACATTAACTTCAGAAATACTGCCGCCGGTGCATTTATAAACAATGCAACAGATGCCGCAGCATCAACGGTGCGGGTGATTGATAGTAAAATATCTGTAACAAACGCCAATGCTTTCCAAGCGTCAAAAGGGAAAATAGATATTGCTCGGTGCGAAGTGAGTAGTGGTACGTCTGCACCATTGTCCGTTTTATCAGGTATTGGAACAATATCAGCAAATGATTCCTTGCTTGCAACTACTGGTAGTGTTGTCTGCTCTCAAAACAGTTCGGGAGGAAAGCTGACATTAACAAAATGCTCGCTAACTGGATTCACTACATATGCAATTAATCTTTCATCAATTACACCAGCGTCAATAACCAGTTTAACAGATTGCCTATTATATAGCGCTGGTGGTACTGCTGCTATTTTAGGTAATTCTGGGGTTACATATACGTCATCAAATTTCAATAATGTGGTAAGCAATAAAGCGTTTACTAATGTAAATGGTACGCCTAATGTTATACAAGATGCTGCACTAACTATTACTGATTATCGTACAAACAAAACTATTCTAGCACTTTCTGGTTCTAGTCTTGATGTTGAAAAGAAACCAAGTATATCGGCTGGTTGCTATTCAATAACGTAGGTCAACTGATGAACTTTAAATTACCCTCTTTATTTTGCAATTGCCCACGAAATATTGAGGATACACTTAATGGGCTAACAACTTTCTTAGGAAAAATACTCATGACACTCGAAGAACTTAAACAAATATTGGATGGTACCAAAGCACAACTGGTTAAAGCCGCTGGTGAAATCACTGCCAGAATTGACGCTCTTGAAGCTCAATTGGCTACCGTAGTTACTACACCTGAAGTTGATGCAGCTTTAGCCGAATTGAAAGCTGTTGCACAACAGTTGGATGATATCAATCCAGACGTAGTAGAGTAACTAAATGCTGCACCCAAATATGTTAAAATTGGTCGTGGTAGTAGGCAGCCTGTTGTTATTTGGGTGCACATCATTAGTTTACACAAATTCGCAAGGCGCAACAATTGAAGCATGGTCGTTTTTGTCTAATAAACGCCTTTCAGGCACTCTTACGGCAGATGGTAATAAAAGAGTGCTTGTAATAAATGAGTTTGATGAAAACCAAACTGATGGCGCTGCTAAGATGGTAGGAGCCGCTGTGGAGGCAGCAATAAAATATCGCCCATGAGCTGGATTAAATGAATCAAGATATTATGAATATTGCCATTGGTGTCATGTGCTCTGTCTTTGGATGGTTGCTAAAAACTGTATGGGAATCAGTTAAAGATTTACAATGTGCTGACAGATCGTTGGCCGAAAAGGTAACCCAGATTGAACTGTTAGTCGCTGGGTCTTATATTAAACGAGATGAAATACAAGTATTGCACGATGCGTTATTTAGAAAGTTGGATAAAATTGAAGACCGTGTAAACAGGGTAATCATCCAACGCGAGGTAACAAATCACACAAATCGGGGCGAACATGATTAATCGCATTTTAACAGCACTTGAAAATGTAAAAATATACTATGAATTTGGTATGTCTTTACCAGAGGCTGTAATCGAATTCTTTAAAGAGGTATACTATGGCTAAGTGGGTTCATCAAAAATTTTTAGATGGCGGTCTTGATTATCTCAAGGCCAATTGTAACAAAATTGCATTAATTAGTACTTATTCCGCTAGTGATTCCTATGCTACTGTAACTGGCAATCTGTTGGCAGAAGCAACGATGGCATCTGGCGATTTCACATTAGCCGGGGCTGCTGGGGCTGCTCGTACTTGCACAACAGCAGCGGGAAAACAGGACGCGGCTGCTAATGCTAGTGGTGGTGGTGCTAGTAGTCATATAGCATTTTTGAATACTACTTTATCAGAAGTGTTGTGGGTCACTGATGAAACATCTGACCAGTCAGTAACAATAGGGAACCCTATTACATTCCCTTCATTAGTTTATACTAGCAACCAGCCAACATAAGGCACTGAAATGGCTTTACCTGCTACAGATAATTTTAACAGAGCAGACTCTAACCCAGCAGGAGTACCATGGGTAAAAGTTGGTCTTGCATCTGATGTTAGAATTCTCACAAATAGGCTAACTGCTGCTGGTCCATCAGTAGGATTCGTATACTGGAATGCTGATACTCCTGCCGAAGATCAGTATTCTCAGTGCATTGTACCAACATCTGGTAGTGAGGTAGGTGGGCCAGCCATAAGGATATTAACATCATCAGCGAATAGGGATGGTTATAGATATAATATAAGTGGCAAAGTATTACAGAAACTCGTTAATAATGTTACCACAACATTGCAGACAATGACTGATACTGTGTCAAATACTGCTGTATATAGATTAGAAGCTATTGGTACAACAATACGAGTATATAAAGATGGAGTTCAATTAGGTACAGATGTTACTGACACAAGTTTTTCATCAGGTAGCGTTGGTATTTACCATGGTGGTTCATCTGGATATTATGATAATTGGGAAGGCGGAGAAACTAATCCAGCGACAGTATTAACAGCGAATAACTCTACCCAAGTAAATGCGTCTACCAGTAGTGCAATTGGACAAGAAAACATAATAACAGCCGGTAACTCATCTCAAGCAAATACGTCAAGTTCTGGTGCAATAGTCCAGGTCATACTTGGTGAGATGTTAGCAGACAACTCTACACAGGTTAATCAGAGTATATCTGGTGGGGTAATACAGTCACATACAGTAACAGCTGGTAACAGTACGCAAGTCAATGGTAGCACTACTGGTGCAATTACCATGACTCATGTTTTATCTGCTGATAATAGCATACAAGCTAATTTGAGCATTACTGGGGCAATAGGTCAGTTGCAAATATTGACAGCAGCAAATTCTGTTCAAGCAAATCTTAGTGATTCTGGTAGAATGCTGTTAACACCAGGGTTCTGGTATGATGAAAGCGATGAAGCTATAACATGGCTTATTGATCTAGATGGTAATACAATGTGGTCCCCTTCTCCACCTATAACAAGCATTTGGAGCTAAAATGAATTACACAGAAATCAAGGACATGGCCCTTGGCTATTCTGATAGACAAGACACTGAAGTAATAGGGAAAATGGATTTGTTTTTAAAGATGGTGGAGTCGAAAATTAATCGTGCTCTTGAAACTCAACCAATGATTACTACAGTACAAACTGTGTTGGTAGACAATGTTTTCGAGTACACTCTACCAACTGATTTTCTATCTATTAAGGACATTAAGATAGTTAATACAGATAATGAAAATTATTCTTACCCCATGGAAATGGCATCGCCAGAGAGAATAACAACATTTAGGCTGGATGGCTCAAATCAGCGCATATATGCTATAATTGGTAATACTGTTGAGATATGCAGCAATCCATATGATGCCACTCTAAACTTGGTATTAGAGATTAGCTATTACCAAAAGTTACCAGCATTGACATCTGGTGCTACGACTAATTGGGTTTCTAATAACCACCCAGATGCGTACATCTTTGGTCTTATGGTAGAAATTAATGCTTATGTTAAAGATGCAGAAGCGACGATGCTATGGGAAAATAGATTCAATGGTGTATTGTCAGAAATAACAGCCCAGGATATTAGATATCTCTGGGGTGGTCCAACATTAAAGATAAAGGTGGAATAAGATGGGCTTAGAATCAACAACAACCATAGCAGGCCTGGTGGTTACTAATCCTGTGGCCAGCGACCCAGTTGGCCAGGCTGATGACCATTTACGTTTATTGAAAAACGTGCTAAAAACAATTTTTCCTGGTGCTGGTGGCGTTGGATTTGCTACGCCAATTACAGCAACAGAAACTGAATTAAACTATGTTGCTGGTGTTACATCAGCCATCCAGACCCAGTTAAACACCATTGGCGGCAATGCTACAACTGCATTAGCTAATGCTGCCACAGCGGATGGAAAGGCCGTAGATGCACAAGCTGATGCAACACAGGCTTTGGCAGATGCAGCAACAGCCGATGGTAAAGCTGTAACAGCGCTAGCCAATGCTGCTACTGCTGATGGTAAAGCTGTAGATGCTCAAGCCGATGCCACTTCTGCTTTGTCTTTAGCAGGTGACGCGGCAACCAAGGCCAATGCTGCTAGGGCTTGGGTATACTTTGAAGATGATTATCTTGGCAATTGTACTATATTAGAAAGTAGTAGCAATGTCTCATCAGTTACTACTGGAACCGATGGTGTCTACACGATAAATATTAGCCCAGCTTTTCCTGACGCTTTTTATGGTGTAATAGCTACTTGTGAAGATGCTGCTTGTAGAATTGCTACTTGTGCCAATGCTAATACAAATTCTTTTGAAATAAGAACATATAATGCAGCTGGTACTTTAGCTATAGCTCAGTACAATGTCGCAATGGTTTTGAGTGCAGACTAATGCCTAAGTTTCTGCAGCTTAAAAATCTCGGTGATTATGGGGTTAATACTGATCTCCAAGACGTAGACCTACCTCCAGAGTTCTTTACGTCTGGTATTAACTACAAATTATTAAATGGAGCAATCTATACTAATAATGGGTCAACAGTAATTGGAACACCTCCCGCTGGGTTTAATGCTACAAAGGTATCTAGGTTTGTTACTAATGGAATAGAAAAGTATGTCGTGATGGGAACTACCAAAGTCTATCTATTTGATGGCACTACTTGGACAGATGTTACTCCTGCCTTGGTTGTGGCAACACCAATCTCGGGTGCTAATATATACAAGTGGACAATGTGTAATTCTGGTAATACACCCATTATTAATAACCCGCAACATGGGCCATTTTACTTAGATCAGATTGCGGGTATCTTTAAGCCATTGCCATTTAATTCTACACAAAAATGGCAGGATAAAGATCAATCATGTGGTTTAATAAGATCGCATAAAGCATTTTTATTTGCAATGAAACCATTTGATATGGATGGTACGCCAATAACTGAAGATGCTGGTAAAAACTCATATCGATGGTCTGCACCGGCAGACGTCAATGGATTACCATTTACTTGGGAAGAAGCTGATTTATCAACTATTGCTGGTATCGCATACATATCAGGCGCAGGTGGTGGTATTATTGATGCACTGTCTTTAAGGGATGACTTCGCTGTCTATTCTAATAAGTCAATAGATATGCTTACATATGTTGGGGGTGAATTAATTTGGAACGCAAGACAGTTTACGTCTGATACGGGTATATTAACCCAAAATTGTGTTGTTGAATTATATAACCAACACTTATTTTTATCTGATACAGACATTCTGATAAATGATGGAAACAGTCTGAGATCAATTTTAAATAGGAAATTAAAGGCCAATATTTTTTCACGCATTGATGCGACAAATTATCAAAGAGCATTTTGTGCAGTTAATGTGCCGGCCAAGGAAGTGTGGACGTGTATACCAGAATCTGGTCAGACATCTCCTAATCTTGCTATTGTTTACAACTGGGAAAATGATAAGGTTTATTTGAGGGATTTACCAGCGGGTGTATTTGATGCCAGCAATGGCCCAAAGACTGCTGCATATGATACGTATGCCACAACAACAGATTTGTATAGCACATCAACAGAGAATTATGATACTGACGTGGCATCGCCATTTAACCCAACTTTCTCATTTGTTAAAATGAGTGATAGTAAATTATATGATGTTTCTGTTAATGATAGTAGTACAAATTATGATACATTCTTAGAAAGATTATATGTACCAATGGGCGGTTATGGTATTGTAACATCAATTAAAAGCGTATACCCAATCATTGAATGCGCTGGAGAAGTAAGCATACAGATTGGGTCATCATTGGTAATTGGAGGTGGCGTTGCATGGAAATCTGCTGTTAACTTTGACCCCGCTACAATGAAGAAAGTTGATATAAGATCAACGGGTCCTTATCAGTGTTGGCGTATATCGAGTATTGGTACAACACCATTCTCATTGATCGGTATGACAATCGAGTACGAAACAGCTGGTAGAAGATAATGGAACAGGTACCCTTTGGAACAGAGCAAAAACTTGCCGAATATTTGTATCGCCAGTTAAACCAACTTGAAATAAGGCTGAATGACTTAACTGCTGTTGTACATAAGGACTTAATTTTACAACAATTTACTTTCAGTACTACAACAACTGATATAGACCCTGGTACTGGTAAACTACAGATAGACAATGCTGCTAAAGCAAGCGCAACTTATTTGTATATTAGCCGGTACTCATTGGCTAACATCGATTTGTATGAAGCGCTTTTAAGCTTGAGAAAAAGGGATATAGTGACTTTATCATTGTCTACCAACATCACAGATTATGCTAAATACTATGTCTCCAGTACTGCGATAGATGGAACAACATACATTAAGGTTCCGCTGTCCAAAATAACTACCGCTGGTGCTGAATTTGCCAATGGTGCAACATTAAATATAGGGGTGCAATACTAATGAATTTTCATTTTGAAGTTATACCAATAGGACTAATCGAAGTATTGTGGTATAAAATGCTACCACATATTCAGCGGGTTGTTGATGCTTCCGCTGGAGAAATAACATGTGAAAGTGTTAAACAAAAGGCATTACTGGACAGATGTTCAATAGTGGTTGTAATAAAGGGTAGTGAGATAATAGCAGTAAATACCATAGAAGTCTGTGTTTATGATAGTGGTATGAAAGCATTACTCATACCAGTAGTAGGAGGTAACGAGGCATTTGAATGGGGCCCAGCATTCCTAGCTGAATGTAATAAGCTAGCAAAATCACTGGGTTGTTCTGAAATGCGTGGTTTTAGTACAAGGGAATCTTGGAAACGAGTCCTTAAAGATTATGGGTGGAAAGAATCCCATTTCGTTATAAAACGTGACGTGGAGTAAATTATGTCAGGGCAACAAAGTAAAAACGATAGCTTTACATCTTCTATTGCTAATTTCCTATCTAGCGGTGGAAGTAATAATAGTTTTAATCAAAATGTCTGGAATGGCAGTGCAAACAAAAAGGTTTCAAACAAAGCTGGGAGTCTATATGATTCCATAAATAGCACAATGAATACCATGGTCCCAGGAATGACTGATTTTGCAGGTGACACCCGCGATTCAGCTACTGGAGCCTGGGAGGATGCGCTTGGCGGCGGTGCGTATAGTGGTATTAATCCAAATAACTTGGTATCGTCACTCGATAGCTCCATGGCTAGTGGCGTACCAGAAGCATCATCATCATTGATTGGCTCATTAAATAACTCTTTAAACAGACAGTTTACACCATCTGGCCCAACAAATACTCAAAATATTTATGGCCAGATAATGGGCGGCTCTGGCAATAATTATGCTGATGCAATGAAGGGTCAGTATTTATCAGACGCACAATTAGCACAACAGCAAATGCTGTCTAACCTTGACGCACGAGTTGGTGCCAGTGGTATGACTGGAAGCTCACGTGAAGGTATTGCTCAAGGCTTGGGATTGCAAGGCATTAACCGTAATCTTCAAGAACAGCTAGCCAGAACTGGGTATGAAACATTCGACAAGGACTTAAGCAACAAGCTAAGTATTGCTGAACAAGCTGATACTAATAATCTTAACCGTGAAGGAATGTACTTGAATGACATAGGCCGAGCGCAAGGTTTGGGCTTTGATGAATTGAATAATTCACGAGGTGCTGCATATGCAGATCGCTCTGGTGCCAGGGATGCCATGGGGAATTTGATTGCAAATAAAAATGCTACCTCTGGCAATGCCTTAAACTTCTCAGATTCCATTCAAAATTTAGGTATGGGTATATTGGAGCCACTTATGGCCAGATGGGGTAATATGGGCGGATATGCAAATACAGTCGGAAGCCCAACTATTCTTAATCAGGGTACTGGTTCTAGCTGGAATAACTCTTCTGGTGGTACCAATTATGCGAGTTCTGCCAAAGGCAAATCTGGTAGTGGAGGTATCTAACATGGGACTAATATCAGGAATTTTAGGTAATACGCCATTAGCGACTAGTGGAATGAAGGGTGCACAAAGTGGGCAATATGGTCAAAGTGGTATTGTGGGAACTATCGTCAAAATGTATCTTGGTGGTGCTCTTGGTGGTGCATTGGGTGGTGGTGCTGGCCAAGGGGCGTCTGGATTAGAAGGTGCAATGAATGGTATGGGAGGCGTTACTGATGGCCTAGGTAGTATGGGTAGCGGGGGTTTAGGTGGTTTAGGTGGTAATATCGGTGGAGGATTGGGTGATGCTGGAGCATCTTTAGGCCAAGGTATAGATGGAAGTGGTATGATGGGCGCTGCAGGTGATTTTCTACAAAACCAAATTACTAATAGCGGTAGTCAGCAACAACCGGCAATACCACAAATGTCACCACAAATGTCACCACAAATGTCACCACAGATGCAAGCTCCGCAAGGTATTGAAGGCATAATGGCTATGATGCAAAGAGCCCAAGGTAACCCGCAACAACAAGATAATGGCCTAATGAATCAGCCTGGTATACCAGACTTCTTTAGGCAAATGACACAAGGGTGGCAAAGATGAGTTTACTCGATGAACTGCTAAAACAAGTAATGACAGCCAAGCGTACACCTGTGCAGTCTGACGTGCCTAGTGGGTTATTGGCTATGCTTACGCAAGGAAATCAATCTACGCCTGATAATAGTATGGCAACCATGGTTATGAATAGACCGATGCCACAACTTCCATCCATGCCTGAACCGCAGCAGTTTCAAAGTTCTGGT
>Ga0105096_10000676_pt1 | contig 12679 bp, 12 predicted proteins | sample PPLLak3cmMay2015_FD_87036 | JGI IMG/M metagenome (GOLD analysis project Ga0105096, IMG submission 87036) | Freshwater sediment microbial communities from Prairie Pothole Lake near Jamestown, North Dakota, USA - PPLs Lake P7 Core (1) Depth... | ecosystem: Environmental > Aquatic > Freshwater >... | reverse complement strand
CTTCAGCCTGTGGCGCACCCAGGAACCAGGGCCACTCCGGGTTGGTAAACACCTACCAGCCCTGGATCAGGACGATCGCGAGCGCGGTGATGCCCTCACCCCGGCCACAGAAACCCAGGCCTTCGGTGGTGGTGGCCTTGACCGCTACATCGCTCACGTCAATGCCGAGGTCGGCGGCGATGTTCAGCCGCATTTGTTGCGCGTGGGGTGCAATTTTGGGCCGCTCACAGACCAGCGTGATATCGGCGTTGACCATCGACCAGCCGTCGCGTTTCAGCATCAGGTCGACGCGGCGCAGCAGATCCCGGCTGTCCGCGCCTGCCCAGGCTGGATCGGATGGCGGGAAATGCCTGCCGATATCGCCGAGCGCGGCCGCCCCCAGCAGCGCATCACACAGCGCGTGCAGCGCGACATCGCCATCGGAATGCGCCGCCAGCGCCTGCCCGTGCTCGATCCGCACACCGCCCAGCATGACGTGGTCGCCTTCGGTAAAGGCGTGTACATCGATACCTTGTCCGACACGTAATTTCATATCAGCTCAGGTGGATATTTCCTTGCGCGCCAGCAGCGCTGCGGCGATCGCCAGGTCACTGGAATAGGTGATCTTGATATTGGCGTTGGAACCCATGACGAGCAAAGGCCTGACCCCGGCGAACTCCATCGCGGAGGCCTCGTCTGTCAATACGACGCCCGCGGCGTGCGCCGCATCGATGGCCGCCGCCAGTTCGCCGATCCGGAAAAGCTGGGGTGTCTGGGCGGCCCACAGCCCATTTCTTTCGACGGTGGCAACAATCTCATTGGCATCGCCGGCCCGCTTCAGCGTATCGTTCACCGGCACCGCGAGTATGGCGCCGTGAGCGGACGCCAGTCCCTGCTCCAGGAATTTTTCCAGGCGGGAGGCCGACAGGCACGGGCGCGCCGCATCGTGCACCAAAGCCCAGTCGGTCTCGGCATAATTTTCGGCAAGGTAGCGCAGGCCGTTACGCACCGAGTGTTCGCGGGTTGCCCCGCCGGTGACGGTATTCACGGTCGTGGCCAGCAGCCCGACGGAGGCTTCAAACCACTGGTCGGTTGCGGCCAGGATCACCGTGATGCTGCTGATCATCGGATGAAACTGGAAGGCCCTGATGGTATGTGCCAACACGGCCTTGCCGGCAAGCGGCAGGTATTGCTTCAGCGTGGCGCCACCGTAGCGTGTGCCCGTTCCGGCGGCGGGTATCAGAACATGAACTTGCGCTGTGCTCACGAATCTTCTCCATTTTCTTTATCAGCTTTGTCGGTTTCCAGATTTTCGGGCGGTGGCGGCACCACCTGGTAAAACTGTTCATCCGGTTTGATCAGGCCGAGTTCGTTTCGCGCCCTTTCCTCGACCGCATCCAGGCGTTCGCGCAGATCATCGACTTCGGCCTGTAACTCGGCATTGCGTTGCAACAGTTCCTCGTTCTGCTGGCGCTGGTTTTCAACCCGCGTTTCCAGACGTGCCACCTCCCTGAAACCGCCCTCCCCCAACCACAACTTGACTTGCAGCAATACCAGCAGGAGAAAAAGTATCAGGGTAACGACGCGCATATCCCGATCATGGACCCAGGTATTTGAAAGCGCCCCGCCCCGCGTAGCGCGCCTTGTCGCCGAGGGCTTCCTCGATCCGCAGCAACTGGTTGTACTTGGCCACCCGGTCCGAACGGCACAGCGAGCCGGTCTTGATCTGGGTGGCGGAACTGGCAACCGCCAGGTCCGCAATCGTGGTGTCCTCGGTTTCACCCGAACGGTGCGAGATGACCGCAGAGTAGCCCGCCGCCGCCGCCATGGCAATGGCGTCCAGGGTTTCGGTCAGTGTGCCGATCTGGTTCAGCTTGATCAATATGGAATTGGCAATGTGCAACTCGATGCCCCGGGTAAAAATCCCGGTATTGGTCACGAACAGGTCATCGCCCACCAACTGGCATCTGCCGGCGGAGAGTTTTGAATGAATCGCCCAGCCGTCCCAGTCGTTTTCCGCCAGGCCGTCTTCGATGCTGATGATCGGGTACTGGCGTAGCCAGCCATCGAGGTATTCGGCAAACTGCTGCGACGTAAACGAACGGTTTTCGGACGCAAAATGATACATGTTGCCACGGTAAAATTCCGAAGCTGCCACGTCCACACCGAGGTAGACGTCCCTGCCCACCGCGTAACCTGCCCCTTCGATCGCCTCGAGCACCGCTTCGATCGCCGCTTCGTTGGACGGCAACTCCGGTGCAAAACCGCCTTCATCACCCACCGCGGTTGACAGACCGCGACCGCTGATCACCGATTTCAGGGAATGGAAAACTTCTGTGCCGCAACGCAATGCCTCGGCAAACGTGTTAAAGCCCACCGGCAGGATCATGAACTCCTGGACATCGACATTGTTGTCGGCATGTGCGCCACCGTTGATGATATTCATCATGGGGACGGGCAGTTCCACGGCCTTGCCAGCGCTCAGCCAGGACCACAACGGCAGCTTGTGCTGGTTCGCCATGGCGTGTGCGTGGGCCAGTGAAACCGCCAGCAGCGCGTTGGCGCCCAGCCTGGATTTATGCTCGGTTCCATCGAGGTCGATCAGGATCCGGTCGATGGCGCCCTGGTCACCGGCATCCATACCCTGCAGTTTTGCGGAAATTTCACCATTGACATTGGCGACCGCACGCGAAACGCCCTTGCCGCCGAACCTCGACGGGTCCTTGTCACGCAGTTCAATGGCTTCGCGCGAACCGGTGGATGCACCGGAAGGCACGGCGGCCCGGCCAAACGCACCGGAGTCCAGGGTGATTTCCGCTTCGAGCGTGGGGTTGCCCCTGGAATCGAGGATCTGACGGGCGTGTACTGATTTAATCCGTGGCATAGATAAAATTCTCTCTTTGGTTCAGTGTGATTTAAATGGATTGTTCGGGAAAGCCGGCGGTCTTGGTGACCTCGTCGAGTCTTCTGAGCGTGGTCAACAGGGCCTCCATGCGCTCCAGCGGCCAGGCGTTGGGGCCGTCACTCTTCGCGTTGGCGGGGTCCGGGTGGGTTTCCATGAACAAACCTGCAATACCCACGGCGACCGCCGCGCGCGCCAGCACCGGGATGAATTCGCGCTGCCCGCCGGATGAGTCTCCACGACCACCCGGCAACTGCACCGAGTGCGTGCCATCGAACACCACCGGGCAACCGGTCTCACGCATCACGGCCAGCGAACGCATGTCCGAGACCAGGTTGTTGTAACCGAACGAGCTGCCACGTTCACAGACCATGATCTGCGCGTTGCCGGTGCTCTTCGCCTTGGCGGCTACATTCTGCATTTCCCAGGGCGACAGAAATTGACCTTTCTTGATATTAACCGGTAATCCGGCACTTGCAACCCGGATGATGAAATTGGTCTGGCGGCACAGAAACGCCGGGGTCTGCAGGACGTCGACGACCTCTGCCACGGCACCGATATCCGTGTCCTCATGCACGTCCGTCAGGACCGGTACACCGACATCAGTCTTGACCTTCTGCAGTATCCGCAAACCCTCTTGCATACCTAAACCGCGGAAGCTGTCGATGGACGAACGGTTGGCCTTGTCGAACGAAGATTTGTAGATAAATGGAATACCCAAACGCGCGGTGATGGCCTTCAACTGGCTGGCTGTTTCCATCGCCAGCTTTTCCGATTCAATGACACAGGGGCCGGCGATCAGGAAAAACGGCTGATCGAGTCCGGCTTCAAATCCACACAACTTCACAGGCTGGCAACCACCGCGGGCAATTCACCGTGCTGTGACTTCAGCGCCGCTTCGATAAAGCCGGTGAACAGGGGGTGTCCGTCGCGTGGCGTGGAAGTGAATTCCGGGTGGAACTGGCAACCCAGGAACCACGGGTGCGAAGGCAGCTCGACCATTTCGACCAGTGTCTCATCCATGGAATGACCCGACAAAACCATGCCGTGCTTCTGCAGGATATCCCGGTAATGATTGTTGAATTCGTAACGGTGGCGGTGGCGTTCGGTAATGATGTCCTGCGCATACAGTTTATGCGCCAGGGAACCCGGCCGCAGACGGCAGCGCTGGCCACCCAAACGCATCGTGCCACCCTTGTCGGAGTCGTTCGAGCGTTTTTCAACTTTACCGGATGCATCCAGCCACTCGGTTATCAGACCGATGACCGGCGCGCTGGTATGCGGGTTGATTTCGGTACTGTTGGCATCCGCGAGACCGCAGACGTTGCGTGCGAATTCGACCACGGCAGCCTGCATGCCAAAACATATGCCGAGGTAAGGGATATTGTTTTCACGCGCGTAGCGGATGGCCATGACCTTGCCCTCAAAACCGCGTTCACCAAAACCGCCGGGTACGATCATCGCGTCGGCGCCGTCGAGACAGCCGACACCTTTTTCTTCGATCATTTCGGAATCGATCCGCAGGATGTTGACCTTGATACGCTGCCGCAGGCCACCGTGGGTGATCGCTTCGGTCAATGATTTATAGGCATCGGCATGGTCAACGTACTTGCCAACCAATGCGACGCTGACCGTGTGCCGGGTGTGGGTCAACCTGTCCAGCACGGCCTCCCAGCGTGACAGGTCCGCCTTGCCGGCCTTCAGACCCAGGCGCTCGACGACGATGTCGTCCAGGCCCTGTTCATGCAGCAAAATCGGAATCTCGTAAATGCTCGCACGCGCATCCAGGGCGGTGATGACGGCTGCTTTCGGCACGTTGGTGAAGAGCGCGATCTTGGCCCGGTCCTCCTCTGAAATATCGCGTTCGCAGCGGGCCAGGATGACATCGGCGGCGATGCCGATGGAACGCAGTTCCTTGACGGAATGCTGGGTCGGCTTGGTCTTGATCTCGTCCGCGGCCTTCAGATAGGGCACCAGCGTCAGGTGCATGAACATGGCTTGCCTGCCGTATTCGACGCCCAGTTGCCGGATCGCCTCGAGAAACGGCAGTGATTCGATGTCGCCCACGGTGCCGCCGATCTCTATCATCGCGACATCGTAACCCTCGGCCGCCTGCACAATGGACTTCTTGATCTCGTCGGTGATGTGCGGAATGACCTGGACGGTACCGCCGAGATAGTCGCCGCGGCGCTCCCGGGCGATGACGTTGTTGTAGATCCGGCCGGTGGTGTAGTTGTTCTTCTGGCTCATGCGCGTGCTGATGAAGCGCTCGTAATGGCCCAGGTCGAGGTCGGTTTCGGCGCCGTCCTCGGTGACGTAGACCTCACCGTGCTGGAACGGGCTCATGGTGCCCGGATCGACATTGATGTAGGGGTCGAGCTTGACCATGGTGACTTTCACACCGCGGGATTCGAGTATCGCGGCCAGGGACGCTGCGGACAGGCCCTTGCCCAATGACGATACCACACCGCCGGTAACGAAGATAAATGATGTCATGCCAGAACCTGCTTGAAGTTTGAATTAGTTCTGGAACACCATTATACGTGCCACCCGTGCCAATGGCGACCAAAGAATTGTTCTGCTTTAAGCCAGAGGCAATCTGTGTTAAAAAGTGCGGCTTATTCACACCTTGCGTAAAAATTAACATGAAGCCGAATCTCAAGCATCCGGGCGGACTGCCGCTCCGCGCAGCAGCCAGCATCAAAACACTGAAATTGTTGAGCCTCGCGATGCTGCTGTTACTTGCCGCGCACAATGCCAGTGCCATGGACATCGCCGAATGGCGTTTCCAGACCTCGATATACACGCACCACTGGAGTTCCGACCCGGACCACGTGAGCAATTCCAAGCTGCTCGGCATTGAATTCGTTACAACCAAAAGATGGATAGGCGGCTTTGCCTATTTTGATAACTCGTTTGGCCAGCCCAGCCAATACCTGTACGCGGGTTATGAGTGGCCGCTGTTCAAGACCGACTGGTTCTATTTCAAACTCACAGGCGGGCTTTTGCATGGTTACAAGGAACCCTTCGAGGACAAAATTCCGCTAAACGGTCTCGGCGTGGCGCCCGCGATCGTGCCCGCATTCGGCTTCAAATACAAACGTGTCCTGACGGAAATCCAGATCCTCGGCACGGCGGCCCTGACGTGGACGGTCGGTTTCAATTTCGGGCATAAATCCGATTGAAAACCTGCGTATAATTCCGGATGATTGCAATGTGAGACTCAACACCTGGCCGAATAACATCCCGTTCTGTCAACAGTTCACGTAAGAAAAACCCACCGGAAAACGGAGTTACATGAGCAAACAGTACCAGGCCCGGGACATCGAAGTCCTGACAGGTCTAGAACCCGTACAACGCCGCCCCGGCATGTACACCGACACCAGCCAGCCCAACCACCTCGTCCAGGAAGTCATAGACAACAGCGTCGACGAAGCGCTGGCGGGTTATTGCAAGGATATCGAGGTCGTACTGCACGAAGACGGCTCGGTCGAGGTCACCGACAACGGTCGCGGCATGCCGGTCGACATCCACCCGGACCACGGCCTCGCCGGCGTCGAACTGATCCTTACCCGTCTGCACGCCGGCGGCAAATTCAACAACGAGAACTACCAGTTCGCAGGCGGCCTGCATGGCGTGGGCGTCTCGGTCGTCAACGCCTTGTCCACCGACCTTGATGTCTGGGTCAGACGCGACGGCCAGGAGTACCACATGGCGCTCGCCAACGGACTCAAGGTCAGCGAACTTAAAGTGGTCGGCAGCGTCGGTCAGCGCAATACCGGAACCCGTATCCGCTTCTGGCCGGACCCGAAGTATTTCGACAGCCCGAAAATAGCCTACAAACCGCTACGCCACCTGCTGCGCGCCAAGGCCGTGCTGTGCCCCGGCCTGCACGTGACCCTGTGCGTGGCCAAAACCGGCGAAAAGGAAGAGTGGCAGTATAACCAGGGTCTCGGGGATTACCTGCAAAGCGAGACACTCGGATTCCCGAGCCTGCCCGCGCAGCCTTTCGCCGGGGATATGAAAGGCACCGATTCGGAAGTCAGCTGGGCCCTGTGCTGGCTGCCCGACGGTGGCCAGTTGCAGGAGAGTTATGTCAACCTGATACCCACGGTGCAGGGCGGCACCCACGTCAACGGCCTGCGCACCGGCATGGTCGACGCACTGCGCGAGTTCTGCGAAATGCGCAACCTGCTGCCGCGCGGTGTGCGTCTTGCGCCCGATGATATCTGGGACCGCATCGCCTACATCCTGTCGGTGAAAATGAGCGATCCGCAGTTCAGCGGCCAGACCAAGGAACGGCTGTCCTCGCGCGCCACCGCCACCTTTGTCGCCGGCGTCGTCAAGGACGCCTTCAGCCTGTGGCTGAACAGGAATGTCAGCGATGGCGAGGCCATCGCCACGCTGGCGATATCCAACGCGCAAAAACGCATGAAGAAAGACCGCCAGGTGGTGCGGAAAAAAATCACCTCGGGTCCCGCCCTGCCCGGCAAGCTGGCCGATTGCACCTCCCAGGACCTGTCGCTGACGGAACTGTTCCTGGTCGAGGGTGATTCCGCCGGCGGTTCGGCCAAGCAGGCGCGGAACCGCGAATACCAGGCGATCCTGCCGCTGCGCGGTAAAATCCTCAACACCTGGGAGGTCGAATCCGACGCCGTGCTGGCCAACCAGGAAGTCCACGACATTTCCGTTGCGATCGGCGTGGACCCCGGCACGGAAACGATCTCCGAATTGCGCTACGGCAAGGTCATCATCCTCGCCGACGCGGATTCGGACGGTCTGCACATTGCCACGCTGCTGTGTGCGCTGTTCCTGAAGCACTTCCACGCGCTGGTCGAGACCGGCCACGTTTTTGTCGCCATGCCGCCCTTGTACCGCATCGATGTCGGCAAGGAGATCTTCTACGCGCTGGACGCCGAGGAACGGCAGGCGGTCCTCGACGTGATCGCCGCGGAGAACAAGAAGGGCAAGATTGTCGAGACCCGTTTCAAGGGCCTGGGTGAAATGAACCCGCTGCAGTTACGCGAAAGCACCATCGACCCGGACACGCGCCGCCTGGTGCAACTGACCATCGACAACGACCTGAAGACCAGCCAGATGATGGACATGCTGCTGGGCAAGAAACGCGCGTCTGACCGCAAAGCCTGGCTGGAGGACAAGGGTGACCTTGCAACCATATGAATGAATTAACCCGAAGCTTTTCCGAACACGAACAAATGCCGTTGCGGACTTATGCCGAAAAGGCCTACCTGGATTACTCCATGTACGTGGTGCTGGACCGCGCCCTGCCGCATATCGGCGACGGTCTCAAACCGGTGCAGCGGCGCATCATATACGCGATGAGTGAACTGGGCCTGGGTTCAACCGCAAAGCACAAGAAGTCCGCGCGCACCGTCGGTGACGTGCTGGGCAAGTTTCACCCGCACGGTGATTCCGCCTGCTACGAGGCGATGGTGCTGATGGCGCAGCCGTTTTCCTACCGCTACCCGCTGATCGACGGCCAGGGCAATTTTGGCTCGCCCGATGATCCAAAATCGTTTGCGGCGATGCGCTACACCGAATCACGCATGTCGCCCTATGCCAGGACATTGCTGGCCGAGTTGGGTCTCGGCACGGTCGACTGGGCGCCGAACTTTGACGGTACCTTGAAAGAACCGGTACTGTTACCCGCCCGTCTGCCCAATATCCTGCTCAACGGCGCCACCGGCATCGCTGTCGGCATGGCCACCGATATTCCGCCGCATAACCTCAGGGAAGTCGTCAGCGCCTGTGTCCGCCTGCTGGATGAACCGAAGTCGACGGTGGCGGAACTGTGCGAACACATACTGGCGCCCGATTTCCCGACCGAAGCGGAGATCATCACGCCCCGGGCAGAAATCCTGAAGATGTATGAAACCGGTTACGGCTCGGTCAGGATGCGGGCGATCTGGGAGAAGGAAGGCAGCGATATCGTGATCACGGCATTGCCCCACCAGGTTTCGCCGGCGAAAGTACTCGAACAGATCGCGGCGCAGATGCAGGCGAAGAAATTACCGATGGTCGAGGACCTCAGGGACGAATCCGATCATGAGAATCCCACCCGCCTGGTGATCGTACCGCGTTCCAACCGGGTCGATGTCGAGCAGTTGATGAACCACCTGTTTGCGACCACCGACCTCGAACGCAACTACCGTATCAACATGAACATCATCGGCAACGGCGGCAAACCACAGGTCCTGGACCTGCGCAGCCTGCTGAAGCAATGGCTGTCATTCCGCCTCGACACGGTCACGCGCCGGCTCGAATTCCGCCTCGACCAGGTGGTGGACCGCCTGCACATACTCGACGGCCTGTTGATCGCGTACCTGAACATCGACGAGGTCATCCGCATCATCCGCACCGAGGACAAACCGAAACCGGTGCTGATGAGCCGTTTTGAAATCACCGGCACCCAGGCCGAGGCCATCCTCGAACTGAAACTGCGCAACCTCGCCAGGCTCGAGGAGATGAAAATTCGCGGCGAGCAGGCCGAACTCGAGGAAGAACGTCAGCAACTCGAAACCACGCTGGGTTCGAAACAACGCATGAAGACTCTGATCAAGAACGAACTGCTGGAAGACGCCGAAAAATACGGCGATGAGCGGCGCTCCCAGTTGCACGAACGCGAGGCTGCGCAGGCCCTGCGGGAAGAGGACCTGGTGCCGTCGGAAACCTGTACCGTGGTACTGTCCAAATCCGGCTGGGTCAGGCTCGCCAAGGGCCACGACATCGACGCGACCACGCTGAGCTACAAGGCCGGCGACGAATTCCTGCACGCCGCCCGGGGCCGCAGCAACCAGCAGGCGGTGTTCCTGGATTCATCGGGCCGGGCGTATTCCCTGCCGGCCCATTCCCTGCCCTCTGCACGCGGTGTCGGTGAACCGCTGACCAGCCGTTTCACGCCCGCCGACGGTGGCCAGTTCCTGTATGCGATCGCTGGCGAACCGCAGCAAAAGCTGGTGCTGGCCAGTTCTTACGGTTACGGCTTCGTGACCGAAACCGCCAACCTGCACAGCAAGATGAAAGCCGGCAAGGCCATGCTGTCCCTGCCCGGTGATTCGGTCCCGGTCGAACCGGCGATTATCGCATCCGAAGCGGTACTTACCATCGTCTGCGTGACCACGGACGGTTACCTGCTGGCGTTCCCGCTGACCGATTTGCCGGAACTTCCCAAGGGCAAGGGCAACAAGCTGATCAACATCCCGCCCAAGCGTCTGAAGAGCGGCGATGAATACATGCTCGGCATGGTGGTCGTTGGCGAAAATGAAGAGATCCTGGTCTACGCCGGCCAGCGCTACCTCAGGATTGGCAAAAAGGACCTCGAGCACTTCAGGTCAGAACGCGCCAAGCGCGGGCACAAACTGCCGCGCGGTTTTCAGCGTGTCACCAGGATCGAGGTCGCCCGGGATTAAGCCGGAAGGGGTTGATCGTCAGACGTAACCGGCGTATTTCTAGTGAGCGCAAATTGCGTCCGAATTGACCACCTTATGCAGCAGTTTGTCAGCGTTGACGCGATTCTCTGACCGCATTGAGAACATCCTCTGTTGTTGCCGATGTTTTTACGCCAGGCACATCGAATGGAGACTTGGCTTTACCACGCCTTGACTTCAACACAAAGACACTACCGTCTTTACGGCGAATTTCGACCTCTTCCTTCTGCGCCATGGAAAGCAGCTTCGAAAGATTCTGTCTCGCTTCGGAATATGTAAAAACTTTCATGACACTACTCCAGCTCCAATACCTGAAGACCGAGATCCTTTGCAACCTGCTTCATACGCTCATCCAGCGTCAGCAACGGCAACGAATAGACCCTAGCGCAATGCAAAAAGTACGCATCGTAAGCGTAGATACCGTGCTCGGAGGCCATCTTAAGGGATGCCTGAATATCTATGCTTACCAATCGAACCGGAATCAGATTGACGGCCTTATGGGCCTTAAGCGCTTCTGCCGTAGTAAGCCGTTTACGCTTGACCATAGCAGACAACGCATTGCCGAGTTCGTATGGCAGAATCTCGGGCGCACTGATCGACGCATCCGTCGTCAGCTGGATTATTCGCCCTCTCTCCGGCTCATTGAGTGCAACGGAGAGGAAGATGTTCGTATCGGCAACTAGATCCATGCGTACAATTGTACAACTATAAAACGATTTGTCGACCCTGCATCCTGCGCGCTAACGCGGCGCTCACCTGCGCGGCTTCGCGTCAGGTAGAGCGACTGGTTAGACGAGACTAGCGACTTACTGAGTAGTTCTTGTTGCAGCATTTAGAGATGCCCATGCGGTATCGGACAGCGTGCTCACCACCGCTAGCAAACTTGAATCGGGGGACAGTATACTTAATCCTCACAGTTCTGCAAAAACGGGCAGACCTCTCGGAAGTGAGAAGTTTAGCGAAACTTTGGAGTCACTAACCGGAAGACCATTGAAACGCCGAAAACCTGGCCGAAAGCCATTTAAGTAAACTGTCCCCTGATTTCCTGATTTGTGAATATTGAGCTGGGGTGGCTGGACGACGTGGTGCGGGCTAACGCCAGCAATGCATTGCTGTCGCAGGTCTGATCTGCCAAACCTCACCGAACGCACCGTAGGCGCCGGCGTTCATGATCGCGACCAGGTCGCCGACCACGACCATGACGAAGTCCGGCGCGACCGCCGTTCAGTTCTGGGTTTTCACAAGCTCGATGACGCGGCGCAGGATCACGTCTTGTCATCCACACGATCGATTAGAGACCGAGCGCGGCCTAGGTCAACGCCCGCAAGTTCTACGGCCATCCGCTGCGTATCGGTCCAGTAGCGCAGCGCGTCCATGATCTCCTGATCAGCCGTGAGCTGACGGATAATTTCGGCAATACCAGTGACGCCTTCGGGGGGCGGACAGTCGACGAAAGTCGTTACACCAGCCGACTGTTGATAGCATGCTTGCCAGTAGTACCGCATGATGTCCGAGCGCATGCGGCCTCGCACCGTCTCGCGATACTCAGGCAACAGCTGGTAAGGGCCTAGACCGCCCCGGCGCCCCGCAACGAGGACATAGTAGTCCGCCAGCGCGCTTCGGAGGTCGGCATCGGGAATAAGTCTTAGCTCGCCAGCGCTGCGCAGTTCGGAATAGGTCGTGTCAAGGAAGGAGAGCTGGTGGGACTGGCTGGCATGAAGGAAGGACCGCAAGATTTCCCAGTCAGTTGCGCCACCGCGCGCGCCCGTCTCGGCATAGCTGATTGCTGCGTACCCTTCGTTCGCAACCTTCTGCCAGAGGCCTCTGTGCCGTTCCAGCTCGGCCATGTCCGCGACCAACTCGGCGCGTATGCGTGACAGATATTCCCGCGAACGCTCTCCTTCTGCGCGGGCTTCATTCCAGTTGTTCACCTGCAGACCGAGAAAAACACCGAGCACCACCATTAGCGTTTCTACGGTGACGGTGAACCAGTCCTGTCTGCGGAAAGCGTCGGTGAGGCGCCGGAGGATCATCGCGCCTCCTCATGCGCCTTGAGCGCATCAATCAGTTGCGCCGTTTCGTTCTGAAGCATCTCAACGTAGTGGGCCGTCGAACCGGCGATGCCGTATCGGTAGGCCAAATGATTGTCGAGTTCGCGACTCCTGGCGAGCCTCTGGTAATCATTGCGGAACTGCGAATAGCCGATGCCTTCGCCGACTATATAGGATTGCTCCAGCAGCGGGCCGTACGCGATATGCTCCATCATGTAGGGGTTCAATACACTGTCCCTTTGCCTCAGTGCGTCGGCATAGCTGCGATTGACGTTTGCCAGGCTGCGTTCCCAGTCAGT
>Ga0105096_10000674_pt1 | contig 12697 bp, 20 predicted proteins | sample PPLLak3cmMay2015_FD_87036 | JGI IMG/M metagenome (GOLD analysis project Ga0105096, IMG submission 87036) | Freshwater sediment microbial communities from Prairie Pothole Lake near Jamestown, North Dakota, USA - PPLs Lake P7 Core (1) Depth... | ecosystem: Environmental > Aquatic > Freshwater >... | reverse complement strand
CTATTTATGCTATCCAGGACTGGAACCGTCTGGATAAGCATCTGGCGAACGTCTGGCATGTACTCGTTTAGGTCAATCGGGCGGTTCTCGCGGATGAACACCTCAAGCGCCTTGTGCAGAATTGTGCCCCGTCTTGTAGCATACCCGGAGTGTCTCTTTGCGAATTCTTCTCCAACCGTGTTTTTCCAATCTGCCAGCCACTCTCTACCTTTTGCTGCCAGTACAGTCGTCATCGACGGATACCATTTGCCTTCAGGCGTCTGATACAGACGATACCCATCGGCATGGGTGACGCATTTCAGCACAGGTGGATTGACGCCCATTGTGTCATGAATGAAGGGGGTCGTCCTTTCCAGGATTCGGTTTGGAAACATCTGCACTCCTAGTACACCAGACCGGGAAGATATTTGGTCCGATTGCCTTCTTTGGTGGCCGTTAGAACCTGCCGACGATTCTTACCTCTGCGATAAGAAACATGCACCCACCCCGAATATGGTCCTTCAGAAGGATCATGGAACTCAAGGATGAGTTGGTCAAACTCTAGACCAGATGATAGCACAAACTCTGCGAATTGTGGAGTAGAGAGACTTGGCGCCTCAATATCAACCGCCTCGCCCGTTCTGTGTGCGGAGTTTTCAGATCCACCTACTAGTGCGTTCACATGATACGAACGATAGCCGCTCGATATCATGATCGACTCGCCCAATAAGTCGCGCAAAGGCTGGAGAAACTCCTCGCAGAGAATACGGATGTTGTAGAGTTCCGTATCCCCTGGGGAGTTGTCTAAGCCTGATCTGTCTGCTGTTTGGCTCTTGGTGAATTCGCCTAGCCAGAAGTCTTTTGAGAGTTGCATTCTTTTTCTGTGTCCTCGTAGCGCAGTTGTGCTACGATGAACTCCTTCACAAGGTCAGAACGAACAATGTCGTCAACCGTATATTCAATGTCCTTGAAAGACGGCATGCGACGACAGATTGCCAGGAATTTCTTCAAGCCCGACATATCATTCTTCTTATTTAGATCAGTCTGGCGGAAGTCACCACAGAACAGAATCTTGGTGTTATCGCCGACGCGAGTCATAATCGTGCTGATTTCTGGCCAGTTCAAGTTTTGCGATTCATCGACAATGATGATCGCGTTGTCGATTGTGATGCCACGAAGAAAGGACGTCACCATGAAGGTGGCATGACCTTGTTCGATTAGACGCGAGAAGGCATCTGCACGACCGAACATCTTTGTGCATAGCTCCTCGTATGGGCGCTGATACACTTCTGCTTTTTCGTGTTCGTCACCTGGTAAATGGCCTATGTCTCTCGACTGAACCGCAGAACGAACGATGACCACTTGTTGGTATTTCGTGCTTGGGTCTAGCACCTCTTCCAATGCCTTGTACAGGGCGACGAATGTTTTACCTGTGCCAGCCACACCATGAAGCATGAACGCTGTGGCACCTTGACGATACAATTCGTAGAATTCCTTTTGGGAGTTTGTTAGCGGATCGAAAGTATACAGATCATCTATTCTGATCTTGCACTTGTTCGATTTCATTGCAGCAGGCTGTACAACTTCTGCTCTCTTTCCCATTCGTTGCCCCTTTTGATTCTTGTTGTTATGAATGGCAAAAGGGATCACAGTCGCAGACTGGATCCCTTCCTTGTGGTACTTCTTATGGGCCCTAAACATCAATGGTTGAACCTGGGTTTGCGTCCTTAATGCGTTTGAATACTTCCTTTAGACCACCATCAATCTTCTGCTTGCCGAGTGCGACTGGATCTCCTATGTTAGGCACATAGTCGATGATGGATTCCAAATCTGGATGGGTGTCGAGAAAGACATCCTTCTCGGCCATCTTCATGACCTTTTCGAATGTCTCGCCAGTGAACTTGTTTCTGAATGTGTATGTAGGCATAGTGAAACTATTTATCAACCTTCCTTTGTTAGCGGCACTTCTTCGACGCTGGACAGAATCTTTTCAAGCACCCGTCTGCCTTTGTGTGAGAACATGCCCGATCCTAAGGCAACCTTGAAGCACTCAATGACAAAATGCGGCGAGTATGCCTTGAGGTTCTTTGACGTTGCTTCTCCTGGATAATACCAGAGTGGATGCAGATTCGTAACGTCCCTTCCGAACATATTGATGATTCCGACTGTGAAATTCACTTCGTCATCACCGTACAACGGAATGCGAACAGCGGTTGCTCTGAATCTATTCGGAAAAGGTACTACGTTTGACATTGCTATTCAAGCTTGATGGTGTCGCATGTCGTGTACGTTCTTTGCGTCCTGCAATCGCAATGCGTCAGCCACGGGGCATTGACTCTTTGACAGACTGGACATTGCCAGCCCTGAACAGCGGGCATAGGTGGATACTGTGGGGTTGGAGGGATATACTCCCACGGGTATCGTGGCCAGGTATAAGGATCACGCCATGTCCAATCCATGTAAGGAGGGGGATCACCGGTGTGCGAGTGGTTTGTCATAGTCTTGGTATTTATAGTTCTGCGACTGTAAAACGAAGAGGCGACTGCTGCAATACCCAAGAAATAGTCTTCCAGTCACCACCCCCGAGCCCGCTGCCAATCCTGGGCACTATGAATTCAGCGTGTCCTGCGATAGAGGACAATATGTCATACTCCTCTAGGTCCTTTATGATCGTCATAAAGGCACCGTACTTGAAATATGTCTTGCCGTCTCTGCCGTAATCGTATTGGGTGTAGGCATTCACGATGATCAAACCGCTATCGGTCTGGTATGTCGTGTAACTACCAAGCTTGGTCATGTCGCCACGAATTGTCCTGTTATCGGCGTCAACGACACCAGGCCATTTGGTGGCGATTGCTTTCGCCACACCAGACCCCATCGTGTTGAAGCAATTGCAGCCGTGGACGAGTACATCGTATTTCTCGGCCAGGACTGTCACATCGCCCTTGATGTATTCAACGATCATGCTGGCTCGTATGTCATTTCGAAAATGTCAGGCTTGCAAGGGTAGTATTCGCCCTTCACTCCTGTAATGATCCAGTCGCCTGGACAGACGTTATGCCCGCCCTCAAGAGTATCTATCCAACCATGATCGTGCATGGTATGGTGGCACTTCTCGCAACGGCGCTGCCCGCTATCATCAGGACGACGATAGCGACGAACAACCGAACCTCCCCAATCGTGCATACGTTGGAACGCGGCTGTGTAGAGCCTCTCTGAAAAGTAACCCGGGGGATCCTCGCGGAAGTCGAGTTTGTCCACGTAGTCGAGTGGGTGGTCACCGTTGCGGTACCACTGATGTGCTTCAATGACTACGGGTTTCTTACGGAATTTTGGCATCGTCACTCCACAAAAGGAAACGGGCGGCCGATGATTTGGCCGCCCGGCATCATTTGCTGTACAGCAAACCTTAGTGATTTGTGTGAGCAGTTGCCATCAGCACCCACGCACCGCTATTGAACACGAACGTTGCAGACAGCGGGTTGCCATTCGACTTAACCTTGACACCGTTGACTGTGCATTCATTGTAGTTAATGCTCGATGGTGCAAAGAAACTATCGGTGGGCGCCGCAACAAATGTCACAACGAGCATTTCGCCTTGCGTGCCAGTTGCGGGCAGCGTGATGTTGCCACCACCGACGCAAGAGACAACACCGACTGTCATCGTGCCGCTAGCTCCAGTAGGACCTTGCGGACCGGTCGGTCCTGTTGGGCCAGTTGCGCCATCAACACCTGCGGGACCTTGTGGGCCTACCGCACCAACCGCACCAGCAGGACCTTGTGGTCCTACAGCACCCGCCGCACCAACCGGGCCTGCGGGACCCGCCGGGCCAGCTTCACCAACAACAGTCGCGCATTCCCAGTCAGCGTATTCACCGCCTACGTCAACGGAACGCTTCATGACCTGTCCAGCCGCACAAGACGGCGGATGGACCCAGTCGCCTAGGCGTTGAATGAACGCAGCAGCTTGATTTCGCAGATTCGCGGAATCAGGGCAGTAGTAACGACGGCCTGGAGCAGGGTGACCTGGGAACCTTGCGGTGTCTTGGGCAACTGCGGCGCAACCGATAGTGATGTTACGATCCGCCAACCAGCGAATGCTAGGGCAATACGGATCATTTGCAGATACATCTTCGAACACCCATTGCCCATCGGTCGATTGACAGTACGGCGGGGAAACTGCCTGTGCAGATGCGTTGCCGGCAACTCCAGCAAGCACGAACAGCAGCATGGCAAAAATCTTCTTCATTGTGATACCTCATATAGTTGAGAAGGGAAATCAGCGATTGAAAATCACAGCATCGGAGATATTATTGCTTTTACCTTTGTCCCCATTGAACCTACATTCTACGGCAGTTTGTTCGTCCTGTCAATAGGCGAATCTTCCGCAGAAATAAGCTTGGTGTGTAGCCGATCCTCGCGGTCCTCAAGGAACCTGGCAAGTGCCTCCTCGTCATATTCCTCATGGGAAAGCGGTGGACGAGCATCTTCGGCTAGAAGCGTTTTGAACCAACGGGTAGTCTCCTCATCCGATTCCTCATACGGATCAGGTGCGTCATCAAACATAGAGGAGAATTGCATTGCCCATACCCACAATACACCGAATGCCATCACACCCACACCGATTACAATCAACCATAGAGGATGGTTCATGTTAGTATGCCTGTCCTGCCTCGAATAGAACTCGGTCTGAGTAGTTATTGAAGATGAAACCACCCCACACCTCGTTCGTCATGAGGAACATTCCCACTACGTTAGTGTCAGCATCAACCGCCATGAACGTATTTTCACGATACACATCCTGGATGACCTGAAACTTGCGTTCGACAGCAAGATCCATCCATTGACTGAAAATCGTAAAGCTATGCGCTACAGGATGACTTCCCCTCGGAAGAAGGTTTATGGCCATTGACACGCTCCTTTTCGTTGCGTGTCTATTTATGAGGTTAGGAGGGCCGTGAGATTTTAAATCTCACGGCCCTCGGGTGCTGCTCATAACTTCTAAATTATACAAGTCAATTTATATAAAGCCTAATGCTTCAAGCCACATGCGTGTGAAGTGGAGTTAACCAATATGCAGCTATAGAATTACAGGAGCCCCTGCAATTCCTGGCGCTGTTCTTGCCTCCGACCACACCCCACATTCGCAGAGCCACACATCAGGTTGCTACTTTGTATAACCAGTCACTTTTTCATACATGCGTTGAAACTCCTCTGCTTCAGTTGCAACCTCGGAGTAGTTTTGCTTGTGAAACACCTTCGCCATCTTTGCTACGATCTTCTTTGCGAGGCCGTTTTCATCTGCGATTGCCTTAATCGCCTCTTTCACATAGTCTCGCTCGGCCTCGGCGCGAGTCAATGAATCAGAAATCTCCTGCAACCCCTTCTTGACCTTGTTCAGATCGACCGAAGCTGCGGACTGGACCTTTGCCATAACTATACACCCCCTCAAGTTGAAGATCAATTGATTGAATCGAATCGAAGAACGGTGAGAACAACTTTGCTTCTCCAGGCGCGAAGTGGTAGACTGAATGACCCCTAAGAACTGCATCTTTGATATGCTTTGGAATCATTGTCACCTCTCCGCTGAAAAGGGTGGGGTATGCAGTTTCGTGGATGTACCATCATACGCGCCCAATAGGCTGCGTCCACATACCCCATTGAAATACAGGATCGATTTTTTACTGTGCTACCGTTACACTAAGGTTGCGGAGTCGAACCGCTCTTGTCCTTTAATAGAGGAATTGGATTGCTGTAACGATCCTAAAACTTGGGGTGACCAGTGGGGAACGATCCCACACCTTGAGGTTCACAGCCTCAAATGCACAACCAGTACACTATGGCCACCATAAAAATTTCGGGTTGGCTTTTACACCATCACTAGCACTCGTTGGGCCTGGCATCGTGAGATTCATAGTAAACTTAGGCGAGTCAACCCAACAATGTGCCCGCAACTATTTTACCTTCGGCAGTTACCTGCCTTGCAATCAACCCGTGGTTATTGTCGTTGGCCACAACAATAACCATTTCAACTTGGTAGTGGGCGAGGGGTTCGATCCCTCCCGTTCTAGCCTATCTGACCAGTCTCCGCGCTTTATAAGGGCGCGCCGCACGCCAGTGCTACCCACCATTCAACCAACGCAACACGATCAATCCTACACCCACACCGATCATCGTTGCTGCAACTAGGATACCTGCAACAGCCAATCGAATGCTGCCGGTGTCGAAATCGATTTGTTCTGACAGCAGTCCTACAATCAATCCACCAAAGATCAGATATGCAGGGTCAATCATCATTTTTCCCTTGATGCAAGCGCCTTCTCAATTGCTGCCCGGGCAGCATGCCTCCGCTTGCTGGGAGGTGGCCCGTGATGACAGCCCAAGAAAAACAAAGGCCGCTGATTCGCTACGCGGGTTCAGCGGCCGAGACCTCGATAGGTTCAAAGCCGATAGGCAGTGAACTCAACGCGAGAGTGTATCCCGAAAGGCCTGCTTGTCAAGCATTGAGCAACGGATGATCCTTCAGAATACGAGAGTGCTTTGGTACACCCGCCATCAAGTATTCCATTTGATCTGCAAGGATACGGCGGTTTTGCAGAATCAGATTTTCGTAGTGGTTAGGTTCGTAAGGCACATACAACAGGTGCATGTTACATTCGTCAAGAGTTTGGTCGTTCTTGACCGTGTTGCACTTCTTGCAGGCCGTTACAACGTTGGTCCATTTGTTCACTCCGCCGCGAGAAACAGGAACGATGTGATCACGGCTCAACTTGACTGAATCGTAGTGCTTGCCGCAGTACGCGCACAGACCGCGGTCGCGGGCGAACAGCGCACGGTTAGTCAACGCAACCTTTGCGAACTTCGCAGGGATGAAATCCTTACCGCGAACCGCAATGATCGAAGGTGATGTAACAATGGAGCGTTCTCCGCGTGTGTTGTAGCCACCGCGATACAGAACGATTGGGTCGCCAAGCGACCATACAACTAGCTCCTTTGCGTGGTAGCATACTGCGGTTTCTGCGTTGATCCACTTGCGTGGAGTTCCGCTTACGTCGAGTGCTAGAATGCTGTGTTCCACGATACACCTTCCACTTTCTTGTCACGTTTGAATGAACCACGACCCTTCTTAGCTTTGACGATCCTCTGACGGAAGAGTGGCGTGAAGAGGACTCGTTTCACCGCAATCGCCTTACGCATGATTCACACATTATACAGGAGAATTCACCGTTTGTCAAGCGTTATTTTGACCTACCGACCACCTGTCGGGTATTGAGTGTCGCGACCTGGATCGCGGCTGATGTTGGATTTGTTGTCGCGTTCTTGCTTTGCTGCGTCCATCTTCGCACGATTTGGATGCGCCTTATCATGCGCTTTCAATTCGTCTTGTGCAGCATGCCATGCCTTCATGGAGTCATAGACCTTTTGTTGCAATACTTTTGCCTTGGCACGATGCAGCCCAATCGCTGTTGGTGCCTTAGTGCCTTCGCGCAGATCCTTGAACGATTTCATTGCAACTCCTTTGTTTGGCGGAGAGTACAGGATTCGAACCTGTGGTACCGTTTTATGGGTACGACGGTTTAGCAAACCGTTTCATTAAGCCAGACTCTGACAACTCTCCAATATTTATGGCGGAAGTAGTAGGATTCGAACCTACGGACCCTTTCGGGTCGGCAGTTTTCAAGGCTGCTTCATTAAACCAGACTCTGACATACTTCCGTGTCTCCAATATTTATGGCGGAAGACTGTGGTCCCGACCCACATGCCCTTACGGGCACCAACTGGTTTCGAATCAGTGGTGCAACCCATGCACTAAGTCTTCCTTATTAGTTCATTCCCTTCTTTGCATGAGCGACACCATTCTCGGCGTGTACAGCAAAGTTGCCAGCACGCGCAATGTTCGGCTTGCCGCCCTTGAATTTCAGCCCTGCGATCACTCCCTCATGTTCAGGGATGCCATGCATCTTCTTGTCCAGATGGCGATGATCATGTTCGTCACCGTCCACAACTCGGTATAGTTTTCCTGTTTCTTCGTCATGCACATGCGACGGCAGCTTTGCGTTCTTGTCGCGGCTAGAAACGTCGAATGCCATTGCCGCAACTCCACCACGATCTAGGTGCTTACGCACATGCTTCCAGTTGCTCTCACCATGATTCAGACCAGTCGAGCTAACTGTGAGGTGCAGATTGTTCGGCTTCTTGGCATTGCCTGTGCGTCCATGCACCTTTGTGTAGTCATAGAACTGCACATCGCTATGCTTCGAAAACAGATGCGGTGCAAGGTGTTCATGCGGTACATCGGACGCTACGTTCAAACGAACTGCCAACTTCTGGCCGTTCTTTTGTGCAGTCTGCTTCGCGTTCTGAATTTCATGATCAAGCTTTGCGTAGAACAGATGCGGATGGTCGAACAGTTTGCGAGTACGCTTCGCTCGCGCATCCTGCACTGGTTTCATCACTCCGCGGCCTGCCGCAGAACCTAGGCATGCCGACTTGCACTCGCTACTTGCTGCTGGGCAAACGTCGATGCCAGAGCGTGTCGATGGTGCAAGCGTGAGTCCCTTTGTGCGATACTCAGGTACCTTCTCTCCACTTTTCGTGAGCTTCGGGTTTGAGGATTCGTCGCCCAATAGCGACACATGACCCAAGACTTTGTGTGCCTCGTCGTGCATCCGATGCTGCTCTTCCTTGGATGCAGAGAAGTATTGGTGAGCACCTGCACGCACGCGCTGCCAGTGATTGCCTTCTTTAGGCTTGTCACCACGTTGGACTTCTGGACGAGGGCTGTTGATCACCTTAACCGGAATGTCTTGTAGACGCTCAACTAGCAGGTCATCTAGTGCTGCGAATTGCTCATAGTCAAACGCATACTCACTCAATTCATGCTCCACAACGTGGTTAAGAAATGGTTTCATGTGCCTAGCCCTTTGCTGCCATGTATAGCCCGATGTTAGAAAAGGCATAGCCTAGAAAAGCCACCCCTAGACCAGTCTTGCCTGTGCGTAGTAAATCTACACCAACCATTGTATACACGACGCCAACTGCCAATATCAACCACGGAGACATAACACACCTCATGAATGGCGGAGAAGACAGGATTCGAACCTGCGGAACGTTGTCGTTCACTACCTTTCCAGGGTAGCGCCTTAAACCGGACTCGGCCACCTCTCCGTATTATTTCTGCGTCTTTTTCAGAAGCTCGTAGTCATCTTTCAACATGCACGACCACTTGAATGTCGAAAATCCCTGACGACGAACGTCCTCAGAGAAGGACTTGTCGTCTTCCTTCAACTGACGTTCGCACGCTTCTATCGTCTTGAAGATTTCAGGATTGTCAGGGCCACCACGAATCATGGGGGTCACCTGCCCCGATGCCAACAAAACGACTAGAAGTAGAACGTACATGGGATTTCCTTGTATGGCAGGTCATGAGGGAGTCGAACCCCCGCCCGCAGTTTTGGAGACTGCTGTGCTACCGTAACACTTATGACCTATTTGAATGGTGCCCCGTGAGGGACTTGAACCCCCACCCCGAGAGAACGGTTCCTAAGACCGTCGCGTCTGCCAATTCCGCCAACGGGGCAATATCTTTACTGTGCTTTGTTCTTTGCTGCGAATTCTTTGACCTTCTCCCACATGCTCATCCAGAACGGAGAAAAGACCGCACCAACCACTACTCCTGCTACGAATGCTAATACAGACATGGGTGCCTCCTAATAGTCAGTTGACTATTTAGCATCCCAAGTATAGAGGGCGCCTAGCTATCCACGCAGTACGCAGCCTCGCTAGATTGTCTCGTATCACGGAGCCTTCACTTCGCGCAACCCACGCTCCATTACCTCGGACGCGAAGCTACTTACTCTACGCAATCGTCTATCCCGAAAAAGGAGCAAGGGGCTGGATTCGAACCAGGCGTGTTCTAGACGCATCCCATCTGAGGTACTAGCCGTGCGAGATACGTTCTCTAGACATACTGGCATTCCGAAACCGACGTTTGCCTCAAACCACCCTCGCATTCTGGTCCACCCACTAGGATTCGAACCTAGATCATCGCCCCATCTGGACGCATCGCCACGTTATCAGCGTGGAGCCTTACCGTTAGGCTATAGGTGGTAAATTTGGCGCTCCTAAGTGGAATCGAACCACTCTACGCATCTGATAGACAAGTCAGGCGTAAACCGTTCCAGAGCAAATTGGTGCCCGTAGAGGGATTTGAACCCCCACGCATCGCTGCGGCAGATTTTGAGTCTGCTGCGTCTACCAATTCCGCCATACGGGCAAATAGGTTTGCTGATGTTATCGTACCCTTGTACATCTGCCTAGCAATGAATGCTATCCCTTATGTTTCAGTCGTTCATGAGGCGACCTTATCATAAGATGGGGAGCTACCAAAGCGGTATCTAGAAAAGCAAAGGCTCGCCCCCGCAAGATTCTGGAGTTTCACCAACATTATCCATCAGCAAATTCTGGCTCCGTGGGTAGGTTTCGAACCTACATATTACGCCGAACGGCCTTTACGTCTGGTTAACAGCCAGGTCTCTTACCAGTTAGAGTACCACGGAATTGTCACTTCGCTCCTTCAACTTCCAACCGACGAAGCGTTTGTATCCTGATGCGTTCCATTCACGCGCACACGCATTGCACTCTGCACGATCAACGGCAGCCTGCCACTCGCATGTGCCACAACTTCTCTGCTCCTGCTCGTCCTCTCGGACGAAGATTCCCATATAGTCCATTTTGCACTCCTTATTGTGCATTGCAACATAGACTATGTATGAATCTTGGTGCCCCAACATGGAATCGGACCATGTTCTCGGCTTTACCAAAGCCGTGTACTACCAATGTACTATAGGGGCCTATAAGGTTCGCTTGTCACTCCAAGCCTTAGGAGGAAAGATGATCAGTCTCAGAATTACTCAATCGTGAGGCAACTGAATCCGTGATCAGCAGAAACAGCGCCACAACTGCACAGTAGGAATCGAACCTACATACTCCTCTCGGAGATCCTATCCTTTAGATGATATGCAACGATTGGAACAGTAATTCTCTTGCGAATTCTGGTACTCCGCCACGGTAACGATCCGTGTTCTTACGGTTAAGAGCCGTATGCTTCACCATTAAAGCTTGCGGAGCAAAAATATGGTGGTTCAGGTAGGATTCGAACCTACTCACCCGGGAGGAACGGATTTACAGTCCGCCGCCACTCTCCAACTTGACCGCTGAACCTAATTTGGTTCAGACACACTCTGGCCCTAGCTTTGACTCCGACCAAGTCGCGACTTGGCTAGTTGAACGGCAACTTCCTGAGTGCATCTGATCTGGTATCACCGACGGGATTCGAACCCGTGTTCATAGATTGAAAGTCTATTGTCCTAGGCCATGCTAGACGACGGCGATGTTGTATGGAGTAGACGACGGGGCTTGAACCCGCTATGACCAGTTTGAAGGACTGGGCGCTCGACCGCTTTGCATTCGTCTACAATGATCTTGGTCCCATCTTCTGGTTTCGCTCCAGACTCTCCAGCTCTTCAGGCAGGCGCTTTCACTAGATTAGCTTAGATGGGTACAACTGGTGCCAACGGTAGGATTCGAACCCACGGCAGCTTGATTACAAATCAAGTCCATTGACCGACTATGGTACGTTGGCGAAAAATGGAGCCTGTAGAGGCATTGAACCTCCCGCGTGTGCGACGATTCGTGTCTCGTCATAGCACACCCGACGCGCCCAGAGTACACGAATGTCCCGCGCATACAAGCATTGATTGGTGGGACACAGATCATCTAGATCCTCGGCATCTGCGGATCGTCTAGCTTGTTTCTGTTAGTCCCGTATTGGTGGAGCACTAGGGAATCGAACCCTACTGATATCCTCGGTGCAAGCGAGGTAAACACCCCAAGCATTTCCGTGCCCCAAATTTTGAGAACAATCGTACTCAATATGAGAACGATTTTACTATGTATGGCTAGGGTGGAGGGATTCGAACCCCCAAAGACCTAGATTCAAAGTCTAGTACGCTTCCGGTCGCGTGTCACCCCAATTATTTGGGCCGTCTCTCCGGCTGCCTCACCTTGCTCTGGGCTGTGTGTATGGCCCCGTTCTGTTTTTACGTGGACTTAGAACGTCACGATGCATTCGTCACTACTGGTAGGCCATAATGGTAACGATCCATTCGCCTATCGCTTATCAAGCGATTGCTCTACCTCTGAGCTAATGGCCTATGAAAATGGTGGAAGCTGATGGTGCTTTCGCTAACACTTATGCGGATTTTATCATCTGCGTATCAAAGGGCCTATCTTCGCAGAATCGTTAGCCTCGTCTCCTAAAGCTTGTCCGTACTCGGATCACCTGCCCTTATCGGCTTGCACTCATTGACGCTACGAGCCTCACGGCTCACCTCTGTGCTTGCTTCCATTGTAACTCGGGCAACACGCAAGCAACTTCGCTGGCCGTGACGTTGCAACGCCTACCAGGCACCCATTGCTGTCTTGTGCTGCCCTTAACTGGTGATGCAGGTTGGAGTTGCACCAACACCCCGTCGAAGCGGACTACGGTTTTACAGACCGTGGCGACTTAACTGTTATTCGCCTCTGCACCATTCTGGTCGGTGTGGTAGGATTCGAACCTACGGTTTCTACGCCCCAAACGTAGCGACTTGACCAAACTAGCCTACACACCGTTTATTCTGGTGCCCAATGAAGGTTACGCTCCCTCTACCCCCTG
>Ga0105096_10000672_pt1 | contig 12705 bp, 11 predicted proteins | sample PPLLak3cmMay2015_FD_87036 | JGI IMG/M metagenome (GOLD analysis project Ga0105096, IMG submission 87036) | Freshwater sediment microbial communities from Prairie Pothole Lake near Jamestown, North Dakota, USA - PPLs Lake P7 Core (1) Depth... | ecosystem: Environmental > Aquatic > Freshwater >... | reverse complement strand
GCGAGACGCCCCTGAGCTCGAGCAGTACGTCACCGTCGCTCACTGGATTGCCCGGCGCGCTCATGCGGCCTCCCCGACCGTCGTTCCCGCGTGCAGCCAGCAGGCGGCGCGCGTGGCGCCGGCATCGATCAGCTCGGGACGCTCGCGCGAGCAGCGGTCGAACGCGCGCGGGCAGCGCGGATGGAACGCGCAGCCGGACGGAACCGCCGTGAGCCGCGGCATCGACCCGTCGATCTGCGTCAGGCGCTCGCGCTCGTCGACGATCGACGGAATCGACCCCATCAGCCCTGACGTATAGGGGTGCTGCGGGCGATGGATGACGTCGGAGACGGGCCCGATCTCGACGATCCGTCCGGCGTACATCACCGCGACGCGGTCCGCGGTCTCGGCAATCACGCCCATGTCGTGGGTCACCAGCATCACCGCGGTGCCGTGCTCGCGGCACAGTCGCTTCAGGAGCTGGATCACCTGGGCCTGGATCGACACGTCGAGCGCGGTGGTGGGCTCGTCGGCGACGATCAGCCGCGGATTGGCGGCGAGCGCAAGCGCGATCACCACCCGCTGCCGCATGCCGCCGGAGAACTGGTGAGGATAGTGGTCGATGCGGCGCGCGGCGGCGGGGATGCCGACCTCCTCGAGCAGCGCGATCGCGCGGTCGCGCGCGGCCGTCTCGTTCATGTCGAGGTGCGTTCGGATCGTCTCGGTCAACTGGCGCCCGATCGTGTAGAGCGGGTTGAGCGAGGTGAGCGGATCCTGGAAGATCGCGCCGATCTCCTTGCCGCGGATGCGGCGCATCTCGTCGTAAGGCAGGTTGTCGATGCGCCGGCCACCGAGCGTGACGCGACCGTGGGCAATGCGCCCCGGTGGGTCGATGAGGCCGATGATGGCGGCACCGGTGATCGACTTGCCCGCACCCGACTCGCCCACGACGCCGAGCACCTCGCCGGGAGCGATCTCGAAGCTCACGTCGTGAACGGCGACCAGCGTCCCCCGGCGTGTCGGAAACTCGACGCGCAGGCGCTCCACCGTGAGGAGCGGGCCGTCGGCGTGGCGCGGCTCGGTCATCGGCGTCGGAGTTGCTGGCCTCGGTCGCGCACGGCGGCTACTTCGCCTTGGGCGCGGGATCGCAGCCGGCGATACGCTCGGAGAAGTCGATCGCCGGCTCCCAATCCGAACCCAGCCGCGAACCGAACTGCGCATTGACGAAGTAGCGCACACACGGCTGCGCGTCGAGCACGAACTCGTGGATGCGCCAACCACCGGCACTCGCCGGCGCCGGCGGCACCGTGGAGAGCGTCAGCACCCGCCGGCCCGGCTCGATGCGATTCGGCTCGCCAATGCTGGCCGGCGACGGACTGCGGCCGTCGACCCGCTCGATGATCGTCGGCGTGCGGTTCAGCTCTGTGCGGAAGTAGCGGACGCCAGTCACTTCGCTCCACGTGGGACCCCAGGTCTGGCAGCCGGCGAGCGCGACGGGCAGTGCGATCAGGATGAGCTTGCGCATGGAGTGGCTTCTCCGCAGGCTAGCGAAGCTTCGGGTTCAGGGCGTCGCGCAGCCAGTCGCCCAGCAGGTTGATGGACAGCACCATCACGACCAGCGCGAGACCCGGAAATATGGTAATCCACCACTCGCCCGAGAACAGGAAGTCGTTGCCGACGCGGATCAGCGTGCCGAGCGAGGGCTGCGTCGGCGGCACGCCGACGCCGAGGAACGAGAGCGTCGCCTCGGTGATGATCGCGGTGGCGATGTTGATCGTGGCGAGCACCAGCACCGGACCCAGCACGTTCGGCAGCAGGTGGCGGCCCATGATGGCCCAGGGCGACACGCCGATGACCCGTGCCGCCTGGATGTACTCCTTGTTCTTCTCGACCATCGTCGAGCCGCGCACGGTCCGTGCGTACTGGACCCAGTTCGACACGCCGATCGCGAGGATCAGCACCGCGAGCGCGACGTCGCCGTGGGCGTCGCGCGGCAGCGCGGCGCGGGCCACGCCGTCGATCAGCAGCGCGATGAGGATCGCGGGGAACGACAGTTGCACGTCCGCCACGCGCATGATGAACGCGTCGATCCTGCCGCCCGCGTAGCCGGCGAGCAGGCCCAGCGACACGCCGAGCACCACGGCGAGCACGACCGACGCGAGGCCCACGAGCAGCGAGATGCGGGCGCCGAACATGATCGCCGACAGCACGTCGCGGCCCTGGTCGTCGGTGCCGAGCAGGTACCCCGCCTTGCCGCCGTCGATCCACACGGGCGGCGCGAGCGCGTCCATCAGGTTGAGGGTCCGAAGGTCGAACGGGTTGTGCGGCGCGAGCCAGGGCGCGAACAGCGCGGCGGCCAGGCAGATCGCGAGCACGATCGCGGACACGATCGCGACCGGCGAGCGACGGAAGCTGTAGGCGAGGTCGCTGTCCCACGCGGCGGCCAAGTGCTCCGCCATCGTCGGGCGCGCGACGACGATTGCCGGGCGCTCGTCGGTCACCGTCCGGCTCCCTGCATGGCCACGAGCGCCTGCAGTGCCGCGACGCGCGCCTGGGCGAACACCATCGCCTTCCAGGCCGGCGAGTCGACGTAGAACGCGTCGCGCGTCATGCGCAGAATGCACTCTCGGCTCGCCGCATCGGCCTGCGGATGATTGGCGAGCCACTGGCGCGCGCGCAGCGCCGCCAGCACCTGCGCAAATGGCAGCGTGCCGTACTCGAGCGCGACGCCCGCGTACTCCACACCGGCGCAGGTCTCCGGAACCGCGTTGAACAGCATCCCCGACACTTGCGCCGACGTCGACGAGCCGTCGTAGATCGACGTCACGTCCGCACCGAAGCACGCGCGCGTGCGCGCGAGCGTCGCTGGGTCGTCCAGACCGGCGTAGATCTTCTCCGCGTGACCGAGCGGCCCGAGTCCGGTGTGAATGTCGATCCAGTTGAGGCGCCGCCGCGATCCGGCGTGCCGTCGCAACGCGTCCCGCAACACGTCGCTGCTCCACGCCGGTTTCGTCCCCGCGAAGAACAGGCCGTCGGCACGATCCGACTGGCCCGCGCTCACCGCCTGCTGCAACGCCGCCACGCCGCGGGCCGCGACGTAGTCCGCCATGCGGCGCTCGTTCTGCGCGGACGGTGGCCAGGCGGCGGGAACGATGAAGTCGTGGACTTCGAGATACGCGGTGTTCGGCGGCGTCGGGGCGAAGTCGCGAATATTTCGATTGAGGTCGACGTTGTCTTCGTTGGTCCGCGCGACGTGCGCGAAGCCGTACGGGTTCAATGCGTGCAGGAACGCCACCGCCACGCCGCTGCGCCGCACCGCGTCGACGAACGACGGGTCGCTCAGCAGCGCGACCTGGCAGCCGCTGCCGCAGAATCCCTCGGCGCCGTGGGTGCCGGAGGTCACGAGCAGGAGCGACGGCGAGGCCGCATCGCCGAGCAGCGCGACGTCGATCGCCAGCGCGTCGCCCTCGGGTCCCCGGGCGGAGGGGTGCACATGCGTCTCGACCGGCAACGCGAGGTGCGAGGCGGCAGCAAGGAACTTCGCCCGCGCCTCGGCGTAGTCCGCGCCGAAGTGCGCGGCCGGATCGACGTCCGACCAGACCCATGCGGCGGGAGCGCCGCCGGACGGCACGGTGTCCGCTCCGTGCCTCACGGCGCGAGCCTCCCGATCGGCAACGCCCGTTCGGCGAGCGCGGCGAGGTAACCGGCGCCGAGCGGGATCACGGCGTCGTTGAAGTCGTAGCGGGTCGCATGCAGGAACCCCCCGGCATCCGCGCCGCCTTGCCCAAGGCGCGCGAACGCGCCCGGTTTCACCTGCAGCATGAAAGAGAAGTCCTCCGACCCCATCGACGGGTCGAGGTTACGGACCACGTTCTCCTTGCCCACCAGCGACTCCGCCACGTCGAGCGCGAAGGCGGACGGGCCATCGTGATTGATCGTCGCCGGGTAGATGCGCTCGTAGTGCACGGTCGCCTGCGCGCCGAATGCGGCGCCGATCGATCCGACGAGCTCCTTCAGGCGCTGCTCCACGGTGTTCTGCACGGTCGGCTTGAACGTGCGCACCGTGCCGACCAGCTTCGCGTGCTGCGGCACGACGCTCATGGCCCCGGGGTTGCCGGCGTGCATCGAGCACAGGCTCACTACCGCGGTGTCGATCGGCGACACATTGCGGGAGACGATCGACTGCACCGCGGTGATGATGTGGCCGGCGACCACGACCGGGTCGACCGTGCGATGCGGATGGGCACCGTGGCCCCCCTGACCGTCGATCGTGATCTCGACCCGGTCGGCCGCCGCCATCGCGGCGCCCGGCGTGAGTCCGATCTTGCCGACCGGCAGCGCCGGCCAGTTGTGCAGCGCGAACACCTGCTCGCAGGGAAAGCGTTCGAACAGCCCGTCCTCGATCATCTCGCGCGCGCCGGCGAATCCTTCCTCGCCGGGCTGGAAGATGAGGTTGACCGTGCCGGCGAAGTTGCGCGTCTCGGCGAGGTAGCGCGCTGCCGCGAGCAGCATGGTCGTGTGCCCGTCGTGGCCGCAGCCGTGCATGCGTCCGTCGTAGCGCGACCGGTGCGGGAATTCGTTCTCCTCCTGCATCGGCAGCGCGTCCATGTCGGCGCGCAGGCCCACCGTGCCGTCGCCGTCGCGGCCGCGGATCACCGCGACGACCCCGGTACGGCCGATCCCCACGTGATGCTCGATGCCGAGCCGGCGCAACTGCTCGCAGACGATGCGGGCCGTGCGCTCCTCCTCGAAGCCGAGCTCCGGATGCGCGTGCAGGTCGCGGCGCAGGCCGGTGTACTCGGCGTGCCAGTGGCGGATGTGCTCGACCGGATTCACGCGTTCGTCACCCGGCTCAGTGGCCCGCGGAAGCGCCGCGCTCGATGCGCAGGCGCGGGTCGACCGCGTAGTACAGCAGGTCGACCAGCAGGTTGATCAGCACGAACACCAGCGCGATGAAGCAGAGGTACGCCGCCATCACCGGGATGTCGGCGAAGTTCACCGCCTGGATGAAGAGCAGGCCCATGCCCGGCCACTGGAACACGGTCTCGGTGATGATCGCGAACGCGATGATCGCGCCGAGCTGCAGGCCGGTGATCGTGATCACCGGCACCAGCGTGTTCTTGAGCGCGTGCCCGAAGTGGATGGCCCGGTCGGTGAGCCCGCGAGCCCGCGCGAACTTGATGTAGTCGGTGCGCAGCACCTCGAGCATCTCGGCGCGCACCAGGCGCATGATCAGCGTCATCTGGAACAGCGCGAGCGTGATCGACGGCAGGATCAGCGCCTTCAGTCCCGAGGGCGTGAGGAGCCCGGTGGTCCACCAGCCGAGCGCGACCACGTCGCCGCGCCCGAACGACGGCAGCCAGCCGAGGATGACCGCGAACACGAGGATCAGCAGGATGCCGATCAGGAACGTCGGCAGGCTGACCCCGATGAGCGACACCGCGAGCAGCACATGGGAGAGCACGCTGTGCCTTCGCAGCGCGGTGTAGACGCCGGCGGGAATGCCGACGAACAGCGCGATGAGCGCGGCCGCCATCGACAGCTCGATGGTCGCCGGCAGGCGCTCCTTGAGCAGCGTCGACACCTTGCGTCCCTGCCGCAGCGACACCCCGAAGTCGCCCTGGACGGCGTTGCCGACGAAGCGGCCGAACTGCACGTGGAACGGCTGGTCCAGCCCGAGCTCGCCGCGCAGTCGTGCGCGGTCCTCGATCGTCGCGTCCTGGCCGAGCATGCCCGCCACCGGATCGCCGACGTAGTTGAACAGCCCGAAGGCGATGAACGAGACCACGGCCATCACGGCCGTCGACTGCAGCAGGCGGCGCAGGACGAAGGCGAGCATCGTCAGCGGGAACGGGCGCCCCGGTCAGGGCGCCCGCGGCCTCGATGCCGTCGCTCCCGCGAACGCGGAAGCCCAGTGTCCCGCGGCGCGAAACGACGCTGGGTCCCCGCAGGCGCGGGGACGACGACAAGCGGTCAATCGACCTTCGCCCAGCGCATGTCGAGGCGGTTGTCCGCGCGGTGGAACACGGAGACGTTCGAGCGCATCGCCCACGGGATCACCTGCTGGTGCAGCGGGATGTGGCCGACGTCGTCGGCGTGGATCCGCTGCGCATCGCGCATCGCCTGGTTGCGCTTGCCGTCGTCGATCTCGGTCTTCACCTGGTCGATCAGCGCGTCCGCCTTCGGGTTGCTGTACTTGCCGAGATTGAAGTTGCCGTCGGCGCCCTTGCCGTCCGCCGCCGGCGTCCGGATCAGGCTCTGCAGCGTGTAGAGCCCGTCGAACGTCGCCGTCGCCCAGCCCAGCAGGTAGACGCTGGTGTCGTTCTTCTGGATCTTCTGGAAGTACGTCGCCCGCGGCATCGCGTTCAGCTTGACCTTGAGGCCGACCTTCGCCCACATCGCCGTGATCGCGATGCAGATCTCCTCGTCGTTGATGTAGCGGTTGTTCGGGCAGTCGATCGTGAACGAGAAGCCCTCCGGGTAGCCGGCGTCGGCGAGGAGCTTCCGCGCGGCGGCCTCGTCGTGCGGCAGGCGCTTCGCGAATTCCTCGAAGTAGCCGTTGACCTGCGGCGCGATCATCGAGCCGGTCGGCACCGAGAGCCCGCGCATCGTGGCGCGGCGGATCGCCTCGATGTCGATCGCCTGGTACATCGCCTGGCGGACGCGCTTGTCCTTGAACGGGTTCTTGCCCTTGACGTCGGTGTAGGGCGACTCGTCGCGCCACTGATCGACGCCGAGGAAGATGATGCGGGTCTCGGTGCCGTCGGCGATCTTGATCGCGCTGTTCTGGCGCAGGCGCGGAATGTCCTGCGTGGGCGGATCCAGCACGAGGTCGACCTCGTTGGACAGCAGCGCGGCGGCGCGGGTGGCGTCGGACTTGATCGGCCGGTACACGATCTCCGTGACGTTGCCCTCGGCCTTGTCCCACCAGTCCGGGTTCGCGACCAGCACCGTGCGCACGTCGGGCTCGAAAGACTTCAGCATGAACTGGCCGGTGCCGTTCGTGTTGCGCGCGGCGTGCGTCTCCTCCTTCTTGACGAAGTCCTGCGGATTGACCACGTTGTGCTTCGTCGCCCAGGCCTTGCTCATGATCTTGACGTCGACCAGGCCGCGCAGCAGCACCGGGTTCGGTCCGTCGGTGATGACCTCGACGGTGAAGTCGTCGATCTTCTTCGTCTCCTTGATGCCCTGCGCGTAGACCTTCATGTTCGACGCGGGGGCCAGCACGCGCTGGAACGAGAACACGACGTCGTCGGCCGTCATCGGCGTGCCGTCGTGGAACTTGACGTTCTTGCGCAGGTTGAAGCGCCACACGGTCGGCGACACGCGCGTCCAGGACGTGGCGAGCGCGGGCTCGGGCACGAACTGCTTGTTGTAGCGGACGAGGCCGTCGTACACGTAGTCCGAGAACGTGTTGTTGAGGCTCTCGTTCTGCGACATCGGGTCGAACGTCAGGATGTCGCCCTGGCTTGCCCAACGCAACGTCTTCGCGGCCACCGGGCCGGCAAGGACCGCGGCGGCAACCAGCGCCCCGATCAGAAGCTTGAATCGCATGAGAATATCTCCCCCCGGGAACCGGGACGTCATTGATTCGAAACCCGTCGATGATGCCCCAATCGGGGCGAAACCTCAACGCGGCGCGTCAAGGGTGACCGCCGATCGTGCCCGGCGGGTGGCGAAGAGGCAGATTCCGGCCGCCACCGAAACGTTGAGGCTCTCGACACTGCCCGCGAGCGGAATGCCGACGACGCGGTCGCAGTGCTCGCGCGTCAGGCGGCGCAGGCCCTCGCCTTCGGCACCGAGTACCCACGCGATCGGACCGCTGACGTCGGCTTCGAACAGGCTCTCGCCGCCGGCGTCGGCGCCGACGATCCAAACGCCGGCCTCCTTGAGGTCGCGCAGCGCCCGGGCGAGATTGGTCACCGTGATCACGGGGATCGTGTCGGCGGCTCCGCTCGCGGCCTTCGCCACCGTGGCATTCACGCCCACGGCGCGGTCCTTCGGCACGACGACGGCGTGGGCACCGAAGGCGTCGGCGCTGCGCAGGCACGCGCCGAGATTGTGCGGATCGGTCACACCATCGAGCACGAGCAACAGCGGCGGCTCGGCGGGATGTTCGAGCACGTCGGCGAGCGTCACGTGCGGCAGCGCGGCGTCGGCGACCGCCACGACGCCCTGGTGGCGCTCGCCGCGGGCGAGTTCCCCCAGCCGTCGCTCGTCCACGGGGTGCACGGCGACGCCGGCGGCTTTCGCGCGATCGACGAGGTCCCGCGCCCGCGCGTCGTGCCTTGCGGTCGCGACGTAGATCGCCCGCACCGACTCCGGACGCTGCCGGAGACGGGCAGTGACTGCATGGAAGCCGACGACGAGACGGGTGTCTGACACGGGCGGGCTCGGGTACCGGACGAGCGTGATAGTGTACCGGCCGGCCGCGCCCTGTTCCGGCTGCCGTCCGCGATCGTCGGTCGGCACGAGGCGCCGCCCACCCGATGCCCGACTTCCCGAGCCGCCCGATTCTCGAGCACGCCGCACTCGTCTTCGCGGCCCTCTTTCCGATCGTGAACCCGATCGGTGGCGCGCCGCTCTTCCTCGTGCTGACGAGCGACCTCACCCACGCCGAGCGCGCGGCGCTGTCGCGGCAGATCGGCATCAACGCCTTCGTGCTGGTGCTGGCGTCGATCTTCCTCGGCAGCTACGTGATCGAGTTCTTCGGGCTGTCGGTGCCCGTGATCCAGGTCGCGGGCGGGTTGCTGATCTGCGCGATGGCATGGGGACTCCTGCACTCCGATGACGCGGCGGCGGACGTCGAGGTCCGGCCCCGGGACACCGCGACGCTTTCCGCTCGGGCTTTCTACCCCATGACGCTGCCGCTGACGGTCGGGCCGGGATCGATCTCGATCGCCATCACGCTCGGCGCACAGGTGCCCCGCGGGGTGAGCGCGTGGACGGTCTCGATCGTCGGCGCCGCCCTCGGCGCCGCACTGCTGGCGCTTTCGATCTGGCTGCTGTTCCGCAACGCCGAGCGTCTGACCCGGGCCCTCGGCGCCACCGGAACGCAGGTGCTGCTCCGCCTCTCGGCGTTCATCCTGCTTTGCATCGGCGTCCAGATCATCTGGAGCGGGGTCTTCGCGCTGATCGGCATGATCCCGACGTTTCGCGCTAGGTAGAAAACCGCGGTGGGCGTGGGGATGACCGGACGGGTTCGGATCGGGTTGGGGTCGGGTTGCCCTCGGCCGCCGTGAAACGATATACTTTCATGCTTTCCGGCCGATGTCGGCACTGCCTGCGTGGTCGAAAAAATCGCTGCTGTAGCTCAGCTGGTAGAGCAACTGATTCGTAATCAGTAGGTCCCCCGTTCGAGTCGGGGCAGCAGCACCAAGTACCCTCGCGGTCGGGCGCACGGGCCTGACCCTCCTCCTCCGCCGCGTGCCACGAACCGCGGCCTTGCGCCCGGCCGGGGTCGTTGGGCAACGCCGCCAGAGCATCGTATGCGTGGCCCGGCCGCACCGCCTTCGCTCATCCGGGCGTGGCGGACTGCCCATCGATTCGACGCGGCCTCCGGGCGGCCAGCGCCACGGCAGCTACCCGCACGGCTGAAGGCAGACAGTGCCCACCGGACTTTGGACGACGGCATCCCAAGGAAAGGGGGCACGACGACATGCATACGGGTTCGCACGACGTCAGCGCAGGGCTCGTCGAGGCCGTTTGTCCAACTTTTGTCCAAGCCAAGCGATGAACCGAGCATGCTGGCGCCGGTCCATGACTGCAGGAGGTCGACGCACACGACCGCCGGCTGCAATCCCAAAACCGCCATGGAGACCCGCATGATCGCCTCGAAAGTCCGTATCGCCATCGTTGCTGCCGGCATCGCCCTGTCCATGGGCGCGCCAATGGCAACGGCTGCTCCCACCGCGCAGATCAGGGACGGTTACACCCTCGTCGAGCTCGCTCCCCAATTCGTCGGTGCGCTCGGCTCGCTCGGCATCGCGCCGTCCAAGCTCCTGCCCGGAACGCTCCACCAACGCATCGCGTTCTTCCCCATCACCGGCGGGCGCCTCGACGCCGCCGACGCCAGGGGCGAGGTGCCGCATTCCGGCGGGCTCACGCTGACCCGCGGCGCGACGCAGGTGATCATCTCCGACTTCATAATCGACACCACGTCGGCGCCGAAGCTCACCGGGATCGTGACCGCAAATGGGTCGATCGTGGGCCGCATTCCGCTGTTCAACCTTGCGCTGCCGCAGCTCGTGCTGCCGCTGCAGCTTCCCCCCGGACCCGAGGCGCTGCTGATCGAAGGCAACCGGGTGACGCTGACCGCCGAGGCCGCGACCGCACTCAACGGCGCCTTTGGCACGAGCGCCTTCACGCCGGGCTTCAACATTGGCATCGCCTCGGTCTACGCCAACTACTGACCGGGGAATACGGCCACGCGACCGCGCGTCGCGTGGCCGGGACGCTCGTCCACCCCGCAACGCGTCAGGCCGTGAAAGCCCGCGCTTGTCCGATGCGGCCTCCCGCCGACGCGGCCACACGGCGAGGAACGCGCGCAGCGCGGCCCTGAACCGGTGGCAACGGGCTGATCGGCAGAGGCTGCGATTTCGTCATCCGGAAAGCATGCCCACCCCGGCCACGGAGCGCAATTGGCCGGACGATTTCGCGATCACTTCACGACCATCCGCTGCTGCAGCTGATCCCGGTGATACAGCCCGGGGAAGAAGCGCATCCAGAGTGCCACGACGACCAGCGTACCGAGCGCACCGGCGACCACCGAGCCGACCGGGCCGAGCCAGGCCGCCACGGCGCCAGCGCGGAATTCGCCCAGCTGATTCGACGCCCCGATGAACGTCGAGTTGACGGCGCTCACGCGCCCGCGCAGGTCGTCGGGCGTTTCCAGCTGCACCAGCGTCTGACGGATGACAACGCTCACCATGTCGGCCGCGCCGCTCACGGCCAACGCGATCAACGAGAGCGCCAAGGAGATCGACACCGCGAAGCACAGGATGGCGAGACCGTAGACGGCCACTGCGCCGAACATCCATCGCCCCACGTGGTGCCGCAGCGGCCAGCGCGCGAGGGTCACGCCCACCAGGAACGCGCCCGCCGCCGGGGCGGCGCGCAGGAAGCCCAGTCCCCACGCGCCGGTGTTCAGCACGTCCTTCGCGAACATCGGCAGCAGCGCCGTGGCGCCGCCCAGCAGCACCGCGAACAGGTCGAGGGACAGCGCTCCCAGCACGGTCTTGTGCCGCCCGATGAAGCCGAAGCCGGCGAACACGGACTCGAGCGTCACCCGCGTCCGATCCCGGGCGGCCCGACGGTAGCGAATGCCGGCAACGATCACGAGCGACAGCACGAACAGCGCGAAGGCGACGCCGTAGGCGGCCGCCGCGCCGGCGCCGTAGACGAAGCCACCGAGCGCGGGGCCTCCGATCACGGCCACCTGCATCACCGACGAGCTGACCGCGAGCGCGCGCGGCAGCACTTCCGGCGTGACCAGCGAGGGCAGCAGCGCCTGCTGGGCCGGCATCTGCAGCGCGCGGGCGATGCCGATGACGACGCAGAAGAGCAGGATCAGCTCCCGGCTCACCGTTCCGGCGGCACTCGCCCAGGCGAGCACGCCGGCGACGAGCACCTGCAGTACCAGGGCGCCGGCGAGCACCAACCGCCGGTCGACCCGATCCACGATCTGGCCGGCGGGGATGGTCAGAAGCAGCGCAGGCACGAATTGCACCAGTCCGACCAGCCCGAGGTCCCACGCGCTCGACGTGAGCTCGTACATCTGCCAGGCCAGTGCGACGAGCAGCATCTGTGCCGCTGTCGTGCCGGCGAGACGCACCCAGAGGAACCGCAGCAGGCCGGGGGGCAGGGCCCTGCGCTTGCGCCCGCCGTCGGTCTTTGACATCCGTGCAATGTACCGCGGGCGTCGCCAGGCTCCCCGCCGTGGCCTCGGCAAGTACACGACGAACTCAACAAGGCTCGCGGGTTGCGATAGACTCTGCCGCCGCCACCATGGGGTCCCTGCCTCGCCGCCCGCCGTTCCGGAGATTACCGATGCGTTTCCCCCCCTCGACCGCCCTCTTCCTGTCCCTGTTCGTCGCCACGACCGCGATGGCGCAACCCAAGCCGGAGCACGGCGACGAGGTCTACCAGCCCACTGTGGGACAGGCGGGCAAGGACGTGATCTGGGTGCCCACGCCCGACGCCCTGGTCACGAAGATGCTGCAGGCGGTAAAGACCACCAAGGACGATCTGGTCTTCGACCTCGGCTCCGGCGACGGCAAGATCCCGATCGCGGCGGCCAAGGAGTTCGGCGCGACGGCAGTGGGCATCGAGTACAACCCCGAGATGGCCGAGCTCGCGCGCCGCAACGTGAAGCGCGCCGGCGTCGACGGCAAGGTGCGGATCATCACCGGCGACATCTTCAAGGAGGACTTCACCAAGGCGACCGTCGTCACGATGTACCTGCTGCCCGACCTCAACGTCAAGCTCCGCCCGATCATCCTCAAGATGAAGCCGGGCACGCGCGTCACGTCGCACCAGTTCCACATGGGCGACTGGGAGGCCGACGAGAAGCTCAACATCGAGTTCCGCGATGCCTACGTCTGGTATGTGCCGGCCGACGTCGCCGGCGAGTGGGCGATCAAGGAGGAGTCCGGCGGCTTCGAGGGCGTCGTCACGCTCGCACAGCGCTTCCAACGGGTCGGCGGCACGATCACGACCGGCGGCAAG
>Ga0105096_10000669_pt1 | contig 12728 bp, 11 predicted proteins | sample PPLLak3cmMay2015_FD_87036 | JGI IMG/M metagenome (GOLD analysis project Ga0105096, IMG submission 87036) | Freshwater sediment microbial communities from Prairie Pothole Lake near Jamestown, North Dakota, USA - PPLs Lake P7 Core (1) Depth... | ecosystem: Environmental > Aquatic > Freshwater >... | reverse complement strand
TCGTCCGATGCACGTTGAATCCGTTGCCGACCTCTTCGAGACGGACGAGAACCTGCCTGCCATCCGTTCACTTGTCGTGATCCCCATCGTCAACAACGGCAACCGCGCCGGCACGCTGGTCATGTTCAGCACGGTGGAATACGGCTTTGAATCCGATGACGTCCGCCTACTCACGGCCCTTGCGGATACCGTCGGTGTTGGCCTCGACCAGGCACGGCTCATGGAAGCCGCCATCGAGAAAGAACGCCTCCAGAAAGAATTCGATGTCGCCCGCAACATCCAGGCCTCGCTGCTACCGCGCAAGCCCCCGCCCACGGCGTGTTGTGATGTTGATGCCGTGACCATTCCGGCAACGCAGGTAGGGGGCGACTACTTCGACTATGTTCGCTTTGCCAACGGCCGCCTGGGCGCCATCATTGCTGATGTTTCGGGCAAAGGCATTCCGGCGGCATTGTACATGGCAACGTTGAAGGGGACGGTCCTGGCGGAGATGCGCAGCGCCGAAGGCCCCGCCGACCTGCTCAGCCGCATCAACACCACCCTCTATGGCTCGATGGAGCGGCATACGTACATCACGATGTTGTGCATCGAGTTCAATGAGCAGACGCATACCCTTCGTCTGGCTCGGGCCGGACATACGCCGGCCATTCTCCGCATCGGCGGCGAGTTGCGCTACGTTGCTCCTCCGGGTGTGGCCAACGGCATCCAGGCTCCCGACACCTGCAACAGCATCATCGGTGAAGAAGCCATCGACGTAGCGCCGGGCGACATCTGCCTGCTCACGACCGACGGCGTCACTGAGCGTCGGGACATGAATCTTTCCGAGATCGGGATCGAGCGGATCGGCGAGCTGCTGCTGGAGATGCAGTCGCCGTCGGCCGGAGACCTGGTCCGTGCTACCGTAAAACTCCTCGACGCTCATGGCGGTCAGATGGACCAACATGACGATATCACCATCGTTGGCGTTATGTTCAGCGATGACTGCGAAACTCTGCCGGACTCTCCGCGTATGAACGACATTGATGGAGCCATTGTATGACCTCATTTACTTCTATTGCCGAAAAACGTGAGTCCGGTGTCTGTGTGATCAGTCTGTCGGGCTATCTGGATGCCCATACGGCATCGGATCTCGAAGACGTGATCAAGCAGGCGATCGATGAAGGCTGCTTCAAGATCGTGGTGGCCTTTGCAGAACTCGAATACATCAGCAGCGCCGGACTGGGGGTCTTTATGGTCTTCATCGAGGCCATCCGCCAGAAGGGCGGCGACATCAAGCTGGCAGCCATGACCGAACGCGTCTTCTCCGTCTTCGATCTGCTGGGCTTTCCGATCCTCTTCCAGATCTTCCCCACGATCAATGAGGCCGAAGAGGCCTTCCCGACGGAAGCATGACGGTGCCGTTGAACGATACGGACTTTCTGCATGTGGCTGCCACCACGGATCAGCTTTCAACGATCCGTGCTTTCGTGCGTGCCCATGTGTCGCAGGCAGGGTTCTCTGAACTCGAGACCAATAACATCGTCCTGGCCGTCGACGAGGCCTGCGCTAATCTGATCCAGCACGCCTACGGGAATGACCCCACCAAGTCGATCGACCTGCGCATTGTCATGCGTCCCACCGAGATCAACGTCGAGATCACCGATACAAGCACACCGTTCGATCCCAAGAACGCCGTCTTGCCGGATATGCGGAGATATTTTGCCGAGCACCGTCATCACGGACTCGGCATTCTCTTGATGACCAGGGTCATGGACGGTATCGAATACGTCCCGGCAGGGGAAGGCCATCCGGCCAATACTCTGATCCTGACGAAGTTGCGCACGGCATAAACCGTAACTTTGCCTCCGTATGAAATTCGCGATCATGTTGGGTGCCACACTCTTTGGCATCCTGCTCGGCTTTGTGCCCGGCATCACGAGATCCCGTCCCGTCTGGTGGCGATGGATCGCCATCCTGTCTGTAACTGCAACGGTCGTCCTCGGCCTGTATCCGCCGATCGCCGGGACGGTCACCGATGCCGTCATGGCCGCGCGTATGGACTCGACGAAGGTCGTGCCCGTGTTGGTCGTGCGGCAGATCGATCCGTCCAATGATTCATCGCTGACGGTGGTCGATGCTCGTGATCCCCGCGTGGTGATCCACGTGGACGCATCGGAAGATGTGGCGGCTGCTATCGATGCCACCGATGCCCCCTTCATTCTTGACCTGCAACGCAGCGGTTCCGACATGCGCTTCATGGCGCAGAAGATGGGGCCCGTTGATCCGTTGATCACGCTGCCCTACATCATGGGTCTGGAAGAACGAGCCCGCATCATCTTCTTCCACGTTCCCATGTCGTGGGTAGCGACGATCGCCTATCTGCTCAGCATGATCTTTGCCGTGCGTTATCTGCGGTCGCGCGACCTCAACCACGACACGATCTCCATGGCAACGGCAAGTGTGGGAACATTGTATGCCGTGCTTGCCACCGTCACCGGTGCCGTGTGGGCCAAATTCAACTGGGGATCGATCTGGAACTGGGATCCTCGCGAGACATCGATCTTCCTGCTCTTACTCGTCTATGCCGCCTACTTCCTGCTGCGCAGCAGCATCGAAGAGCCGCAGCGACGAGCGCGCCTGAGCGCCGCCTATTCCATCGTGGCCTTCGTCACGGTGCCCTTCCTGATCTTCGTCCTGCCGCGCTTGCTGCCGGGACTACATCCGGGAAGCTCTGACGACGTCAATGCCGGCCCCTTACTCAGCCCCAAGTCCGATGCGATCAACACCACAAAACAGGTCGTGTTTGGACTTTCTTTGTTCGCCTTCACCGTGGTCTTCTTCTGGTTGGTCAATCTGAAGGTTAGACTCGTGGGGCTCACCGATCGCATCAATGACAACGAGGTTCGCTCATGATGGACTTTCTCACCGTCAACGCCGGCTATGTCGTGCTTGCCTGCGCACTGCTCATCTGGGCTGGCATCGCCGCCTACCTCTGGCGCGTGGAACGACGCGTCAATGAACTTGAACAACGTCTTTCACGTTAACACAGCATCATGAAACCACGCTATATCATCGGCGGCGTTGTTGCCGTCATTCTTGCCGTTGTGGGCTTCATGGCGCTCAATACGAGCTCCGTGGAGTATGCCGACGTCGAGCGTGCTGAACGCCTCGGCAAGACCGTCCAGGTTGTTGGAACCTGGGTCAAGGAAGAGGGGTCGTCGTACGATGCCCATGCGAACATCTTCCGCTTCACGATGAAGGACGAACACGGCCGCAAGATCCCCGTAGAACTCACCGGATCGAAGCCGAACAACTTCGAGATCGCCGTCAGCGTTGTCGTCAAGGGACGCATCGAGAACGGTGTGATGAAGGCCTCGAACGTTCTGACGAAATGTCCGTCGAAGTACGAAGGACAACCTGCCGACCAACATCCGTCGACCTGACATGCTCCGACGCATCATCATCATTGCCGTGATCGTGCTTGTGCCGATCGCCTTCTATGTGGCCTCGCAGTACGGCGAGCTGGATGACGTGACCTTCACGCAGGCGTCGCGGACGGAAGCGACGATGGAAGGGGATCAGGCGCCTAAGGTGATCATCGTCTCGTCGATCACGCAGCTGTCCGATGCGGAGATGTTCTGTGAGGACCGAGAGGGGACGCGGTTCAAGGTTGATTATACCGGCTCTGCTCCCGAAACACCATTCGCAGCAGGACAGGTCGTCCGATTCGTCGGCCACGTTCACGGCGGTGCTACCGGCTACTTCCACGCAACACAGGTCTACGCCAAATGATCGGTCAGATCCTCATCCATGTGCTGTTCGGCTTGTCCGTCGGCTCTGCCATCTCCTACTGGATGGCCTGGTTCAAGAACGACGAGACCTATACCAAGGTCGGACGCACCTTGTTCGCCACGCTGGCGTTCGGTCTGTTCCTCTCGGCATCGATGTTGATCATCAACATCATTCAGCACCGCTTCGAATACACCTACGTCTATTCGTACTCCTCGCGTGAACTTCCGCTGCACCTGCTGATCGCCACGTTCTACTCCGGTCAGGAAGGAAGCTTTCTGTTGTGGACCCTGCTTGTGTCGCTCATCGGCGTAGTGCTGACCCCGTATGCCCGACGCCACGGTTATGAAACGGCGGCGATGAGCATGTATGCACTCATCCTGTGCTTCCTGACGCTGTTGCTCGTTGCCAAGAATCCATTCGCCTATTACTACGAATCCTTCGCAGCACAAGGCATGACGTTGGCCGACGTTCCGCTCAACGGCAAAGGACTCAACCCGCTGTTGCACAACGCCTGGATCACGATCCATCCGCCGATCCTCTTTACGGGCTTCGCCGCGATGTCGGTCAGTTTTGCCTTCGCCATGGCCGGACTGCTCAAACGCGACTATCACAAGTGGATCACCATCGCGCTTCCGTGGACCTTGTTCGCCACAGCCATTCTCGGATTCGGCATCATGTTAGGGGGCTTCTGGGCTTACGAAACACTTGGTTGGGGAGGCTTCTGGGGCTGGGATCCGGTCGAGAACTCATCGCTCATTCCCTGGCTGGTCACTGTTGCCCTCGTGCACACGATGCTCGTGCAGAAACGCACGCACGGCCTCGTCAAGACGAACATGGCGCTCGCCATTTCGGCCTTCGTCATGGTGCTGTATTCAACGTTCCTGACGCGTAGCGGTGTGCTCGGTGACACCAGCGTCCACTCCTTCGTCGACCCCGGCAAGTTCGCATTCTGGATCCTGCTGGCCTTCATGCTCACGTTCACGGTGTTCGGTGCGACCATGGTATTGCGCCGCCGTTCCGACATGAACATCAATCGTGAAGACTTCGATCCGAAGACACGCGAATTCATGTTGTCGATCGGTGCTTCCCTCGTGATGGCCAGCGCCATCTTCGTCACGGTCGGCACCTCGTGGCCGGTCATCATGGAGATCATCGGCCAACCCAAGGTTGCCGTCGCGATCGACTTCTACAACAACGTCCACCGCATCCTCGTACCGGCCATCCTGATCGTCAACGCACTGTCGCTCTTCATGCAGTGGCGCCATACAAATGGCAAAGACTTCAATCGTCATCTTGCGATCTCGGGTGGAGCAGCCGTCGTCCTCACGCTGCTATCAGTCGTCGCCGGCATCCGCGACCTTGCCAACATCGCGTTGGTGGCATCGGCATGGTTCGCTTTCGTCACGAATGCACAACTGGGCTGGTCCTTCGTCCGCAAGTCACCGGCTATGGCCGGGGCCTACATCTCGCATCTCGGCATTGCCTTGTTGGTCTTCGGCGTGATCGCATCGTCGACCTATTCCGAGCAGCATCATGCCGTGCTCGTCGAGAACGTCCCCACGAAGGTCGGCGACTACACGCTTACCTATACGGGCAAGGAGCAGGTCGAGCTGCACTTCAAGGATCGCGAGAAGTTCCGCTATCATGTGCGCATTCAGTCAGCGTCGAGCGACGAGACCGTATCGGCCGTGCTGTATTGGAGCGACTTCAACCAACGTCAGAGCGCCTTCCTTGAGCCGGGCATCCGCTGGGGCCTGTCGAACGACCTCTACGTCACGCCTGCTGCAACGGATGAAGAAGATGTCTTCCTCAAGCGGACGGTGATGCGCGGCGGTACGACGGTCAATCCGTTCGACAGTGCACAGACGCTGACGCTTGAGCGATTCACGATGCCGATGGAAGAAGGCACATCACCGGAAGGCCTCATGCAGATGGCGGCCGTGATCAACGTTCCCGGACAGACAGAGCCGGTCAAGGCTCTCACGCGCATCAGCATGGGCGCCGGTGCTCCGTCCTTCGAACCTGTGTGGGCAACACTTCCGGGTTCGACCATCGCCGTCGGTCTGATGAACATCACGCGCAACAACGACGATCCGACGAAGTCGACGGGTGTGCTCGGTTTCCGCGACATGTCGAAACCAGTGCCAACGCCGCGTCAGGTCTTCACGGTCGATTTCTCCGTCAAGCCCCTTATCAGTCTTGTCTGGTTCGGTGTGATCACGATGGTGTTGGGCTTTGCCTTCTCCATCGTGCGGTATTCACGACTGATCAAGGACCAGCGCACGTTCAGCGGTCGACAGCCGGCGCCAGTCGCCGCTGGCCAGGCCATCGAACCCCAGCCGACCGATACGAACGCGGACCAGGCGTAACGTCGGATATCCAACAGCCGCCGTCATGCGGCGTACCTGTCGATTCTTTCCCTCCGTCAGCGTGATCTCGATCCACGTTGCCGGTATGTTCGCGCGCACGCGGATCGGCGGGATACGATCGGCAATGGATGGTTGGGGGATCAGGAGTGCCGCTTCGCAGGGTCGTGTACGGTGACGGCCGAGATCGATCCCGGCTTCCAGTCGGTTCAGCGCTTCGGCGGACGGCACACCTTCCACTTGCACCCAATACGATCGGCGGTGTCCATGTTCGGGATCCAACAGGCGCGTGTTCAGCCCCTTTTCATCTGACAGAAGCAGCAACCCTTCACTGTCGGCGTCCAGACGTCCAATGGCATAAACGTCCGGCGGAAAGCCAAACTCGGCAAGTGTGCGATGCGGGCTTCCGGGCTCAGGCGTGAACTGTGACAACACGCCATAGGGTTTGTGAAAGGCAATGAGCATGTCAGGGGGCGATCATTCGCGTGCTGATCGTGTTGCCCCGTTGCGTGACGACGAGGGTGATGCCATGTTGTGATGGGGCATCGAGTTCATGGCCGAGGACGTCGAAGTATCGTGTGCGCGGCACGGCCGGGGCAAGGGGATCGAAGAGGCGCGTGCCGTTGGCATCACAGAGTTCCGTGATGGTCAGCGTTCCCGGCCGCGTGATGGTGTTGATGGCGACCGGTGCGCCCATATCGTTGAACCACTGAACGTCCGTAATGTGGAGCGTGTCAGAGGCGCGCATGCCGAGGACGACCGTGCCGAGTGTGATGGTTAGTGTGTCGCCAATGCTCAAGCTGTCGAAGGTTGCCGTGGACGTGATCGTTCCGCGCTGTTGCGAGGACCGTGCAAAGGGCGTGTCCGGAACGAAGACGGTGCGGTCGTGATCGATCGCGAGCTGTGCCTGCTGCGTGCGCAGGGCGGCAAAACTTGCCGGCTCGGTCAGCGAGTCCACGACAACAACAACAGCGGCGCGGCCGCCGGGTGCTGCCGACGTGTCGAGGATCCGCAGCGTGATCGTGGGTTGATACAACTTCTCGAAGGCCATGCCGCCGGTATAGCCGTAGGATTCGGCAGGACCATAACCATAGGCGACGATGCCGAAGGCGGAATCGCACGACACGCTGTGGACACCTGCCTGCACGGGAACGTTCACAAAGCCGAAGGTTGTGCCGGCGATCGGTGTGAGGGCAGGCACGACAGGTGCACCATCGACGAGCAACGATGCTGTGGCCGACGTCGGCACGGTGAGCATCAGAAAGTGTTGCGTGTAGAACGGATTCGTGGTCTGCGGCTCGATGGACACCATGCGATAGCTCGTGAGGAACTGCTCGACCGGTGGAACGATGGTGAGTGATGGATCACCGGTACGATTCACCGTTTGTCCACCGCGATTGGCCGAACGATCGATGATGCCGACGAGGACGGGGTGATTGGCAACAACGGTGCGTGGCTTTGTCAGCGGGAGTTCCCAGATGTCACCTTCGTCGAGACGCCACGTCGGCAGCCCGTCAAGCGATACCATGGTTGAATCCGTGTGGGCAAGAATGCGCATCACGGTAACGTCGGTCTGTCCCACTTTCAGATAGTCGGACGGTGTCTGCAGGGTTCCGACGACATAGTTCTTGCCCCAGGTGTCTACGCTAGGTACCTGCTCTACGAGGATGTCACGCGAGGCCTGGTCGTCGATGAGCGGTGCTTGTGCTCGGACGTGGCTCGAGATCACGGCGACCGGCTTGTTTGCCTGGATCAGGCTACCAGTGATGTCGTCGTGCAGTTCGGCGATGGTCACGTCGGCCTGCAAAAGGTATGACTGTCCTTTGTTCAGCAGGGCGGTGCGGTTTCTGCCTGGTCCCGTTGACGTCGTTGGTGTGCGGATCGTCAGGTCGATCGTCGTGCTGTCTTCGGTCGCCATTACGACGACCTGTCCCGGATAGGCATTTGTGAGTACGTCAAAGAAGAAGATCGTTCGAACAACACCGTCGGACGGATAGGACATCACGCGATACGTGGTGCCCAATACATCAGTGGGCAGGACGATCCAGGCATCCGACGTGTTCAACTCTCGCGACAAGGCATAGACGGTGATCTCTGATGACGAGGTGATATGAATACCGGTTGGCATCGGCCGTTCACAGTCATTCGTCGAACCATCGGGAAAATCTTTGCCACGGAGTTCGAATCGTCCAACGTCAAACCGTTGTTGCGAGATCGTTCCACCGGGAACGTTGAGAGTGATCGTATCGGTCTTCCCGTTTCGGTCGCGGGCATGGATCACCACATCGGCATCCGTATCGGCGGACAGGAACACGGCGAGTTGCGGGTTACTGCCGCTTTGCGGATGATCGTTCGGAGGAAAGGCCAGCCAGAAATCCGTTCCCTTGCTGTCGGCAAGGGTCTGCGCCATCGCGGCGCCAGACCCCAGCACCAACATGAGTAGGACGATGCGGATCATGGACGCCACGACTCCACCGTGCGCTCGCAGATCGAGAGCATCTCGCGTGCGCTCCGTTCCCACGTGAACGTCGAGGCCCACGCCACGGCGCCATCGCTGAGGCGCTGACGTTCGGGATGGTCGACGAGGATGCGGGTGAGCAGCTTGGATAACGTGTCGACGTCGCCGTATGGATAGAGCAGGCCCGACGTGCCATTACGGACAGAGTCGCGCAATCCCGGCACGTCAGCGCTAATGACCGGTGTGCCACAGGCATTGGCTTCGATGTTGGTGATGCCCCAACCTTCCTTGATGGAGGAGTTGACCATCACATGCGCTGATGAGAGAAATCGTGCTTTGTCGGCGTCGGCCACGAATCCGCGGAACCGAACAGCGTCGCCCAGATCCAGGGAGGCAACGAGTTGCTCCAGCTCCGGTCGTTCATCACCGGTGCCGAGGATCTCGAGACGAACGTCAGGAATAGATTGACGGACGATCGCGAGGGCTTTGATCACATGGTCGACAGACTTGTACTTCTTCAACCGACCAAAGTAGACAATGGTCGGTGCCTGCGACTTCTCCGTGACTCGCATCGGGAACAGTCGATGATCGATCGCATTGTGCACGATGGAAATGTTCTCAGACGGTAGACCGCGATCGATACACTCACGCTTCGTGCTTTCCGAGACCACACAGACCGGCGTCTTGCGGTAGATCCTGCCGATACGATCTTCGAACATCTTTACGTACGATCCGGCAGCCCATCCCACTTCACGAAAGATACTGTCACCAAAGAAGTGGTGCACCAACGCGAGGATCGGTCGTTTGACGAAGAGGGGAGTGAAGAACGGGATCTTGTTGATGTCATCAACGATGATGTCCGGCCGCAGGTCGACGCCGTGAGACATCCACCATATCGGCACGGAATAGTTGAACGTCGGACGCCGTCCCACACGGATGACCTTGATACCATCAAGGACCTCTTCACGGGGCGCGCCATCATGACCGCAGCAGAGCAGGGTCACATCGTGGCCCATGTCGGCGATCCGTCCGAAGATCTCATGCAGGTGAACCTCCGCACCCCCGGATTGGGGGTGCGTACGGTCCTGCCAATTCACAACAAGAATGCGCATTAGTTCCGCGGAGTCTCCACGAGTACTTCAACGGTGCGCGAATAGAAGCGACCTTCCGGTGTGTCGTTGTCGTACAGCGGGAAGGATTCGCCAACACCTTGTGCGGTCGATTCCGGAACACCCAGCGCCTTGGCAACGCTCTTGGCGCGGCGTTCGCTGAGTTGACGGTTGTAATCGTCCGAGCCGGTGCGATCGGTGTAGCCAATGACCTTTGTTGATGCATTGCTGCCGATGCGTCCCTTCACGTTGTTGATGAGGGCCTGATTCTCTGCAGAAAGTTCTGCCGAATCGAAGCCGAAGAGAATGAGCGAATAGCGGTCCACCGTTTTATCCGAACGGCCGCCACTGGTCTTGTCGGCGAGTGTGACTTCGGTGATCGGCAGGGTCTTCGTCGCTGACGGGATCACGGCTCCGTTCGAGTCGGTCACGGCCACGAGATACTGGAGCTCCTTCGTGCCGCGAGGGATCAGGTTCAGTCGCTGGTCCGGACGCCAGTCGATGGTCGATGGTACCGGGTCGCCGCCGTGGAAGGTCTTGACGAGGCTTCCTTCATTCGAAACGAACATCGTCCACGATGCGATCGGCACCTTTGGATCGATCGACGGACGGAAGCGGATGCCTGCCGGTTCCACTACGCGCATGGTATCCTTCGATTCAACCGGAGCGAGGATCGAGGCCGACGATGAGCTCAGTTCCACGCGACGGTTCTCGACGCGTCCATCTGCTTCGTTAACGTTGGACGGTTTTTCCGGAGTCGAGCGGGCCGTTGTTGAGATCCGCGACGCATCAATGTTCCAGGTCGACGTCAGGTAGTTCTTGACGGCATTGGCGCGATCCTGGGCGAGCGACGTACCATCGGCCCCTTCACCTGGATCCGTGCAACCCGTAAGAGCGATGGTGGCAGACGGATCATCCGTCATACGTTTGCCGACGATGTTCAACAGGTGATAATAGGTCACCATGGCATCGAGGTTGTAGAAGTTCTCGATCGCGAAGTTGTCGCGCTGTTCTTCGGAGAGCTGACGATACTTTGTGGAGAGGGCCGCCGACCGTTCGTCGAAGAAGACGTACGGGAGTAGCGGGCGCACACGCGTGGAAGCGAACTCTTCGATGCGAATCTGCGAGACCTCTGTTTCACGACCATCGGAGCCGATGCCGACGGCCGAAATGCCGGATTGGAAGCTCACGCCTGGTTGACCGCGGCGCGGTGGTTCCATGCTTCGCGCGAACTGATACAGCTCGAGTTCCGAAAGGGTGTCGTCTTCGATCTCTGGTGGAACGAAGGAGAAGGCGAGGCCGGCACGGAGGTGGTAGCGCGACCAGGTGACATCAGAGACCACGGGAAGCAGGTTGGCAGTAAAGAGGACCTCGGGGCTCATGAAGACCGTGCGGTCGCTGTTGAGTGCCACGTCGAACGTTGCTCCCACCGTGATGCCAAGGGCGAAGACCGATGCATTCGGGATGTCGCCGCTCAGCACATTACGTTCGCGGGAACCTGTTTCAAAGGTCGCGCCTTCCGGCGTGACCAGTGTTTCCTTTTGCTCATAGGTCGCCGAGAAGACGCCGCCGAGGGTGAGGCCGCCAAGGAGGGCAAAGTCAGGCGAGAGGTGGTAGGCCACCAACGGCTCAAGACTGATCTGCTGGAACGATGCCGTGAGGTCGTGCTGGATCGTGGCTTCTGCCGGACCGCCGGCAAGGTCTACGACCGGCAACGTCTCGGTCTCGCTGAACGGTGCAGTGAACGTCCAGTAGTGCATGCGGAGGTGCAGGCCAAGGGTCTCGTTGAACGGCTTGATGTACGACAAGCCGCCGAGGAAGCCGAGGTCCGTTGCGCCGGTGAATTCCGTGCAGCAATTCGCTACGCCCGGAAGCTGTTGGAAGGATGCGGAGTGCATGCCGTAATCGACATTGGCAAACAGACCGAAGCGCGGTTTGAGAGCGTCGCTCGTAGGTTGTGCCGGTTGTGCCGTCATGGTGACAACGCTGAGCACGAGGGCAAGGAAGAGGGTGTTCGTGCGCATTATCGTACCACGCTGAATCGGTTGGACATCCGTTGAGTTCTTGTCGAGATCACGATCGTATAAGCTCCGGTTTCAAGTGTTGAAGCATCGAACGGCAGCGTGTAGCGTCCGGGGACCAGCGTGCGGTCCACAAGGGTGAGGGCAACGCGTCCGGTCATATCCACAAGGTCCACGCGTGTTGGTCCATTCTCCACCACGTTCAACTCGACCAGTGTCTCGTGAACAGCCGGTTGTGGAGCGATACGAACACTTGCCCCCTTCCAGATATTGGCGGCATCTTGAATGAACAATCGAGGACCGCCTTCCTTACAGAGGTCGCTGAGGATCACCTGGCCGGCATCCTGGCGAACGGTGAGTTCTTGCGAGGCCCAGATGGAGTCAACGCGGATGAAGGATGCGGTGTCATTACCCCAGGATGTGCGAAAGCGGAGATTCGTTGAGACGTCGCCGCTGGTAGGGATCGGCAGGGTGACGACGAACTGTCGCGAACCATCGGCAAGGAAGGTCGAATTGGTAACGTCGCTCGTTGGTGTGAGGATCGTGCCGTTGACGGTGAGGCGTGCTTGAACTTCCGTGACGCCGGACTGTTCGAGGTTGACCTTGTTGATGATGCGCACGGGCACGGTCACTTCCGAGCCGATGTTGCCGGCTACGGTATCGATCTTGATCGTGAAGCCGATATAGGATGCCACGGTGGCTGAGATCTGCAGCGTCTGGCTACGGTTGCAGATCGTGTCCGTGAAGGTGTAGGAGTCCGCGTAGGTTGTGCCGACGCTGCCGCCCTTGAATCGGACGGTGACTTCGGACTGACCACCGGCGGAGGTGACGCTCGGGTCAACACTCTGGATAACGAAGTCGCCAAGGTCTACAACATTCGTCGGCCAGCGCAGTGCCACGGTTCCGGTGTTGATGATCAACAGTTTCTGAAGAGCGGATTGTCCTTCAGGGACATCCTTGAAGACCAGGTTGTTGGTTGACAACTCAAAGACCACAGAGTCTT
>Ga0105096_10000668_pt1 | contig 12728 bp, 6 predicted proteins | sample PPLLak3cmMay2015_FD_87036 | JGI IMG/M metagenome (GOLD analysis project Ga0105096, IMG submission 87036) | Freshwater sediment microbial communities from Prairie Pothole Lake near Jamestown, North Dakota, USA - PPLs Lake P7 Core (1) Depth... | ecosystem: Environmental > Aquatic > Freshwater >... | reverse complement strand
GTTGCTAACGAACTTTGCTTCACAGCGGCATCGCCACAATCGTTAAACACGGTTAGTTTTACAACCCAGAAAAGGCCTGCCGGCACATAAGTGTGCACCGGAATGGCGCTTACACTATTGGTGGCGCCATCACCAAACTCCCATAAATAACTACTCGCACCAATACTTGCGGTGCCGTTAAACTGCACAGTCATACCACTGCCGCTAGAAGACAGGATGGTAAACGTCCAGTTTGCCGTTGGCAAAACACATAGGGTAACAATGATGTTGGCACTTGCTTGTTGGCCGCAAAGGTTGGTAACGGTAACGGTAACGTTGTAGGTGCCGGTTGCGGCATAGGTATGCAGCGGTGTTGCTCCTGAGCCTGTATTTCCATCGCCAAAATTCCAGTTGTAGTTGGTGGCAAAATCAGCGCCTGTAACGCTAAAATTTACATCGAGGCCATTTTGGGTGTACACAATAGCCGGAGCCAATGGCCCGCAAACGGTAACTATTTGGGTAATCGTATCCACATTTCCGCAAACATCAGTTACAATAAGTTGAACCGTATAGGCGCCATCTGCAGCATAGGTATGGCTTGGTGCCGCGCCTGTGCCTGTATTACCATCACCATAAAGCCATGCAAATTGCAGCCCGTTGCCTATAACTGAGTTTGTACCGAAATTTACGGTTAGGCCATTTATACCTGTGGTAAACTGCCCGGATAATGCAGCGCACGTGCTAACCGTTTGCACGATGGTATCCGTGCTTCCGCACAAATTAGTTACAATCAAGGTAACCGTGTAATTGCCACCGGTGCCATAAACATGCGTTGGGTTTACGCTTGTGCCATTTGTGCCGTCACCAAAATCCCAAGTGTAAGAAGTAATATTAGGTGTGCTTGCCGATGCATTAAAGGCCACCGACAACCCTGTTGCTGTTGATGTAAATGAAGCCGTTACTGGCGGACAGAATAATGTTGTTGCAGCTTGAGGCCCAATTTGGGTGCTTAATCCTCCCCAAGAGCAGCTATCTAAAACATAAAATTGATACGCAGTTGAGCCCGACAAACCTGTAACGATATATGGGCTGGATACATTTGGTATAAGCGTTCCTGTACCTGGGGTAAAACCCGTAGGTCCGTATTCAATTACGGAGCCTGCGGCAGAGGCTGAGCTTGTCCAGTTAACCGTTACAGTGCTTGCCGTAATGTTGGTTAAACTGAGATTTGTTGGTGCCTGACATAAAAGTGGTACCCCAATTTCAATATCATCCAAAGCAATTTCAGAACGCACGCCACCACCTGCATTAAAGCCTGAAAACTGCACACGAATGGTATCTCCGGCAAACGCGCTTAAATCTACAACCTCTTGCAGCCAAGCGGCCGAGTTAGAAAACTGTTGTTGCCCCGTAATTGTTTTTACGAGCACAACTGTTCCATCGTATCGCCTAACACGTACTTGTAGTTTGTCAATATTTAAGCCAAACATATGGTACCAAAAACGCAATTGTGGTTGCACGATAGCGCCCAAATCAATAAATGGAGTTTGCAAACTTGTGGATACACCTGTTTGCGGAAAAGCGTTGGTACGCGTGTACATGTACTTTCCCGTGCCTGTTGTTTTATCACCCGAAGGGCCTGTTTGAAAAGATGAATTTTGAGGAGGACCGGGAACCCAATAGTATAAATTTGTGTCCGTGCGCGAATAGCAGGGGTTTATATCGCCCGGCTGATTGGCAAACGTCCACGGAACAAAGCTGCTGCCGCTAAAATTTTCAGTAAACGGTGCCGATACTGGTAAACAACTGGTGCGAAAATAAATGGGGCCTACCCATTGACTAACCGATATGTTACTACAACTATCGCGAACCCAAACTTCATAATTTGTATTTGGGGTTAACCCAGTTAGCACATACGGATTGGTAGATGCTGCCACAAAAGTGCCCGCAGTAAAGCCTGGCGCCCCATATTTAACAATCCAATTGCTAGCACCACCGGTAGTCCAATTTAATTGTGCTGTATTGAAAGTTATATTGCTTGCCGAAAAAAACGTGGGTTTGGGGCAAGCCGGTAGCTCATGAATATCAATATCATCAATGGCAATTTCTGTATTAAACAAGTTGATGCCTTTGGTGGCCCTAAACCGAAGCCGTATGGTATCGTTAGCATATGCTGAAAGGTTGATAACCGTTTCTAGCCATGGCGCAGTTTTGCTGGTTTGTTGCTGCCCGGTTAGGGTTGTTAAAGTTACCCAGCCGTTGCCATTATTTATTTGCACTAAAAAAGTACCTATTTGGCTACCATACATATGGTACCAAAATGTTAGCTCGGGGGTGTTAAGCGGAACAAGGTTGATTTGAGGGGTTACAAAATCAGCAATCAAAGGTGCTGTGCCCCCAAAACTTTGGGTATGAGCAAAAAGAAACTTGCCGCTACCCGTAGTATGGTCTGCACTGGGGCCAGTTTGAAAAGAAGGGAATGGCTCCGGGCCGGGTGCCCATAAATAGGTGTTGTCACTGGTTCTTGTGTAACACCCATCAATTTCTCCCAAGGTAATTGGGAATGTTCCGGGGGCTACCCAACTTGTGCCAGTAAAGGTTTCTAAAAATGGAGCATTAACAATACACGGGGTTTTAAAAGTAATTGGGCCATTCCATGAACTTGTGTCATTGCCGGTGCAAATCTTGCGCACATAAACATCATAGGTAGTATTTTGGGTAAGCGGCTGAATGGTTACCGGGCTGTTAGCGCCTAATACGGAAGTACCTTGGGTATTAACGTTAAAATTTTGCAACCCATATTTTACCTGATACGTGCCACCAGGTGTGCCTACAAAACTTACTTGTGCACTTATTGCTGAAATATTATTTACAACCAAGCTAGTCGGGGCCGGGCATGCGCTGCCTGGCAAAATGCTAAAATCATCAATACTTATTTTTACGGTTTGCGTGTTGGTACCGTTTCTAGTAGCTTTAAAGCGGATAAACACCGTATTTGTAGCATACCCAGCCAAACTTATCGTTGATTTTTGCCAAGGGTCTGAACTGCTGGTTTGCTGCTGTCCTGTTATGGTTAAAATATTCGTCCAACTAGTGCTGGTTGTGGGTCGAATTTCTACTTCAAGTTTAGTAATACCATTGCCATACATATGGTACCAAAAACTCATTTCAGGGTTTGAAACTGCAGTTAAATCAAATTGTGGCGAGCGTAGCAACGCATCGAGATTTGTACCTGCTACGGTTTGCGTGGCTACATATTTACCATTGCCGGTGGTATGATCTCCTGATGGACCTGTGTTGTTTGAAAAGAGATTGTTTGGGTTTACTAACCATTGATAATTAAATGTGCCACTAGGGGTAGCCACCCAACAAGGGGCGGTACTACCAAAATTCTGCGGATTAACATACGGTTCCCATTGGTTGTTGTCAAAATTTTCTGTGTAAGGCGGAATAATGGGCGAAGTGCACAACGTGGTTGTTTGCTGTGGACCAGCCCATGGGCTTTTATCAGTTGGCGAGCAAACCTCGCGAACGTAAAAAGAATAGGTAGTAGAGCCTGAAAGCCCCGTGATTAATGCCGGATTGGTGGTAACCGTAACAACCGTTCCACTTCCCAAAGTAAAGCCAACAGGGCCGTATTGAATTTCCCAACTTGTACTGGTTGCAGCACCTACAAACCAGCCAATGGTGGTAGAATTACCCGTTGTGCCGGTGGCATAAATATTCGTTACCGGTGAGCATGTAGGTGCTTCTTCTACTACAATGTCGTCAATTGCAATTCGGCTTAAATTACTTGAATTCGGCTTTGTACCCTGAAATCTCACACGAACAGTATCTCCCACAAAAGCAGTTAGCGGATAGGTAACTTTTACCCAAGAACTTGTACCGTTTGTTTGCTGCTGGCCAGATATAGTGCCTAAGTTAGTCCACGTACTTCCACCATTATTTACTTGAACAGTTAATGAACCAACTTGAAAGCCATACATGTAATAGTAAAAAGAAACCTGTGGGGCGATAGCTGTAGAAAGGTTGATAAATGGCGTTAGTATAAATGCTTGATTTGGCGGATTTACAAACGAAACCGTTTCGGTGTAAACAAATTTTCCGTTGCCTGAAACATCACTTAGCGGACCCGTATTGTTATTTACAACCGCTGATGGGCCTGGAACCCACATGTACGTGTTTGTACTTGGCGTGCGTGTCCAGCAAGTAGGTATTTGGCCTGTTTGGGTAGTATTGGGCGGTATAACCCAAGTGCTGGAATTAAAATTTTCTGAAAATGGGATGGGGAATACGCACTGCGCACCCAAAGTAATACTGAACAAGAGTGCGAGAAGAAAACTGTACGCTTTCATGCGGTTTTTGTATGGAGCAAAAGTAACCCGACTAGCCGCCTTGAGCCCAGCTAATTAGTTATGTTTAACTCTCACTTAGTGAAAGTTAAACTCATTTATAAAGTAACTTGGGTTAATCCTGCCTGGGTTTTAGTGTAAAACTGCGTTATGAGTTGATTCCGGACCTCCCAATAGCGCATGTAAGTATCTGAGAAATTCATACGATGATTAACCACCTCTTCAAACTTGCCGAGCAAACCGAGGGCCAACTCGCAAAGTTCGCGTACGCCATTGGTGCCACCGTTTGATGCCGTTTTATAATCGCACCACTTGTGCTGGCTGATTAAGTTATTCAGCAGCGGGCTGCCAGTGCGATTAATTAAAAAGCGTGCACCGCACTTTTCTGCAACGGCCAAGTCTAGCACATCATCAAAAGCAAAAAGTACTTCTTCGGGCTGAATGGCCCATTTTTCAAGAATAAAATCGAAAAATTCAATTTTGTTTTTGGCCTGAAAAAACACAGCATCTATATGCTCACGCTTCGCGAAATCAAAAGCGGTTACATTATTTTCTCCGGTAATAATAAAGGTGAGCGGCATGGTGCCGTTCTGCAAATTATAGCCAAACCGCAATAGGTTCAACCCCATGCTATCAACTTCACTAAAGCTACTCACATTGCCGGTTTTGCGGCCATCGTGCCACACGCCATCCCAATCAAAAAGCAAAACTTTTATTTTTTTGAGGCGCTCAGAAAGCAAAATGGGAGAGGTAGTAAACTCCCCTCCCATTTTGGTAAATAGCTTGGCTGTTTGTTCAGCAGTCATTTATTTCAGTTTCTGCAAATCTTGAATATCAAGCATGCCCACTACGCGGCCACCATCGGTAACCACGATGCAATCAATTTTCTTTTCGTTGAAAATGGCTTGGGCGTTGTACAACAACTCACCGGCATCAATGCTTGCAGGTGTGCTTAACGGCAAATCTGCAACGGTTTTAGAAATTGCGTTGGCGCCTTCGGCTTCTACCATTCTGCGCAAATCGCCATCTGTAAATATACCGATGGGCATTTGGTTGTCATCAACAATCGTAACCGCACCATAGCCGCCTTTGGTCATCTCTACCAAAGCCGATGTGATGCTGTCATTACCATGCACGATTGGGTTTCTGTTTTCCATCAAATCTTTTACGCGCAACGTCATTAGGCCGGTGTGCTCAAAAAACTGCTCGGTGCCGAGGGCCGTAAAATGGTTTTCAGTCAATTGCTTCATCACCTTCCAAGGCACGGTAATGGTGTGCACGCCAATTTCTAGCGCATTGCGCACATGCTCTACATAGCGCACGCTGCTAAACATAATCTTGGTATCGTAGCCGTAAAAGTTAACGGCATCTACACACTGGCGCACTAGGTGCAGGGCATCTGTGCCTTGGTCTTGAAGGCGGCCTACTAACGGACAAACATAGGTGGCACCGGCTTGCATGGCCATGTAGGCCTGCTGCAGGGTATACACTAAATGCACATTCACCTTAAAACCTTCGTTTACCAAAATGCGGCAGGCTTTTACGCCTTCTAAACTTACAGGGATTTTATACACTGTTTTTTCGCGGTCAAGGCCCATGGCATCTTGCCTGCGGGCTTCGGCCACAATTTCTTCGGCCGTGCGGCCCAACGCTTCTATTTGAAGTATCGGAACTATTTGTGCAAGTTCCAGAATAGTGCCGTCAATATCGGTTATGCCCTCGCGGTGCATAAAGGTTGGCGTGGTGGTTAGGCCGGTTAAAAAACCGAGCTTAAATGCTTCGCGGATTTCTTTTATGTCCGCAGAATCGAGATATAATTCCATGTAAGTATTGGATTTTGAGGCGGCAAATATAAATAAAGCCACGGGGCATGGCCGTGGCTTTATAAGGGTTATAAACGCAGCTTTGTTTGTTAGCGATTGCGATACTTTACTTCTACAGCGTGCAGCTCAATCAACGGTTTTAAAAATTCTTCCAGTTGATTCATGTCCAGCTGGCTTGCGGCATCGCAAAGTGCTTCGCTTGGGCAAGGATGCACTTCTACAAAAAGGCCATCTACACCGGCTGCCACCCCTGCGCGGCCCAAAACCGGGAGGTACTGGCGCGCGCCACCATTGGGGTCGGCACTGGGTATGCCGTACTTGCGGATGCTGTGTGTAACATCAAAAACAATGGGGTAACCTGTGCGACCCATTTCGTAAAAACTCCGCGGATCTACCACCATATCGTTGTAGCCAAAGGTGTAGCCGCGCTCCGTAAGGATTATTTTTTCGTTACCCGTACTTTCTATTTTTTGGGCCGGCTTGGCCATGTTTTCGGGCGCTAAAAACTGTCCGTGTTTTAGGTTTATTACCGCTCCGGTCTTCGCTGCTTCAACCACCAATGTGGTTTGCATGCACAAATAAGCGGGTATTTGCAAAATATCAACCACCTCTGCCGCAGGCGCAGCTTGGTCTGGGTAATGAATATCCGTTAACAACGGGAAACCAAATTGCTCTTTTACTTTTTGGAGGATGCGCAGACCTTCGTCTAAACCCGGCCCCATGTAATAGTTTACCGAACTGCGGTTGTCTTTCATAAACGAAGACTTGTAGATAACCGGGATGTCCAACCGCTCAGAAACGATTCGTAGCTTCTCGGCCGCTTTCATCATGATGATTTCATCTTCAATAACACAAGGGCCGGAAATAAGGAAGAGTTTATCAGATCCGGCTTTTATATTGCCTACGTTTACAATTTTCTTACTCATTGTTGTTCTATTTTGGCGGCAAATGTAACACTCGTACCAGCAACCTCATGGGCCATATTTTACCAAAGCAAATCGCGCAGCAAGTAGTGTTTTTTGTAAACCCAAATGCGGGCAGCAAGCGCTACGAGCAACTTCTGCAAAAAGCCAAAAAACAAGTGCCAACTGCCGATGTGGTGCTCTGTTCTACCGCTGCCGAATTAGATGAAGCTTTTGCCACCTACCTCCCCACCAAAAAATATTTTGTTGTTGCCGGTGGCGATGGCACGGTGCATCAAGCCGCAAAACATGTTTTAAACGCCCGTGGCAAGGTGCTGGCCATTTACCCCAACGGCAGCGGCAATGGTTTTGCCCGTGAGCTGGGCTTCAATCAAAAAATGAAAAAACTTTTGCGCGCAATTAAGCGCAACGCTACCCAAAAAGTTGATGTACTAAGCCTGAACGGCCATACCTGCGTAAACGTTGCCGGCTTTGGTATTGATGGCGCAGTAGCGCACGCTTTTGCAGGCAGCAAAAGGCGCGGCCTGATGACCTATGCCGTGCTGACCGTAAAAACGCTGTTGCGTTTTAAACCCTTTGCTGTGGCTTTAGAAATAAATGGACAAACCATTAGCGGCAATTTGATGCTGCTTTCGGTGGCCAATACGCGCCAGTTTGGCAACAACGCTATTATTAGCCCAAGCGCGAAATTTAATGATGGCAAGCTGAACATCACAACCCTGAGCCCCTTCCCGATTTGGCTTTTTCCGGGGATGGTGATGCAACTTTTTAAGGGAACGCTAAAAGAGAGCCGCTACGTAAAATTTTACGTTACCAAAAATCCTATTAAAATTACTGCGCTTGGAGCCCCGCAGCACATTGATGGCGAAGCCCGCGAACTTGGCGATGAGGTAACTATTACGGTGCTGAAAAAGGCGCTAACCGTTTTAAAAGTTTAAAAACATCTGCTCAAAAACCAAGAGCCCCGAAACTCGGGGCTCTTTTTTTTTGCTACTGTATGGTTTTTACGTTGTCTTTTATCACACGTTCTATCAAAACCCGCCTCGGGTCGATGGCAGCTTTTAGCGGTTTTTTATCGCTGAGCAGCGTAAACGTTAAGTTTTCGCGGTGCATCAAAACCCGCTGGTACATAATTAATTCTTTGCCGTCTTCGTCTGCAAAAAGACCAATATCCACCCAGTCGTGCAAATCTGCAGGCGTTTCAAAACCCATGGTATCTGCGTACATTTTGTGCGCCTCAATGGTCATGGTTACTTCGTATTTGTCGCCAACTTTTTTCATGGTGGCTTCGTTTAGGCGCAAATCGTACAGCGTAATTGCCTTAAACAAATCATCTACCAAGTATTTTAAACTATCCGGCACGTGTTTGTCCAGGTGTTTTAAAAAGTCCATAGATGTTGGGTAAGGCGGATTTTTGTACCGAAACTCGTCCAAAAACTCGCGCAAAGCCGCGTTTACGTTTGCCTCGCCAATGTAATCTTGCAAGGTGTAAAGCACCACGCTGCCTTTACCATAGTGTATATATTGCTGATTTTCAACTTTATACAACGGTAATTCTTTTTGGCTCTCCCCGCTTCGTCCGTTTAAGTAGCGGTCATAATCGTACTTCAAAAAGTCGGTCATGCGCATGTCGTCTTTCAACGCTTTTTTCATCACCATTAAAGAAGAATACTCCGAAAAACTCTCGGTAAGCATGGTGCCGCCTTGCATAAAAGCCGAAACTTCTTGATGCGCCCACCATTGGTGCGCCATTTCGTGCGCAATTACAGCGTCAATAACGTTGTTTTCGGTTTCATCTTCCAAATTCACCACAAAACCAAAGGCTTCGGAATACGGCATGGTGCCCGGAAAAGCCTGCGCAAACGTTGCGTAGCGCGGAAACTCGATAATGCGCGCCTGTTTGTGGTAGTATTTTCCAAAATTGGCTTCGTAATATTCCAGCGATTTCCTAACCGCAGCAAGCATTTTGTCAATGTTTTTATCGTGCTTTTTGTCGTAATAAATTTCAATGTCGATGCCGTTGTATTTTTCACGCGCAACTTCGTAACGCGCGCTCATAAACATTAAAAACAACTGCGAAGGATGATCTACTTTGTAGTGAAAATAGCGTCTGCCGTCTTTCTCCCACTCGTTTAGCAAGCTGCCGGGCGCAATGGCAATCTGGTCTGGGCTGGTAGAAATCACGGTTTCCATCGTTACCCAGTCAGAAACTCCACCGCTTAAATAATTGACGTTGCATTTTATACCACACGGATATTCTAGTTTTGGCATGCGCTCTTTTGGCGCCAAACCGTACTTTTTGCGGTCGAATTTGTCACTCAATTCAACACCTTCGTTGTACCCAATGCTAGGCAAAACGCCACTGCTGTTTAAAAAAGTACCGTTTTTTATAATATCGGTACTGCCGGCTCCATTCTCAAATCCTTTTGTAATGTATTTGTTGTTGATTACGATTTGCATGGAATCGCCCGGCTGCATTGGTTTTTGGAGTTTGTAAATGCGATAACCCAAATAATCGTCATTAAAAACCAGCGTACCGTTCGGGATTTTTATCTCTGTTTCCCAATCGTCTGCCGTGTTAAAATGGATTGAATCTATTGCCTCGGTCGTTTGGTTTTTCAGCCACAATTTTGCCAGCACGTGCACATCGCGCTCCTCCGGAAAAATATCAATATTAAAAAGCACATTGGTAATTTTTGGCTGTGCAATTCCCTGGTATTTTTTCAGGTCTTTCTCATATTTCACCACCAGCTCTTCGTTTTCATCGCTGCTTAAATACGGGTTTAAAATTTGCGTGTTGTAAAACACAAAAGCAGCTACCAAAACCCACGCGGCAATCAATCCAATAAACGGAATCATGGTTTTTTTATCGAGCGTGCCACGGGCAATTTTTATGCGTTCGCGCAAACCGCTTACTACGCTGCGTGGCCATAATATGCCTGCAATAAAGAGCAAGATTGCTCCGATTAAAAACCAGTAAAGAATAAACCAAAGCGCTCCTGTAAGGCCCGGTCCAAAGCCATTCATGTCTGAATAAGTTAGCGATGGCCCGCTGCCTAGTGAAAGCATGTTTGACGAGATATCAAACACACCAAGCATAATTTCCCAAGCAAAAATCAGCAGGATACTTACAAAATAACCCACGTAGCGATTGCTCATCAAGGTTTGGATAAAGATGAACAAGGCGGAGAAAAACACATACGTAGGAAGGTTGGTCAGCACAAAGTCAAGCAAATAAACATCCAACTCAATGCGTGTATAGCCGGATAGCAACTGCGCACAAATGCCAACAACAATGAAGAACAGATACAAAAGTGTTGCAGCCGTAATCAGCGAAAATGTTTTAGCAACAAGTGCCGTAAACGACTTGTGCGGTGTGGCATTTATCACTTCTTCAATGTGGCTGATACGGTCTCGCCAAACCAACTCGCCACTAAAAAACACGATGATAATCATGAGATAAATCCCAGTAGAGCCGGAGATATCTTCCATTACTTTATAAGTAAGTGGATAAGCTTGCAAGCCGTAATACTCATAACCTTGAAACATCGAGACGATGAGTAGAATGGCGCTGAACAAGAATAATATGCGGAACACATTATTGCGAATAATGCTGATGGTGTTTGTTTTATAGAAGCTTACAAACTGGGCCCAGCCAGTCTTTTCGTTAAATACGCCTTTCCATGTTTTTACGCGTTCAACATCAAATTTATCATCAGCTTCAACCTCCTCTACCCTCACCTTCGTGCCAGAAGAGGACTTTTTAACGGTAAAAGAAAACAGGCGGTAACTGATTGCGGAGAGCACTATTGCGAAGCCAATCCATATCAATCTATTCTGCAAAATGAGCCCTTCGAAAACAGGACCAAGCGTATTCTTTTCCGATGGCGTCCAATATTTGGTGTAGATGGAATACGTTCTGATACCGAAAACATCCAACATAGCGCCCATCGTTTCATTCTCTATATCTGAAAGTAATTCTCCAGAAACGATATAGAGGATAACTAATATCAGCGCCCCGACAAACGAAACTATGGTGCTTTTGAACTTGTGGGCAAGAAAGAAAATGATGCTTCCGCCAATAAACATATTGGGAAGAATAAAGAGAAAATAGTTGTTTGTAAAGGTGCTGAGATAGAAATCTCCAAAGCGTTCTGCATCAACCCAACCGGCAAGTGGCGCTATCACAGATCCAATCCAAACGCCTAAAAAGATGCCAAAAAATGGAATGGTTGACAATAGCAGTGCACCTAAAAACCGGCCGAAAAAGTAGCTGCTCTTTGTTATGGGCAGGCTGAACATGATTTCGTTAAACCCGTGATTTGAATCGCGCAGGGCAGCATTGTTAAAAAATGCTGTGGCAATTAAAAGCCCAAATATGCTAAGCACCAACACAAAAGTTGTAATAATATCAGGTGCGTTTTTGTGGATGTTGCCGATGGCTCCACCTATTTGCACACTATCGCTAGCAACGGCCGCTCCTGCTAACAAGCCAAATAGTCCGAAGAAAATCCAGACCATGGGGCGTTTTAAAGCCGGAACCAGCTCTTTTAAAAAGAATTCTTTAAACATGATTTTAGGTTTTAGGCGTTAACAGTATCTGAAAAGTGAATTTTCGAGAAGAAAACATCTTCTAGATCTGGGTCAACAGCTACAAAACCATCTCCAGGATTGCTATCGCTTAAGACGTGCAACTGGGGCTTGCCAGCAACCATTTTATTGCTGATTACCTGATAATTACTCATGTGTGCTTGGAGCTCTGTGCGGTCTATGGACTTCCGCCAAACTTTGCCATTTAACTCTTCAATTACTGTTAATGGCGAACCTTTGTAAACCAAACTGCCGTTGTTCATAATGGCCATGTTTGAGCAGAGTTCGCGCACATCATCAACAATGTGGGTGCTTAAAATTACAACCACATCTTCGCCAACATCGGCCAATAAATTATGAAACCGGTTGCGCTCGCCAGGGTCTAAACCGGCTGTTGGTTCGTCTACAATAATAAGTTGCGGACTGCCAATAAGGGCCTGCGCAATGCCCACGCGCTGTTTCATTCCGCCCGAAAAACTCTTTACATTTTTGTTGCGTTTGTCGTATAAGTTTACTTTTTGCAAAAGATAACTCACCATTTCCTTGCGTTCTTTGCCATTGGTAATTCCTTTTAAAACAGCCACATGGTCTAGCAAACCCTGTGCAGAAATGTTTGGATAAACACCAAACTCTTGCGGCAAATAGCCCAAAACCTGACGCAGCCTGCGGGGTTCTTTTTCTACATCAATATCATTTAGTAAAATGCTGCCCGAGTCTGCCTCTTGCAAGGTTGCAATGGTGCGCATGAGGGTAGATTTGCCTGCGCCATTTGGGCCAAGCAAGCCAAACATGCCGCTGCCGAGTTCGAGCGAAATATCGTCTAGCGCCTTTACTCCATTGTTGTACGTTTTAGTGAGATTGGAGATGGTAAGTTTGTTCATGAATGTTGTTTTTGATTTTTCAGATAGTACCCAAAAATAGGTGCTTCTCGCTAAACCAAAAGCTAAAGTTTGTTAATGCCTGAAAGCGCGAGCAAGGCCAATGATCAAGAAAAAGGTTGTCTCACAGGCAAAAAAACAAAGCAATTAACGCTACTTTACTGTATATGATTATGCATGTGC